>Ga0105048_10006877_pt1 | contig 18324 bp, 12 predicted proteins | sample MAT05_FD_78382 | JGI IMG/M metagenome (GOLD analysis project Ga0105048, IMG submission 78382) | Freshwater microbial communities from Lake Fryxell liftoff mats and glacier meltwater in Antarctica - MAT-05 | ecosystem: Environmental > Aquatic > Freshwater > Ice > Liftoff microbial mat | place... | reverse complement strand
GATTTCAACCACTGTTTGAAAAATGCCGACTGCTGTCAGACACTTACTCCCACCAACCAATATTGCTACTCCGCCCAGTGTTACGCCACCACGCGTGCCATCGCCAGCGCATTGGAACTTGATAAAAGCCGTTACACGGTATGTTTTCAATCGAGGCTCGGCGCTGATCCATGGACACAGCCCTACACCGTGCGCACCATCGAAGAGCTGGCCAAAAAAGGCGTTAAACGCCTACTTGTCTTTTGTCCTGCTTTCACGGCCGACTGCCTCGAAACCACCATCGAAATCGGCTCTGAATACAAAGAGGATTTTGAAAAATGGGGCGGTGAACACCTTGATCTGGTGCCGAGTTTGAATGACAACCCGGCATGGGCGATAGCAGTCGCGAAGCTGATTAAGGGATGAATTTTACCACATTAGTCACATAAGTTTACATCAGAGGACTCAAAAAAAACTTATGTGCTCTAATGTAAACTTATGTGACTAATGTGGTAAAATTCATCAATCAATCACCAATTTGCCGGAGGCGGCGCCACTTACGCCGCGCAACTGGAAGAAATACACGCCTGAAGGTAAATTACCGCGTGTGATGGTCCAGATTTCCCCACGGAGGCTGTCTATTTGACGTACCGTACGGCCCTGAACGTCGGTTAAAACCGCATGAACTGCTTCGTTGTTCGGATTGGCGAAAAAGATGCTGGTTCTTTCTGTAAACGGGTTGGGTTGTACAAAATAAGTCAGTACGTTTTTGCTAGGTTCTTGGTTGGAAGTGCTGATGACCTGAACACAATTGGGGTCGGCCAGGGCGGCAATGCTGAGTTGGTAATGTTCGTTTACAACAGCCTGGATGGACTCGATGCAGACCTTTACATCGGTAAGAGAATTGTAATGCACACGCACCAGTGGCGTTGGCAAAACATTTTTGGCAATGGGCGCCTCTGATTCCGAAAGTGCCAGCAATTTGCCGTTGGCGTTAAATTCCACCAATGCTTCAAATCCGGTGGCGAGATTTTCCACCGAATCGATGTGGAATCCTGCAACGCTGAATTCGTAACCGTAAAGTTTATTGTACGGATTTACAATCAAAATGTCGAAGGTTTTGGCCACGGTATCCAGTTCGCCGGGAAGAAGGTACACAAGGTCGTCGTCGTTGGCAAAGCCTGTGGGGAATTGGCAGGGGAAACGCAGCTGCCAATGGTCGGGATCGTTTTCATGCAGGTAACATTCCTGCAAAAGAGCGGCGTCGTAAACATCGTGTACACCATCAGCGTACAGGTCGGAACAACTGTTGGCAGGTGTATTGCCAGCGAGGGCTTCGTTTAGGTAAGCTTCACGGTCGGTATTTTCACGCACAAGGTTGCTGTTGAGATCGCCACGCAAGGAGGTTCCATTGCAAATACCTTCACAGTCTACCTGAGCATCGCCGAGTTGCACACCGAGGCAATCGGTGTACACCGGGCAATCGTCGTCCAGAAAGTCTACCACCGGAGTATTGCCGTTGTAGGAAAGTTGGAAACAGCCCTGGGCCCAATTGTTGTTGAAGGAACTTTCCATACGCCCAAGTTTGTCGGGACTTTGGTCCCAGTTTACCCGCATCACGAGCTGGTATTGTCCGGCGGGCAAATCCGTGATGTCGACCCATTGGCAGGGAAGACTCGCATCGTAAATGTCGCCGCAACCGGCAGCGATGCCCATGTTGTCGCAGCCGTATTGTGCCGTACCGCCGTCGGAACATTCAAGGTCGAGCACACAGAATCCATTTTTAGAACCGATGGGCACCTGGTTGCCAGCTTCATCAAACAAAATGTATTCTGCATAGCCCCGGTAGTGCCAGTGGTTGTGGCAGGGATCCCACATGAATTGGTCGGAAGGTGTGTTGGGTGATGACGGCGTTTCACCAATGTAATAGTCTTGGTTGCCTGTATTTTTGATGTGGGTGGTGAAACGGACAATGTAGCGGTTTCCAACACCTCGCAGACAGCCTTCCTCCACCGCGCAGGCATCGGCGTTGGCTATAAAATCCAGGGTCATGGAGTTCCGCAACACATTTTGAAGCACCACCAGGTCGGGAGCATTTGGACAAGCAGGGTCGCCGGGGTACAAACATGTATCACTCACCGAGGCCAGCGGATTGTAATTACAGGCCGTAGGATCGGTGCAGCCTATTACAGGACCTTCATAACTCAAAACGAAATACAGCGAATCTCCTGTACAATTGTTGCCTTCGAAACGAAGACGAACGATGTATTCCTTGCCGCCAGCGAGGTACATGGTTGCTTCTGCGCCGCCTGCACATCCACCGTCGGCATAAAAAATGGCGCCTATTTGGTTGTTCGATGCCACAATGCCGACGCAACCGGCATAAACCCAGATTTTACTTGGACAATCGTTGCCGGGTTGGCAGGTATTGAGCTTGTAGGTTCCGGTATCGGCGGGTGTAAAGCTGTACCAGACTTCGGAAAGGGGAGGAGAGGCGTAGGCTCCGGTGTCCAGTGAAAGCGCTGTATTGCAGGTTGTACCGGGAGGACAATCAAAAAAGGTCTCTTCAAGTGAATTGTAATTTACGCTGATATTTTCGTGTATCAGAACATCGTTGACATAAAGCTGGTAGTAACCATCGGGCACCATGCCGTCGCCATAGCTGTCCCTGATGCGAAATACTGTACAAGCACCTTGAGGTGCGCAGTATTCAAAAGTTGCCAACTGGCTGTTGGTGCAGGTACCCGTGGCGTACACCATGGTGCCGTCGCTGCTGGCTATTTCCCAGGTTACTTCGTAAAAGTACTGATCGGGATCGATGACCAGAAGGATGCTGTTTTGCCCCGGGGAACATTGGGCCGTGGCCTGATGATTCAAGGCAAGGAATAAAATACTGATAAACAGCGACAAAATTGGTTTTGCAATTGTCATAAAAGGTAGAATGAAGGCTTTGAAATGAATTGCTGCAATGATGAAAACAAAGATCCATATCCCAACGTTTTAAGTTTGTTTTTTTTCGAGATTTCGCCAAACCAATGCACCCAAACCATTTTATTAAATTACTTACCCTTTTTTTTACAACTATTTTTACCATACCTACCGTTGCGGACGCACAAGCTGTATCGGGATGGGTGTTCAAAGATGAAAAAGACAACGTAAAAGTATATTACAGAAAAACAGCCGATATCTACGAGCTGAAAATGACTACTTCCATACACACCTCACTCTCTGGGCTCATCAAATTGTTTGCCGAGGTTGAAAATTACCCTTTATGGGGTTACAACATTACAGAGGCCAAAACCTTGAAAAAGATTTCCGACACGGAAGTGTATTACTATTCCCGCATCGATTTCCCATGGCCCTTATCGGACCGTGATGTGATCATGCACACCCATTTGGAACAGAACCTCAAGACGAAAACCGTTGTTTCCAAAAGCACTTCCGTTTACGATTTTATCGCAGTTAAAAAAGATGTTGTACGTATGCCCATTACGCGTACCACCTGGACCATGACACCCGGCAAAAACGGATGGTTGTACATTGAATATTACCTTTATTCCGATCCGGGCGGTAGCATTCCCGACTGGGCTGTAAACATGGCCCTTGACCTCGGTCCGCGGGAAAGCATCAAAGGCATACGCCGTTTGCTGAACGACCCCAAATACCAATCGACCCGACTCGCCTACATCACTGAGTAATACCTTATCCATGGCTTACACCAGTTTGCGCGCCGCTGTGCGCGATCTCGAACGTCAGGGCATGCTCCTGCGCATCAAAGAAGAAGTAGATCCCAACCTTGAAATGGCGGCCGTACACCGCCGTATTTACGACCTGCAAGGTCCGGCAATTTTGTACGAAAGGGTAAAAGGCAGTCCTTTCCAGGCGTTAAGTAACCTTTACGGTACTTTTAAGCGCACAGAATTCCTTTTCCGGCACACACTCAAGTCTGTGCAAAAGATCATAGAACTGAAAAAGGACCCAACAGCTTTTCTGAAAAATCCACTTCGTTATGCCGGTGCGCCGTTTACGGCTTTGACGGCGCTGCCCATGCGCAGCATGTTTGGCGCGCCAGTCACCTGGGGCGAAACAACCATAGACAAATTGCCGCTGGTAAAAAGCTGGCCCATGGATGGTGGCGCTTTTGTGACACTTCCTCAAGTGTATACCGAAGATCCCGAAACGCCAGGCATCATGCACAGCAACCTGGGCATGTACCGTGTTCAACTTTCGGGCAACGATTACGAGCTCAACAAAGAGATTGGTATGCACTACCAGCTTCACCGTGGCATCGGGGTGCACCACACCAAATACAACAAACTCGACCAGCCTTTTCGATGCAGTGTTTTTGTGGGCGGCTTGCCAAGTCATGCTTTTTCCGCCATCATGCCTTTGCCGGAAGGATTGCCAGAGGTGACTTTTGCAGGTATGTTGGGTGGAAGGCGTTTTCGATACATCAAACGCGACGGTCATGTTCTCAGTTCCGACGCCGATTTCGTGATTACGGGTGAAATTTTGAAAAACGTAAAAAAGCCGGAGGGGCCGTTTGGCGACCACTTGGGCTACTATTCGCTTACACATGATTTCCCGGTCATGCGTGTGCACAAAGTGTACCACCGCAAAGACCCGCTGTGGCATTTCAGTGCGGTAGGCAGGCCACCGGCGGAGGACAGCAGTTTTGGATGGCTAATACACCAACTGGTAGCGCCACTTACACCCCAGGAATTTCCCGGACTTAAGGAACTGCACGCTGTGGATGCCGCAGGCGTTCACCCCTTGTTGCTGGCCATTGGCCATGAGCGTTACATGCCTTTCAGGGATAAAGTACCTGAGGAAATATTAACCATCGCCAACCGGATTTTGGGTTCCGGACAAACCTCTCTGGCAAAGTTCCTGTTTATCGCAGCCAGCGACGATGATCCAAGGCTCAAAACCCACGACATACCGCATTTTTTTCAACATGTTTTGGAAAGGGTGGACTGGACGCGCGACCTGCATTTTCAAACCAAAACCACCATCGACACCCTCGACTATTCGGGCTCCGGATGGAACTCGGGCTCCAAACTTGTGGTGGCTTGCAGGGGTGGTAAACGCCGCGACCTTAAAACCTCTTTGCCGGAAGGATTTTCACTGCCCGAAGGGTTCAGCGACCCGCAGTTTTGTATGCCGGGTGTTCTTGCCATCAACGCACCGGTTTTTGAAGCAGGTTTGCCCGCCCAAGAACAAGCAGAAGCTTTGTGCAGCCACCTGGAGCGTTACAACCTCAACGATGTTCCAATGATCCTGCTCGTAGACGAAAGCCGCTTTACTGCCGCCAACACCAACAACTTTGTGTGGACGACGTTTACCCGTGCCAATCCGAGCCACGATGTGTACGGCGTACAGGCATTCACGGAGTTCAAACATTGGGGCTGTAAAGGTCCATTGGTGATTGATGCGCGAAAAAAACCGCACCATGCACCCGAGCTTGTTCCCGACCCGGAAGTGGAGGAAAGGATGGGGAAACTGCTGGAAAAATACGGTTATTGATTTTTTTTATAAAAAATCTTGCGCAATGTTTGCACATTCAAAACAGGTTGTATTATCTTTGCGTCGCTTTAAAAGTAAGGCCCGTTCGTCTAGGGGTTAGGACGCAGGATTTTCATTCCTGTAACACGGGTTCGATTCCCGTACGGGCTACTGCTCAAGCCTCGTAACCGATTGGTTGCGAGGTTTTTTTTATTGGTATTTTGAACAATATGTTACTTCAATCAACGCAAGCTTTTCACCAAAACCAGTTGCTCAGCATTGCCTACACGGCTCATGTCCATCACCAAAGTATCAGCGGTGAGGGTGCTGAGTTTCACCATTTTTTCAACTTTGCTGGAGCCTTTAGCCGTAGTGAACAACTCATTTCCACGCAGGTGAAAGGAACCGGCTTCCGACTGGTTGCCGTAGGTGGCGGAGTAGGTGCCGTCATCAGCAAAGACAAACTGTACTTCTGCAACATTCCGGCCGGTATCGGCACCACCTGCCGTCCAGGAAACACCTTGCCACGAGCCGTACAAAAGGGGCGTTTTTTCATCGTTTTTGCAGGATGAACATAAAAACACGGAAATAAGACAAAGGGTCAGATAACGGCTCATAAGTTTGTTTGGATTGGTTAAGAATTCAAAGATGCCTTTTTAACGTATGGCTTGAAACAATTGATGTGTTAATTATCACTTAAAATCATTTTTGCGGCCAACGTTTTTTCAAAATACAACGTCAATGTATCCGAATCCCACTTTGCCAACACCGTCAACGCCTTACGAACTACCTGCAATGAAAATAATCTACCTGCCCTTGGTATTGTTGTGCTTCTTTTGCCTGAAAAGCAACCTTACCGCACAAACGACGCCTCCTAAGTTTACGGTTAGTGGTTTTTTGTCCGATGCTTCCAGCGGTGAACGACTTATCGGCGCCACTGTCATCGACAAACGGAGTGGCAAGGGCACCGTGAGCAATACCTTCGGGTTTTACAGCCTGACCCTGCCGGCGGATTCCCTCCAACTGTATTTCAATTACATCGGCTACCAATTCCAGGTTCAAGAACATGTATTGCGGGAAAATACCACCATCAACGTTTTGCTCGAGCAGTCGGCACTGATCAAAGAAGTGGAAATTGTGGCCAACAAGTACGAAGCCATCGAAGAACGCGCCCAAATGAGCCGAATCGATGTACCCATAGAACAAATCAAAAAGGTGCCTGCTCTAATGGGGGAAACCGACGTGTTACGGGTTCTACAACTGCTTCCCGGCGTATCGGGTGGAGGAGAAGGGCAATCGGGCATTTATGTACGTGGCGGCGGTCCGGACCAAAACCTGATCCTGCTCGACGGCGTGCCCGTGTACAATGCCAGCCACCTGTTCGGCTTTTTTTCGGTGTTCAATGCCGATGCGATAAAGGACGTTTCCCTTACCAAAGGTGGCTTCCCGGCCCGGTATGGCGGCCGTCTCAGCTCGGTCATCGAAATCAACATGAAAGAAGGCAATGAAAACGAATTCCACGGCGAAGGTTCCATAGGTATTATAGCCTCCAAACTTACGCTGGAAGGTCCCATCCAAAAAGGACGCTCTTCGTTCCTGGTTTCCGCCAGGCGCACCTACATCGACTTGATTGCACGCCCGCTCATAAAACAATCGTTTAAGGCCGACGGTGGTGAAGGCGTAGCCGGCTATTATTTTTACGACATCAATGCAAAGGTGAACCACAGGTTTTCGGATAAAGACAGGCTTTACCTCAGCTTTTATACCGGAAAAGACAAGTTTTACCTTAATTTTTCTGAAACGGACGAATCGCCTGGTGAAACGTACAAATTCAATTTTGATACCGGCTTGGGCTGGGGCAACCTCACAGGCGCCGTGCGGTGGAACCACATCCTGACGCCCAAGCTTTTTGCAAACACTACGGTTACGTACAGTCGCTACAATTTCAATACACGCAACGGCGTAGGTGAAACATCTCAGGTGCAGGGAGGAATTCCCGAACAAGCATCTTACCTGCTTGAGTATTTTTCCGGCATCGATGACGTCGGACTCAAATTGGATTTCGACTACATGCCCAATCCGCAACATTTGGTCAAGTTCGGCGCCAACACCATCCAGCACCAGTTTCACCCCGGCAAGTTTTACACCCGGGTGATCGAAAGTGAGTCGCAACTTGACGTAAGCACTACCCTCGAACAACCGGTTGTCGGAGCCTTTGAATTTGCTGCTTACCTTGAAGACGACTGGAAGGCTACCAGCAGGTTGAGGCTCAATTATGGACTGCACTTTTCCGGTTTTGCACCTGAAGAAAAATCCTATTTCTCTTTGCAACCCCGTTTCAATGCCCGTTACCTTTTCAACAAAGGATGGGCTTTGAAAGGCGCTTTCAGTACCATGCGCCAATACATCCATCTACTGACCAACGAAACCATCGGTCTTCCTACCGATTTGTGGTTGCCCACCACCAACATCGTGAAGCCGCAGGACAGTTGGCAGGCGGCCATCGGTGTGGCCAAGACGTTTGCCAAAGACTACGAGTTCAGCGTAGAAGCCTATTACAAAGAAATGGACAATGTTATTGCTTTCAAAGAAGGCGCCAGCGTTTTCCAGTTTGATGATTGGCAAAACAGGGTAACACAGGGTGACGGCACGGCTTACGGTTTTGAGTTTTTTGTTCAGAAGAAAAAAGGAAGGTTCAGCGGTTGGGTAGGGTACACCTTGTCGTGGGCCTGGCGCGAATTCGATATCTTGAATTTCGGCAACAAATACCCGTACAGATACGACCGCCGTCACGACTTCGAAATTGTTGGCACTTACGACATCGTTCCTGAACGTATTCGGGTTGCAGCTACGTGGGTTTTCGCTACAGGCAACGCCGCCACCTTCGGCACCTCGCGCTACCTGGCGCCCGATCCTTACAGCTCCGGCAATAATGGCAATATGTTTGTAACTACCCACACCGTGGAAAGGAACAACCTGCGTTACCCATCCTACAACCGCCTCGATGTTGGCATCGATTTCATTAAGAAAAAGAAGCACTGGACACGTACCTGGTCGTTCGGCGCTTACAATGCCTACAACCGCAACAACCCGTTTTTCCTTTTTTTACAAACGGATGTCGAATTTGTAAACGGACAATCTGTGGAAAATTCTTCGTTGAGGCAGGCAAGCCTGTTTCCACTCATTCCTTACCTCACCTACTCCTTTAAATTCTGAAAACAATCTATTTTAGATTTTTCAAACTAAAAAATAAAATGGTAAAAATATTGTTTTTTGCTGCATTTATATTCCTTTTTAGTGCTTGTTCGGAAGATTTTTTCAACCAGGTGGTGGATATTGATCCGCCTGAATATGAAAAACAATTGGTGACTCACATGAAGACGGGAATCAACGACACAGCCATGTCTTTGAGTGTTTCACGCAACTTTGGTGTTTTGGAAAAGGTTCCTGTGGGCGGTTGGGCTGTAGCGGGAGCTTTGGTAACCATGTGGGAAGGCGATCAAATACTGGCCACTTTTACACAAGCCTCGATTGCCTCCGATTTTCAATCCGCTCTTTTGTCGCCCGGATTCTTTCAGGCAGGGCGCACCTACACCCTTCAGATAAGCCATCCGGATTTCGATACCGTCAACGCCACCCAAACCATGCCCCAGGTGCCTGCCGTGGATTCTGTAACTTTCGACAGGGAGGGTGGCTTGAATGCCTTTGGAGAAGAGTTGAGTGCCATTGATGTTTACCTGCAGGATCCGGCGGGGGAAATAAATTTTTATGAAATCTTTATTGTTGGCGAATACGAATATGTCGACTCGGTGTTCGACGACTCGGGTAACCTGGAGTATGTTGATACGCTGCTATACGAGTCGTATTTCGCTCCCGAAGGCTCCGACGATCCCAATGTTCAGTTTGGCATGAACAACACAGTGCTCATCAGCGATCAGTTTTTCAATGGCAAACCTTACAAGCTCAATGCTCGTATTTACCGTTTCCAACGACCACCGAGGTACGCCGTTTACGTGCGCAACCTGACCGAGGATTATTACTTGTACAGTATTTCTGCTTTGCGCAAATACAATACAGAAGGCATTCCTTTTGTGGAGCCTGTTTTCGTGCATGGCAATTTGGACAACGGCATCGGTATTTTCGGGCTCCACAATGAAGTGGTGTTGAGGGTCAAGTATTAAGCGCGGCTGGATCGATTTGGTTTTCCCTGGCTTCTTCCACCATATCAGCCGGCAATGATTTGGTGGCACGTGCGCCAAGTTCCCTGATCCTTTCAGCCCTGCCGATGAGGGTATCGCCGTATTTGGGCGAATTGACCATTTTGTTCATGGCTTCGTCGTAGGCGTTGCGTGCCATATCGAGCCGTGAGCCTATGCTGCGCAAATCTTCCACAAAGGATACAAATTTGTCGTACAACAAGCCGCTTTGTCGGGCGATCTCCAGCACCGAGCGTGTTTGTTTTTCCTGTTTCCAAAGGTGGGCAATAGTGCGCAGGGTAGCGAGCAGGCTGCCAGTACTCACCAGCACGATGTTGCGTTCCAGCGCATCGGTGAACAAGCGTGGATCGGCTTGCGACGCCGTGCTGAGTGCACTTTCCAACGGTATGAACAGCAATAGGTAATCGGGTGAATTGATTTGGTAAAGCAGTTGGTAGTTTTTGCTGCTCAAATCGCTCACGTGCCGGCGTATGCTGTCTACGTGTGCTTTAAGGTGTATTTCCCGCCGCTGTGGGTCGTTTTCGTTGTGGTATTGTTCGTAAGCAGTGAGCGACACTTTGGCATCGAGGATAAGTTGACGGTTTTCGGGAAGCTGTATGATGAAGTCGGGCCTTTTGGCGGCGCCGTCGTCGTCGCGGTAGGTGTTTTGGGTTAAAAAATGGATTCCTTTTTGCAAACCGGCTTTTTCCAGTAAAGTTTCGAGTTGGTATTCACCCCAGTTGCCCTGCACCTTGCTTTGTCCTTTGAGCGCGGAAGTCAGGTTGTGTGCATCCTGGCTGAGCTGCTGGTTGAGGTCGCGCAGTTGTTCGATTTCTTTTTTAAGACTCACTTTTTCTTTGGTGTCTTCCAGAAATTTGCGGTCCACATTTTCTTCAAACTCCTTGATTTTTTCGCGCAGCGGCAGCAGTACTTGTTGCAGGTGGCGGTTTTGTTGTTCGTTGAAACGTTCGGATTTTTCTTCCAACAAACGGTTGGCGACGTTTTCAAATGCGGTACTGAATTGTTTCTGAAGTTGGTCCAACTCCGATTTCTGATGCAGCATACGTTCCTCAAGATGGCGTATGTTTTGTTCGGCGGCAGCCACCATCCCATGGCTTTCACGAAGGGCATTTTCCCGCGCCACAAGTTCGCTGCGCAACGTTTCATTTTGCCCTAAAATACTGTCGTACAAAGCTTTGGAAACCATGGTTTCGCCATTTACACTCAACGCGGCAGGCTTCCGCAAAACCGCAATAAGTATGGCAACCAACAAGATGCCGATGAGAATGAGGTAAAAGCTCTGGTCCATAAGCGCGTATTTGATTCAACAAATATAGCGCAACCATCGACAATTTGTTTGATGTATTTTCTTTTTATAAAATAAATGTTTGGTAAAAAAAAGTTTCAATTGGTTTATGTTATTTTTTTTGTTGGTGCATCCTGTCTTGGCAAGCAACGTCCGGACGTATTGTTTCGGACCATCCATTAACCATCAAACATCTTTTACCATGACACGGAAACATCTTCTGATCGGCGCTTTCACCATGAGCTTCGTCGCCACCGGCATCGCTGCCATTGTGGTTCGAAACAACCACACACAACACAGTACGACAGACACAACTGAAAAACCTGTTTGTGAAAAACCTGTCCAAACAACTTCCATTGAAATGCCTTCGGAACAACCCAAAGCTGTTCAGGTGGCGAAAAAGTCCGGAAAAAAAGGTCTGAATGGAACCATTACCCCACACGCTATACCCAATTATGTAGAAAAAGGCCTTGCATGGCTCGCCAAAGCCCAACTGTCCAACGGCGCATGGCCTGCCCACCCAGGCGTGAGCAACAGTTACGAAGAAGTACAAACGGTGGACGCCGACGATAAAAAGAGCGGCAAACGTCGAAATGCGGGCAATCAAAACAACATCAACCTCGACCCAGCCTCAACAGCACTTGCCGCAACTGCCTTCATGCGCGCCGGAAATACGCTCAACGAAGGCCGTTACAGCAACAATGTGCGCAAAGCCCTTGATTTTCTGATCCTTACGGTGAAAGAAACACCCCTAAATAGCAGCAACATTGGCAGACACTCCGGTACGCAGCCTCAAAACAAACTTGGACAAAACATCGACCTGGCCATGACTACGCAGTTCCTTACCCGCGTGCTCGCCGTTTGCCAAAACGATGCCCAAACCAATCCACAAACCCTGAAAGACGTGCGTGAAGCCCTCGAAAAATGCGTGGTGATGCTGCAAAACAGTCAGCAAAAAGATGGTAGCTGGACAAGCTCCGGCTGGGCACCTGTACTCAACTCGGCCATGGCAAACAATGCCCTAGAATATGCCCAAACCCAGGGCATCAGCGTGAACGATGAAGTACTCGTGCGTTCGCAACAATACCAGCGCGACAATGTGACTGAAGATGGCTCGGTAAAAACTGAAAGCGCCGCAGGTGTGGAACTTTACGCCCTCACCAGCTCCAAACGCGCCAATGTTCAGGAAAGCAAAAAAGCTGAAAAATACCTCGACGCTCCTGCAAGTTCCTACAAAGACAAGGACGCCGACACCATCGAAAAAGAAATGAAAAAGAAAGGCGCCAGCGACAAGGATGCCCGCCGAATGTCGCAGGCTGTAACCTCTTACAACGCAGCTTCCAAAAACCTTCAAAGCGACGTGGTCTTGCAGGGCTTCGGCAACAACGGCGGCGAGGAATTCCTGAGCTACATGATGAACAGCGAAGCCTGTGTGGCCGAAGGTCAAAATCCATGGGACCAATGGCACGGTAAAATGGCTTCGCTCTTTGGTAAAATCCAGAATCCCGACGGCTCGTGGAGCGGCCACCACTGCATCACCACCAACGTGTTTTGCACCGCAGCAGTGATCATGACGCTAACGGCCGACAGGGACCCAATTTCTTTTTAAATTGATTTACGAGTTGCGAAATTCGATACTTGAAATGAAGCACTTATTTCTATTCCTTCTACTTTTGCTCCAATGCGCCCCTCAGGAAAAAACGCCACTGCAATCCGCTTGCCATTGGCTGTGGTCGCAGCAGGCAGCCGACGGCGGCTGGCACAGCAATACGCATGGGATTTTGCAGGGCGGACTGGCGTACTCCCCTTACATTTTGTACACGCTTTTACAAGTGCCCGAAAGCCGCTACCATCACCCGGAGGGACAAAAAAAACTTGCCCTGAATTTCATCAGAAAAAGCATTGGAGAAAATGGCAGGGTAGGGGAAAGCGGAGCGGAAATATTGGAGTATCCAAACTATGCAACTTCTTATGCGCTGCGCGTTTTGGTGCTTGAAAACGATCCTGAGGATGCTGAAATCATCCGAAAAATGCAAGGTTACCTTTTGAAGGAACAATTCAATGAAAACAGGGGAATCAATCCAGGTCAAATGGTCTACGGCGCCTGGGGCTTTGGCGAGCAACTGGCGCCTGGATCGTTTGGGCATGTCGATTTATCGCATACACGGCGCGTTTTACAGGCACTTGCGGAAAGTGGCGCCGATACAGGACAATACGCCTCCAAAACACAGGTTTTTCTTCGATTGGTGCAAAAAAGACCAGAAGAGGCCCGTCCCCAACCCCCTCTGGAGGAACCACAGGCTGTACCGTACGATGGAGGATTTTACAGTTCACCTGTAGTTTGGGGTTCCAACAAAGCAGGCCTGAGCGAGGATTCGGTGAAGTATTTTCCCAGTTACGCCACAGCAACGGCCGATGGCTTGTTGGCCTTGCTTGCATCAGGTGTATCGCCCCACGATGCCCGTGTTCAGGATGCCTTGCAATGGCTTCGCAAACACGATGATCTTACCCAGCCTGGCGGCATCCCAACCAATAATCCCGCAAAGTGGAACCTCGTTCTGCGTTTGTACCACCTTTGCTCACGGGCCGAAGTTTACAAAGCGTTGTACATGCCTGCCGACGAAATGGCGCCGGCTTTGGAGGTTTTGGAGCAGTTTCGACAACCCGACGGCAGCTATTCCAATCCCATGGGCGCAGGCAACAAGGAAGACGATCCGTTGCTGGCTACGGCACTGGCCATCCATGTATTGGATTTGTTGTCATTCTTGACCAAATCCTGATAATCAAATCTTGAAAATCCTACAATCCTGCAAATTTTGATTATAATTTTGCGGCATGAATACAAAGCAGTATCCCACACCCGACAATTTTACGCGCGAAAAAAGCGCTGTACTTTTTGAAGAAGCCAAACAGTATTTCCCCGGAGGCGTCCACTCACCTGTACGCGCTTTCCGCAGTGTTCAGGGACCGCCCATCTTTTTTGAAAAAGGAGAAGGTTGCCACATCACCGATGTGGACAACCAGACTTTCCTTGATTTTTGCTGCTCCTGGGGGCCACTGATTTTGGGCCACTGCCCGCCTGCGGTGGTCGAACGCGTTCAAAAAACGGTTGTTAACGGCATGTCTTTCGGCACGCCTACGCCACACGATCTGCTTATGGGCAGACTGGTGCTTGAAAACCACCGGTATTTTGAAATGATCCGCTTCGTAAGCAGTGGAACCGAAGCTGTTATGAGCGCCATTCGGTTGGCCCGGGGCGTCACCAAACGCAACAAAATCCTCAAATTCGAAGGTTGTTACCACGGACATGTAGATTCCCTGATGGTCAAAGCCGGTTCAGGTTTGGTTACTTTTGGCATCAGCACCTCGGCAGGTATTCCGGAATCGTTTGTAAAAGAAACGATTGTGGTGCCGCTAGCCGACCCGGAAGCTCTTGAACTTGCGCTGCGTGAGCACGGCCACGATGTGGCTGCCATCATCGTGGAACCTGTTCCTGCGAACAACGGCTTGCTGCTGCAGGACCGTGGTTTTTTGCAACTGCTGCGTGAAAAAGCCACTGAATACGGCGCTCTGCTCCTATTTGACGAAGTCATTTCAGGTTTCCGCGTAGGTTTTGAAGGCGCAGCAGGATATTACGACATACGACCTGACATCGTTACTTACGGCAAAATCATCGGCGGCGGCATGCCTGTAGGCGCTTATGCTGCAAGCAAGGAAATCATGGAAAATGTGGCGCCGATTGGCCCCGTTTACCAGGCAGGTACCCTCAGCGCCAATCCGGTTTCTATGGCCGCTGGCTTTGCCACACTCACCGAATTGCTCAAACCAGGTTTCTACGAGGCCCTCGCTGAAAAAACAAATTTTTTCACAGGCATGGTGCAGGAACACGCCGACCGCAAAGGATACGATTTCAGTGTGCCGCACATTGGCTCCATATTCTGGCCTGTATTCACCCGCGAGCATATTTTCCGCGCCGACCAAATTGACCCAGCCGGTATGGAGTATTTCAAAAAAATGCACCTCGAGTGTCTGAAACGCGGCGTGTATTTTGGACCATCGGGTTATGAAGTTGGATTTGTTTCATCGGCGCACACCCATGCTGATCTGGAATTTGCTGCCGGTGTGGTAAACGAATGTCTCGACATTGTTTTAGGATAACCGATTCATTTAAAATCTTTTATTTGCCTGAAAAGGTGTTGTTTTGTGTCGGCACAAGGCATACAAACGCTTTGCGTTTGAAAATTAGTTATTGGTATGCAGAAGGTAGTTTTGAAAGCGGGCAAGGATGAATTTGTCCGGCGTTTTCACCCATGGATTTTCTCCGGCGCAGTTGCACGAATGGAAGGTGATAAATTGTCGGACGGCGACGTAGTGGAAGTGACCGACCACCACGGGAATACCCTTGGAATTGGGCATTTTCACCATGGCAGCATAGCAGTGCGGCTCGTTCATTTCGGCAAAGCCGATGTCATGCAAACGGATTTTTGGAAACAAAAATTTCAGCAAGCCTGGCAGGTAAGGCAGGTGGCTGGACTGGCCGACCATCCCCATACGGATTGTTTCCGTTTGTCGCATGGGGAGGGCGATGGTATGCCTGGACTGGTGGTTGACATCTACGGCGACGTTGCGGTTATGCAATGCCATAGCATCGGCATGCACCGGCAACGGGAGCTTTTAACCGAGGCATTGCGGCAAACACTTGGCAAACGCCTGCGCGGCGTTTACGATAAAAGTGCGGAAGCCCTGCCTGGAAATTATGCAGCCAAACACGAAAATGGCTGGCTCTGGAGCGCCGAACCGGACATGACGCCACAAGCCATCGTACACGAAAATGGCATTCGTTTTAAAGTGGACTGGCAAACAGGCCAAAAAACGGGTTTTTTCCTCGACCAACGCGACAACAGGCAGTTGCTGGCTACTTTTGCCGCAGGCAAAAGTGTGTTGAATGCGTTTTGTTATACCGGTGGATTTTCCTGCTACGCCCTCAAAGCCGGCGCCGAACGGGTGGTCTCCATCGATGCTTCTGCCAAAGCCATGGACCTTACGGATGAAAATGTCCTTTTGAACGCGCCATTCACTGGCAGTAATGAATCATTGACCGAAGATGTATTGCGGTATTTTAAACAGGTAGAAGAACAGTTTGATGTTGTGGTCGTCGACCCGCCGGCTTTTGCAAAAAGTATGGAAAAAAGGCACAATGCTGTCCAGGGTTACAAACGCCTCAACGAAGCTGCCATCAGGCACGTTAAACCCGGAGGTATACTTTTCACTTTCTCTTGTTCTCAGGTAGTGGACAGGGAGCTGTTTTACCATACCATAGCCGCAGCAGCCATGGAAGCCGGCCGACCGGCCCGGGTTTTGCACCACCTCACCCAGGGCGCCGATCACCCGGTAAGCATGTTCCACCCAGAAGGCGCTTACCTTAAAGGGCTGGTTTTGCACCTCACATGATGGTTTATTCGTTATTTTTGTTTTTTCAAACAAAAAATGAACTACTGGTTAAAATTGCCATTTAACAGTTTTAACCAGTCAAACGCTCTTTCATATGCGCTCATTTCTATTTGTACTTACCCTTCTCGGTTTTTCAGCCTGCACCAGTCCTGATTTGCCCGAATTGGTGATGTGCCACGATCCATCTACGGCCATTGCTGAATTTGCTTCTTTTGCTTCCGACAAGGATTTCCGCGATGCACACCCTGCACCACAGGCTGTAAACGTAGTTCACGCCGGCAAAATGGTGGAATTTCCGGTGGAAGGAGGCGCCAACGGCAAAGCGTTCTTAATCAAACCACACGGAAAATCCAACAAATATCTTCTGCTTTTCCACGAGTGGTGGGGCTTGAACGATTACGTCAAAAATGAAGCTGCCATGTGGAGCCATGAGCTCGGCATCAATGTTCTGGCTGTTGATTTGTACGATGGACAGGTGGCTGCAACGCCGGAAGAGGCCGGCAAATTCATGCAGGCCAACGATCCGGCGCGTTCCATCGCCATCATTCGAGGCGCTGCAGCATTTGCAGGCCCAGAAGCCGATTTCCGTACCATGGGCTGGTGCTTCGGCGGCGGCTGGTCGCTACAAGCCGCTTTGGCGCTTGGCGATAAAACCAAAGGCTGCGTCATGTTTTACGGTATGCCTGAAAAAGATGTGGCCAAACTGAAAACACTGGCCAGCGATGTTGTTTTTATCCATGCCACACAAGACCAATGGATAAACGACGAGGTGGTAGCTGGATTTGAAAAAAACATGGTTAGTGCTGGTAAAAAACTCAATGTTTACTTTTACAATGCCGATCACGCTTTTGCCAATCCCAGCGGACCTCGCTACAACGAAAAAGCCGCTATAGAAGCACGTACAGTAGTAAGCACGTACCTTAGGGGCAAATAATGGTTCAAATGTAAAGCACCATGTCGACACATCAACCCGACAGTTTTTACGGCGGCAAAGGCCCTGAAAATGACAACCAAGGTGTCATTTTTGGCCGGCAGATACTTTTGCTGGCCCTGGTGTGTGTGGCAGGCGTCGTGCTTTACAAGTTTTTTTTCAATGGCGACAGCGACTTGCTGGGTTTTCTGAGCCCTTCAAAAGAAATCAAACTGACTTATGTTCCGTCGGATTTCCAACCACACCTCGACGACCAAACTACCCTGCGCATATTATCCAATCCAAGCGAATATAAGCAGGAATTCGACGATTTGGTGTACAATTTCAACCTATCGCTGCTGTACCACGTTGCCAAGCGGATGAATCTTGCCGACTCTCTGAAACAACGGTTGGAACCTGAATACAAAAAACACCACCAATACCTCGCCGGGCTCTATTTCAGCGATTTTGTCGCCTTGAAGGACACCACCGCAAACCTGTATGAAAACTGGTACAACGACCAGGCAAACCAATCCGTCCGCGTTTTCAACGAGGTTGCTGGCAAATACACCTGCTTTTTTGTGACCCAGGTGATGGCTACCTTACTCAACGCTTCGGGCGGGAAACTCATGGCCCGTGGCAAAAACGTGGACACCCCCTGTGGAATTGCCACCAACGAAGGACTGAAACCCATGATGGAAAGGCTGCAAAAAAAAGCTTCCATCATGGATTTCAGCGCTTCCAGGGGACTTCTAAAAGAAAAAGTGCGGCGCGGTATCGCCGAACTGGCTACTTACGAATACCAGAGCAAACTCGGCATGGACAAAACCCTACAGTACAAGGTATTAGGCTACTCCATTTCCGAAACCGACCTGCGTGTGGAAGCCATCAGTGTGGTCAAAGCAGGATTCAAACTCGACCGTTACTTTGATGTCACGTTGAATCCACGAAAAAACACGGTGTATGTGACCCTTCCT
>Ga0105048_10006876_pt1 | contig 18327 bp, 19 predicted proteins | sample MAT05_FD_78382 | JGI IMG/M metagenome (GOLD analysis project Ga0105048, IMG submission 78382) | Freshwater microbial communities from Lake Fryxell liftoff mats and glacier meltwater in Antarctica - MAT-05 | ecosystem: Environmental > Aquatic > Freshwater > Ice > Liftoff microbial mat | place... | reverse complement strand
GATCGTGATGGTCGATCCCGCGGTGCCGTACAGCGACGCGCATCAGCACGATTGCGCCGGTGCGCGTCGCCGCGATCGCGTGTTGCACGTGCAGTGGCCGGCGCCTGGCGGCACGCTCGTCGCGTCGACCAGCGCACCCGAGGTCGCGCTCGCGATTCGTGGCCCGGGTTGTACGGTCACAGAGGCGCTCGCGTGCACGCCGGCGTCCGAGAGCGGCGCGGTGATCGAGACGATCATCGACGGTGCGGGTGGAGCGTTCGTGTTCGTCGAGCTGCCCGCGGACGATCCGGCCGACGAATCGGGCGGCGATCCGGCGCCGCCGTTCGACGTGGTGCTCGACCTCGTGCCGTGAGGGCGCCGGGCTCGCTTCGCACACGTGCGCCCGTTGCGGGCCCGCGCGGGAATGCCCGTGCCGCCGGTCTCCAACCCCCACCCGCCGTGCGGTTGATCCGGCCGGGGCGCGCTGCCATGCTCCGGCACCCTCGAGTCCCCGAAAGGCACGATCTGCACATGGCCCGGCGTTTGTTCACCAGCGAGTCCGTCACCGAAGGACATCCCGACAAGATTTGCGACAAGGTCAGCGACTCGATCCTCGATGCGATCATCGCGAAGGATCCGCGTTGTCGCGTCGCATGCGAGACGCTGGTGAAGACGGGCTACGTCAACGTCGCAGGCGAGGTCACGACCAGCACCTACGTCGACATCCCGTCGATCGTGCGCAAGACGATCCGCGAGATCGGTTACACGAGCTCGTCGATGGGCTTCGACGCCGACAGCTGCGGTGTGCTCGTCGCGCTCGAGGCCCAGAGCGCCGACATCTCGCTGGGCGTCGACGGCAAGGGCGTCTACGACCAGGAGCAGGGCGCAGGCGACCAAGGGATGATGTTCGGCTACGCGTGCACCGAGACGACGGAGCTCATGCCGCTGCCGATCAGCCTCGCGCACAAGCTCGCGCGGCGCCTGACGTACGTGCGTCGCCGCGAGACCGACAGCTTCTTGCGTCCCGACGGCAAGAGCCAGGTCACCGTCGAGTACGAGGGCGGCAAGCCCAAGCGCGTCGACACGATCGTGGTCTCCACGCAGCATCGCGAGGATGTCGCCTACGCGACGCTGAAGGAGTTCATCATGGAGGAGGTCATCCGGCCGACGGTGCCGGCGGCGCTCCTCGATGCAAAAACCCACTACTTCGTGAACCCGACGGGTCGCTTCGTCATCGGCGGACCGATGGGTGACTCGGGCCTCACCGGTCGCAAGATCATCGTCGACACCTACGGCGGCATGGGTCGTCACGGTGGCGGCGCGTTCTCCGGTAAGGATCCGTCCAAGGTCGATCGCTCGGCGGCCTACTACGCGCGCTTCATCGCGAAGCACTTGGTCGCGTCCGGGCTCGCGGACCGCTGCGAGGTGCAGCTCGCGTATGCGATCGGCGTCGCGAAGCCGGTCAGCATCCTCGTCGAGAGCTTCGGCACCGGTCGCGTGTCGGACGATCGGCTCTCGGAGATCGTGATCAACCACTTCGACGCACGTCCGGGTCGGCTCATCGCCGAGCTGGATCTGCTCAAGCCGATCTACGCGCAGACGGCAGCCTACGGGCACTTCGGTCGCGAGGAGAACGACTTCACGTGGGAGAAGCTCCCGAAGCTCGAGGCGCTCAAGGACGAGAAGTAGAGCTAAGGAACGCGAAGCGTTCGCCTGCGAGAGCGCCGGTCCGCGAGGATCGGCGCTCTTCGTGCGGAACCGGGTATCGGCTGGCCCTCGCCACCCGCGATCGCGTCCGCCTCCGAGGTCGCCGCGCAGGGCGGATGGCTCTACCTCGGCGTGCTCGCGCCGCTCGTCGATCTCGACGTCGCGGTGAACGGCGTCTCGCTCGGCGATCCCGACGGCCGCCTCGACGTCGTCGAGCCCGTCGGTGTGTGGCGCGTGCCCGCCGACACGCCGCTCGGCACGGCGACACTCTCGCTGCGCTGGGCGGGGCACCTCGACATCACGACCGACCGCTTGATCGAGATCGTCGCACCGACGTTCGTCGACATCACCGAGCCGGCCGGGCTCGCACAGATCCACGACATCACCGGCAGCCCCGCCGACTGCGCCCAGAGCCACACCGGCGTCGCGCTCGGCGACTACGACGGCGACGGCGATCTCGATCTGTACGTCGGTCACGTCGGCAGCGCGGGCCGATTGCAGCGCAACCTCGGCGTCGGCAGAGGCGGGCTGCCGACATTCGACGACGTGACCGCCGTGTCCGGGCTCGCCGATGTCGACGCGGTCGCGAGCGCGACGTTCGTCGACCTCGCATTTTCCAACACCGGCGACAACGTGCTGTTGCGCAACGCCGGCGACGGCACGTTCGTCGACATCTCTGTGGACGCCGGCATCACGCGGGGGCTGTCGCCGTGGGGCCGGCCATCGGTGACGTGGGCGACGCACCTGTGGGATCGGACGGACTCGAGCAGAGCGTGCAAGTGCCCGCCGTCGGCACGCGCGTAATCTACGAGCAACCCGACGGATAGTCCGACGAGCGGCACGATTCGTGCGGCCGCGGTCATCGCCCGCACGGTCGCCATCGCCGACGAGGCGATGGCGACCGTGAGGTGCTGCTCGGCTGAGCTGCGTTAGCGCCGGAACCAGGCCGAGAGCACGAAGCCGACACCCAGCGAAGTGCCCAGGCCGAGCAGTAGCTTGCGCTCCACGAGGCGAAGGAGTCGTGCGCGCGGGGGCTGGACTTGCGGGAGCTCGATGCCGTCGCCGACCGAACCGTCGGCGTCCTCGACCACGGCCTCATCGGCCACGGCGCTGGTGTCATCGCTGATCTGCGATGTCGCCCGGTGACGCGAACGACGGCTCATCGGGACCTCGCTTTCCCACGGCCGCGCGCGTGGCCGCGATCGTAGTCACCGAACCACACGGACATGCCGAGCAACACGCCGAAGTTGACGACGTCGGCGGCCTTCTCGAAATCTGTGTCTTCCTGTTCGTCGTCCTTGAACGTCGTGCGAGTGAAGGGCGCCGCATAGTCGACGTTGAAGCCGACGTCGATGGAGAACCACTCGCGCGGGAACAGGTGCACGCCACCGCCGGCACCGAGCATCGGGTAGATCACGTGGCCGGTCCTTCGCCCGGTGAGCTCGGTCTCCTGGCTCGCCGCGCTGCCACCGAGCCCGACGCGAGCCTCGACGTACGGTCGGATCCAGCGATCAGGCAGGAACATCCATTGGAAGTACGGCACGAATCGACCGCCGATCGCGACGGTCCGAGCGGACGAGTCGATCGCGAAACCGTCGACCGTCAAGCCGAGCTTGGCGCCCAACACGGCCCGATCGTCTGCGAACACGTACCCGAGGCCGAAGCCGATGAGCGGGCGCGAGAACACGGCCGTACCGCTGTCGAGCAGAGAGGGGCGCGCCAACCCGGCGCCGAACGAGAGCGAGTCCCCGCCTTGGGTATCTTCGGTGTCGTCCGCGCGCGTCCACGCGCCTCCAAGGGCCTCGGAATCGATGTGCACGCGCAGATGCGTATCCTCGGCGCCGTCGATGTCGTCGTCGTCGTCATCGTCGTCGTCGTCGTCGTCGTCGTCGTCGTCGTCGTCGTCGTCGTCGTCGTCGTGATCAGCGTCGTGAACGCGGTCGTGATCGGCGGACGCGTTGGGTGCCGCAGACGCTTCGTTGGCGACGCCGACGCTGACGCCGAGAGCCAGCACGTAGAAGATATGGTGGTTGCGAAACCGGAGTGTGGTCGTCATTGTCCGCAGCGTGTGCGAGTAACCACGCGCAGCAACCGCGCGCATCGTGATGGAGACGCGCGAATTAAGCGGCGTGGAAGGACCGCAGCGCACCTGTGCGATGCGGCTCCGTGCACTGAACGCCGATTTGCCCGCGCACGCTGAGACCCTGTGCGGAGCGCCGTTTCCGTTCCAATCCCCGCGTGGCGAGTCGATCGCATACGGTGAGATCCGTGTCGCGGATGCGCGGCGTCGAGTCGCTCCTCGAGCAGCGCAGCCCCGTAGCGTTGGCACTCGTCCATGAGCGAGGCCTTGTCGTCGAAGTGCGTGTACAGCAAGGCGGCGCTGACTCCGACCATGTCCGCGATGGTGCGCACCTGGAGCGCCTGCGAACCGCGCTCGCAGCCGAGCTTCCAGGCGGCTTCGATGAAGCGGGGCGGCTAGTTCTGCGCGCCTAACGTGCGGGGCAATCGGATCAGACGCAACAACCGTCACCGTCAGACGGTGCGGCGACGCTCGAAGGCGTGGTGGGGGATCTGCGACAGAAACAACTGGCGGAAGAGGTCGCCCGTCGCGCGCACGGCGTGAAGGATGTCGACAACGAGCTGCGCGTACGCGGACCTAAGTGATCGCGTGCCCACCACACCGGGGGCCTCGATCGCCCGCCAAATTCCCGCCGACGCGCGGCCGAATGGGCGTGCGCGGGAGCCCAGATCGTGACGGTCTTGCACGAGCGTCCGAAAAACCTCAATGCCCTCGTCACCACCGGTCCCCTGCACCGTGGCGCGACGCCTGCAATTCGAGCACGCCGTTCGGCAGCGCAATGCAACTCTTCCCTCGTCCTTCCCTCGTCCCGTCCCCTATCGGTCCCGTCGCCCCTGAGCTGCGCGCCGGTGATCGCGTGGTCGTGGTGGCGGTCGCGTGGATTCCCGCGACAGCGTCTCTCGCCGGCCGCGCAGGGGTCTTGCTGACGCTGGACCGCGCCCGCTCGATTGCGGGTGTGCGGCTCGAGGGCGGTCCGATGCATGCGATGCCGGCGAACTGCCTGCGGCGGATGAGCGACGACGTCGACGCGGCGTGATCGCGGGCATTCCGCGTGGTGGCGTGGTCGCGACCGTGCGCGCGTGCCCACCCGCGCGTCGGCGCTCGGGTGCGGACGCTCGGGCGGCGGTGTGTTGCTGCGACGAGCCAGTGATCGGCGTCCGCGTTCGTCGTGGCGCGATCGGTGCAAAACCGCGCACGTGATGAAGCAAGCCGACTACCTGAAGATGGGCGTCGCGATGGCACTCGGTGCTACCGCGCTCGCGACCCGATCGAAATCTCGAAGCGTCTCCGCAGTGAGTGGATTCGCGGGCGCCGTGCTGCTCGGGTTCACGGCCGTCGAGGTCGCACGTGCGAGCGGTCGACGCCGGATCGCCGCAGCCCGAACCGAGGTCGCGCGAACGATCACGATCCAACGCAGCGCGGACGATCTCTACGCATTCTGGCGCGACCTCGGCAACTTGCCGCGGGTCTTCACCCACCTCGAGTCGGTCACTGCGCTCGACGAGGTGCGCTCGCGATGGAAGAGCAAGGGACCTGCGGGCACGACCGCCGAGTGGATCGCGGAGATCATCGAGGACGTCCCCGGCGCGTCGATGGCGTGGCGCTCGATGCCGGGCTCGGACATCGAGCACGAGGGACGCGTGCAGTTCCTCCCGGCGCCTGGTGATCGCGGCACGGAGGTGCACGTGCGCCTCGGGTGGGCACCGCCTGCGGGGAGCGTCGGCGTCGCGATCGCGAAGCTGCTTCACGCGGAGCCGTCGCAGCAGATCGGCAGCGATCTGCGGCGGCTCAAGCAGATCCTCGAGACCGGCGGCGTGACGCGGTCGGACGCGAGCATCCACCGCGGCATGCATGCCGCACGACCGAGCGACGACGTCGCGCGTATCGACTGGAGGGTCCAGTGAAGGCGCTGTGCTGGCATGGGAAAAAGGACGTGCGCGTCGAGCAGGTCGCCGAGCCCCAGATGCTCTCGCGGCGCGACGCGATCGTGCGCGTGACATCGACGGCGATCTGCGGCTCCGATCTCCATCTGTACAACGGGCTCATCCCGACGATGGAAAAGGGCGACGTGCTCGGCCACGAATTCATGGGCGAGGTCGTCGAGGTCGGGCCCGACGTCGGTAACTTGAAGGTCGGCGATCGCGTGGTAGTGCCGTTCCCGATCGCGTGCGGAGCGTGCGGCGCGTGCAAGGCCGAGCTCTTCTCGCTGTGCGAGAACAGCAATCCGAACGCGGCGATCGCCGAGAAGATGTGGGGTCACTCGCCGGCGGGCCTGTTCGGCTACTCGCACATGCTCGGCGGCTACGCCGGCGGCCAGGCGGAGTACGTGCGGGTGCCGTTCGCCGACGTCGGTCCGCTGAAGATCCCGGCGGGTCTGGCTGACGAGCAGGTGCTGTTCCTGTCCGACATCTTTCCGACCGGCTACATGGGCGCCGAGATGTGCAATATCCGTCGCGGCGACGTCGTCGCGGTGTGGGGCGCTGGACCGGTCGGGCAGTTCGCGATCGCGAGCGCGAAGATGCTCGGGGCCGAGCGGATCATCGCGATCGATCGGTTCTCGTATCGGCTCGAGATGGCGCGCACGCACGCCGGCGCGACCGATGTGATCCACTACGAGACCGAAGACGTGGCGTCGACGCTGAAGGAGCTGACCGGCGGTCGCGGCCCCGATGCGTGCATCGACGCGGTCGGCATGGAGGCCCACGGCCACGGCGTCGGCTACGCGTACGATCGCGTGAAGCAGGCGATGATGCTGCAGACCGATCGGCCGACGGCGCTTCGCGAGGCGATCATGTCGTGCCGAAACGGCGGCGTGGTGTCGGTCGTCGGCGTCTATGGCGGGGTGATCGACAAGTTCCCGATGGGCGCGGTCGTGAATCGCGGCCTGACGATCCGTGCGGGCCAGTGCCACGTGCATCGGTATCTGCGGCCGTTGCTCGCGCGGATCGAGGCGGGCGACATCGATCCGAGCTTCGTGATCACGCACCGCATGGCGCTGGACGACGCGCCCGAGGGATACGACACGTTCATGCACAAGGAAGACGCGTGCATGAAGGTGGTGCTGAAGGCGGCATGAGCGCGTAGGACCGCGCCGAGCAAGTGCACGATCGTGCACTTGCTCGCGTGATCACGTGAGCCCCCACATCCCGCGGCGGGACTCTTCGGTCGCCGCCCGTGCTTCGATCGCGGTCGCCATGCACCGCGCCCGCTCTACCGCGTTCGTCACGCTCGCGCTCGCCGTCACCCCGTCTTGCAGCAGCGATCCCGCTGCGCAGCCCGCTACCGAGAGCTCCTCGACGACCGGTGCGCCGGCGGACACGACCGACACCGCCGCGTCCTCCGAGAGCAACCCGCCCGCGGACTCGACCACGTCCGACACGCCGAGCACGCCACCGTGCGATCCCACCGCGCTCGTCACCGACGTGTGCACCTGTGGCGCGTCCGAGTGCGCCACCGACGAGTGGTGTGACCTCGCGTCGGAGTCGTGCGTCACCGCGACGTGCAACCCCGGAACCTCGTGGACGCTCGGCACCGAGGCGTTCGTCGAGATCACGGCCGGCTCGAACCTCCTCGAGCTCATCGTCGAAGGTACTCGCCTCAACATCGTCGACATCGACGCCGACGGCTTCCCCGATCTGTTCGTACGTCGCGGTGGCGTCGTCGCCGACGTTCCCAGCGAGTCGATTCGCAACAGCTGGCTGCTTCGCAACACCGGTGGCGCCGGCTTCGAGGACGTCACCTTCGACTCGGGCATCCTCGCGCGCCGCGACGGCGACGCCACCCGCGGTCGTCCCGTCGAGGTCGTCGCGTCGGCCGACGTCGACAACGATGGCGACCTCGATATCTATACCGGCATCAACAACTCGGTCGCGACCGCCGAAGGCGAGGGCAGCGAGCTGCTGCTCAACCAAGGCGATGGCACGTACGTGCTCGGCCCCGAGGACAGCGATCTGCGGCGCATCGGCGTGCTCGATGTGCCCGCGGGTGCATCGTTCGTCGACGCGAACAAGGACGGCAACATCGATCTGTGGGTCACGCAGAACGAGACCGGCGGTGTCGGCGTGCAGGATCGCCTGTACTACGGCGCCGGCACCGCGATGTTCTACGACGGCACCGATGTGTCCGGCCTCATCACGCAGTCGTGGGCGGACGTCGAGACGCTCAACGCGGGCCTGTCGCACACGCGATCATGGGCCGCGGTCGCGTGCGACCTCAACGACGACGGCTGGCCGGAGCTGATGTCGTCGTCGTACGGCCGCTCGCCGAATCATCTGTGGCAGGCCATGCCGACCGACGAGGACTTCCCCCAGTTCGTCAATCGCTCGGTCGACTCCGGCTACGCCTACGACGGCAACCAGACCTGGACGGACAACCAGTTCGCGGCGTGCTTCTGCAGCACGAACCCCGACGAGCCCGGCTGCGCCGATGCGACCACGCCGCAGATCTCGTGTATGCAGCCGAACTGGAATCACGCGCAGGATCGAGAGCCGTTCCGCCTCGGTGGCAATAGTGGCGCGACGGTGTGTGCCGACGTCGACAACGACGGCGCGCTCGATCTGTGGACGTCCGAGATCCGCCACTGGTGGGCAGGCGAGGGCGCCGATCACAGCGAGCTGCTGGTGAACACCGGCAAGGGCGACGTGACGTTCGAGCGCCCCGGTCGCGACTCGATGGGCATCGACGTCCCGCATGTCACCGGCAACTCGTGGGACGAGGGCCACATGTCCGCGAACGTCCTCGACTTCGACAACGACGGCTGGAAGGACATCTACGTCGGCGCGAGTGACTACCCCGGCAACTTCGGGATGTTGCTGCATCAAGCTGCTCCGCTCTCGTTCTCGCTCGTGCCGAGCGGTGACGCGTTCGAGCACAACCGCAGCCACGGAGTCGTCACCGCCGACTTCGACCGCGACGGCGACCTCGACCTCGTCGCCGGTCACTCGCGCTCGCGCTGCGATGCGAACGCACCGAACGACTGCTATCCGACCGGGCAGGTCCGCATCTTCGACAACGTGCTCGGCCACCAAGGTCAGTGGATCCAGCTCGAACTGGTCGGTGACGACGGCAGCAACCTCGCGGCCGTCGGCGCGCGCGTGAGCGTCGAGGCCGCCGAGATCACGCAGACCCAGGAGATCGGCGGCGGCTTCGGTCACTTCGGCGCGCAGAACGATCGCCTGCTGCACTTCGGTCTCGCCGACGCTTGCACCGCGCGGATCACGATCCGCTGGCCCGACGCGACGCTGACCGAGCAGAGCTTCGAGCTGCCGGCGGGCCACCGCTATCGCGTCGCGCAGTCGGGCACGATCACGCTCGCGGACTGAGGGCGTCGCGGTGATATCGTCGCGACCGGAGTGAAGCCGGGGTCCGCGAAGCAGCTCGGTGCGTGGGCGATCGTCGCTGGTGCCTCCGAGGGGCTCGGGGCCGCGTTCGCGACGGCGCTCGCCGAAGACGGTGTGAACGTCGTACTCGTCGCGCGCCGCATCGGGCCGCTCGACGCGCTGGCGGAGACGCTGCGCGAGGCGACCGGCGTCGAGGTCCGCACGCTCGCGCTCGATCTCGCGGAGCCCGACGCCGTCGCGACCATCGCCCGCGCGACCGCGATGCTCGAGGTCGGCCTCGCGATCTACAACGCCGCCTTCGCGCCGGTCGGTTCGCTCGTCACGCAAGCGCCCGCCGATCTGCAGCGGTCGTGCGCGAGACGCTCGCCGCGATCGGCCGCGACCCGCGGGTGATCCCCGGCCGGTTCAATCGCGTCGCCGCGTGGCTGATGACCCGCTTGCTCCCGCGCCGCTGGACGGTCGCGCTCATGGCATCGTCGACCAAGGATCTCGCCTGACATGAAGGGCTTGCTCATTCCGTGGGGCGTCTACGCGATCGTGCTCGCGCTGCACCTCGTGCTCCCCGCGCATCGCGTGCGTGGCTATGTCCGCGGGCCCGACGGCACGCCGCTGGCCTGCCTGCGCTGCTCGTAATGCTCGCGCTGTGGGCGACGGCGTGCAGCCAAGGCGTGCTGCCGTGGGACTTCCTGTGGATCCACCGCTGGGGATCGCTCGGCGGTGCGATCGCGATCGGTGCGGCGTTCTCGGTCGCGATTTTCGTCATCCGAGCAACGGCAAGAGCTTGCTCGCCGAATTATTCTTGGGACGACTCGAGAATCCCCGCATGCTCGGCGGTCGGCTCGACCTCAAGATGTTCCTCTACCAGGTCGGCGCGACGATGCTCGCGCTCAACGTGCTGTCCTTCGCGGCGCATTATGTGCTCGTCCACCCGCACGCGACGTCGCCGGGCGTGCTGCTGTACACCGCGCTGCTCGGCTGGTTCCTGCTCGACTATTTGTTCTTCGAGCGCGTGCACCTCTTCACCTACGATCTGTTCGCCGAGCGCGTCGGCTTCAAGCTCGGCTTCGGCTGTCTCACGTTTTATCCGTACTTCTATGTCATCGGGCTGTGGACGACGGCCGAGCTCCCCGATCCCGGCCGACCGACCTGGTGGTACGTCGTCGCGGCCGTCGTGTTCTTCGCCGGCTGGTGCCTCGCCCGCGGCGCGAACATGCAGAAGTTCTTCTTCAAGCTCGACCCGACGCACCGATTCCTCGGCGTGATCGAGCCCCGCACCGTCCGCGACAACAGCCACGCATTGCTGTGCAGCGGCTTTTGGGGCGTGTCACGCCACGTCAACTATCTCGGCGAGACCCTGATGGCGACTGGCCTTCGCGCTCGCGCTCGGCTGGTCCGGCGAGCTCGGGCCGTGGCTGTATCCGCTGTACTACGTGGTGCTGCGTGTCGTCCGCTTGTTTCGCGGGCCCTATCCGGGTCAGTGTCCGCCTCGCCGATGTCGACCCGAGCACCGACGCCTGTCGGCCGATGCCCTCGATGCACTGTCGCAGCTGTTCATCGAGGCAAGTCGCAGAAGATCCTGCGCCTGCGCTTCCACGACAAGATGCCGCTGGGCGAGCACAAGAAGTTCTGGATGTGGGGCACCGCGGGCCTCTTGTGGGCCCTGTTGTTGCCGTATGTCGTGGTGCGGATCGTGCTGCCGATCTCGGAGTGGATCGTCGACTCGGGCACCCAAGGCGAGGTCCCGAAGCTCAGGAGCTGAGCCGGCTCGCCTGCGCGAGCAATCTCGACATCACCGCGAAAAAAAAACCGGCGCCCACAGCAGGCGCCGGTTCTCGAGCGGCCGCGAGGGCCGGCAGATCCTACAGGCAGGCGCCGAGGCAGCCCGAGGTCGCGACGCAGGTCTGCAGACCCGTCGCCTCAGCAGGAACCGCCTTCACGCCGCACATTTCGAGGCAGGCGTCCTGCATCGCGAGACCCATCTCGCTGATGCAGGCCACGACGCAGTCGCAGTCCTTGTTCGCCTGGCACTCCATCAGCTCAGGACAGCAGTTCTCCTTCGTGCACAGCGAGCACTCGTCGTCATCGACCTCGGGCGGGCACTCGCTCGGGCCCGTCTCGCTCGTGCCGGTGTCCGGATCGGGACCGGTCTCGGTGCCCGGATCGGTGGTCTCGGTGCCCGGATCCGTCGTGGCCGGATCGGTGGTGGTCGTCGTATCGGTCGTCGCCGGATCGGTGGTCACCGGATCGGTGGTCACTGGATCCGTCGTCGCCGGATCGGTGGTCGCCGGATCGGTGCTGGTGCTCGGATCCGTGCCGCCGACGGTCGTATCCTCGTCGTCGGCACCACAGGCGCCGAGCAGCAGTGCGAACGTTGTCAGACAAATAAAGGTGCTACGCATGATGAGTCTCTCCTCGGTCTAGGTTCGTGGGTCAGGTGGGCCGCAGTAGAATCAGCGGGGCCCCGGACAAGCGTGCGCGCGCGAGCGTCGACGTGCCACCGGAGTCGCGCGCGAGGCTAGCGATGTGCGCCATAAAAGCCAAGTAACGCGGCCCCAGGGTCGCACGCGAGTACGACTTGTCCTTCACGTAATGTCGCGCGTGCAGTGCGGCTCACGCCCGGAGCGAAGACCGCCGGCACCTTTGCCCGTGACTCACACCCACCGAGCACGGAGCCACGCGCCCACACGCTCGAGCTCGTCGGGACAGACCTCGTGCCCCATCGGGTACTCGTGCCACTCGAGCTGTGCGCTCTCCGAGGCCGTGCGCACGAGCGCGTCGCGACACGAACGGCCCGCCGCGATCGGGACGACGTCGTCGTGCTTGCCGTGGCACGCGAGCACCGGCACATCGCGAGTCGCCGCGTGGCGCTGGGTCTCGAGCCGCTTCGATTGCACGAGATAGCCCGACAGCACGATCAGCCCGCCGAGCGGCTGATCGTGGCGCATCGCGGTGTGCACGGCGAGCGCAGCACCTTGGCTGAATCCCGCGAGCACAATGCGATCACTCGCCAGACCGCGCGAACGCTCGCGCTCGAGCAGCGCACGCACGAGGTGCATCGACGCATCGATCTGCGCCGGGTCTTCACGGGCATCGTCGTCGAAATCGAACGAGCGGATGTCGTACCACGCGCGCATCTCCATGCCGCCGTTGATCGTCACCGCTTGCACGGGCGCGTGGGGGAACACGAAGCGCACGCCGCTGGTGCGCAGCAGCGGCACGACCGGCTCGAAGTCGTGGCCGTCCGCACCGAGCCCGTGCAGCCAGATCACACTCGCGTGCGTGCGCTCGGGTCCGAGCCCAGAATCGACCTCCACGCAGGGCAACAGCTCGGCCATGCCGACATGTTAACCGTCCGCGAGCCGTGATACAAAGCTCGCCGGTGCGAACGGCTGCGCTGTGGATCGGATCGCTCGTCGCGTCCGTCGTGATGCTGTGGATAGCGCGCGCACAATTCGGCGTCGCGGTGATTCCCGAGTCGCTCGCGATCCTCGATGGCGCCGCGTTTGCGCTCGCGTTCGCATTGCATCCGCCGTATGCGTGGTTGCGGGCGATGCGGCTGCAGTACGGCCTCGACCCGTTGGTCGCGCACGCGAGCGGTGGTCATGGTCGTTTCGATCGCAAGGCGCTGTTCGGCAGTGGGTTCGTGTCGTTTCTCGTGCTGCTCGTGCTGCCGTTCAAGCTCGGTGAGGCATCGCGACCGGTCCTTCTCGCACGCGCGCGGCAGCCGGGCGTCGGCCTGGCCGAGGCGATCGGCAGCGTCGGCCTCGAGCGCGTGATCGATGGCGTGCTGATCTGCGGGATGTTGTTCGGTGGTCTCGCGCTCGCGCACGCGGATCTGCGCGGCAGCTCCGACCAGCTCGTGCTCGTGCACGCGTTCGGCAGATGGATGGGCATCGTGTTCGTCGGTGCGCTCGTGTTCGCGTTGATCGCCGCGCGCTCGCCGGACGTGTGGGGCGATCGCGTGCAGCGATGGTTCGCGATCCAGCCGCGCTTGGGCGCGTGGTGCGGGCGCACGGTGACGCGCGTCGCGAGCTCGTTCGCCGCGCTGCTCGGCGCCCGCCGACTCGTGCCGATGCTCGTCGTCTCGATCGCGTACTGGGTCGTCACGATCGCGCAGCTGTTGGCCGTCGCGCGCGCGTGCGGCGTGTCGCTCACGGTGCCCGCGGCCGCCGCGACGGTGGCGATCATCGGTCTGTCGATCCAGCTCCCCGGCGGACCGGCGCAGGCAGGCACGTTCCAGGTCGGTGCGGGTGCCGCGATGGCGCTGTTGTTCCACGACGCCGACCCGACCGAGCGCGCGGCGCGAGTCGACGCGTTCGTCGCGACGATGTTCGCGCTACCGCTCGTCGGCGCGGCCGTGATGGCGCTCCCCGGCGCGTGGCTGCTCGCCGGCTCGGCCCGCGCGCGGCCGGCGGGCGCAAGCCCGCCACCTCAGCCGGCTTTTGCAGCAGACACGCCCCAGCCGTAAGGTCCACGCACTTGGTCGGTTGAACGACAGTCCGTTTGCCCCGCGCCTGGGGCCGCGGTTATCGTCAGGCCGCCCGATGTCGCTCCCCGTCTCCATCCGAACGTCTCGCATCTCCACGCTGCTGCTCGCGGCCGCCCTCGTGGCGGTGCCCGCGTGCAACAAGAAGAAGGGCAAGGGCACCGGCGCGCCGCAGCCGACGCAGGAGGAGATCGCGAAGAAGGTCGGCGACGCGAAGAAGACCGCGAAGGCGGCGAGCCTCGTCGACCTCGCGAACAAGGATCTCGCGTCGGGTCGCTACGTGTCGGCGAGCAAGCGCGCCCATGAGGCGCTCGAAGCCGACCCCAAGGACGCCGATGCGTACTCGGTGCTCGGCGCGGCGCTGTGGCGCGCGGGTGACTACCAGGGCAGCACCGACGCGTATCGCAAGGGCGTCGAGCTGAACCCGAAGAACTTCGGTGCGGTGCTCGGCCTCGCGCGCAATCTGCAGGCTGCCGGTCAGCACAAAGCGGCGGCCGACATGCAGGACGTCCTCATCGCGGAGGACAAAGAGCAGGTCGATCCGCGGCTGACGAAGTTCTGGAGCTACTACTCCCTGCTCGATGCGGATCAAGCGGTCGCGCAGCTCGACGAGATCTTCAAGCGCTTGCCGGCCGACGATCCGTCGCTGCCGCTGGTGCAGGCGTTCGCCGCGTTCGTGCGACCGCTCGTCGGCAAGGGTCCGTTCCTCGTTGTCGAGGGCGCGACCGGCTCGTCCGATGCGAACCTCGCGACGAGTGCGGGCCTCAAGTTCTCCGGCGCGACGATCGGCGGCGAGTTCGGCCAGGTCGTGTTCAACGAGGGCCGCGAGGAGTGCCTCATCGACACGGCGACGGCCGAGGCGCTGAAGCTCGCGCCGGTCGGTAAGCTCAAGCCCATCGACTCGCAGAACGAAGAGAACATCGTCATCATCCCGGAGATCAAGTTCGGCGATCTGAAGCTGAAGAACGTTCCGGCGATCGTGCGCTCGCTCGAGAGCTTCGCGATGATCGGCGAGAAGCCGGCCGTGATCCTCGGCCGCCAGGCGATGAATGCGATCGGGTCGATGACATTCGACTTCCCGAAGCGCTCGCTGACGCTCACCAAGGACGCACCGGCGAGCGCACCGGACGGCGCTGCGGAGCTGCCGTTCGTGCTGCTGACGGTGCACGCGTTCCACTGGCCGGCGGTGCCGATCAAGATCAACGGCTCGGAGCACGAGTTCTTCGTGTATTTCGGCGGCCTGTATCCGTCGGGTCTGTCGGTCGCGAAGAAGCCGTACCTCAAGAGCGGCAATCTGCCGCGCGCGGTGGAGAACCCAGAAGACGTGGAGAACGGCATCAAGATGCGCCTCGTCGAGAAGCTGACGCTCGGCGACAAGGTGCTGCCCACGATCGGCTCGCACGTGCTGGTGAACACGCCGCCGGATCCGGGCCTCGGTAACGTGCTGTCGAGCACGGGCTTCGAGCTCGGTGGTTACTTGAACGCGGCGCTGATGAGCAACTGGAAGGTCACGTACGCGTTCAGCAAGGGGCGCGTCTACATCGACCCGGACGGCGGATGACGCGTCGCGTCCTCATCGTCGCTGCGCTGATCTGCGCCGCCTGCGGTGATGCGGGCTCGAACGACACGTCGGGATCGTCGGGCACGGAGCCGACGAGCGATCCGTCGGATCCGAGCGATCCGAGTCACCCGTCGGATCCCAGCGATCCCTCCGATCCCTCCGACCCCTCCGACCCCTCCGCCGACTCGACCGGCGGCGACCCCGATCCCGCCGCCGCGATGTGCGAGCGGTGGAACACCGATCGCACCGACCTCACCGAAGGCGCCTGGACCGGCAGCGTCGCATCGTGCGAACCGGGCGACATCGACGCGACCGGCCGCGACAACGCGCTGCGCGTGCTCAACCTCTACCGCTGGCTCGCCGATCTCCCGCCGATCGAGCACGACGCCGAGCGCAACGCCAAGGCGCAGCACTGCGCGCTGATGATGACGGCGAACATGCAGCTGTCGCACGGTCCGACGCCGGACTGGCTGTGCTACTCGGCCGAGGGCACGGAGGCGGCGGGCAGCAGCAACATCGCGACGGGCCCCGGTGTGTCCGCGGTCGATCTGTACATGATGGATCCCGGCAACCCCGACACGATCGGTCACCGCCGCTGGATCCTCTCCAACTCGATCGGCCCGACCGGCCTCGGCTCGACGGACTCGTTCTCGTGCATGTGGACGATCGGCGGCACGGGCAACCTCGGCGTGCCGTGGGTCGCGTATCCGCCACCGGGCCCGTTCCCGCTCGAGGCAACGACGCTCGGCTGGACGAACCTCGACATGACGGGCTGGTCGATCCAGAGCGACACGATCGATCTGACCAACGCGCAGGTCACGGTGACCAAGGACGGCGCGGACGCGCTGCCGATGACGATTCATCCGCTCGGCGGTGGTTACGGCAGCTCGTTCGCGATCTCGATGATCCCGATGGGCTGGGCGATCGGCGTGGGCGAGTACCACGTCGTGGTGAGCGGTGTGTCGGAGCCGATCGAGTACGACGTGCAGGTCGTCTCGTGCGTGTGAGCGCTCAGCCCGAACGGCCATCGGGCGGCAGACACGCCACGATGCGCGTCGCCGTAGCGGAGGTCCGGCACTCGAACTAGCAACTCAACGCGCGCGCTTGCGTTCACCTCCTTCGCGGCCGCCGTGAAGACGATGTCGCGAGCTTCAACGTCCTTCTTGCGCGTCGCTCGATCGAACGCCTCGTTGCTCACCTCGCGGAGTCCACAGAGGCGGAGCGCCTCGATGACGGACTCGAGATTGTCGCGGAGTAGCACCCACTCTGGCTGTGGGAGCGGGCGCTCGCGGCGGAGAGCCTCTTTGAGGAGGGTTGCGCAAACGGACCCGGTCAGGGATGTGCGTCGGAGCTCGTTGTGGAGCTGATCCGCGTCGACGAAGGCGATCACCTCCGCTCCGCCGCTCCTGAGTCGCTCGATATCTGTCCGAGCTGCGGAGAGGATGTTGCCAATGCCCTCTCGTGGATTTGCGACCAGCATGCGGTCGAGATCCCAGAGCTGGAAACGCTCGTGCACTCGGTCATGGACGAGGCGGAGGACGAGATCGTGAAACGGATACTTCGAACCGGCTCTCGCCCTGCGGTCCTCATAGAGAATCCAAGCGCGGGTCATGCCTAGCCCTCGGGATCCGAGTCTCGAGCTGCGGAGGCGCCAGAGCTCTCTGCCGTCTGATCGACGACGGCACGCCCAAAGCCTGCGGCGATGACCGAGCCGAGTCCATCGTAGTCCGCTAGCCACCTACTCAGCTCTGCCGCGTTAGGGCGGGAGACGCTGGTCGTTCGGGGAAATTCGCGAGTCACGTCGAGAAGGCATACACTCGATGCGGGATTCTCCAGAGCGTCGAGCATGCTGCTCGAGTGCGTTGCGACCAGGACCGGCGCTTCGTCGGCGGTCGATGCGAGGAGACCCAGCGCTCGCGCGGCGAGTGACGGATGAAGGTGGAGCTCTGGCTCGTCGAAGACGAGGAGGGAACGGTCCGACGGAAGTCTGACGAGAGCGATGAGTGCGAGATACCCGAGCATCCCGTCGGACAGTGCGTCGGCGGGAAGCGAGACGTCTTGGCCGCGCGGCTTGAGTGAGAGCGCGAGCATTCCCCCGCTCGGCAATCCTTCGACTTGGACCGCCTCGATCCACTCGCCGAGGCCGAGCCGCACGAGTTCCATGGTGTAGCCCCACGCTGCGTCTCCGGCGTTGCGGAGCTGCAAGTATGCGTTGGGCAGGTTGGCTGCGAGGCGCTGAAGCCTTCGGGTTGGCGCAAGCTTGACAGCATCCCGCGCGAAAGCGCTCCTGTTCGTCGAGTTCGCAACCCATCGAGCGCCAACATCGAACGCAATCTGTACGTCGATCCCAGCGAGCGCATCGGCAACAGCACCGAGTGTATCGCCCGATTCATCGCGCCCGCGGAACTGAGAGATGAACGTTATCTCAGGTCGGCACCGATGCGGCTCCATCTTGCCCTCGACTTCGTTCAGGACCAGTACGTCGTGGGCGGGCGACCTTTCGTAGAGGACGCCGGTCGGTTGCTCGTGGGCCGAGACGCGGCTGAGCCGCTCGTGGAGGATCTCTCCAAGCTTGCCGATTCTCAGCACATACGAAAATTCGACGTCGCCGACCACGATGCCCGCCCGGATATCGAACGACGGCTTCCCTACCCGCAACAGTGCAGCCGGCCCTCCGTGCACAGTGTGCAGTTCCTCGAGAAAATTCGAAGTCGAAGCACGGCGCAGCAACTCTAGGCTCTCGATGATCGTGCTCTTGCCGCAGCCGTTCTCGCCGATCAGTAGGTTCACCGGTGCCAGCCGAAGCTGAAGCGACTCAAACGTTCGCACGTTCACGAGCCCGATTTCCTTGAGCGTCGACATGGTTGTGTGGACTTCCTGAGACGATACGCCTTGATCGCTACTCGAACACGCTCATGACGTCGCTGAACGTGACGTCGTAGGCGAGGCCGAGCACCAGCAGCGACATGCCGAGGAACAACAGCACGACGACGATCCACGTGCCAAATTGCGAGGTGACGCGGGTCTCGATGTGGCCGACGCGCGACGGGTCGTCGACGAGCTCGCCGGTGAACGACTCGCCTTGCCGCTGATCCAGCTCGGGCCGGCCAACCGGACCGAAGTCGACGAACGACGGAGCGGACGGCCGCGGACCGGGGCGCTGCGGCACCATGGG
>Ga0105048_10006875_pt1 | contig 18328 bp, 16 predicted proteins | sample MAT05_FD_78382 | JGI IMG/M metagenome (GOLD analysis project Ga0105048, IMG submission 78382) | Freshwater microbial communities from Lake Fryxell liftoff mats and glacier meltwater in Antarctica - MAT-05 | ecosystem: Environmental > Aquatic > Freshwater > Ice > Liftoff microbial mat | place... | reverse complement strand
CTGCCCCCTTATAATTTCAATTCTTTGCACTCCCTGTAATTGCGGATTGTAATAGGCCTCCGGGTAGCCAAACGGGTCTGCAGCAATATCGTACCCATTTTGCCTGATGTTAAACTCCCAACTGCGGTTTGGGCTGAGGCCCCTTGCTGCGATGCCAATTTGAGTACCACTTGGGTCACTTTCCCAAATATGAATACCTGGCACTTTTGCCAGCACCTGTCGCATAGTATTGGTAACTACATTACCCTGTACATTATCTAATACAATAAGGGAGTTTTTCTTCCCCGCATATATGGATGTTCCAACTATTTCCGGCATTTGCTGGATATCGCTTTTACTGTTTCTTCCCACCACAGTAACATCAGGCAGATTTTTGATATGTATAGCAATTGTATCAGTTTCATTTGTAGTTTGCGAGTAAACACAATTATAAAATGGAAAAAGTAAGGAAGCAGTTATTATTCTTTTTAACATAAATCATTTTGAGCTGCAAAGCTATTTTTTACCACCGGTCAGGGACTTCGCAATCGGGAAAAAGGTTTTTACAATCGGGAAATTGATTAAATAGCCTGTTATTTCTAATTATGTAAATCTTCTCCACAATTCTATAACTTTTAGCAAAACCGGTTTTATACCTTTACAATCACGCAACTGTTGTTTTTCAACTAATTGCCTTATTTTTACAACGACTTAAATGAAAAGAAACATATCTATACAGCTTAAAGCAGCCTTTCTTTTAACAGTATTCGCACTGAATACTGTTGTGGGACTAGCATGCGCTATAGGATTAGATATGAGTTTCAATACGAAGCATCATGATGAGGAACAAAAAATAAAAACGCCCATTCATGTTCATTCCGATGGTCACAAACACGAACATAACAAGGTAGCCAATAAGCATAAACATGATCATGGCAATGAAGCCAATAAGCGCAACCATGAGGAGAAGAAAGCCCCTGAAAAGGATGGCTGCTGTACCGATGAAGTGGTTAAGTTTCAAAATGTAGAAAAGAATCTTACTCCTAAAACAATTATTGATGCCCCTTCGTTTGTGGCAATAGTTAGCACTTTTATTGGTATAGACTTATATAATATTACCAAGGCTTTCCCTCCAAAAAAAATAGTACGATTTTTTTATCCTCCCCCTCCCGACATACTCATATCAATTCAGAAGTTCCAGGTTTGATTATTGTAACTGTGTTTGATGGCTTTTGCCCATTGAACTAATTTCATTTGCTAAAAAGCAAATTGTATTGTTCAGTTATTGCAATCAAATTTTTTATGTTTATACGTAGTGCATTCATTTTTATAAGCCTGTTTTTATCAGTTTCTTCTTTTTGTCAAAAGCAAATTGCAGCCGCAGATGCAGTAAGCATGGCTGTAAAAAACAGTAAAAATATTTCAGCATCCGATTTAGTTATTAAGCAGCAAAAGCAATTGCTGAAAAGCAGCATCAACCTTCCCAATCCTGAACTATTTGCAGAAAGCCCCACCGGTAACTTTTATACAGCAAGTATTACCCAATCAATAGAGTTCCCCACAGTTTATGGTAAGCAATATCAACTGCAAAAGCAGCGTATTGGTTTGGCTGAAAAGGAAAAAACAGTAACAGAAGCTGAAATAAAATACCAGGTAAAGCAATTGTATTTATTGCTTCAATACGCCGATACATTACAAAAACAATTGTACATACAGGACACGGTATATGCAGGAATTACTACATCTGCTGCCCGCCAGTTTGATGCAGGGCAAATTGATTACCTGCAAAAAGTATATACAGAAACACAGTATGGCGAAATACACAATCAATATTTGCAATCACAAATAAATGTAAGCAACCTGCAAAGCCAGATGCAGTTTTTAACTGGCCTGCAGGAGCCATTCAGGGCTGTACAGCTAACCAGTCAATTGATGGATGTTTCTGTGCAAAAAGACAGTACAGCATTGGCTTCTAATCCAACGATTGAGTTGTATCAACACACGCAAATTATCAGTCAAAAAAACATTGAACTCCAAAAAAATAAGGCATTGCCGGGTTTAGCCTTTGGTTATTTTAACCAGGGCGAAAGAAGTACTCCTGTTGGCAACCGGTTCCGTTTTGGCATTACAGTACCATTGTGGTTTTGGCAATACAAAGGCAATATTAATGCAGCCAAAACCGAACTGGAAATTAAAAAGCAAAAAACAAAGGGGTTGCAACAACAACTTTCTGTGCAGATGATACAGGCACAAAATGAGTTGGCAATAAATGAGCAGTCATTAAAATATTATCAAACAACAGGCATTAAAAAAGCCAATGAAATTATTAGTACTGCCAAACGTTTTTTTGAAAGTGGCGAAAATGATTACATCAACTACCTGCGAAATATCAATGATGCCTGGTCAATACATTTAAAATACCTGGAAGCAATCAGGAATTACAATCAAAGCATACTATCTATAAAATATTTAACAGGAACATTATGATACGTTCATTTTTAATTTTATTACTAATGCCCTGTACGCTATTTGCACATGAGGGCGAAGAACACGGTGATGCAAAAAAAGCCGTTGTAAAGCCCGCTGCTTATTTCAGCAGTGAAGCAACTTCGGATAAATATGAATTGCTGTTTAAATACCAGCCCTTATCTCCGGGTAAGTTGGCCGTGCTGAAATTATATACCAGCGATTTTAATACAAACGCAGCAATTGACAGTGCTACTGTACAAATTACTGTACGAGATAACCCCAATATAAAATTAACGGTAAAGCAGGTTGATAAAGGGGTTTACGAAGTAAAAGGAATATTTCCGGCAAAGAAAGCTTACAACCTTACCGTAAATATAAACTCCCTTTTAGGCCCCGATTTGATTTTAATAAAAGATATTGAAATTGGAAAAGAACTGGAGGCCGATCACGGGGAAGCAGTCGTTACTAAACGCTGGTATCAAAGCACAATTTTCTATATCATTATAAGTGTATTGGCAGGTATGGTATTGATGTTTTTTATAATGAAAAAAACAAACCGTAAAGTAGCAGCAGCCATTATCATTTTATGCTGCTTACTCCCCACTGCCACTTTTAACACAGCAACAGCACATGATGGGGAAGACCACGGTGGCGCTGCAACAAAAGGTGGTGCATTATCCGGTTCATTTATGGTTGAAAAAGAATCTCAATTTCTGTTTAATATTCTTACGCAAAAAATTAAAACAGGCGAATTTAATCAATCAGCACAGGTGATGGCCATTGTTGTAGCATCGCCACAAGGCAGGGCTGTAATACAATCACCACAAACCGGTAAAATAATTTCATTAAAGGCAACACCGGGACAAACGGTTGGCGCAGGGCAGGTAATTGCAGTGGTGGAACAAACCATTGATGCTGGTACCCAATCAAGCATCATTGCACAAAACAGCGACTGGAAAGCAAAACGCAATGAAGTGGAAGCTCAATACACAGCAGCTAAAATTCAATTCGACCGGTTGATGAAGATAGAAGATATTGCGGCTAAAAAAGATATTACTGAGGCCAAAGCAAGGTTGGAACAGGCAGAAAAAAACAGGGCTTTGTATCAGAATATTCCTTTGCAACAAGTGCAGGGTGCAAAATATTTCAACCTAATTTCTCCCATCACCGGGATAGTGGGCAATTACAATTATTCAGTAGGTTCTTTTATAAACAGTGGCGAAACTTTACTGGAAGTTACCAACCTAAATAAAGTTTATGTGGAGGCACAGTCGTTTACAACAGATGCGAACGAATTAACAGAACTGGCGGGTATTACCACATCCTCCAACAATAAAAATGATACTGCCCTGTATCAATTAAAACTAATATCCGCAGCACAGGAAGTGAACGCTGCCAACCAATCGCAAAAAGTAATTTTTGAAATTGTAAATCCTAAAGGGCAGTTTAAAATTGGCGAAAGCATCAACCTGTATCTGTCCTCAAAAAATGTTGCTGCGCAGGTAATAGTCCCCAACGATGCTATAGCAGAGGTAAATGGTAAACCGGTATTATTTATAAAAGATAAAGCAGAGCAATTCAGCATTAGCTATATCAGCAAAGGCGCCTCCAATGGAAAATACACTACCATTATAAAAGGCGTTGAAGAGGGCGAAAAAATAGTTACCACAGGAGTTTATCAAATGAAAACAATTTATCTCAACCAATAAATATTTATCAAACATTAAAAAAAAAGCGATGAAACAATTAAAAATGGCCTTGATGGCGATCCTTACAATTTTCTGTATAACTGCAGTAAATGCACAAACCAAAAAAAGTAAAACGGCAAATCACCAACATGCAATGGCATATCAATGCCCCATGAAATGTGAGGGCGATAAAACCTATGATAAGGCAGGCAAGTGCCCTGTATGTAAAATGAATTTAAAAACTGTATCAAAAAAAAATACTGCGGCTGCAATGTATCAATGCCCCATGAAATGTGAGGGTGATAAAACCTATAGCAAAGAAGGAAAATGCCCGGTTTGTAATATGGCATTAAAAAAAGTAAAGATGGATAAAGTAAAAGATAGTCACAACGGGCACAACCATAATTAAATCAATTGTAAAACAAATAAAAAATGAAACAGGTATTAAAACTTACAACGGCAATTATTGCCATCGCCGTTATTACATTTTTATCAGCTTGCAACAGCAATGCATCTACAGAAAAAGTAACTGCTACTGACAGCACTGCACAAACCACCGGCGAACATGCACATCAATATCGCTGCCCGATGAATTGTGAAAAGGGGAAAACTTATGACAAGGAAGGCAATTGCCCGGTATGTGGCATGAAGCTGGAACATTTTGATGGCGTTGATAATGGGCTTATTTACAAAATGGAATTTGCTGCTGCCCCCGGCCAGGTAGAAGCTGGCAAAGCTGCTTTGTTAACCTTTACACCAAAAGTGGTGGGCAAAGAAACTGAAGCAGTGGCATTGGATGTTCAGCATGAAAAGAAAATCCATTTGATTGTTGTAAGCAATGACCTCAGTTATTTTGAACATATCCATCCCGATTACCAGGCTGATGGTTCCTATAAGATAACAGTTTTGGAAAATAGCAAATCATACAGCAATGGTCCGGGCAAAAATGAGACCCGTTTTGCAAATGGTGGTGACTATACCTTGTTTGCAGATTACCTGCCAAGCGGTGGCAGCCACCAGGTAGAAAAAATACCTGTCAATGTAAAAGGCACATCAAAAGCACCTGTTGCTTACAATGAAAATAAATTAACAGGCACATCACACAACTTCACGGTAATACTGCAAACAACCGGTGGAAAATTAATTACCGGTACACAAATGCATATTGCAGGAGAGCTTACCCAAAATGGCAAAGCAGTTGATGTAAATACATTGGAAAATTATCTCGGCGCTAAAGCCCACATGGTAGTGGTTAGTTTAAATGATAAAGAGTACCTGCATGTGCATCCTGATGTGAGTGCCGGGAAGTTTGATTTGCATACAACTTTTAAAAAACCGGGTATTTATCGTGGCTGGATCCAGTTTCAAAGCGCCGGAAAAGTGCATACCGTAGATTTTGTAATGGATGTAAAAGAGGGAACGGCCGATGATGTAAAGAAAGCAACGGAAGACCATGATGCAAAAGAAAGCGGACACGAAGGGCATTAATATATTTATGTAAAAGGGTTTGGCCGAAGTCAAACTCTTTTACTTATAATTTTTCAGCAGTTAAAACATGCGTTATGCAATTCAAAAAGATATTAGTATTTGTATTAATAGTTTGCAGCACAGTAACTATTGCACAGGCCCGGCAGGAAAAGAAAACAGAGGAAGTATGTTACAACCCCAATGCAAAAGGTGATACCAGCAAACGAAGTATTAAATCTGCTGCGGTTGGTAAAATCCGGGATGCCAATATTATTATTAACTATCATTCACCCGGTGTGCGGGGCAGAACTATCTGGGGTGGATTAGTTCCCTACAATGAGATATGGGTAACAGGTGCTCATTATGCAACTAGTATTGAAATTGATAAAGATTTTATCATCGCCGGCACAAGCATTTCAAAAGGCAAGTATGCCATCTTTACCATTCCCGGAAAAGAGGAATGGATAATTATTATCAACAAAAACTGGGAACAGCATTTAACCGATGACTATTTGCAAAAAGAAGATGTAGTGCGGATAAAAGTGAAACCGGAAAGATTAAAACAAAACGCAGAGCGGCTGCAATATTTTATTGAAGAAAAAAAGGAAGGCAAAGGAAGTATTGCCGTGGCATGGGAAATGTTGAAAGTAGAATTTGACATTCACACAACACGCTAATAGATTATGGTAAAGGGCAAACATTTTTACATTCGCAGAACGCATCGTTACCTGGGTGTTCTTCTCGGCATTCAATTCCTGTTATGGACAATTAGCGGACTGTATTTTAGCTGGACTAATATTGATGAAATTCATGGTGATTTTGAACACAGGCATCCACCGCAATTAGCCCCTTCCTTTAATTTAATTTCACCCTCGGCTGTTATCAATCAACTTCCGCAAAAAGCAGATTCCATTAACGAGGTACAAGTAATCAGTATGCTGCAAAAGCCTTTTTACGCCATCAGGTACTCTGTAGGAAATACGTTATATACAATTCTCGCTGATGCACAAACGGGCATCATCAGGCAACCTGTTAACAAGGACGAAGCGCTTAAAATAGCAGCCGAAAGTTTTGCAGGTATCCCGGCAGTCCTGTCAATTAACTACATCACATCCGTAAGTAAGAATGATGAATACCGGGAGAAGCCTTTACCTGCGTGGAAAATCTCTTTTCAGAACAGGGCCAATACCCATGTGTACGTTTCATCGCTAACAGGCAAAGTAGAAACCCTCAGGAATAATAAATGGCGGACGTTTGATTTATTGTGGATGTTTCATACGATGGATTACAACGGAAGAGATAACATTAATAACTGGGTGCTAAGGGCATTTTCAATCTTTGGTATCGTTACCGTGGTGAGTGGTTTTGCATTGTTTTTTGTAAGCTCAAAATGGCTTAGAAAAAAGAAAACAATTATGCCTGGTACATAAATAATTTATATGCTTAATAAACTCATTCAATTTTCGCTCCACAACCGGTTGTTTGTAGTAGCTACTGCTGCATTGATAATGGTATATGGTGTATTTACATTAATTAATTTACCAGTGGACGTGCTGCCTGATTTAAACAGGCCGAGGGTAACTATTTTTTTGGAAGCCAATGGCATGGCTCCTGAAGAAATTGAAGCGCAGGTAACGCTGCCTGTAGAAACATCATTGAATGGTGCTCCGGGTGTGGAAGTAGTACGCTCCGTTGCCAGCCCGGGTTTGGGATTGGTATTTGTAGAGTTTGAATGGACTACTGATGTATATCGGGCAAGGCAGTTAACAGCAGAGAAATTACAAACGGTTTTGCTGCCCAATAAGATTGTGCCCGTAATGGGGCCTATCAGTTCTGTGATGGGACAGTTTATGATGATAGCAGTAACAGCAGATTCCACTTCGGCTGCAGACATAAGGACACTCAGCGATTTTACCATTCGGAGAAGATTGATGAGCATTAAAGGTATCAGCCAGGTAGTACCCATTGGCGGCGAAAGGTTACAGTACCAGGTATTGATAAGCCCGGAAAAAATGCGCCAGTTCAATGTATCTGTCAATGATATAGACAATGCATTGCAACTAACAAATATCAACACAACCGGTGGTTTTGTAGATGATAAAAAAGGAACGGAAGTATTGATTAGAAATATCGCCAGGGCTAATACATTGGAGGATTTATCCAATACGGTTGTAACCAATAAAGGCAATGCACCGGTATTGTTAAAACAGGTAGCCAGGTTAAAATTTGGTGGCCCAATTAAACGCGGAGATGGTTCATTAAATGGTAAGCCCGCAGTTATTTTAAGTATTGAAAAACAGCCGGGCGCTAATACACTTACTTTAACAACTGAAATTATCAAGGCAATTGAGGATATTAAAAAGTCTATCCCAAATGATGTAAAAATCAATACCGATGTTTTTCAACAAAAGAATTTTATTGAAAATTCTTTAACCAATGTAGAACATGCGTTAAGAGATGGTTTTATTTTAATTGTGATTATTTTATTTTTATTCTTGCTTAATTTTAGAACAACGGTTATTACACTTACGGCTATTCCGTTATCCCTTATTATTACTGCCATTGTTTTTAAAATGTTTGGTATTTCAATTAATACGTTAACATTAGGCGGATTGGCCATTGCCATTGGAGAGTTGGTGGATGATGCCATTGTGGATGTTGAAAATGTATTTAGAAGATTAAAAGAAAACTGGGCAAGGGAACACCCGCAACCAATAATGAAAGTTATTTATGAAGCAAGCAGTGAAGTGAGAAACTCCATTGTATTTGCCACCATTATTGTGGTGCTGGTGTTTCTGCCGTTATTTTATTTGCAGGGTATAGAAGGTAAAATATTTGCACCGCTTGGCATCGCTTACATCACTTCTATCATTGCATCGCTGGTAGTTTCATTAACGGTTACGCCGGCTTTGTGCAGCTATTTATTGGGTGCTCCAAAAAATCTACGCCATGTTAATTTAAAGTTTTGGCAAAAAAGAAAAGATAGTGGTGGGCAACAGATAATAAGCAGCGACTCTAAAGTTCCGGCTCCCTCTCCCCGTCCGAACGCCAGCCCGGGAGATCCATTCTTGCGGGACTTGGCCGGGCGGGCTTCGGAGAGTGCCGGTCCCGGTTTCTCGGGAGCGGGCGGTGAGGCTGATAGCACACTCGTAAAATGGCTGAAAAAGCAAGACACAAAAATGTTACATTGGGGATTAAAACGGCCTAAACTCATTTTAGGAATTGCCATTGGGCTAATTATTGCGGCAATGAGTATTGTGCCTTTTTTTGGCACCGAATTTTTACCCCCTTTTAATGAAGGAAGCTTTACCATTAATCTATCTACACCTGCCAGCACGTCTTTAGAAGAAGCCAATAAAATTGGTACCATCGCCGAACAACAAATTTTAAAAGTAGAAGGTGTTTTATTAACTGCACGAAGAACGGGAAGAGCAGAATTAGATGAACATGCAGAACCACCCAGCAACTCAGAAATTGAAGTGGCCTTAAAGCCCGACTTTGTAAAAAGCCGGGATGCAGTGTTGGCCCAAATCAGAGAGAAGCTGGATGTATTGAAAGGTGTTACGGTAAATATTGGCCAACCCATATCGCATCGGTTAGACCATTTACTTTCTGGTGTAAGGGCACAGGTTGCTATAAAGATATTTGGCAACGATCTTACAGAATTGAGAGGTAGTGCAGCAGAGTTAAAAGAATTGGTCAATAATATACCTGGCGTGGTTGACTTACAAATAGAAAAGCAGGTATTGGTGCCGCAATTGATAATAAAAATTGATAGGCAAGCTGTACAGCGTTATGGCTTGCAGGTAGGTAAAGTAGCAGAAGACATTGAAATATTTTATAACGGTAAAGTAAGCAGCCAGATATTAGACGGACAAAAAAGTTTTGATATTTTATTACGCACCACCGATAGTGCAAGACAGGATTTGGATGCTATCGGCAACACACAAATTTCTTTACCCAATGGCGCATTAATTCCATTACAGCAAATTGCAAAAATAGAATTGGAAAATGGTATCAACAGCATTTATCATGAAAATACGTTGCGACGGATTGTGATAAGCTGTAATGTACAAGACAGGGATTTAGGAACTACCGTAAAAGAAATGCAACAAAAAGTAAATGCCGATTTAAAATTACCACAGGGATATTTTTTACAATGGGGTGGTCAGTTTGAGAGCCAGCAGTCTGCCTCCAAATTGATTGGTATTTTAAGTATTTTTTCTTTCCTCGGTATCTTCCTGGTACTGTTCAGTCACTTTAAATCTTCCCGAATTGTTTTTCAAATCATGCTAAATATCCCGCTGGCATTAATTGGAAGTGTGGTAGCGCTTTTGTTAACCGGCGGTACATTTTCCATTGCTACGTTGGTTGGCTTCATCACCCTCACTGGTATTGCCAGCCGCAACGGAATTATGATGATTAGCCATTACATCCATTTGGTACAACACGAAGGAGAAGCCTTCGGCGATAAAATGATTATCCGTGGTTCATTAGAAAGATTGGTGCCGGTATTGATGACTGCATTGGTTGCTGCATTGGCATTGATACCACTTACATTAGATGCTACTGCACCGGGTAAAGAAATATTATATCCTGTGGCAACAGTTATCCTTGGTGGTTTAATCAGTTCTACTTTGCTGGATATGATTGTAACACCGGTAGTGTTTAAACAGTTTGGTAAAAAGGCAGTGGATAAATATATTGCTGAAAATAATAAGAAAGATTTTGAATAAATTTTAAACAGCGTAATTAATTTTAAATATGTATGAATTAGCGAAAATGGCAAAAAGCAAACACTACTACATCCGCCGAACACATCGTTATCTCGGTCTAATTCCCGGCATTCAGTTTCTGCTATGGACGATTGGCTGCCTCTATTTCAGTTGGAGTAAGATGGATGAAGTGCATGGCGATTTCCAGAAACGGAATGTTCCATAGGGTGTTGGTAAAGATGCGTCCTTCGCTGCTTTAGCAGGGTTGATAGGGGGAGTGATTAAAGAATATAATTCTTCAAAGCTCACTGGATGAAAGTTTCTGCTCATGTTATTTTTTTTGTGTATGCTGTATTTAACTTTTCCATTCTCATTGCTGGCTATCTCTATCCCGAAGGATAAATACCGGTCTGTTAATTTTTTAGTTACATCACTACAATAAATTTTACGGGCAGCATAAACGCCAAAATCTTCAAAATCCAGCAGTCTTTTCCCGCCTGTGCCGGTAATTTTTTTGCCTCAGTCTGGTGATGTATTTTTTCAAGTATCGCTTCATTTTTTAAGACTCGGCCATCCATTTCTTAATATTCGTTTGTTTTATGTCACATTGATCCTTGTGGTAATTGATCCGCTCCTGCAGGGAGCTGAATACCTCTCTTTTATCTGTAGCAATAAAGGGTTAATACTCTTAGTTATCTATTTCCACAGAGCGTTAAGTAGTGGCCTTTTTATTTTTACGGATCCCACTCTCTTAGAAGCTTAAATAGCGGGTTTAAAATAAACTTTAAAAATTTTTGATTTTTACTTGATTGGGAAATACATACTTTGACTCATATTAAAACCCTCATATGCTACCCAGATAAATTGTTTACCAGGTTGTTATCAAATACTTAGTTAGTGATACTATTGAGCAGCTTGGAAAAGTGTTAGGAGAAAGGAAATATACTGATGCAAAATTCATCAAAGTATTAGAAAAATACTTTGATTTTTCAAGGCTTAGAATTAACCCTTTGGGTGCAGAAGATGTTTGGATTTATAATTACCTGTATTATGAGACTAAGAAAACAGAGATTCGTAACCCTTTTAAAATTGGGGACAGCATCAATTTTAAAGGAAACCTTCCAAAAATTGGATTAATTCGGAAGTATTATAATGAAATGATTCTTTGTAAAACGACAAAAAAATATTTTAAATAATTCCATTCAGGATGACACAAAGAATCGCTAATTATTACGCCATGTAAATTTTTAAGCATGTATTTTAGGAAGCATCAGCATACTTTCGGTTTGGTCATACAACTTTCAGGTAAAGATTAAATGTTTGTTCTACCTTATCAATAGTTCTTTGAGGCAATAAATTACAGAAACAAAAAAGAGAAAAAAGAGTAGTTGGGTACAGATACAAATTAAAAATCCCCGAAAACCAGTGTTTACGAGGATTTTTAATCTTAGTTAGGTGCCCACGAAAGGAATCGAACCTTCACACCCTTGCGAATGGCAGATTTTGAGTCTGCTGCGTCTACCAATTCCGCCACATGGGCATTTTTTAAAGTTGAAAAGGTTTAAAGTTTAGAGGGCCAATAGTGGAGCGTTCAAAATGTAACAGGCTTTAAAAAAAATAAAGCACCAAACTTTAAACAACTTAAACCTTAAACTTTGTAACCGTTCAACGGGCTGCAATATTACGCTATCCCTCCAATCTGTCCAAAATACGTTGCAAATATTTTTTCTTGTAAAAGTATTCTTTCAGTTTCAGCAGTTCATCTGTACTGGTGGTTGCGTCATTGTACTGTTCGATGATTTGTTTCACCTCCGCATAAATCGTGTTTTCAAAATCAGTGAGGGCGGCGGCAGAATCACCGGATAACTGTTCATTCAGTTCCATCACTTCCAACAGGAAATCCGGTGGCAGCGCATATTTTTCTTCTTCTTCCACCAGTCCCTTTAGTTTCAAAACATAGTGGATGGTAGCATCCCGGTTTTTCAGCACTTTCAATGCTTTGTTGATCTCAGCAGATTTTTCCAGCGCATCCTCCTGTGCTGCCTCATCAGCCTGGGTAAAAAAATCAGGGTGATTTTGTTTTTGTAATTCAAAATATTTTTTTGCCAATGCAGCCGTATCCACCCCGATACTAACAGGTATACCAAACAGTTCAAAATAATTCATACAGCGAAATTAGGTAAAGCTCTTTTACTTTGGTCAATACGAATGTTCGGGCATCGTTTATTGTGAATGGTCAATAATTCACAAAAAACCATCTGCCATCGACTATCAACTATGGACTGCATTAAGCAGATGATATTGACTGAATCATTCCCCCATCTTCGCTCAGGATTTATTAACTTGCCGCCACAAAAAAATAACGATTGATGCTTACGATTGGTTTAATAAGAGAAGGTAAAAAGCCTGCTGACAACAGGGTGGCGCTTACCCCGGCACAATGCAGGTGGCTGCAAAAAAATGTTCCCGGCATAAAAGTGGTGGTGCAGCATTCCGATAAACGTTGCTTCACTGATAAAGAATATGAAAGGGGCGGAGTAGAGGTAAGGGAAGATATCAGCGGCTGCGATGCGATGCTGGGTATTAAGGAAGTGCCGGTGGAGATGCTGATACCCGGCAAGACATACCTGTTTTTTTCGCATACTAAAAAATTACAACCGCACAATCAACAGCTTTTTAGGGCGGTGATCAAAAAAAATATTACGTTAATTGATTACGAATGCCTGGTGCATGAGGATGGTCAGCGGGTATTGGGCTTTGGTTTTTTTGCCGGGATCGTTGGTGCCCACAATGGTATGATGGCGTATGGTAAACGTACCGGCAGTTTCAATCTAAACAGTGTTTATTCCAGCAAAGATTACCGCCATTTGATACACACTTATTTTGGATTGAAAGTCCCCAATATCAAGGTTGCCGTTACCGGTAGTGGCCGGGTGGCACATGGTGTGCTGGAAGTGATGAACCTCATGGGCATTACAGAAGTGGAACCGGATGAATACCTGGAAAGAAAGTTCAGTTACCCCGTATATGTACAATTAAAAGGGGCCGGCCTGTACACACACAAAGAACTGAAGACCTATAAACGGGATCATTTTCATGAACACCCCGAACAATACCGCAGCCGTTTTTTACCCTATACCAAATGCACCGATGTGCTGATGAACGGCGTGTACTGGGATGAAAATGTGCCCCGGCTTTTTGAAATCAGCGATATAGATGAAACCTTTTCGATCCAAACCATTGCTGATATTACAGATGACGAACATGGCTCTGTACCGATCAACCTGGGCGATCAAAGTATTGAGAATCCTGTGTATGGGGTAGATAAAATTACCAAAGAGAAGATGGATCCTTATTTGCCAAACAGCATTGATATAATGGCGGTGGGAAATTTGCCAAATGAATTGCCAAGAGACGCCAGCCAGTATTTTGGTGAGCAGTTGATAAAGTATGTACTGGAAGACCTGGTGAAAGGTGACAGTAAAATGCTTCAAAGGGCAACGATTGTTGACAAAGGAAAAATTACTGAACCCTTTGGTTACATGAAAGAGTATGGGAATGGGTAATACAAAAATACTTTTTAATGCGTTCTCATGCAGGCATACATTTCAACCAGTTACATCAGGCGGCAATCATTAAGTGACGCAATAGAAACCATCACTGCTTCATTCAATGAATGTGGTATTGAGCAATTTGTATTTGTAAACAACTACCTGTTTGATAAAAGCCGGCAAAAGGAGATGATGCAACAGGCTTTTTTTGATATCGGCAGGGCAGATATCCTGGTTGCTGAAACTTCTGATAAGGCGATTGGAATTAGCGTGGAAGTGGGATATGCAAAAGCAAAAGGAAAAATTATCATTTATTTAAGACAAATGAATGCCGAACATTCCACTACGGTTGCAGGCACAAGCGACCATCAAATTATTTACAACAACGTAAATGACCTGGGAATGAAATTAATACAGGTGGTGAGTACAATTCAGCGAAACCTACCGAAAACGGATATCCGAAAATGATGTTAAACCGGCAGGTTTACAGGTACAAATAGTAATCCTTCAGCAATTCAATGAACCGCTCTGTGTAATCTCCTTTTTCATTTTTAATAATAATAGCTTCTGTGTGCCCGGCAGTTGGCTGCCTGGATAAAAATAATATGCCCCTGAAATAATCATGCGCCGGCGTTTGCTTCACCAGGATTTTTTTTGAGCAATACAATCCCAGTCCTTTAGCCTGCTCAAAGCAAAAGCTTATCCTGTGATAAGGCAGCAGCAATGCAAAAAATCCATCCTCCTTTAAATGATATTTCGCAATCTTCAGTAATGGCTGTAAGGTTAAGGTAATGTCATGTTTGGCTGCATTTTTATGGCTGTTGTCACTTTTTAAATCCCCTTCAAAAAATGGCGGATTGCTGATGATGCAATCATATTTCTTACCAGCATCAAAATGTAAAATATCGGTATTAAAAATTGCAAGCCTTTCTTTCCAGGGGGATTGTTCAAAATTTTTATTGGCTTGCAGGTAAGCCGGTTCATCAATTTCTACAGCATCAATATGGCCGTTTATTTTTTGCGCCAGCATTAAACTCAATAACCCCGTGCCGGCGCCAATATCAAGAGAATTTTTCACTGCAAATTTTTCATTTACAATTGCGCTGGCCACATAAGCACCAAACAGGCAGGCATCTGTACATACTTTCATCGCACAATTTTCCTGGTGAACTGTGAACGTTTTGAACTGAAAATAATTGTTGGCCATAACGCAAAGGTACAGGGTAAAAAAAGCCCCGGAAAATTACCAGGGCATAAAAGAAAGTGGGTAGTGTATCAATTTAAAAATTTGCCAGTCTCAACTTGTCGAAGGCGGTTTCGGCAAGCTCAACCTGGCAGCTTTAGAATAATGAATTTTTAAATTGATACATTACCAAAGAGGGGTTTAGAATCACGTTTGTTCGGATAAAAAACTTTCAGCTTCAATCAAATCTTTTACAGGCGGGGATGCTCGCTTTTGCCGGCCTCATAAAAAAGACGTTAAGGAAATTTGAATGTATGGCGTTAAAAAATGAAATGAATGTTACCGGAGTCTGGCTCAGCTATTTGCTGGTAAGTTGCTGCGAAGCGTGCACATATTCTACGGATTGAGCTAATTTCATTTTAGCGATACATTCAAATTTTTAGTCTTTTTTATGAAGCCTTGATCTTTCTTGTTACTTCTTTGCATTAAGGCAAAGAAGTAACAAGGGACTAACTATGTATGACCAGGTTTTGCGGCTTAGTAATTGCCCTGAAATTTTATTTCGTTATCCCCTCCAACGCCAGCAGGAACGCATAACTCAGCGCTATATCTTTCAGGTAATCAAACCTGCCGGATGCACCACCGTGTCCAAACTCCATATTGGTGTGCAGCAGCAGTAAATTGCTGTCCGTCTTAATCGCCCGCAGTTTGGCCACCCATTTAGCCGGTTCAAAATACTGCACCTGGCTGTCGTGAAGCCCTGTAGTCACCAGCAGGTGGGGGTAATTTTTCTTTGCTACATTTTCATAAGGTGAGTAGCTTTTTATATAGTCGTACGCATCCTTGTTTTTTGGATTGCCCCATTCATCAAATTCGTTCGTGGTTAGCGGGATGCTTTCATCCAGCATGGTATTCACCACATCTACAAAAGGTACCTGCGCTATTGCGCCATGCCATAGATCAGGCGCCATGTTTACTACAGCACCCATCAGCAAGCCACCGGCGCTGCCGCCCTGCGCATACAAATGTTTGCTGGAAGTAAATTTTTCTTTTACCAAAAATTCACCGCAATCAATAAAGTCGGTAAAGCTGTTTTTTTTCTTCATCATTTTGCCGTCTTCGTACCACTGCCTGCCCAGGTCCTGGCCGCCACGGATATGGGCTATGGCAAATACAAAGCCCCTGTTCAGCAGGCTTAACCGGCTGCTGTTAAAGGATGCATCCATCGTGGCACCATAAGATCCATAACCATACTGCAACAGCGGCGCAGCACCATTCTTTTCAAACCCTTTTTTATACACTACAGAAATGGGTACTTTTGTCCCATCTTTTGCAGTGGCATACAAACGTTCGGTGATGTAATCGGTTGCATTGTATCCGCCCAGCACTTCCTGCTGCTTCATCAATTTTTTATCTTTGGTCGTCATGTTATAGTCATACACCGACCCGGGAGTGGTAAGTGAGGTATAACTGTAGCGTAAATTTTTACTGTCGTATTCCGGGTTAGCACCAAAGTTGGCAGCGTATGCAGGTTCGCCAAAGTCAATGTAATATTCCTGGTCGCCGGTAATATTGCGGATCCTCATTCTTACCAAACCATCTTTTCTCTCACTGAGTACAACAAAATTGTTAAACTCTTCTACACCCTGCAGCAATACATCAGCACGGTGAGGCACTACTTCTTTCCAGTAACTGCTGTCTGTTTTGTCCAGCGGGCATTCCATCAAACGGAAGTTTTTTGCATTCCAGTTAGTGCGGATCAAAAATTTATCTTCCAGTGCTGTTACATCATACAATACTTCTTTCATCCTCGGCTGAAATGATACAAAACCGCCAGTTGGTTTGGCAGCATCGATCCATCTTGCTTCTGATGAAAGTGTTGCCTGTGAATAGATAAAAATGAATTTGTTGTTTTTGCATTTGGCCACGCCAATATAATTACTCTTGTCTTTTTCTTCATAAACGGTGGCATCCGTTGCAGCTTCGGTTCCAAGGGTATGGCGCTTTATTTTTTCTGATAACAGTGTCTGCGGATTGTTGGCGGTATAAAACAGGGTCCTGTTATCATTCGCCCATACCGGGTCACCGCCGGTAAGTTTCACTGCATCCGGATAAATTTCGCCGGTTTCAAGGTTTTTAATGTAAATGGTATATTGCCTCCTCGATACCTCATCCACACCAAAGGCAATCAGTTTATTGTCCTCGCTTATTTCCATTCCGGATACGGAATAATAGGCTTTGCCTTCCGCCATGGCATCCACATCCAGTAACATTTCTTCGGCAGCATCCAGGCTGCCTTTCTTCCTGCAAAATTTGTAATACTGTTTTCCTTCTTCTGTTCTTGAATAATAATAATACCCGTTCTTAAAGTAGGGCACACTTTCATCTTTTTCTTTGATCCTTGCTTTCATTTCTTTAAACAGGTCGTCCTGGAATTGTTTGGTGCCGCTCATCATCGTGTCCAGGTAAGTGTTTTCTGCTGCGAGGTAATCCACTACATTGCTGCTGTCTGGTCCTTTTTTAAAAAAATCGATCATCCAGTAATAGTTGTCCACCACCGTGTCGCCGTGCAAGACCCTGCTAAATGGTTTTATTGCTGCGATGGGTGCTTTCACCCCGGCTGGCCATTGGTAGGCGGTTGTTTTCATTTCTGTTGTAGTGTTGCATGAAGTGATAAATAAAATGGCAATCGCTGCCAGAAATTTGATTTGCATAAATAGTTTTTTGGATGCGTAATGTACAAATATTTCCGGTTCGGAACGCTGTAAGTGGCCCGGACCATTAAAAGTAAATTCCCTTCATCATTGAACTTTCCAACCTTACTGTGTTGTTTTATTCATACCATTTTTTATTTTGTTGCTTTTACCGCTCCAGGCGTCCGGATCGGACACAACTGTAATCCCGAAATGTGGTTAAGTTCTTATATTTCTTTAAAAAATATGGTTTGCATTTTTTGAATCCCAACGTTGGTGGGCACCGGGCCAAAAGATTCGTCTGATGAAGTTACAGTTGAGTGTAAACGCATACTATTTTAAAGATTAATTAGATGATCGGGGCGTATAAAATTATAGGTTTAGGCATTTAGTTCGTATGCGGAAGCTCTCTGCGGCCTTGAATAAAAAGTGCTAGAAATTTTCAACGTAAGCCGTTAAGAAATCAAGGCTGTCTGAGCCGGTATAAACTATAAATTATTGAACGCTGCCGGCGAGTTCCCTGATTTCAGGCTTGTGTTGAAAATTTCAGCCTTTTTATTCGTAGCCTTGATTTTTTTTGTTT
>Ga0105048_10006874_pt1 | contig 18332 bp, 18 predicted proteins | sample MAT05_FD_78382 | JGI IMG/M metagenome (GOLD analysis project Ga0105048, IMG submission 78382) | Freshwater microbial communities from Lake Fryxell liftoff mats and glacier meltwater in Antarctica - MAT-05 | ecosystem: Environmental > Aquatic > Freshwater > Ice > Liftoff microbial mat | place... | reverse complement strand
GGCCGGCAGGGAACGCCCGCCAATTACCAGCGCGATCATTCCGACCCAGACGGCGATGCTGACGTTGTAGCCGAGCCACCACAGCAGCCAGACCGCGCCGACCAAGCTGAACGGCACGGCCAGCATCACCACAGCATCTTGAACGCCGACTTCGTGTTGACGTACAGCAACAGGAAAATCAGCGCGATGGTCACCGGCCCCACGATCTTCAACCGTTCCCGGACGCGGATCATGTTCTCGTACTGGCCGCTCCAAAGCAGTTCGTAGCCGTGCCGCAACCTTCAGCATTGTCCCGGCAAAACGCCAGTGGTAGTCTCCCGCTCGTGAAACTCCGTCTGGGCTTGGAGGACTGGTCACAATTACGCCGTTACGTTGAATGAACGCGCAGGAAATACAAAGTCTCTGCATAGCCGGTACGGATGCCTATCTAAGTTTCTTAGTCGAGAACAACCGTGGGCTTCAGAGAATTCGTGTCATCCGCAAGGAGGCGCTGACTCCGCTTCCGAATCCAGTTCTCAAGCTCACTTTAGCCGAGCGTTTATTCGATCCGGACTCTGTCAGCATCGAACTCAGACCGCCTACGACAACGTATGGACCCGAATTTTTTCGTGTTGTCGAATATGACGGCGACGCGAAGGTTCTAATCATTGAAGTGCTGAATCCCGAATTGGCCTTAAATGCAACACCTGCCGATAACTTGTGGATTGTCTCCGATCTTCGATTCCTCGTGAGGAACGTGAAACGGTGGTATGCGTCCAACGGACCCAAACTTCGACTACCCCAAACTTCTTCCGTTATCCCAAGGAAGCCGCCAGCGGCGCAACAACAGGAGGCCGTCATGCCGCTCGAATCCTGCCAGAGGGAGGCTGTCGCGCGCTCTTTGGAGGAGCCCCTGACATATGTGTGGGGGCCACCCGGTACAGGCAAAACGAAGCACATGCTGACTGAGGCCGCGCTACGACTTCTCCTTTCCCAGAAAAGGGTTGGCATATTTGCTCCAACGAACAATGCGCTTGAGCAAGCCATGACCGCCGTTCTCAACGCAGCAGAGGGCGTTGGAATCAGCAGGGCAAGATTCCTGCGAGTTGGCCATCCCTCCACCAAGTTCGCCACGTCATTTCCAGAGGTGTGTGAGGTTCAGGGCCTGGAACGCCGCGTTTCCGAACTAAGACGACAGGTCGGGATTTACGAAGCCGTTCTGAACCATCGCCGGGGGGCAACCGTTTTGAACTCGTTAGCCACACTTAGGCACGAAATTGGCAGGCTGCAAGGCCTGTTACGCGAGCGCCGCAAAATCTACGAAGAATTGGCTCAGGTAGGAAGCAGCTTATTGTCGAGAGCTGCATACATGCTGGGTGGTAAGTCTCGCCCTTTGAACGACCGTCTCGCTGTGCTCGAAACGCAAATCAACGGTTTGCTGGAGACGATCAGACGAACGCGTACCGAGAGTTCAAAGCTGAATGCACTACTTGAACGGCTCGACTTCTCCAACATTGAGCAGATCGAGGAGGACGCGACCGGCTTGGAGAACGCCACGCGTCAATACATGGAAGTGAACCAAGCGCTGGCCGATGAATATAGGAATCAGCCAAACGAGGAGCTTCAGCGCTTGATAACGGGTCTCAATGAGCAACTGGAATCTCTCAAGGCTCAAACCGTTCTGGAGAGAATCAAGGCCGCTTGGGTGACGGGCATGACGCTCGACTGCTTTATCGGCCGTTTCCATGACACCCTCCTGCCGTTCGATCACATCTTCATGGACGAAGCAGGGTATGCCCCACTGGTAAAGGCGTTGACTCTTTGCCGCGGTGGAATTCCACTGACTTTCCTCGGAGATCACATGCAGCTTGGCCCTGTCTGTGAGATGAACGATGAGAATCTGAACACGCCGACCAACAGCCCAGCAATCGTGTGGAGAAAATCAGCCCTGTTTATTGACGAGGCGTTCCTAGCCGAAAACCAGGGCGCTCTCGTGAACCGACTTTTGGAACTTAACCAACCGAGGCTAAGTTCTTTCGCAAGTGCTCACCTGAAGAAGACGTTCCGGTTTGGGCAGAACCTCGCCGACGTGCTTTCGACGCATGTTTACCGAGGGTTGGAACTGGTTTCCGCAGAAAGCTGCCAATGCCTCGAGATCATCTGCCTCAATGCTTTTCCGAAAGGCGAGCCCGGATTGCCTCGACAGAGTCGCGCCGAAGTAGAGGCCATCACACTATATCTGCACGAGCAAATGGATTTGGATGACGACAGAGAGGAATCGTTCGCAATTCTTACTCCTTACAAAGCGCAAGTGGCACTCCTTGGCAACTCTTTGTCAGAAGCTCGACGGCAGGGCCGGATACTGACCGTGCACAAGTCACAGGGACGAGAATGGGATACCGTCATCATCAGCATCGCCGACGGGCGATTCAACCGACCTTGGTTCACCGATACCACAAACACGACGTCGGGCGGCATTCATGTGATGAACACTGCTATCAGTCGAGCACGGAAACGCCTGCTGATCGTTTGTGACGCAGATTTCTGGTCTAACTATGGCGCGAACCAGTTGATTTCCCGGTTGCTGAAAATAGGCACGACTCCCCTATAGAACCCACGCAGTTGATACTGCCTATCTGCGTCGATCCGTGTTCATCTGCGGTTTCACTTCCGTGTGCCATTTCCACAGCAGGTAAATCGCTGGGTATACCAGAAGTTCCATTGCGAAACTGGTGACCAAGCCGCCGACCATCGGGGCGGCGACGCGTTTCATCATGTCGGCACCGGTGCCGATGCTCCACATGATCGGCATCAGGCCCATCGTCGCGGCGGTGACGGTCATCATCTTCGGGCGGATGCGTTTGACCGCGCCGTGGATGATGGCTTCGTGGAGGTCGGCGAGCGTGTTGAGCTTGCCGGTGCGTTTGGCTTCGTCGTAGCTGAGGTCCAGAAATAGCAACATGAACACACCGGTCTCGGCATCCAGCCCAGCCAGCGCGATCATGCCGACCCAGACGGCGATGCTGACGTTGTAGCCGAGCCACCAGAGCAGTCAGACCGCGCCGACCAAGCTGAACGGCACGGCCAACATCACCACCAGCGTCTTGAACGCCGACTTCGTGTTGGCGTACAGCAACAGGAAAATCAGCGCGATGGTCACCGGCACCACGATCTTCAACCGTTCCCGGACGCGGATCATGTTCTCGTACTGGCCGCTCCAGAGCAGTTCGTAACCGTGCCGCTCGACACCAGCGATCGCTTTCTTCGCCTCCTCGACGTAACCGCCGATGTCACGTCCCACCACATCCACGTAAACATAACCGGCCAGTTTCCTGTTCTCGTCGCGGACCATCGCGGGGCCGGTGGTGAGTTTGATGTCGGCGAGTTCGCCGAGCGGCACTTGCCGGCCCATCATCGTCTTGACTAGGACGCGTTCCAGTTGGTCCAACTCGGCGCGGAGATCGCGCGGGTAACGCAAATTGATCGTGTAGCGTTCCCGGCCTTCGATGGTGGTCGAAATCGTTTCGCCGCCGATGGCGCTCGTCAACACGCCGTGAACATCGTCAATCGTCAGGCCGTACCGGGCCAGAGCCTCGCGTTTCGGTTCGATGTCCACGAAGAACCCGCCGGCGGTGCGTTCGGCGAACACGCTCCGTGTTCCGGGAATGTCTCGGAGAACCGATTCGATCCGTTCGCCGATGCGCTGGATCTCGTCGAGGTTCGCGCCGAGGATTTTGATGTCGACCGGCGTGCGGACGCCGGTGCTGAGCATGTCGATGCGGCCTTTGATCGACATCGTCCAGGCGTTGACGTTGCCGGGAATCTGGAGCGCGCTGTCCATCTCGGCGATGAGTTTTTCCCACGTCATGCCAGGACGCCATTGCGATTTCGGTTTGAGTTGGACGACTGTTTCCATCATCGAGAACGGCGCCGGGTCGGTCGCGGTATCAGCGCGGCCGGCTTTGCCGTGAACGGTCTCGACTTCGGGGAACGATTTCAGGATGCGATCCTGAATCTACAACAACCGCGCCGCCTCGGTGCCCCGTCGCACGATTCGCGGGCAAGCACAAGGTCTGATAAAGTGAGGGCACTATGAAAAACAACAGCATCATTAAGGAACTGATCCTTTCGTACGCGATGGAACTCGAGACGGTGCAGAATTACATCGCCGCTTCGGTCAACCTCGACGGCGTGCGTTCGGACGTGATCAAGAAGGCACTCGCGGCGGATGTGGTGACCGAGGTGCAACACGCGCAGTTGCTGGCGACGCGCATCAAGACCATCGGCGGCGTTGTGCCCGGCTCGCTCGATTTGCCACGCTCCCAAAAGTTTCTCCAACCAACAAAGGACACGACCGACCTCGTCGCTGTTATCAAGGGCGTCATCGCGGCTGAGGAAGGCGCGGTCGCGCAATACAACAAGATCATCAAGCTCTGTGACGGCGTGGACTACGTGACGCAGGACATGGTGATCGGCATCCTCGGCGGCGAAGAAGATCACCGGCGCGAGTTCCTCGGGTTTCTCAAGGAATACGAGAAGTAATACGACGACTGTCGCGGCCGGCTATTCGTGCGGGGCGTGGGTGTGCAACTGGAATGAGACGTAATGGGTGATCTTGCCGTTGTCGTCGCAGATCGGGCTGATGTTCCATGACGCGTGGTAGCACGTGCCGTCCTTGCGGTAGTTGATCGTCTGGCCGGTAAACGGCTCGCCGTTCTTCAATCGTTCCGCGAGTCGCTGGAGCAATTGCTTATCGGTGCGTGGGCCTTGCAGAAGGCGCGGCGTCTGGCCGAGTAGTTCCTTCTCGGAATAGCCGGTGCTGGCGCAGAAGGCGCGATTGGCAAACACGATGCGCGGGCCGGGTCGCTTCAGGCCGGTGTCGGTGATGATGATGGGAATGTTCGCGCCCTTCAACGCGCGTTCCATCGCCGCCAACAAATTCATATACCCGACCAGTTCATCCGTGCGTTTCATGGTGCGGACTATAGCTGGCTTCTGCGGGTTCGCCAACCATCGCCGCAGCTCCGCGTAAACGTGTGGTATGATTCTCGCGCGATGCAACCCAAACTGATTCTGCTCACCGGCGCGACCGGCTACGTGGGCGGGCGACTGCTCGCGGCGCTGGAACAACGCGGCGATTGCGTGCGCTGTCTGGCGCGCCGACCCGAGAATGTCCGCCGCACGACCGCCGAGGTTGTCCCCGGCGATCTCTTCGATGTCGGTTCACTCGCCCGCGCGCTGACCGGCGTGCAGACCGCGTACTACCTCGTCCACTCGATGGGTTCTGCCGGTGACTTTGAAAAACAAGACCGGCAAGCTGCGGAAAACTTCGGCACCGCCGCCAGCGTCGCCGGTGTGCAACGCATCATCTACCTCGGCGGCCTCGGCGACGACCGCGCCGGCTTATCGCCGCACCTGCGCAGCCGGCACGAAGTCGGCGAAGTGTTGCGGGCGAGCGGCGTGCCGGTCACCGAGTTGCGCGCCTCGATCATCATCGGGTCCGGCAGCCTGTCGTTCGAGATGATCCGCGCCTTGGTGGAACGGCTGCCGGTGATGATCACGCCCCGGTGGGTGAATGTCCCCGCGCAGCCGATCGCGATTGAAGACGTGGTAGCGTATCTGATTGCCGCGCCCACCGTGACCGCCGGGATTTATGAAATCGGCGGGCCGGACATTGTTTCGTACGCCGACCTGATGCGCGAGTACGCCCGGCAACGCGGGTTGCGGCGCGTGATGATTCCCGTGCCGGTGCTGACGCCGTATGTGTCGAGCCTCTGGCTCGGGTTGGTGACGCCGCTGTTCGCGCGGATTGGACGAAAGTTGATTGATAGCATCCGCCACTCGACGGTGGTGCGCGATGATACCGCGCGGCGGGCGTTTCCGATTCAGCCGGTCGGCGTGCGGGAGGCGATGGCGCGCGCGCTGCGAAATGAGGACCGGGAGAGTCATTGGGCGGATGCGGCCGGCGCGGTTCCGCATTGGGGCGGCGTGCGGTTTGGCAACCGACTCGTGGACCAGCGGAGCGTGACGGTGCCGGTGTCTCCCGCCGCAGCGTTCGCACCGATCCGGCGCATCGGCGGCGCGACCGGCTGGTATTTCGCGACGTGGCTGTGGCGGTTGCGCGGCGCGTTGGATTTGCTCTTTGGCGGTGTCGGGATGCGCCGGGGCCGGCGCGACGCTGACCGGTTGCGCGTCGGTGACGTGGTGGATTGCTGGCGGGTGGAAGTCATCGAACCCGACCGGCGGTTGCGATTGTACGCAGAGATGAAGTTACCGGGCCGCGCGTGGTTGGAGTTCTTCGTGGAGCCGACCGCAACCGGTACGCGGATCACCCAGACCGCGACGTTCGACCCGGTGGGTCTCTTTGGCCTGTTGTACTGGTACAGCGTCTGGCCGCTGCACGAGCTGGTCTTTCGCGGAATGTTGCGCGGGGTTGCTTCGATGGCTGCGGTTGACCAAAGCCAAGGTGGGCCGAGCGTCCCCGCGAGGCGGTGAGGTGCTCCCGCGCTCGCGGGGACGCTCGCGCCACCGGTGTGATGGCGGTTACCGGGATTGGGCGAGGGCGTTCCGCTTCTCGCTGATCAATTTCAGCAGGGCTTTGTGCGGGTCGGCGAATTTGGCGGTGCCTTCGTCCATCAACTGGGTTTCGAGCTTCTGCGCGTCAACGAGGCGGTCGATTTCATCGAGCACGGCTTGAGCCGGGAGTTTGTCCACGGCGCGCCGGTATTGCTTCTGCATTTTCTCGACGGCGTCGTTGGTGGCGGGCGGGTTGGTTTGGATGTCGCTGCCGGCGAGGGCGGCGACGTATTTGTCGGCGGGGTCTTCCTTTTTCTTGGTGCCGGTACTGGCAAAGATGATTTCTTGTTGGAGCGGACAGCCTTTGGTCTTCCAGAAATCCTGGTTGAGGAGCCAGAGGCGTTGGGCGTTGACGATGCCGACCTGGCCCTGTGCGGCGGGGCTGAGTTGGGGGACTTGTTTCTCGGTGTACACGTCCACGCGGGAGACGAAGATGGAATAGACGCTCTTGAATTGGGCGAGCGACGGCCGCCGTTGCGCGCCGCGCCAGCAGGCTTCGCGGGCGAGTTTGTATTGGCGCTCGGAGAAGATGAGGGTGACGTTGAGGTTGATGCCGGCGGCGGCGAGTTCTTCAAGGGCATCGAAGCCGGCGGGGGTGGCGGGAACTTTGATGAGGCGGTTGTGGCGGCCAAGGCCCCATTGTTTACCCAGTTCAATATACCGTTTCACGCGGTCGGCATGCGGTGGGGCGAGTTGCCGGTCTTCGAGGAGCGGATCCAGTTCGAAGCTGACGTAGCCATCATTGCCTTTGGCTTTGTCCCAGATGGGGCGGAAAACGTTTTGGGCGTCGCTGACGAGTTGATCAGTGACCTGCCACGCGATGGCTTCGTCGCCGATGCCGGCGGCGATGAGCTTTTGGATGGCGGCATCGCATTGGCCGGTCTTGATGATGTCAGAGATGATGATGGGGTTGGAGGTGGCGCCGGTGGCGCCAATGGCGAAGTTCTTTTGGACTTCGACCGGGTCCACGGAATCAAGCCAGAGTTTGGTACCGGCGGCGATGAGCGATTGTAGCGACATTTTTGGTGCTCTCCTTTTCGCAATCATCATACGTGCGACCGGAAAATGCGTCCAGAGATTTACGGAAGCAGGCTGCGCCGGGGTGGCATGCAAGTCGCGTATGAGAGCGGTAATGAATACGGGATTGCTTGAACCGGTTGCGAAAGCCTCCGCCGCACCAACCACGAAACGGGTGTTGATTGTAGAGGATGATCGGTTATTGGCGCGGATCTATTGGAAGAAGCTCTTGATGGCGGGGTACTCCACGGAGATCGCGCCGGATGGTCTGGCGGGTTTGAAGATGGTAGGCGAGTTTCAACCGGACCTGGTGCTCTTGGATTTGATGATGCCGGGGATGAACGGGGTGGAAGTGCTGACGCGGTTGCGGAGCGAGGCGACGACGCAGCAGTTGCCGGTGATTGTATTCAGCAGCGTGTTGTCGGGTGATTTGATTGATCAGGCGCGGCGAGCCGGGGCGAGCCGGTTTCTCTCGAAATCGGATGGGACGCCGGATCGGTTGCTGGAAGAGATTGCAGAATTGATTGGGCCGAGCACATCGGCCGCGATAATCAGCGGGGTGCCGGCACCACGGGTGGTGCCGGAGCTGACGCCGCGCGAGAAGTTTTTGCGCGCGGCGGTGACGTTGGCGACGGATCTGCGGCGGATGCAGGCGGCATTTTTCCTGCGCGGGAGTGGTGATCTGTCCAAGTTGACGGCCTTGTTGCAGCATGCGAAAGCGATTCAGACCCAAGGGACGGCGGCGGGTTTTCCGCTGCCCGCGCACACGGCGGGGGCGTTGGCGGCGTACTTGCAGGATTTGGACAATCAACCGCTCGCCATCACGCCGGCGGCGCAGCACACCATCGAGAAAGCGGTGAAATGCTTGGCGGCGCTGGTGGAGTTGCGCGAGCAGCCGACGGAATGTGATTTCAGCGGGGTGAACGTTCTCGCCGTGGACGATGACCCGGTCGCGCTGCGGATGACCACGCATGCGCTGAGCCTGGTCCGGTTGCGAGTGGAATGTCTGTCGAACCCGATAATCGCTCTGGAAGTGTTGGCGCGCCGGACGTTCGATTTGGTTCTCCTCGATCTGGAAATGCCGGAGATGTCGGGAATGAAGCTGTGCGCGCACTTGCGCCAGTTGCCGGCCAATGCGAACACGCCGGTCATCTTCGCGACGGGTGTCAATGAGTTCGAACGCCGCGAGGAAGCGTTGAGTTACGGGGCGGATGACCTGATTGCCAAACCGTTTCTGTCCACCGAGCTCGCTGTCAAGGCGTTGACCTATCTACTCACGGCGCGCGGCTAGTTTCTTCGCAGCGTCTTGCCCAGCTTTCGATTGGGGCGCCAATTCCACCGCCGTCTGCCACGCCGCGTGGGCGCCGGCATGATCCAAATGCCGGGCGCGCGTCAACCCGTCGTAGTAGAATGCCGCCGCCGCCAATTCCGGCGCGAGCGAACCGTCCCGCGCCCGTTCGGTAACCCACCGAAAATCAGCCTCGGCTTGCGCGCGTTTGTTGAAGAAGCCGGGCAAATGATACAGGGACGCGCCGCGCAGAAACCGGATTTCCAAATGATCGGGCGCCGTCGCGACGGCACCGTCGAGCAACGCCCCGCCGGTTCTGCAAAGCTCCAGTTTGCGCAATGGCTGCCAGACTCGCGCAGCCGCCAACAGCCGGGCACTGCCGAGATAGGCTTGCACCACGGGATCGGTCGGATTCTCGGTGTGGGCGGTGACTAACAGCGCTTCGGCCTGAACCGCCGCCGCACGGTCGCCGGCGCACCCTTGAAAATGTAGCCGCTTGGTCTCGGCCAGATCGCCGCGAGCGGTCACCGTCACCAATGCCAGTGAGGCAATTGCGATTTTTCTGAAACCACTGAAAAGCATATTCATCCAATGGTAGGATGCCGGCGTTGTCGGCGAGGTTCTACGTATGGCTAAACAAAAACACATTATCGTGGTAGGGGCCGGTCCGGGGGGACTGGCCGTTGCGCTTTTGCTTGCGCGCCAAGGAAATCGAGTCACCGTTGTGGAGCGGTTGCCGGCGATTGGCGGGCGGACTTCGACCATCGAAGCGGCGGGGTTCAAATTCGATGTGGGGCCGACATTCTTTTTGTATCCGCAGGTGTTGGAGGAAATTTTCGCGGCGGTCGGTCGCAACCTGCGCGACGAAGTGAAGCTGGTGAAACTCGATCCGCAGTACCGGCTCACGTTTGGCGCGGGCGGCGTTCTGAACGCCACGCCGAACGTCGAGCAGATGGAAGCCGAGATTGCCCGGCTCGCGCCCGCTGATGCGCCGCATTTCCGGCGGTTCCTCGACGACAATCGGGCGAAGCTCGCGCAGTTCATGCCGTGCTTGCAGATGCCGTTCAACAGTTGGCGCGACGTGGCCAACCTAGGGATGTTGAAACTGTTGCCGAGTCTCAAACCGTGGCAATCCCTCGCCAATAATCTCGCCAGCTATTTCAAAGATCCCCGGCTGCAACTCGCTTTCACTTTTCAATCGAAGTACCTCGGTATGTCGCCGTTCGTCTGTCCGAGTCTCTTTTCGATCCTCTCGTTCCTCGAATACGACAGCGGCGTGTGGCATCCGATTGGCGGCTGCGGCGCGGTAACGCAGGCGATGGCGCGCGTGGCATTCGATCTCGGCGTGGAAATTCACCTCAACGAGCCGGTCGAAGAACTTCTGTTTGAAGGCCGCCGGGCGGTGGGTGTCCGCACAAATCAACGGACGTTGCGCGGCGATGCGGTGGTGATCAACGCCGATTTCGCGCGCGCCATGGAACATCTTGTCCCCGACCGGCTGCGGCGACGTTGGACGAACCGGCAACTCGCGAAGAAGAAATACTCGTGCTCGACATTCATGATGTACCTCGGCATCGAAGGCCGGTACGACGACCTGCCGCATCACAATATTTTTGTCACGCAAGACTACCGGCGCAATCTGCGGGAGATCGAACAGGATCACGTCCTCTCTGCCGACCCGTCGTTCTACGTTCAGAACGCCAGCGTCACCGACCCGACGCTCGCGCCGCCCGGCATGAGCGCGCTGTACGTGCTTGTGCCGGTGACACACCAGCACACGAATGTGGATTGGACGAAAGAGAAAGCTTCGTTTCGCGCGCGCACGCTGCGGCAGCTCGAAAAGATCGGCCTGACCGGTTTGGAGAAACGCATCCGTTACGAGCGCGTGGTGACGCCGGCTGATTGGGATCAGAAATACGAAATCTACCGGGGCGCGACGTTCAACCTCGCCCACAACTTCAGCCAGATGCTCCACCTCCGGCCGCGCAACCGGTTCGATGAACTGCCCGGCGTCTATCTGGTTGGCGGCGGCACCCACCCCGGTAGCGGTCTGCCGGTCATCTTCGAGTCCGCGCGCATCACCAGCCGGTTGCTCGAAGAAGATTTGGGCACCGCATCGGTCACCCGTCCCGACTTGGTTGAGGTATCGGCATGAGTGTCGCCGTCGCCACGCCGGTGGTCACCCCGCAGCGCGGCGGGAGCCGCGCCCTCCAGTTGCGGCGGGTCCGGCAACTCGTTGCGGAGCGGGCGGAAGAGTTGGCGCGGTTGACCGGCTTGCCGGTGGCCGAGGCGTTGGTGTCGCAGGTGTTGCCGCTCGCCGACGCGTGCCGGTTTCTGGAATCGGAAGCTGACCGGATTCTCGCGCCGCACCGGTTGCCGGCGGCGGGCCGACCATTCTGGCTGCGCGATGTGGAGATTGAAGTGCGCCGGGAACCGTTCGGCACGGTGCTGGTAATCGCGCCGTCGAATAATCATCTCTTCCTGCCCGGCGTACAGGTGTTGCAGGCGCTCGCGGCCGGTAATTCTGTGTTGTGGAAACCCGGTCGGGGTGGACAGTCTGCCGCGGATGCGTTCGCGGAAATTGTGGATGCCGACCGGCTGCGCGTCTTGGATGAGACTGTGGAAACGGCTGATCTCGGCGCGGATCTGGTGATCTTTACCGGGTCAGCGGAAACCGGAGAGAAAGTAATGACGCAGTTGGCGGAGAATGTGACGCCGTGTGTGGCGGAGTTGTCCGGTCACGATGCCGTGTTTGTGCGCGCCGATGCGGATGTGGATTTGGTGGTGCGGGCGATTTCGTTTGGTGGCCGGTTGGGCGGGGGTGCCGTTTGTATGCGGCCGCGCCGGGTGTTTGTGCATGAGAGCGTGGCGGAGCAGTTGCAGGCCCGTGTGAGCGGGCTTGAGATCGTTGCCGTCCGCGACGATGACGAGGCGCTCAGGCTTGCGGCGGAGAATCCGTACGCGCTCGGCGCGAGTGTGTTTGGGCGCGAGCCGGGTGCCACGGAATTCGCGCGTCGCGTCCGCGCCGGTGCGGTGACGGTGAATGACATCATTGTGCCGACCGCCGACCCGCGTTTTCCGTTCGGGGGCCGCGGGCGCAGCGGGTACGGCGTGACGCGGGGGGCAGAAGGTTTGCTCGCGATGACGCAGGTGAAGGCCATCGCGGTGCGGCGGGGCAAATCTCGCCCACATCTTGATCCTGCCGGCCGCAACGATGCGGAATTGTTCGGCGCGTATATCCGCGCGGCGCACGGCGGGTCGTGGACGGCGCGGGGCCGGGCGGTGGTGAATTTCTTTCAGGCGGCGATGAGGAGAAACAAATCATGATTATGGCGAAGAAATATCCGGTGGCTGTCGTCGGCGGTGGACTCGGCGGTCTCGCGGCGGCCTGCACGTTGGCGGCGCGCGGTCATGCGGTGACGTTGTTCGAGCGTAACGAGTGGATCGGCGGCAAGGCGGCGGTGTTGGAGGCGGACGGTTTCCACTTCGACATGGGGCCGACGATCCTGACGTTGCCTTCGGTGCTGCGCCGCATCTTCGCGGAGGCTGACCGGGACATCAGCGAGTATCTTGATTTGATCCGGCTCGATCCGCAGTGGCGGTGTTTCTTCGAGGATGGTTCGACGCTCGATCTGGAAGCCGATGTGGAACGGATGGTGGCGAAGATCGGGGCGGGCTACCGGGACTTCATTGATTGGTCGGCCCGGCTGCATGATATTTCGGAGCGGTACTTCTTCTACCGGTCGCTTGGCTCGATGTGGGACATGTTCGACTCCCGCAACACTTTCAAAGCCGGCACGCTGCGCGATGTGTTGGCGATGAAGCTGGGGCGCACGGTGGCCGGCAGTATTCGCGGTTTCGTGCCGGACAAGAACGCCGCGCAGATGCTCGATCATTTTACCCAGTATGTCGGCTCCGCGCCCGATGCGTCGCCGGCGGTGTTGTGCGGGATTGCCCACATGCAGGCGAGCGAAGGCGTGTGGTATCCGCGCGGCGGAACGGGTGCGGTGCCCAAGGCGTTGCGGCGGCTCGCGGAGGAACTCGGCGTGGAGTTCCGCACCGGCGTGGAGGTGAAACGGATCAACGTCGTGGCCGGCCAAGTGCGGGGCCTCGACCTCGCCGCTGGCGAGCACTTTGAGTGTTCCGCCGTGGTTTCCAACATGGACGCGGTGCGGACGCAACGCGAACTGCTCGGCACGGAACCCAAGCGCGACTACGAGCCGGCGTGCTCCGGCGTGGTGCTCTATCTCGGCTTGAACAAGCGGTACGATCATCTGTTGCATCACGATTTCGTTTTCTCACGCGACGCGCACGAGGAATTCGAGTGGATTTACCGACGCGGCGAACCGGCACCGGACCCGACGTGTTACCTCTGCGCGCCCGCGCAGACCGAGCCGGGCGTGGCGCCCGCCGGTGGGGAAGCATTGTATGTGCTCGTTCACACCCCCTATTTGCGCCCGCATCACGATTGGAAAAAGATGTTCCCGGAATATCGGCGGGTGATTCTGGAGAAATTGAAACGCACGGCCGGGTTGCGCGACATTGAGGAGCGGATCGTTTTCGAACGCGCATTGACGCCGCAGGACATTCACGACCGGTACAATGTATTGAATGGCGCGATTTACGGTCTCGCGAGTCATGGCCGATTTACCGGCGCGTTCAAGCCCGCGAACCGCAGCCCTGACGTGAAAGGCTTGTACCTCGCCGGTGGCGCGGCGCACCCAGGGCCGGGAATGCCGATGGTATTGATGAGCGGTTGGATTGCCGCGGATGCACTCGACAATGACGAAGCCTGCACAACTTGCAGTTGCGCCCATCACCGGGTCGCGCCCCGCGAGCCGGTCGGCGTCCACTGACGCGCCGGTCATCTCGCGGTGGCGACTGTGGTGGTTCACCGGCTACGCGCGGCGATACGTGGCCCGGCACTTTCATGCCCTGCGCGTGGCCGGTACACCGCCGATCACGGACGCGCCACTCGTCGTGTATCTCAACCATCCCGGCTGGTGGGATCCGTTGATTTGCCTGCTCCTCGCCCGGCACTTTTTCCCTGACCGGCGACACTACGCGCCGATCGAGGCGGCGCAGTTGGAACGGTACCGGGTGTTTCGCAAGCTCGGTTTTTTCCCGGTTGAGAAACATTCGCGGCGCGGTGCCGCGCAATTTCTCCGCGGCGCGGAAACGGCGCTCGCCCAACCGCGCGCGGTGTTGTGGGTCACCGCGCAAGGCCGCTTCGCTGATGTGCGGGAACGGCCGGTCGGTTTGGAACCCGGTGTGGCGCATCTGGCGCGGCGCGTGCCGGGGGCCATGTTTGTGCCGCTGGCGTTGGAGTATCCGTTTTGGAGTGAGCGGTGTCCGGAAGCGCTCGCCCGGTGGGGTGAGTCAATTGCCGGCGACGCCTTGGTGGGCCGAGCGTCCCCGCGAGGCGAAGGGTTGACTCCCGCTCGCGGGGACGCTCGCACCACCATTGAGGATGCGGAACAATTGCTGGAAACACGTCTGGGCGAGACGCAAGACGCGCTCGCGGCCAGCGCCGTGCGCCGGGATCCCGGTGATTTCGAGATGTTGTTGCGGGGGAATGCCGGTGTGGGGGGATTCTATGATGCGTGGCGACGTTGGCGGGCGCGTTGGCGCGGGGAGAAATTTGAGAAGGAGCACGAGGCGTGATGGAAGCAGTCGGGATCTTCTGTTTCGTGCTCGCCGCGATTCCGGCGGGGATGACAATTTGGAATTTGAGCCACTACGGGCGACCACGGCCGGGTGTGGTGCGGCGGTACCGGTTGTCGGTGTTGATCCCGGCGCGGAATGAAGAGGCGAGCATTCGCGCGGCGGTGGAATCGGCTTTGGGCAGTGAGGGCGTGGAGGTGGAGGTGATTGTTGGGGATGATCACTCGACCGACCGCACGGCGGAGATTGCGCGGGCGGCCGGCGCGCGAGTAGTGGCGATTCCGTCCTTGCCGAGCGGGTGGTGCGGGAAGCAGCACGCGTGTTGGCAGTTGAGCCGGGAGGCGCGGCATGAGCTGCTGGTGTTTCACGATGCTGACGTCCGGCTGGAGCGGGATGGTCTGATCCGGCTCGCCGGCTATGCGGAGGAACACAGCGTCGATCTCGTGAGCGGCATTCCGCGGCAGATCACCGGGACGTGGCTGGAGAAAATGCTGATCCCGCTGATTCACTTCGTCCTGCTTGGGTTTCTCCCGATGGAACGGATGCGGCGGAGTCGGTGGCCGGCGTTCGCGGCGGGCTGCGGTCAGTTGTTCCTAGCGCGCCGCGCGGCGTATGAGCAAGCCGGTGGGCACGCAGCGATCCGGGCGTCCCGGCATGACGGCGTCAAGTTGCCGCGCGCGTTCCGGCAGGTCGGGTTGGTGACGGATTTGGTGGACGCGACCGACGTGGCTTCTTGCCGCATGTACCGGAATGCTGGGGAGGTGTGGCGTGGACTAGCGAAGAACGCGACGGAAGGATTGGGCGCGCCGAAGGCGATTGGGGTTTGGACGGTGTTGCTGGTGGGCGGACAGGTACTCCCCGTGGTGATGTGCCTGAGTGGCCAAGCGCCGGTGTGGTTATGGGGGGCGGTGGTGGTGGGGTATTTGCCGCGCGTGATCGCGGCGGTGAAGTGCCGGCAATCGTGGTGGGGTGTGGCGGTGCATCCGGTGGGGGTGTTGTTGCTGGTGGTAATTCAGTGGCAGGCTTTGCTGGGCGAGTGGTTGGGTCACCAGGTGGCGTGGAAAGGGAGATTGCGTGAAACCTAGGCTTGACGGGTTGCATCTCTACTAGTAATTTCAGTCACAACAGAAATGAAGCTGACACCGCTAACGAAGAAGTTTGTGTTGCACTGGGGGGAGATGGGTACCAAGTGGGGCATCAACCGCACCGTGGCGCAGGTGCATGCGTTGTTGTTCATTTCGCCGAAGCCGTTGAACGCGGAGGAAATTGCGACGACGTTGGCGGTGGCGCGGTCGAACGTGAGCACGACTTTGAAGGAGTTGCAGAACTGGGGACTGACGAAGAACGTGCACGTGCTAGGCGACCGGCGCGATCATTACGAGACACAGAAGGATGTGTGGGCGTTGTTCCAGGTGATCTTGCGGGAGCGCAAGCGGCGGGAGATTGATCCGACGGTGGCGTTGCTGCATGAGGTGGTCGAGGAGACGGACAGCCAGGGCAAGGACGACGATTACGCGCGGGAACAGTTGGGGAAGATGCTGGAGTTTTTCGAGTCGGCCACGGCGTGCTATGCGGAAATGGAGAAGTTGTCGCCGACGTCGATGCGAAAGCTCGCGAAGATGGGTGGGAAGATTGGGACGTTGCTTGGCTGATCTCTTTTTTTGAGGAAAAGTTTCAGTGATTACAGAAACGACAGATAATAACGGCGGAAAGGTCCTCTACGATGCTGATTGCGCATTCTGCACCCGGTGGGCGCGGCGAGGTGAACGCTGGTTCATCGGCCGCGGCTACCGATTTGAACCGCTACCGGCCGACGCCGACGAAATGAAACTGATCACCGCGCGCGGCGTCACCTTCGGCGGCGCGGATGCCATCGTCGAACTCGCTAGGTATCTTTGGTGGACATGGCCAATGTGGGCTTTGAGCCGTGTGCCGGGGATGATGCCATTGTTCCGTGCAGGCTACCGGGGTTTTGCGGCGAACCGGTATTGTTTGGGCGGACGCTGCGAGATCCGGCCGGCTACTTCGGCTTTACCAGCAGTCTTGTTACCGGTCGCGGCGTTGCTCTGGCACGGGTGGTTGCCGGCGTGGGTATTCATGTGGGTGATGGTGGGGGCTGTGGTCGGCGGGGTGGTTGGTTTGACGGGCTGGAGACCTCGTGACGGAGTCGGTCGCGTGGGGCCAGGGCTGGTCAAGATGATGATCGGCGCTTTGTTGTTATGGGGTGTGGCGCGATGGATGCCGGCTCCCCTGGGGCAGGGTTGGGTGGGGATGATGGGGTTGGTGTTGATGCTTCACTTCGGTGCGGTGCACTGCCTGCTGGCGGTTTGTGGTTTTGAACCAATCATGCGCGAACCCCTTCGCGCCAGGACGCTCAGTGAATTTTGGGGCGAGCGCTGGAATCGAGTCTTTCCGCAAATGATGCGGCCACTGGTGTTCGAGCCGGTGCGGCGGTGGACCAGCGCCCCGGTGGCGTTGCTGGCGGTGTTTGCGGTGAGCGGGTTGTTGCATGAGTTGGTGATCTCGTTGCCGTCGCGCGGCGGATACGGATTGCCGACGGTTTACTTTTTGATTCAAGGCGTCGGATTGCTTGTGGAGCGGAAACTACGCGAAAGCTACCGGCCGGCGTTTACTTGGATCGTGGTGGTCGGGCCGGTGTATTGGCTGTTCCATCCGCTATTCATTGAGCGGGTGTTGTTGCCGATGATGCGCGCGGTGGGGGCGATTAACTGAAAGGAGAATGAAAATGAACCGATTAGTTCCTTATCTGGTGGCGGCGGGTGTGGTGCAATGGGTGATTGCGGCGGCAAACATCTTCATTCCCGGTAAGCTGCGTTACGGTGAGAATATCGCGCGGCTGACGCCGATTGTTCGGGAGGTATTCATTGTTCATGCGGTGTACATCGTGGGTGTGTTGGTGGGATTTGGGGCGTTGAGTGTGTGGTTCGCGCCCGAGCTGGCGAGCGGCGCGGGGTTGGGTCGCTTCTTGAGCGTGTTTCTGGCGGTCTTTTGGGTGCCACGCGTGTTCGTACAATTGTTTTACTACGATCGGGATGTGAAGCGGGCTAACCCGGCAGGACATGTGTTGTTCACCACGCTGTTTGTCTATCTCGCCGTCGTCTACACACTGGCGGCACTGGGGGTGGTGCGATGAACGACATCCTGAACCTCATGCTCTGGCTGGCCGGGATTGGTCATTTCGTGGTGCTGATTGCGAGTTTTCAGGTGCCCTTCCGGCTGCGTTGGCGTGAGGAACTGCACCGGTTAAGTTCGCTGAACCGCAAGCTCATGTGGGTCCATGGCGGGTTTGCGGTACTTACGATCGCGGCCTTTGGGACGCTGACGTTGTGGTTGCACAACGAGATGTTGCAGGGCGACCGGGCCGCCCGTGGATTGGCGGCGTTCATCGCGACGTATTGGACGGCGCGGATCGCGGTTGATTTCCTCTATTACGAACATGCCGATTGGCCCAAGGGCTGGCAATTCATCGTCGGTCACGCGCTCCTCATTGGGTTGTTCATCGCGTTGGCGACGACCTACTGGATGGTGGTCTTATGAATATGATTTTGGGCGCACTGGTGTGGGTGATTTTTGTCCTGCTGCCTTGGGATGTGAACCGGGGGATTGGGACGATTGAGAAATTGTTTTTGCTCGGGCCGCTGGTGGTGGTGCCGTTGGGGACAAGGATGAAGGATGAATGCGCCGGGATGAAGTGGATGATGTTTGGCGCCGCGGTGGGAGTGGTGGTGTCATTTCTTGCCCCGGTTGGGATGAATGCGGGAATCCTGACCGTGCCGTGGTTGGCAGT
>Ga0105048_10006873_pt1 | contig 18332 bp, 14 predicted proteins | sample MAT05_FD_78382 | JGI IMG/M metagenome (GOLD analysis project Ga0105048, IMG submission 78382) | Freshwater microbial communities from Lake Fryxell liftoff mats and glacier meltwater in Antarctica - MAT-05 | ecosystem: Environmental > Aquatic > Freshwater > Ice > Liftoff microbial mat | place... | reverse complement strand
TTGCCCGTATTGCTTTGGTTGTTGTACCAAGCAAAGTTATAGAATGGACCAAAAAAACCGGCATCGCCAGCCATTGCATGGATTTCTAGGGTTGCGCTGTGCATTTGGTTTGCAAAAATACTCTGTTCATTAAATCCCCTCACATTTTTTAACCCACCAAATCGAGTTAGTTCGTTGAAATAGACAACTGGCGTTCGGAATTCAAATCCTTGTGCTGCAAATTTGAATACCAATAGTTTGGACAACGGAACAAAAGCAGACAAATTGTATTCTATTCTAAATTGTGGTGTTTTAAATTTCCCCACCCGTTTTAAACTGTCAAATACATTTTCTGTTTGGCCTGCGCTAGCCGTCCAGGTGATTGCTGCGATTCGGGCATCTTCAACATAAGTTCTATACCCGGCTTTCCCTCCAATTTGTATGCTGTACCCTTTACGTGGCAAGGTACCTGGATAAATAGTGCGACTTTCGAACCCCAATTGTACCAGAGAATTCCTAGAACTGGGATTGTCTGGCAATTGGTGAAAATTTCTAACGATGTTTTCATCGGCAAATATGCGGGTTCGGTTGGTTTGGTCAATCCCAACAAAAAATATTGATTTGGCGTTTAGGGGAAAACGAAATTGCACCGAGGGAGAAAAAATGGTATAAATGGTATCGTATTTCTCAAAACCCAAATGCAATGCTGTGATAAAGGGTGTACCTAATATATAGGGGAGACCCACTCCCATTTTTAACTCCTGAGATCGGGCTTTAAAACTTCGCCATTCTATATTGCCATCGGCCCCTTGCCCAAACAAATTGTAAAACCTTCCCGATACTTCACCGGTAATTTGGGTTTTTCCCACCGCACTGGTTGCCAAACCAAGCAAGCCTGCAAATTGATTTTTAACCCCTTTATAAACAGGCAATTGGGCCAGCAACCTGCCATTTACTATCGTCAAATCTATACCCACGCCAGAAGGAAGAATACCTTCCATGGCAGACAATCTCACCAATAACAATTGCAGTGCCGCTTCATTGTATGGTTGGCCTAGCACTACTCGCGCAGCTCTTTTGTAAAGTCGGTTTTTAAAGGTCAAATTTCCGGGAATCAAGCTATCCAGTTTATAATATGGACCAGGGACAGTTTCTAGTCGCAGCCATATGTCTGTGCTTGTTTCACAAACTGGAACCCACACTGTTTTTGCAAAAGGATAGCCCGTGTTTTCATGCTGTTTAAGTACATTGTCCATGTAACTTAAGCAACCGTTTGCATCGGTTAGAAATGTATCCGTGTTGGCCATTAAAGGCAACAATAACCAAAATCTTTCCATTTTCCGACCCAATTGGATGCAAATTTTAAGGGGGGTAACACTGTCGGCTTTAGCGAATAAATATCCCCTTTTCTGCCAAAACAATTCCAAATGATGCCTCTCTTGCAACGTATTTTCGCTGGTTTTGACAAATTCTTTACACCATACACTTCCTGTATCTACCGGGTTTTTTGTACCGGCAAATGCAGCATAAAATGCAAACAATGTGATAAAAAGTAAAGTGTATTTCAATAAATTCTGCTGCAAAGAACGAATTTTGTGCGCAAATGGCAGGCCTGTATTTTCATATTCCTTATTGTCGCAAGGTTTGTTCTTATTGCAACTTTCATTTTAGCACCAATACCAGTGGGATGAATGCCCTTTTGGACGCCATGGAATTGGAATTGAAAAATGAGCAGCATTTCTTGCTTGCTTCCCCTTTACAATCCATTTATTTTGGAGGTGGTACACCTTCTCTCATTCCAGCCATTCGCATTCAGCAATTTTTAAAACTGGCTGCTATTTATTTTTCCATAGAAAAAGACGCCGAAATCACCCTGGAAGCAAACCCTGAAGACATTACCCTGTCCAACGTAAAAGCATGGATACAAGCTGGAATAAACCGCATTAGCATTGGTATTCAAAGTTTGGATGCTGAAGATTTAAAGCACATGCACCGCAACCACAATGCACAGCAAGCCATAGACAGTGTGGCACTGGCGCTTGGGGCAGGTTTCCCCTCAGTAAATGTAGACCTCATCTTTGGCTCCCCTTGGCTTAGTGATGCGGCTTGGCAAAAAAACCTGGACTGGGCTCTAGGTTGTGGCGCCGACCACCTAAGTGCTTATGCCCTAACGGTAGAGCCCAAAACTTTTCTGCACAAAAAAACAAGCAAAGGCGAATGGCCCGGCACCGATGAAACCAAACAGACGGCGCATTACAAAATGCTTACCGAAGCTGCAGATAAAGAGGGATGGGATTTTTACGAAATCAGCAACCTAAGCAAACCCGGTCACCGTGCAGTCCACAACAGCAATTATTGGAAAAACCTCCCCTATTTAGGCATTGGTCCTTCTGCACACAGCTTTGCTGGCAGCACAAGGCGGTGGAATGTAGCCGACAATAAAAAATACACTGAAAACATGACGGCCGGCATTACCATCCATGAAAGTGAAATATTGAGTGCAGCTGACAAATGTAACGAGTATTTACTCACCAATTTACGCACTGTGGAAGGGGTAAACATGGCACATTGGGCCAGTTTTGGGGTAAAAAGCATAACCAAAATGACCACTGAAGCAGAAGATTTCACCACACGTGGTTTGGTTGCTATCCAAAACGGAAATATCAAACTCACTTTCGAAGGCCGCATGCTCGCAGATTGGATTACTGCGGAGTGGATGGTGTGAGAATGAAATTAAGAATGTTGAAATTGTAAACTTAATTATTGGGATACTGTCGGAAAAAACTACCTCAGAAGTGCTTTCCCAATCCATTGCTATTATTTACACTTCTACGTGGCCAAAACCGTTGTCCTTTTTTGGGTTGCATTTCCAATTCTAATGATTTTTACTATTGGACTTTTTTTCGGATGGTTTTATTCCTTGAAACAAATCTCCACAAAAAACTTCCGGAGACAGCTCCAATGAATTTGAATAGATTTAAAATTCTTCTTTTAATCCCAGTTGCTTATATGCTGTTATTATTTGTATTTATGTTTGTAATGATTTCTAACCCATCACCATATAAACAGCCTAACCCTGAAATACTTGCTTTGATCATTCCCTTGCATATATTTTCGACGTTCTGTATGTTTTATTGTCTAAATTTTAAAGCAAAAGCATTAAAAAAAGTGGAATTGCAAAGGCCTGTCACATTTAGCGATTTTGTCGGAGAGTTTTTCTTAATTTTGTTTTTTTCAATCGGAATTTGGACTCTACAGCCCAGGATAAACAAACAGTTCGGCACTTCTATGGAGTAAGAAAATTATCAAATACTTATCAATTTTATTCCAAAACCAATCGAAAAAAAAACATGTTACAAATTTGCTCTAATCCGAACTCAAAACCCTTCATTGCTTAGTATCCCAAAAGTCATTCTTCTACAGTTTAGAATCGTAAGTGTGAAAGATGTAAATTCTTCATTTTACTGTGTAACTATTCTTTTAGCAAATCTAGACACTTTTGTGGCATAATTTTTATTTTCCAAATTAATTCATTTAAAATATGAAAGAAACAACAAATCAAAATGTTGAAAAACTTATAGAAATGGTAAAAGGTGTGCATGTATGCATGTTCATTACCCACGAAGAAAATCCAGAAAACCTTACAGGCAGGCCCATGGGTATAAACAAAATAGATGCCGACGGAACTATGTGGTTTTTTACAAAGGCCTCTTCCTATAAAGTGGAAGAAATAAGCGAAAGCAAAAAAGTATCCATTGCCGTTGCCAATGAAAACAGCCAAAATTATTTGATGATACACGGCGTGGCAACGTTGGTAAACAACAAAAGCAAAATGAAAGACTTGTGGAGTTCCATGATGAAAGCATGGTTTCCGCTTGGCTTGGACGACCCAGACATGATATTGATAAAGGTTATACCCCATGAGGTAAATTATTGGGACAACAGTTCAAGTAAAATGGTTGTGTTGTTTAACATGCTAAAAGCAATTGTAACAGGGAAAGAATATGCAGAAGGCGAGCATGGGAAAATTAATCTTTAGATTAAACAATAAATAAATAATAAATAAATAAATAAATAAAATGGAAAATTCAGCATCAAAAGAAGACATGGTTACCAACGCCATTGAGAAGCAAACCGTTAAATTGCCATCAGACACATTTTTATTTGCAGCAATAGGTGCCGCAGCGCTTTCGCTAAGCCTAAAATGCATAGGTAAAGACAAAAACGCCGCTTTTGTAGGACAATGGGTAGCTCCAATTTTAATTATGGGTGTTTACAACAAATTGGTAAAGCAAGAAAAAAGCAAATAACTTTTCTTGGTGAAACTTGGCATTATGTTAGGTTGGCATAATGGGCAACATAAACGCTGTAGTTTTCCAACCTTCCTATAGCGACCAACGAAATGGTAGGCGAGTTTGTAGCCCGTTTAGTGTGCATGTTTCATCAAGAAAATTTATTTAAGAATAAAACCAATTGTAAAAAACAAATTGGGAATTTAATTAGGATCTTACATTTCCATCCCCAATGAATAAATTTTAATGACACAACTTTAGATTTATACTTTCATTGTACATTTACACACTCTATTTTGACGTATTATTATGACACAGTGATTGTAGGTTGTGGTCCTTCTGGCAGCACCGCTGCAAGACTTTTAGCGCAACAAGGAATCAAAGTTTTACTAGTAGACAAACGCCAAGAATTGGGCTCCCCCATTCAATGCTCAGGCGCAGTGAGCAGGCACGGGCTTGCAAGCAGCGGAATAGATCCAGATGAAGAATATATTCAAGAACAGATTTATGGATTTAATATTTTTAATACAACAGGAGAAAATCACCAAATAGATTATCGAAAATTAAAGCCTGAAACTTACGGTTCGGGAAAGGATAAAATGCCCTTGGGATACATTGTAGATAGGAGACGTTTCGACCGCTGTCTTATGGGCTTGGCCGAAAATAATGGAGCCGAAGTGTGGCTAAAAACAGAGGCTTTGGGTTACAAACCTTTGTACAATGGCAATTGTTTGGTTCAGTTGAAAAAATTCAATTCTGAAATAGAGATTGAATGTAGGTTAATCATTGGTGCCGATGGGCTTCAATCGCAGGTGGGCAAATGGGCAGGGCTACGGACGCATATCAAACTTACAGAATTGATAAGCTGTTTGCAATTTATTGTGGATGGTGTTGAAACAGAAGGATTATTAGAAATTATCACTGGCAACCAATGGGCACCTGGCGGATATGCATGGGTTTTTCCGAAAGGCAATGGACATGCTGAAATTGGTTTGGGCATTATAACTACATTAACTAAAAACAGCGCCCAAATGCATTTGGAAAAATTCATTTCCCAATCCTTTTTTCGGGATAGATTTAAAAATATGCGCTTGTTGGAAATACAAGGTGGAGGAGTTCCGCTGTCTGCACCTTTAAAAACACAATATGCCGACAACGTACTCTTAATCGGTGATGCAGCAAGACATGTAAACCCAATTACTGGAGGTGGCATTCATACGGCTTTAAGCGCGGGTGTGATTGCGGCAGAATTTTTGATTCCCTTTTTTCAAGCAAATGGAAAAGCAAACAAACAAGGACTAAAAGGATACCAAGATTTATGGATGACAAAACTTGGCACACAACTTTGGAAACTATATGCGGTTAAAAAGGAATTTATCACTACAAAAAATACAGAAGACAGGGATTTGAAATTGTACACAACCATGCGCCATTATTTTCAACCAAATTCTGAATTTAAAAAAATATAAAATGGGAAGAAAACAACCGGTTACTTTTGAAATTGGATGGAATGCTTGTATTCATTGTGGTGCGTGCGTAGCAGTTTGTCCTCAACCCGCAAGCTTTATTAGCAAATTTGACACCATCGCAGTAAATACACCGTGTGACATTGCATGTATGGCATGTGAAATCATTTGCCCTGTCCTTACTATATCTCACAGTATTGCAGAAACAAACTAAAAAAACAGGTATCCAAATTTTGCGTATTTTTAACAATTACATGCAAAATTTCGTTTGTTTCAAAAACTTTATCTGCTTTTGAAAGTACAATTTCTCAACCCAGCAACAACAGTTTCCCTTCCAACCCCTAAATTGCGGAAATATTTTTGAAACCCCATGCAACCATTCTAAGAAATGGAAGACAAAAGGGTATCGTGAGTGACAGCAATTCAAGACATCATAACGAAATGCAAGGCCGGGGACAGGCTCGCCCAACAGCAACTCTTCAAGGCTACAGGCCCGAAGATGATGGCTTTCTGTCGGCGCTATTGCAAAACGGACGAGGATGCACACGATGCGCTGCAGGAAGGATTTATAAAGGTGTTTAACAGCTTGGAAAAATACCGCGGAGACAGTGCTCTCGAAACTTGGATGGGAAGAATATTTATCAATACTGCCATCGACCAGTACAAGAAAACAGCCAATTACAACGGCATGTTCGATACACTTCCAGACCAAATAGAAACTGCAGATGATGTTTATGAAGACAACAATTTCCCTTGCAAAGCCATCGATGTTTTAAAAGTGATGGACACCATGCCTGAAGGTTATCGTGTTATTTTTAACTTATATTGCATGGAAGGTTTTACCCATAGGCAAATTAGTGAAACACTAAACATTAGCGAAGGCACCAGCAAAAGCCAATACGCCAGGGCCAAAAAATTTATTTACGAAGCACTAGTAAAAAACAAAACCATCGGTGGATAATCAGTTCGACAATATTGAAGACTCGTTGCGCAATGCCTTTGACGGCTTTGAGCTTCCTGTATCTGATATGGACTGGACTGCCATAGAAAATGGCCTAACCACAGAACCTGTAAAACGAGGTTTTATTGCCTGGTGGAACCAAAATGGCAAACGCAATTGGTATATTTTAGGCTTGTTGTTGCTTATATCAGGTTCCACAACATGGTTTTTAAGCCGCAAGGATGCCCCTATAAATGGGGTTAACCATACGAATACAAATTATCCGAAAGCCAATAAACCTGCTGCAAACAAGGATTTGCCTTCCATGCCAAATACGCACAAACAACAGAAAGGCAACCAAAATCAAAGTTCTGTTTCTAACAACGATAGCGAAGCTGTGTTGCCAAAAATGGGAAATACAAAAAATACCAAAAATGCCACTACAAAGCCCATCCAGGCCGGCATTGTCGCTAACGGGGTGAAGCCTTCTGCTAGCGGGAAAGCGGAGAAAATCCAGCCCAGGATTTCTGAACCGGTTGTTGTAATTAACAATCCAAATCCTGCGGCCATACCCGTAACTGCAGTTCGATATCCATTGGTACCCATAACGGTAGAGATCAACGAACCTGCATTTGACATTAACACACTTCTGTTGAATACACCGTTTGGCATCCGATATAAACCTTTTAATTTCCCCAATTTGGGCAAACATCCTTTGGATTTGAAAATACCAAAAACCAACTTAGGATGGGAATGGTATGCTGGCCTTCAAACGAATATCGATAAAAACAAGGCAAAATCCAAAGCAGGTGGCGCAGAGTGGGGTGGCGTGCAAATGCCAAACATCCAGCATACACAAATAAATGTGCGCTTTGAAACTGGCGCGGGCTTCCGTTTCCGTTCCACCAGTGTGGGTGCAGGCTTTGCTTTCGAAACCGGCGCTTACCAAACAAAATCCGACGATACCATTTATATAAAAATTCCAACCAAATTGTTGCCTTATATCACTTTGCAAAACGACACAATGTGGTTGATTCAAAAAACCAGAGATTCAATGGTTGTTTTACACCATTTGCCTAACCGCCAATGGATAGAATTGCCATTGTACTTTACACAACGATTTGCCATTGGCAAGAATTGGAGCCTAACCTTAGGGGCAACTTTAAACCCAGGTTATTTGGTGGGTAGCACAGGGGATTTTGTAAATCCGTATGCGTTTGGAAACGTAGGTTATTCCAGCCCATATCAATACGGGATTGACTCAAAAACATTGAATACCACAGGCTCTGCCAGCGCTTTTACAAAGCATTTTAGGTTTGGCAATAGCATACAAGCAGGCATAGAGAAACAAATGGGCATTATAAATTTTGGATTGCAACTGCAAACCCGCTATTACTATACCCCAGTGTACAAAAACGGGGTACCTTTGCAACAACATACATTTAACTACGGATTAAATATCAGAATGGGAGTAAAATTCTAATGGGAGGGATAAAACAAATAATTCTAGGAATTTGTGCTATTTTTGGGCTTGTTGGCAGTCAAGCCTATGCGCAAATATTGGCGCCGGAAGACATTCCGTTTACACAAGATGTTCAACTAATTAAAACCAGGGGCAATCAACTTTGCGTTATTCAATTTTTAGCAGATAAGGGCACTTACAGAAATTATACATTGGCCATTAAAAAGGGCAAAATTTGGCAGCGAGAATTTCCAGTCATTTCTGTTGCTTTGCAAAAAGGCAGCACCTCTATTGATTTCAAAGACATTGAATTTTTTGGGAATAAAATTGTCATCGCCGGCAATTTTAAAATGTACAATAGCAGTAAAAATTGTATTTTGTTTTATGACAAACCTTCCGGCGCAACTGCCTGGAAAGCCGATTATGAATTTAGCAAACCCAATGAAAAAGCAGTTGTAAACTCCCTTACTATGGGTGCAGATTTTCTTTACGTAGGTGGCAATTTTACGAAGATTGTTTCCCCTACAGTTGGTGGCGAATATTTAAATATCGCCAAAATCCAAGTCAACAACTTGGCACTTTTTCGCATACTATTTGAAAAAAACAATGGTGCAGATAGTACGGTTAATTCCATTGAATTGGATACAACGAATAAGATTTTGTACGTAGGTGGCTATTTTAGAAAAATAGCGGGTCAATCCATCAAAGGTTTGGCCAAATTTAAAACCAATGATACCAGCAAGCCTGTTGAATATACAATAGCCAAAAGCCTTATTTCTATAGCCAAAATGCGGTTTATTGGTGGAAAATTATATGCCATGGCCTTGCAAGATACTTCAACCACGGGTTATGGTGTTTTTGCAATTAACGGCAACCTTACCCGAATCAAAGGAATTCAAAATGTATATCAAGTGAATAATTTCTTCACGTTTGGCAGTATGCTATACCTACAAGGATATGTTAAACCCACTGGCCAATCATCACCCATTCTCGGCTTATTTGCATTTTCAGAAATCGTACCCCTTGGCGCCATATATTCTAAATTTGGCACCATTAGCGGGGCGGATGTTTACAATGGAGATATTTATATAGGAGGAAACTTCAAAGCCATACAATATGAATTTAGTTTTGGTAGAATTGTGTCCAACTATCAGCGATTTGTAGGCCGGGTTTTTGCAGATTTAGACGGATCTGGTACTTTTACCGCAGGAGATAAATTAATACCGAAAAGAAGCGTCCGTGTCTTCAGCAACGCTGGACTCAACAACATTCTCCAATCCAATGCCTTGGGCTTATTTTCTTTTTCATATACAACACAACCCATTCAATACAAAGTAGTTATAGAGAGTCAAGGGGAATTGACATCCAATGCGTCCTACTTTTTTAAAGGCGACACAGCCAAAGAAAGGGTCGTTGATTTTCCCTTAAAATACAAAAAGAACAACTACACCGATGTTACAGTTAGAATGACTGCTGCAACAGGCTGGATAACCCGCAAAGATACCAGCGAAATCTATGTTTTAACATTGAGTAATCAAGGTTTGGTAGATGTAACGGTTCCAAAATTGAATTTGAATTTCAACAAAGTAAAAGACATTAAAACATTCCCTGCACACAATGTCACCAATACCAGCAGCGTAACATGGAACGACCAAAAAATAAATGCGGGCGAAGAAAAATCCTTTATCATAAAACTAACGGTTCCATCGGCAAATTATGCTACAGGGCAAAGCGTGCAATTCAACACAAACTTTTCTGGTGTTGCCGATGACAATACAGCCAACAATACCGACAGTTTGCAGCAAACGGTTATTCAAGGCGTAGCACCCTTTTTAAAATTGCAAAATCCTTCTGTGGCAAATGGCGATTCTTTTGCTTGGCTAAATCCTTCACTTGGCAAAATTGATTATACCATACGTTTTTCGAATTTTGGCAAAGACACCACCAATACAGTTGTGGTTAAGGACACCATTTCAACCCCAGATTATGTTACCTATATCCAAGAATTAGGGGCAAGCCATGCGTTTACACGACAAGTGTATATATCCCCTTATTTGGCAAATAAAGTGATTGTCATTTACACATTCAACAACATATATTTGCCACCAAATCCTAGTGGGAATGCCGAAGTAAGCAGTGCATCTGGTTTCATAAGTTTCCGTGTAGGCTTGAGTCCTACCCTAATTCCATCGGGAGCCAGTTTGCGCAATCGAGCCTCCATCTATATGGATTATGAAACACCCGTATTGACAAATACTGTGGTAGCAAAAATACCTACGACAGGCACTAAAACAATTGAAAACCAACCTTACACAAAGGTTTTTCCAAATCCTTGCTCCGAAGTCCTGAATTTTTCGCCAAATGCCGTAGGAGCCACAATCCAAATATTTGCCATGGACGGCAGATTCATTGGTGCTGCAAAACTCGAATCCGAATCGTTATCCATTGCACAATTTGAAATGTTGGCGGGTAGCTATTTATATAGAATTGAGCAACCTGGGAAATGGATAGGAAGCGGAATTCTAATAAAAAATTAAAAACAATGCAACCATTTACATAAAACACAGTCAAACCCTACAAACTACACTATTAAAAATTACGAATATGAAAAAACTATACAAAATTATGCTGGGTCTTTTCGTGGTGACAGCCATGTCCTTCAGCAACAAAGCAACAGCTCAAAACTCCAACGGAGGATTTGAGTACAGTTCCAAGTGTTTGGTTACCAATTTTTGGACAACAGACAAGCGAGCTTCTGACACCGCCTGCGTTACCGCTTATTGGAGTGTAAACGGAACTTATTACACTGGATCAACTTTTACTTACACATTTCCTAAAGCCGGCACATATCAAGTGTGTATGAAGTTAAAGAGTAAATGTAAAACATGGGACACTACCTACTGTAAAAGTGTGGTGGTAACTGCATGCACAACCAAATGCAATTGGGCGGGTATGGATTTTTCTTATTCCAACAAATGCAGAACTTTTACGTTTGAAGGTAAAAGTTCATCTTCAGGTTGCTTAAAATATCAATACTATGTATTTTACAACAATACAACCACAACATTAACACCTGGCCGAATTGGCACTTACACCTTCCCAGCAAACGGATCCTACAACGTTAAATTGATTGTAAAAGATACTTGTAACAATTGTGATACATTTATTAACAAAACCATCGGTGTCAATTGCAGTTCTTGCGATTTCAAACCTGAATTTGGATTTAAAGCGGATTGCCGTAAAGTTAAATTTACCGCAAGCACGGTAAGCGGAGCCACATATTATTGGAATTTTGGCGATGGTAGCACCGGGTCCGGTGTTGACCCATCTCGCACCTACGTAAAAAATGGTGTATACAAAGTTTGTTTGTATGTTTCTTGGAAAGACCCAAATACCGGCGACTACTGCAAAAAAGAGTTTTGCAGAGAAGTAGTTGTAAAATGCGGCGAACCTTGCAACTTAAAAGGCGATTACCAATTCTATACCAGCGGTTCTACTGTTAAATTTTTCGGTAGCAGCAACAATGGAACTTATTATGACTGGGATTTTGGAGATGGCACCACAGGAAGTGGCAAAGACCTTTACCACGTTTACAAAAAACCTGGTACCTATAAGGTTTGTGTTAAAATCACAGACAAAACCCGCAAATGCACCGTAAAAGTTTGCAAAACAATAGTGATTGTAGAGCCATGCCGCGTAACTGGCGACTTTAGCTGGACCAAAGGAACAACTGCAGGATCCTTCAAATTCAAAGGCATCAGCACAGGCGGATACTATTATGTTTGGTCATTCGGCGACGGCACATCAGGAACCGGTGTTGACCCTTCACACACATACACAAAACCTGGCACTTACACTGTTTGTTTGACTATCTATTCTAAAAACGAAAAATGCAAAACCAAAATTTGCAAAACTGTGGTAGTGCCTACTTCCCAAGAAAAATGCATTTTGCCTACAGGTTGGTCTCAAACCAATACTTGCAGAGACTACAGCTTCGACGGTTATAAAATTACCGGCAGCAACGGAACAATCTATACCAACCCTTGCCACAAATACAGTTGGAGTTTTGGTGATGGCACTTATGCCTCTGGCAAAGCGGTTACCCATAAATATGCTACAAACGGATCTTACACAGTTTGTTTAAAAGTGATAGATACTTGCAGAAAGTGCGATACCTTAATTTGCCGCACAATGATTGTTAACTGCGCTGAAAAATGCAATTGGAAAGCCAAATATCCAAATTATACAACCTTCAGTGCAGGTGCAAAATGCTTGGTAATATCTGCAGGATTAAATACTGCAAATGGTCCTTGCATTAAGCAATACTATTCAATAGCAGGCGGTTCTTATACATCCAATGGCAAAACGTATAGAGACTTTACAGTTGGCAAGCCTGGCAATTATGTTGTTTGCATTAAACTAGTAGATACATGTACTGGCTGTGATACTACGCTTTGCAAAGAAGTAAAGGTTACAGGCTGCTGCAACTGGTCAGGAACAGACTTTACGATAACCACCAACAATGACAAATGCCTATATACATTTACAGGCGCAACCAGCAGCAAAACTTGTTTAAAATACGAATACACAATATCTGGCGGAACCAGTGGAGCATCTGTTACAAAAACAGGTCGTGTGGTAGAATACACAATGCCTGCCAATGGAACTTACAAAATATGTTATAAAGTAACCGATACTTGTAACAAATGCGACACGACAATTTGCAAAACCGTAACTGTTACCTGCGCTTGCACTGCCAAAGCTTACTTTGTTGTTGATAGCACTAATTCTGCTGGCGTGATGTATTTTACAAACAAGAGCTCAGGCGCTTCTATTTACAGTTGGGATTTTGGCGACAGTAGCAGTGCAACAGGTGTTTCTCCTGGCAAACACGCATACAAAGCATCAGGTAGTTACACTATTTGCTTGACGGTTTGGGATGCAAACAAAACCTGTAGTACTAAATATTGTGTTACCATTAAGGTTGTGAAAACCCGCAGCGCTGCCAGTTCAAATGGCATCAGCGTATCGGTTCCTGTGAATATTTATCCGAACCCGGCTTCTACCACATTTACAATAACCACAATGGGTTATGCAAACTACGAAGTGCTAGATTTGAAAGGCAGAATGATTACATCAGGCAACCTAACCAATGCAACTGCCATCAACACCGATGGATGGATGAATGGGGTTTATTTAATAAGGGTAACCAATACAGATGGCGTTGGAACCACGCGCCTCATGATTCAAAAATAAAACCAAGCGAAACGCTTAAAATTCTAAGGGCCGCCAATATAGGCGGCCCTTTTTCATTGGACCAAACCCAAGCTATTTGTGTCCAAAATCACAGTAATTACTCCAAATTAAATTACCTTTGCAGTGAAATTCACAAAAATGGAACGCGAAACCAATAACTTTATCCTAGTGCCTACCGATTTCTCAGATGTGGCGGGCAATGCACTTAGCCATGCAATTATGGTTGCTAAAGCTTACAAAAATGGAATTACCCTCCTAAGCATAATCGAAGAAAACTTTTTGTCAGGATTGTTTACTTCGTCTCAAAGCGGGCTGGTAAGAGAAGCCATTGAAGCGCGTTTGGAAAAACTGGCTGGAGAAATTCGCGATACACATAAGCTAGCGGTAAATACCAGAATTGAAAGTGGAAGGGTTTACAAAATCATTTCAGAAATATCCAATGCGGAAAACTATGACTCTATCATTATGGGCAGCCATGGTGCCAGTGGTTTAGAGCAAGTTATTGGCAGCAATTCTTCTAGAACCATTCAATACTCGAAAGTACCTGTTGTAGTGGTAAAAAGCCAACCCGTTCGTGCGGGTTATAAGAAAATAGTGATGCCTATAGACTTAAGCTTAGAAAGCCGTCAGAAAGTGGACTGGGCTAAATTGCTCGCTAAAAAATTCGATTCTGAAGTGCACGTAATTTACACAGGCAGTTCCGATGAATTTACCCAAAACCGCATTTCTGCAACGATAAAACATGTTGAACACGATTTGGTTGAATCAGGGGTGCATTTTGTATCGAACGAAATAGAAGACAAAATGTTAGAGAATTTTGCAACAGAAGTTCTTACCTACGCAGACAATATGAAAGCCGATTTGATTTTGGCTATGACACATACTGAAAAAGGAATTACAGATTTTATGATTGGCACTTTAACGCAGCAATTGGTAAACCGTAGCGAAAACATCCCTATAATGTGTATTCATCCTCACGAAACCGGATTCACCTACGATTATTAATACAAAATATTTTAACAAAATAAACCGCAAGATTTGCGGTTTTTTTTATTTCACAATTCCTGGTTTTTGTTATGATCCTTTGCAAATCTCGGCAAACTCAAATGGTACTTTTCTGCAATCCAACGTACGATAAATATAAAAGCAAAAGCAATTAAATAGGAATAATTTCTTTGGCAATTTAAATAATCTAAGCCTTGGTACAACAAGGCGCCGAGAAGGCAAGCCGTTGCGTAGATTTCCTTTTTAAAAATCACCGGTTCTTCATTGCTCAGCACATCTCGCAATATTCCGCCCATGACCGCCGTAAACATGCCTAAAATAGCTGCCACGGGCAAAGATACATGCATACTCATGGCCTTTTGGGTTCCAATAATGGTAAACATGGCAATGCCCAAAGAATCCAAGACAAAAAAAATCTTTCTCCAATGTTTAATTCGGTTGTAAAACAACCCGGTTAGAATTAAACCCATCAGCACGGCATAAATGAAATTTACATCCTTTACCCAAGCAAGCGGATAGGAGCCCAACAACATATCCCTCAAACTTCCGCCACCAGTAGCGGTGATAAAGCTAATAAATGTTGCCCCAAACCAATCTGGGGTAGATCGGTTGTTTGCTACCAGTGCCCCAGAAGCGGCAAAAAAACCAGTTCCTAAAATTTCGAGAATATATTGAACCTGCATTGCTGCAAATTACATCCAAATAAAATGAATTGTGAATTTAAAAATCCATTATAATGCCAATCGTTGGCAAAACGGTGCCTGAGGTGTTTATCAAATAATCAGCCTTGTACGCATTTGGATTGTTTGAATCGGTAATTAAATTGCCATTGTTGTCTTGGGCGGCAATTAAAGTGGCAGGTCCTGTATATTGGCTGTTTAATATATTCTGAATGTCTAAATACAAATTCAAAGAAAAACGCTTTAAATACCAAACTTTATCCACCCTCAAATCCAATTGGTTGAAATTACTGAGTCTACCAGTGTTCAGTTGGCCATAATTTGGCAATGCTTGTCCTTTTATATCCCAATTGGCCTTAACCAATGAACGGCCTGCATCATTTGGTGTAAAAGGTCGGCCAGTTACATAACGCCATTTTGCACCCACTTCCCAATTCTTTTTTAACTTTATGCCTCCCACCAAACTGAGAGTGTGCCGGCTATCCCATGCGCTGGGTATGAATTTGCCAAATTTATCGGCAAAAGTAGACCAAACCAAGGTGTAGCTTACAATGCCATATAAACCACTTTTACTTCTGCGCTGAACCAAGAATTCTGCGCCATAAGCCCTGCCAGTTCCCGACGCATTGACAGGCTCGTTTCCTGTTACCGCAAAATCAGCACCCAAATTGCCCAAACTAATAGAGTCGCGCAGGGTAAAAGGATATCGAGAATACTGTTTGAAAAAGCCTTCTAGGGTAATTTTCGTTTCACCGCCTTGGTTGTATTGCAAACCCGCTACTGCTTGCTGACAGCGAATAAACTTGGCTGTATTTGCATTTTGCAATGTACCCGCTGTATTGCGATAACCTAACACTGTGTTTGCTGGCAGTTGATGGAATTGACCCACATTTGCATTCAAATAAAAATTGCGATTCAGTGGAATTGAAGCGGACAAACTTATCCCTGGTTGATTGAAAATATTTTGCGTACTTTTATTGTAATTGCTTCCATCCAGTCTCGCTGCTGCCGACAACAATGTTCCTTTACCAACCGTGCGCGAAAACCTAGTAAATACTGAATAATTAAAAACATTTAATGCCGAAGTAAAATTAATGATTTGTTGTCCAGCAGGTAGGCTAATTTTATTGAAAGTGTTTACACCGTAAGTTATTAAATTCCCTGAAAACCCGTTCAAATTGTTCCACTTGTGTAATTTTCCGCTGGTTTCGAACCTGATTTTGTTTTCTGCCTCGTTGCTTTTATAATCCAGTATTTTATTCGCAGGATCAGACTCATCGTTGTTTTTGTATTTTTTGGTTGTATTGTTTAATTGGCTGCGGCTAATAAATACTTGCTTCTTAAATTTGCTAGAATAACGCGTATATACCGCACCTATTGTATAATTCCATTGACTGTAATCCGGCAAATAACCCAATATATAATTGTTGTTTTTCAACTTAACACTATCTGTAATGCCATTGTTCACCTTTTCATTCAATTTAAAAAAATCAAATGCTCCCAATCCTACAAAAACCAATTCATCTTTTTCTGTTATTTTGGTTTTAACCTTTACTTGATAATCGATAAAATTTGGTAAAAATGGAAGTTTTAATAGGGTAAAAAGACCTTGCAAATAACTTTGTCTCACAGAACCTATAAAAGTGGTTTTCTTCCCAATGGGACCGTCTGCCGTAAATCCCAAATCGCTGCTTCCCACTGTAAATCTAAACTTTGCTTTGTTTTTATTACCTTCGGTTTGTTTAAAATCCACAACTGCACTCATGCCATTGGCTAAATTGATGGGAAAAGCGCCAGTGTAGAAATTTACTTCTTTGATAAAATTTACATTCAATACACCCACCGGACCACCCGTACTGCCCTGTGTTTGAAAATGATTAATCACTGGAATTTCAATGCCGTCTAAATAGAATTTATTTTCAGAAGGTGCTCCCCCTCGAATAATAATATCATTCCGAAATCCTGGAATGGAAATTACGCCAGGTAAGGATTGAACAATTTTAGAAATATCCCTATTTCCACCTGGGTTTCTTTCTATTTCTCGGATACTGATTTGCTGGGCAGAAACTGGACTTTCTGCTTTTCTTATTTGTAGTCCTGATTTTGTAATAACCGCTTCCCCTGTATTTTCTCCCACAGGCTCCATTTGAATGGGAACAAACGGCGATTTACTAAAAGTAAAAAGATATTCCGAACTAAAAGTAGTAATGTATTTTTCTTTCTCTGCTGAAAGTGTATAAAAGCCTGGCTCTGAAATGGAAATAGAAAAATTACCATTGCTATCTGAATAGGCACTAAACGTGGTTTTAAGCAAGTTAACTCTGGCATTTACAAGAGGCCTATTGGTGGAGACATCTGCCACAGTGCCAGAAACAATAATGGTTTGCGCATTTGCAAATCCCGCCAAAAAAAATAAGAAGCAAATAAAAATATGCAAACTATATTGATTTTTTTTTCTACAATTGACAATTGATATTTTGGGATGACTTAGATTCATAAATAATACCGCGAAATTAATGATTTATTGATGCAAAAAACGAATGGGTTTCTTGGTTTGATGTAACTTTGTATAACTTTCACATAAAAACATTAAACAAAAGATAAAAAATCAGACTGAGCTCCCAAAATCATTGAATGTGGAACGAATGTGGAAATGAACTAAAAAAATAACCGTTAAAAGACAAAAGGGTAATACAAATAGGCTAAATTTGAATAAAACGAATGATATGGGCTGGCGTAAACTTTCAGGAGAACCACTTCCCGATATTTTGGAAGCGGTTGAAAACACCATTTTAAGGGAAATTGCCGATGGCAATGAAATCAGCATTTGCATAGGAACCGACAGTCAAATGCACGCGGCAACTGCTGAATTTGCTACTGTAGTGGTATTTTTACGCAAAAAACGGGGCGGTTTTATTTATGTTTTAAAAGAGGATATTTCTTTTTACAAAGGCAGTTTAAAACAACGCATGATGGACGAAGTGAGCAGAAGCATTGCCGTGGCTTACCCACTGTGTCCTATACTTGAACGCTACGACATTCCTATGGAAGTGCATGCCGATATAAACACAGACCCACATTTCGACAGCAACATTGCGTTAAAAGAGGCCATGGGATACATTTTAGGTATGGGATTTCAATTTAAAGCCAAGCCAGATGCATTTGCCAGCAGCAACTGTGCGAATAAGGTGGTGCAGTGAGTGGATCACTTTAAAAGTCAGTTCTATGGAATGAATTATTGCATTTTTTGCA
>Ga0105048_10006872_pt1 | contig 18335 bp, 13 predicted proteins | sample MAT05_FD_78382 | JGI IMG/M metagenome (GOLD analysis project Ga0105048, IMG submission 78382) | Freshwater microbial communities from Lake Fryxell liftoff mats and glacier meltwater in Antarctica - MAT-05 | ecosystem: Environmental > Aquatic > Freshwater > Ice > Liftoff microbial mat | place... | reverse complement strand
ATTCGCAAAGGCAAGCCAATTGTTGTGCATGGCGATGGCCAATCGCTGTGGGCTTCGTGCCATATCGACGATGTGGCGCGCGCCTTTGTCCATGCGGTGGGCAACCCGATCACCCATGGCCGCGCCTATCATGTCACCGGCGAGGAGTGGCTAACGTGGAATCAACATCATCAGCAAGTGGCCGAAGCGTTGGGCGCGCCACCGCCCACGTTGATCCACATTCCGTCGACATTGCTGGCCAAAGCCGCGCCCGATCTGGCAGCATGGAGCGAATTCAACTTTCAATATAACAACATTTTCGACAACAGCGCGGCCCATCGTGACCTGGATTTTCGCTATACCATTCCATGGAAGGAAGGGGTGCGCCGTACAGTCGCGTGGTTGGATGCCCATGATGGGGTAGAAGATAGCGCCAACGAAGCTGAATATGATCGCCTTATTGCCGCGTGGCAACAGGCAAGTGAAGATATGGTACAAGCCCTGGCGGAATGAACGAAAGTATCTGCGATAGACCTGTAGGGTCTCACAGACCCTACAGGTCTGAAGGCTAAATTGATAGTCCAATTTATGAAAAATACAACTCTGTCCATTCTGGAACGACTTTTTTCTCTCCAACACAAAACCGCGCTGATTACCGGCGCAACCGGTGGGATTGGCGAAGCATTGGCGATTGGGTTTGCCCAGGCGGGGGCGACGGTTGGTATCAACAGTCGTTCGCCAGCGAAAGTGGCGGCTACTTGCCAAGCCGTAGCGGCGGCGGGCGGCCAGGCGGTGCCGCTACCCGCCGACATTACCAGTGTAGACGCTAGCCGTCAACTGATGGCTGATGCTCATGCCGCGTTGGGAAGCATCGATATTTTGGTCAACTGTGCGGGGATGAACCGCCGCAAGCCCGTGATCGAGGTCACCGAAGAGGATTGGGAAACGATTGTAGCCGTCAACTTACGCAGTGCTTATTTTCTCTGCCAAGCTGTCCACCCGATTATGCAGGCGCAGGGCGGCGGCAAGATCATCAATATTGGTTCGATGAACACCACCTACGGGTTGGATACTATTTCGGTTTACGGCGCAACCAAGGCCGGGTTGGCCCAGGTGACGCGGGTCATGGCAGTAGAGTGGGCGGCGGACAATATTCAGGTGAATCTACTTTCGCCGGGCTTTTTCATGACACCACTAACCGAGCATGGATTGTGGAATAACGCGCAACGCAACCGTTGGCTGCGTGCCCGCATTCCGTTGCGCCGGCCCGGCGAACCAGAAGAATTGGTCGGCGCAGCGCTCTTATTGGCCGCGCCAGCCTCATCCTATATCACCGGTACTGCAATTGCCGTGGATGGCGGCTTTCTGGCCGGTGGTTCCTGGGATCGCGATGAATTGGTGGAGTGAGGACTTGCTGGTTCCCATGCGCTGCGTGGGAACCAGCAGTGGCTGCTCTGCGGCCAAGAAGGCGCGGAGCACCTGATCTGGCATTCCACGCGGAGCGTGGAACGAGCCAGAATTACGCCAGTGTCAACGCAGGTGGACGGACAGTCCGCTGGCTTTGTGGATCTTGCTTGGTCACAAACTCTTGATACGTGCCGGCAAAGACAGTTAACGCGCCATCGCGCAGATTCCAAATTTCGGTTGCCAATTGGCGCACCAGATAGCGATCATGCGAGATTAGCAGGATCGTACCTTCGTATTCCTCTAGCACGGCCTGCAATACTTCTTGGGCAGGCAGATCGAGATGGTTGGTTGGCTCATCCAGCAGCAAAAAGTTCGCCCCCTGCATCGCCAAGATTGACAAGGCCAGGCGACCCCGCTCTCCACCACTAAGGCTATCCACGCGTTTGTAGACATCATCGCCCCGGAAGAGATAGCGGGCCAAATAGCCGCGTGCCGTGCGTTCATCGAGCGCATGTGTGCCATCGCGCGGTTGATTGAGCACGGTTTCGAGCACCGTTTGTGTGGGGTTGAGCGTGTCATGCGCCTGGGCAAAGTAGCCAACATGCACATTGTGCCCCAAATCGATTGTGCCGGACAAGGGCGGCATGGTTCCCAACAGCGTGCGCAGAAAGGTGGTCTTGCCCGCGCCATTCGGCCCGATCAACGCAGCGCACGTGCCGCGTTGTAGCTTGATATCAGCGGTCGCAAAGAGCGGCTCAGTATAGCCAACGATCAGATTCTTCGTGTGCAGGACGAGCTTGCCACTAGGTTGATTGGCCGCCAATGCCATGTCCATCTGGGCCCATTCGCCCGAGGGCCGTCGCAAGGCTTTGAATTTTTCTTTGGCGCGATCCACCTTGATCGCACGGCCTTCGGTCTCCAACTCATCACTAATGCGGCGCAATTTGCCGACGGCCATGTTGCGCCCACGCCCAGCCATATGTTTGTAGATAAAGTTCATCTCTTTATCGAGGCGTTCGTGGGTGGCGTCAAATTCCTTTTGGCGACGCTCCCAGCGTTCAACCCGTTGACGCGTATAGGCGGTATAGTTGCCGCGATAGGATTCAATTTCGCTGGCGCTCATCTCCCAAATGATGTTGACCACGCTGTCCAGGAAATAGCGATCATGGCTGACGACCAAGAGCGCACCTTCCCAGCGCTGCAAAACTTTTTCCAACCACTCACTCGCTTCTACATCCAGGTGATTGGTTGGCTCATCCAGCATGAGCAAATCCGGTTCTTCCAGTAGCAAACGGGCAAGCAAGGCACGCGTCTTTTGGCCGCCGCTCAAATGATTCAACGGCAAATGCCAATCATCAGCGACGAAATCAAGTCCTTGCAGCACTTGCTGAATGCGCGTTTCATACGCATAGCCGCCCTGCTGTTCATAGCTGACTTGCAACTCGCTATATTCTTCAAACAATTGATCGGTAATGTCGCCGGCTGCCATGCGCGCTTCCATGGTTGCCATTTGGCTTTCCAGCGCACGTAACGCTGCGAAAACGGTGAGCATTTCGGCATAGACTGTGTTGTCGCGACTGGCGAAGGTTTCTACCGCTTCCTGGTGTAGATAGCCAATGCGTAGATTGCTTGCGCGGTAGGCATCGCCTTCCGTCGCACGATCGAGCCCGGCCAAAATACGCAGAAGACTAGTTTTTCCTACCCCGTTTGGCCCTACCAGGCCGATTTTATTGCCATGTTCAATTTTGGCAGAAATTCCCTGGAAGATGACATGGTTGCCAAACGTCTGTGCCAGATTCTGTGCTGTTACGATCGACATCGTAGACTCCTTTCCGTACGTTGTACTGGGTATAAAAGTACCGGGTATAAAAATAAAACCGTCGGTGTTCTCAACACCCACGGTTGCAGTCTACTTGGTGTAGCCGTTGCCAGCAGGTCACATGGACGAGTGGCAATAAAAAGCCGTGGGTGCACGAGAAGTCACCCACGGCCGCATTGCTACAATAAACGATGCCTAACTGTTCGAGGGCACACTTCTCCCTTGGTCATTCGATTTGCGATTTCTAACCATGAGAATGCGAACAACTACAGACATGATTGGTCTAGATTTCCTGACAAAAATACGATAATTCACTGCTTGCTGCCAAGCTAGACGAACACCAAACGGCGCTTGTCTTTACAACCGTGCAGAGTTTATCAAAGAATCGGCACGCTGTCAATAGGGAAATGCTGTTATTTTTGCCTAACAACTTGTTCATTTCTCTGTAAGAGTTTTGTAATAAGCCATCGGTAGAATCAGTCGTAGGGGTAAATGCCTCTTATCCAAGTGAGCATAAATTGTGACAAGGAGCTTTCCACCAATGTCGATGTTTCTACCCAAGCTTTGGGCAAAGTTGCTACTTGTGACTGGTCTGGTGGCGGCCTGCGCTATGCCGCTAGCTTCTGATCGTCCAGCGCAAGCACCCGCACAGCCGCAGCCTACACCCACGATCCAACTAGATACGCCTAGCGCCCAAGCAACTAGCGCGATAAAAACGCTGTTGCCCACGCCAGAACCAATGCTGACGCCGGTTGATAATCCTAGCCCAGTCCAGCAGGAACTATTGGCTACTCTCAAAAGCCAGGGAGCGGCGCCCGAACTCACCAACGAAATCTGGCTGAACTCTACACCGCTGACGCTAGCGGAGTTGCGTGGCAAGGTGGTGATCGTAGAGTTTTGGACATTGGGCTGCATTAATTGTATTCGCCAGATGCCGACGATCAAAGCATGGCACGACAAATACGCGACTGACGGCCTGGTGATTATCGGTGTCCATAGCCCAGAATTTGCCTACGAAAAGAATTTGGACAATGTCAAGCGTGCCCTGGTTGATCAAGAAGTTAGCTGGCCTGTCGCCATTGATAATGATTTTACTACTTGGCGCGCCTATCATAATCATTATTGGCCCGCGGCCTATTTGATCGATAAGCAGGGAAATATTCGTCTGGTGAAGATTGGAGAGGGCAACTACGCCTATGCGGAACAGGTGATCCAAGCTCTGTTGGCCGAGCCTGCCCCTTCGTAGCCGCCATGCTTGGCGGCGGCGTCATTTGGTTAGCACAAGGTAGGCAATGCTTGTAATGAATATCAGCAACAAAGCGAGGGCAGCGTACAGGTCTCGTTTTTCACGGCGCAACATGTGTTCACTTACTTTCGATTTCAAAGCAATAACCGATATGTGATCATCGCGCCATGCGGTGTTAGGGCCAACCTGCTTTTGGCGTAGATTTTTGATTGGCAGCGTCCGGAAAATGTCTCGATAGCTGCTGTACGCTGCTTCATCCCTGGGCCATTTTTAGAGTGCTGGTATGGATATAATCGCGATTGTAACGCTGAATCTTTATGTGGGATGTAATCTTAATTAAACATTGTTTTGCCTGATTCCCAAAATACCTACCTGTTCTAGATAAAGAAAGAGCGCCAATCAGGAGTGGATTGGCGCTCTTTTAGGTAGAAACCCCATCAACCTCACTTCTGGGCGGGTCATATAGGCAGATAAGCGTACAGAGGACTAGCCGAAACATTTATTACCCACGCTGCGCAAACGGTGAATGTGCAAAAGCCGTATAATATTGACGAACATCGGATACTTTGCCACAGGGCGTGCCTTGCACTTCCACCCAAGCATGGGCTTGAAAGCGCTGCTCCCCAGTGCGTACCCCGATCTGGATTTCGGCAGCAATGCCCTGGCGCTGTAATAACCACCACAGCGTTAGCGAGCGCGAAAGACAGTTGCCAGGGTGCAAACTCGCCCCAATCGCACGCGCCATGGTGCGCTCGATCTGGGCAAGTGACGCCACTGAGCGCGCACGGAATGATGCGCCATACCTCAAAAGCGCATACCACCATTGCACGCCGATCAGGCGTAGCCCCAGGTGCGTGAAGGGCAACACAAGTAGCGCTTGCATCAAAATTCTCTGTTCAACAGCGGGTAATGCCCGAAAAAGGTCAATTTTTTTTCCACATGCGGTGCAATTGTTCTTGTAGGTGCGGTTTGTAACCGCACCATCGCGGTCGATGCCGACTTGTGCGGTTACAAACCGCACCTACGCATGCACAAAATTAAATCGGCATAAGGTCTATTTGTATTCTTGCCGGTTGGTAAGCTCGCGCTTAGCCTATCATACCGAGTTGGCGCAGTCGGTTCAAGCCAGATAGCTTACAGTTAATTTGCTTTTTTGTAAAAATCTGCGTTCTGCTTGAAAAGCAGTCTATCATCGCTCATCTAGCTTCCAAGATGATAGCATTTCGGGATAGTACCGGGAGCGGTTACAAGTCGGGAAATCGCTCTGGTGCTATCCCGGAGTGTGCCTAAAAGATGGATTTTACAATTTGGGTTGTCCTCCACTTTCCCTTATCTTCATTCCTCGTTACAATAGTCAACTGGCAATTTGAGAATATTGGTTGCCACTGACGACCGCAACTACACGCATGTTTATCGAGAGAATAGCGTATTTCCCATGCTGAAGAATGGGCTATGTCTCGGCAATCCATAGAAAGAAGGTTTATGATGAACGCAAAACAAAACTTTACGACACAGGCGCTGCTGGCAACGATTATCCTTAACGCCGTGTTGTTGGGCGCAATTTATTTTATGGCAGGTGAGTCATTGCAAGCCAGTGGACAACTGGTCTCGTTGCTGGTGATGGGCGTCGTTCTGACGGTGATATTGGCCGGTCTGATTGTTTTCCTGGGAGGCCGTGCAATTGATGCCGCGATGACGGCTGCACTGGCCAGTGTGCCAACGCCTGCGCCTGCTTTCAAGGAAACGCCAACGCCTGCGCCAAAAGTTGAACGGACCCCCACACCACCCAAGCCAGCACCGGTTGCCCCACCGCAGCCCGCCCCAACCGCAGCCGCGCTACAGATGCTCGCGATCCTGCAGCGCGAGGGCCGGTTGATCGATTTCCTCCAAGAAGATCTCAGCCTCTACGAGGACGAGCAGATTGGCGCAGCCGTGCGCAGTATTCATGCCGGTTGCAAAGGCGCGCTGGCCGCCCATGTCACGCTGGAGCCGGTGGTGGCCGAGGCCGAGGGCAGCCCGATCACGGTTGCCCCTGGCTTCGATGCCCACGCCATTCGCCTGACGGGTGATGTTGCTGGTGAACCACCCTTCCGTGGCGTCGTGCGGCACCGTGGCTGGCGCGCCGTCAAGGTGGATCTACCCCAATTGATGGCCAATCAAGCCGCCCAATCGGTCGTGGCCGCGGCCGAAGTGGAAGTGGAACGATAACGGAAAATCGGTGGCTGATGCACAACGTTCAAACGTAACGTAGTGTATGCAGCTATGCCGGTTTTGATCGCGAAGGAGGATGAGCAATGACAACCCCTACCTATATTGTCGGTATTGATTTGGGTACCACGCACACCGTGCTGGCCTATACAAAAGCCAATCTCGCCGACGATGAACAACCAGAAATTCATCTGCTAGAAATTCCGCAGATTGTTAGCCCCGGCGAGGTAAAGGCGCAGCCCCTGTTGCCGTCGTTTTTGCTGTTGCCCGGTGCCCATGAAGTGCCCGAAGGCGGCCTTGCGCTGCCCTGGCAAACCGATATGGATTATGCTGTCGGCGAATATGCGCGTACACGCGGCGCTGAATTGCCCAATCGCCTGATCGCCTCGGCCAAGTCCTGGCTCTGCAACCGCGGCGTCGATCGCACACAGGCGATCCTGCCGTGGGACGCGCCCGCCGATGGCCGCCGACTTTCGCCCTTAGAGGCTAGCGCCCGCTACTTGGCGCACCTGCGCAATGCGTGGGATCAGCAAATGGCGCAAGCGGACGCAGACTTGCGCCTGACAGCGCAAGAACTGTACCTCACCGTGCCCGCCTCGTTTGATGCGGTGGCGCGCGAGTTGACGGTACAAGCGGCGCAGTTGGCCGGGTTGCCCAATCTCACGCTACTCGAAGAGCCGACCGCCGCCTTCTATGCCTGGTTAGAAGCCTATCATGGCAGCTGGCGCGAGCAGATCACGGTGGGCGAGACACTGCTCATCTGTGACATTGGTGGCGGCACCAGTGACTTTAGCTTGATCGAAGTGAGCGACGAGGAGGGCAATCTTGTCTTGCGTCGCACCGCCGTCGGTGATCATATTTTGTTGGGCGGCGACAATATGGACTTGACCCTGGCCTATGCCATGCGTGCCAAATTGGCGCAGAAAAAGACCAATCTGGACAACTGGCAATTTCGCGGCCTTGTACAGAGCTGTCGCAAGGCCAAAGAACGCTTGCTCAATCATCCCGACCTAGAGAGTGAACCGCTGGTGATTTTGGGGCGCGGTAGCTCGTTGATCGGTGGCACCATTCGCACCGAGTTGACGCGCCAGGAACTGGAAGCCATGCTGCTCAATGGCTTCTTTCCCATCGGCCCGGCGACAGCTTATCCCGAACGCAAACCGCAAGTGGGTATGCGCGAAATGGGCTTACCCTACGCTTCGGACCCAGCCATTACGCGCCATCTGGCCTATTTCTTGAGCCGTCAGGCCGCCGGTGAAGAATCAACCGCTACTACACCCTACCCGTCGGCGGTGCTCTTTAACGGCGGGGTGATGAAAGCCGAGCCATTGCGCGGCCAGGTGCTGGATGCCTTGCGCCAGTGGAGCGGTAACGAAGCTCTGCGCGAATTGCCCGCTGCTGACCTAGACTTGGCCGTGGCGATTGGTGCGGCCTACTATGGCTTGGTGCGCAAAGGGCGCGGGATCCGCGTGCGTGCGGGGGCCCCGCGCACCTATTACATTGGGATTGAAAGCACCATGCCCGCTGTGCCCGGCATTCCCACACCACTGAAAGCGCTTTGTGTTGTGCCCTTTGGTATGGAAGAGGGGGAGGAAGAGCACATTCGCAGCAAAGAATTTGGGTTGGTCGTGGGTGAACAGGCTATCTTTCACTTTCTTGCGTCCAGCACGCGCAAAGAAGATGCAGTGGGCGAAGAAGTGGATGACTGGGGCGGCGAGATCGAAGAGGTCGCGACCCTGGAAGCCAACTTGCCCAGCAGCGACCAGGAAACGGGCAGCGCGCTGATTCCCGTTTGGTTGCAAAGCAAGGTAACCGAAGTCGGCACGCTGGAACTCTGGTGCGTGGCACGCACCAGTGATCGCAAGTGGAAACTGGAATTCAACATCCGCGAGCAGCCCAATACCCATATCGCCAGTGATGAAACAAGCGATGAAGATTGGCTGGATGCTGCGGCCACGCAAGAACAGGCCCTGGCTTGACAGAACCCGATGGGTAGGTAATGGACAAACCATTTAAAAGTCATACAAATAAGCCCGGTAATACATCAGAGCGTATGTATGACTTTTAAGAGTTTTATCTATAATAGGTATTACGCAGTTGGCAGCGTTGCCATCTCCGGTGGCAGGCCGGCAGGATGCCGGCGTTCCCAGGCAACTGCGTAACTTCTATAGAAGAAAGAAGAGAGTGCTTTCTGAAATATAGATATATTATCGGCATTGATCTGGGCACAACCAACTCGGCGGTGGCCTATGTCGATCTGCAAAGCCCGGCCAATACAACTGGCGCGCGTGCGATTCAGCGCTTCCCGATCCCACAGTTGGTGGCGGCGGGCGAAGTGGCGCGCCGGTCGATGTTGCCCTCTTTCCTTTACCTGCCCGGTGCCTATGATCTGCCGCCCGGCAGTACAGCCCTGCCTTGGGCTGCGGACCGTGATTATGCGGTGGGCGAGTTTGCGCGCGAACAGGGTGCGCTGGTGGCTGGGCGCTTGGTCTCTTCGGCCAAATCCTGGCTCTCGCACGCCGGGGTTGATCGCACCGCGCCAATTTTGCCTTGGGGCGCCAAGGCCGATGTGCCCAAGGTTTCGCCGGTGGAAGCCAGTGCGCGCTATTTGCAGCACCTGGGCGAGGCATGGAATGCTGTCATGGCATTGACGGATGACGGCGCGCGTTTTGAAGATCAACTCATGATTCTCACCGTGCCTGCTTCGTTTGATGAAGTGGCGCGCGAATTGACCCTGACTGCCGCGGAAAAAGCCGGGATTGCCCACGCGATTCTGCTTGAAGAGCCGTTGGCCGCGTTTTACGCCTGGCTGTCCACCCACGAAAGCGACTGGCAGACAACGATGCATGCTGGGCAATTGATCCTGGTGTGTGACGTAGGCGGCGGCACAACTGACTTTTCGATCATTGGTGTGCAGGGGGGCGAGCAGGGGCTACGTTTCAACCGCCTGGCTGTGGGCGACCACCTCATGTTGGGCGGCGATAATATTGACATTACCCTGGCGCGCTATGTAGAACGGCAACTGGCGGGCAAAGCGGGCAAAGTCGAAGCACAACATTGGCATCAACTGGTGGCACAATGTCGTAAGGCCAAAGAGACATTGCTCAACCTGCCCGCAGCAGTTGATGGGGAAGTGGAGGCCAAGGTCGATGTAACCGTCGTCGGCACCGGCAGCAGTTTGATCGCAGGCACACGCAAAGGGACACTCACCCAAAATGATGTGCAGCAGGTGATCCTGGATGGCTTTTTCCCAGAGATTGCCCTGCTCCCGGCGACTGACCCCGTACGCCGCAGTGGCCTCGCTGAGTTTGGGTTGCCCTATGTACAAGATCCGGCCATTACGCGTCATTTGGCTACCTTCTGGCAGCGTTTTCCTGGGTTGTTAAAAAGCGAAACTGGGCGTAGCGCGGTCTATCCAGATTTCCTACTTTTTAACGGCGGCGCGCTGATTCCGCAACGCTTGCGTACACGTTTGCAAATGTTGATCCAGCAATGGTTTCAGCCTGTGGCCGGTGACGATTGGCTGCCCGTAGAATTAGAAAATCCCAATCCAGAATTAGCTGTTGCGCTTGGCGCGGCCTACTATGGCTTGGTGCGTCTGGGCGAAGGGGTGCGTGTGGGCAGTGGCAGCCCGCGCGCCTACTATATTGGTGTGGATACAGGCGCGCCGCCGGCAGCCAATCGTAGTGCAGAATCAACACAAGCGGCTGTTTGTGTGGCGGCGCGTGGGGCCGAAGAGGGCTTTACACTGCACTTGCGTGAACCCCAATTTGAAGCGTTGACCAACCAGCCGGTTTCCTTTTACATGTTTAGCTCCAGCACGCGCTTGGGCGATCGACCCGGCGAGATCGTGCAATTAGCCGGCGACGAAATCAGCCAGTTGCCGCCCATTCGCACCGTCTTGCGCTATGGCCGCAAAGGATTGGCGCAGCGCATTCCTGTGCAATTGGCGGTACACCTGACGGCGGTTGGCACATTGGAACTGTGGTGCGAATCGCAGCAGACCAATCATCGTTGGCAACTGCGTTTTGACGTGCGTCAACCGTTGGAAGCGCAATTAACTGATACGCCGAATGCCGATGATGCCCCCGTTGTGGCAACGATTGCGCCGACGGCTGTTGCCAATGCCCAGGCGATCATCCGCAAAACGTTTCATGCGAGCGGCGAAGAGCGCAAGCGTTATCCATCCGAAGCACTGCGCAAAAATCTGGAAGAGACGTTGGATCTGCCCAAGGAGGATTGGCCGCTGCCGCTGTTGCGCACGCTGGCAGATACCTTTCTGGAAGTTGGCGACCAGCGTAAATTGAGTGCCGATCATGAAGCGCGCTGGTTCAATATGCTTGGCTTCTGCTTGCGCCCTGGCTTTGGCGATGCGCTGGATGAATGGCGCATGAAAGAGGTCTGGAAGTTGCAGTTGCAAGGCCTATCCTTTGCGCGCCAGATCCAGAATCGCGCCGAATGGTGGGTCTTTTGGCAGCGCGTGGCCGGTGGCTTAACGATGGGACAGCAGCAGCAGATCTATCAAGCGGCGCGCGCCTATTTGCCCTCTGCCAAAAAACAGAAAAAGGCTAAAACTCAATTTGGTGGCTACCTGGGTACCGGCGAGGAACTGGAATTTTGGATGATGCTCGCCAACCTGGAATGGCTATCCCCCGAAGTCAAAACTGAGGTAGGGCGCGAGCTCTGGCAGAAGTGGAAGAAGGGCAAGCCGCACCCCAAGGAATTGTGGGCATTGAGCCGGATTGGCGCACGCACACCAATGTATGGTCCGCTGGATCGCTTGCTTCCCAGTGCCGAAGCGGCCACTTGGCTAGAAAAATTACTAGCCTTAAACCTGGAACCCACGAAAGGCGCGGCCAATGCCTTGGTGTTGCTGGCGCGCTTTACTGATGATCGCTCCCGCGATATCCCCGAAGCGTTACGCGAGCGCGTTGCCACTTGGTTGACGCAGCGCGCGGCCACTGCGCACTTTCTGGATCTGCTGCTCAACCCAGCCGGCGTGCTAGATCAGGCCGAGCAGGAATGGATGTTCGGCGAGGCGTTGCCGGTCGGTTTATCCCTTTTCAATAAATAAGCACAAAATCCATGTAGTAGAACAAAAGCAGAAGCGAGGGAAAAATGATTCAAGGCTTGTGGCATGTATCTTTCACCGTCAGCAATTTAGAGGCGGCGGTAAAATGGTACACCGAGGTGTTGGGGCTGGAATATGTACGCGGCCAGATTCAGGCAAATGCCTATACGTCCAAATTGGTGGGCTTTCCCGATATTCATCTCAAGGTGGCACAGCTGCGCGTGCCAGGGTTGGCTGTGCCGCGCTCACAACATCATATCGAGTTGATTGAGTATGTCCACCCACGCGGTGAAGATATTCCATTGGATACCAATCGCAAGGGTGTGGCGCACTGGGCGTTTCAGGTGGATGATATGCTGGCTGAATACACGCGGCTCAAGGGGCTGGGCGTTCACTTCAAATCTGAACCGAATTATATTGCCGAAGGCGTGAACAAAGGCGGCTATGCGGTTTACTTTACCGATCCCGACGGCTTTACCTTGGAATTGATCCAGCCGCCGCCGCTATGATCCAGCAAGCACCGAGGCTGGGTCTACATACCCAGCCTCGGTCATAGGTTATGCCGCCAAAGCTTGATCGGATGGAATTGCTTCTGTGCGATACGCTTTGCGGCGGTTGATGATCCCCCATACCAGCATGATCACGAACCCAATCACGGTTGCCCAGCCCAGGCTATCCCCGATCCTGCTATAGATGGTGGTGACACCGGCGTTTATGGGCATCTGGGCCACGATGACTTGTTCGCTAGTGATGAAATAGTCGAGCGAAGTCAGCACGCGGCCATAGGGATCAACCGCAATCGAGGTGCCGTTGGATGCCTGACGGAAAAGGGCCATTCCATTTTCAATTGCTCGAAAGACGGCCATTTGGGCGTGGACAGCGTTGATGCCGCGCCAATCGTTGGCCCCGACAATCATCAGATCAACACCACGCTGGCCGGCCTGCCGCATGATGCCCACAAAATCGGCATCCCAACAGATCACCCCTGTGAGCAGGCCCAAGGGTGTGGCAACGGTTTGGAGGTTGCCATCGCCCAGAAGCGTTCCTTCCAGATAGTTGCCGCCATATTTGACATGATCCACGACGATGTTCCCCTTCGGATCGGCCACATACAAGCGGTTTTCCGCGGGTCGTTGTTCATCGGGAAAGAGTTTGAAGGTTGGCATTGCCAGATAAATCCCTTCGGCCTGGGCAAGGTTTTGGCCTTGCTGAACCAGCGCCTCCACATCGGCAGCCAGGCCGATGCCCGCTCCTTCGGGCCAGTTCACCAGGCGCGCACCGGCCCGCGCTTCCCGTTCGGTTGCCGCCAGATATTGTTCATGGATCGCACCAGTTTCGGCCCGAAAAGCGGCAACGTCCCGTTCATAAATTGCGAATAACTCGGCAAGCGGTTTGGTGGTCAGGGTGATGCCCGCCATGCGTACAGTTTGTGGCGTGGGTTCTGTGGTAAATAGCAGACGCGCATTGCCATAGATCAAAACCAAGGCGAAGATCGCGGTATATGCGCCCACGCCACGCCAGATGCGTCTGGGCTCGAAAGCACGTTCCCAAGCCCAGTTGGCCATACTGGCGCACCAATACATGAGAAAAGTAATGCCCCAGATGCCGGTGATGGAGACGAGTTGCATCAAGGGTAAATTTCCATAATTCGCATAGGCAACGGACCCAAAACTGCCCAATGGACTGTTGGTCAGGTTGAGAAATTCCCAGGCCGTGGCCGCCAATGGCAAGACGAGCGTCCCCGCAAACCCTGGTAGGCGGGGCACCAGCCAGCGATCCGCCAGAAATGGCAAACTACCCAACAGGACTTGCAAGGCAATCAAGCCGATTGACAAGGGAAAGGGCATGGGAATCATGTCCGCGCCAGCATAGGCGTTGACTGCCATTGCGAACACAACCATCAATCCAAAGCCGCGCCACAGGGGCTGTGTGCGCAGAAAGCGCAGCGAAAAGATGTTGGTCATCCAGGCTGCCAAGGGAATCACCCAATAGCCAAAGGAAAATAAACTCAGCAGCATACCCAATAGTAGCCAGAGAAACGACCAGCGATCAGGCTTTGGGTAGTGCTGGTCAGGTTGCAGATTGATCATAGATTCTTCCTCCCGACTTGATGCAAATGTTTGCGCGTTGATTGCTCTCTGGTCGCACTTGGCAATTCGCTATGTGCCACCGCTTTGCTCTATGGATCGATATACCGTGGCTAGACGACTTTAGCGTAAACGATGTCTTGTGGTAAATTGGAGATAGCCCAAGCGTAAACAGCATTATATCAAGCAATGATCAAAAATAAAATGAATAGCGACAGCAGATGCATGGGTTGTATCTGAATAAAGGAGAGGGTAGCTGTATGGAAAAGCGTTTTGCCGGCAAAATTGCCATTGTCACCGGCGCCGGACAGGGCATTGGCAAAGGAATCGCGACGCGTTTTGCGCGTGAAGGGGCAACGGTCATCATCGCTGATTATAATGGGGACGGCGCGCAAGTCGCGGCCCAAGAAATTGCCGCGGCCACGGGTGCTGAAACACTGGGCTATGCCGTGGACATTAGCCAACCATCCCTCAGCCAAAAAATGGTAGACGATGTAGTGGCGCGCTTTGGGCAGATCAACATTTTAGTCAACAATGCCGGGGTCGCCCAGACCAAGCCCATGCTCGATCTGACAGAAGCCGATTGGGATCGGGTAATCGATGTCAACCAGCGCGGCATGTTCTTTTGCCTGCAAGCCGTAGCGACCCAAATGATCCGTCAGGTACCCGCGGATCAGCGCCCTAGTGACAAACCGGCTGATATTATGAATTTGAATGCCAACGCCGCACCGCGCCCCAGCTTTCAGGGCAGCAATGGCAAGATCGTCAACATGTCTTCGATCTCTGGCCGCCATGGCCGCCCGCTGTCGTCCCATTATTCTGCCAGCAAAGCCGCGGTGATCAGCATTACCCAATCCGCCGCGCTGACCCTCGCGCCCTACAACATTACGGTCAATGCCGTCTGCCCCGGTGTTGTGCCGACCGCCATGTGGAAGCAGATTGATGAAGAGCGCGGCAAGCTCTTTGGCACCCAACCTGGCGAAGCCATTGCCGCGTTTATCAACACCATCCCGCTCAAGCGCGCGGCCACCGCCGAAGATGTAGCCGGGGCGATTGCCTTTCTTTGTTCCAACGACGCCGATTGCATCACGGGGCAAGCGCTCAACGTTGATGGCGGCTATGAAATGAACTGAGGATAAGCCATGCCGAGCCATATTGTTGACTCGTTGATCTTTCGCGATTTTTATAGTACGGCGGCCATGCACGCCATCTTTGACGACCACCATCTGGCCCAATGTTGGCTGGATGTGGAAGCTGCCTTGGCACGCGCCCAGGCCGAATTAGACATTGTCCCGCCTGCTGCCGCTGCGGAAATTACCCGTCAGGCCCAAGCGGACGGCCTGGATTATGACCAACTGCGTGCGGGCACGAATTTGGTGGGTTATCCAATTTTGCCCCTGGTCCGTCAATTGGCGGCGCGCTGTGCTGGCGATGCCGGGCGCTATGTCCACTGGGGCGCGACGACACAAGATATTATGGATACGGGCAATGTGCTGCAATTGCGCGCTGCGCTCACCATAATCGACGGGGAGCTTGCACGACTGATTTCTGCGCTGGCCAAGCTGGCCCACTCCTATCGCGACACAGCAATGGCTGGGCGCACGCATGGGCAACATGCGCTGCCAATTACCTTTGGCTTCAAGGTGGCGGTTTGGATCGACGAATTGCAACGCCATGCCGAGCGTTTCCAGCAATGTCGGCCCCGTTTGCTGCGCTGTTCCTTCAATGGTGCTGCGGGAACGTTGGCCTCGCTAGGGGAACAGGGTTGGGCCGTGCATCAAGCCCTAGCCGCCGAGTTGGATCTGATCCCGGCGACCATCGCCTGGCACAGCGCGCGCGATAGCTTTGGCGAGTTTGTGTCACTCTGTGGCTTGTTGACGGCAACGCTGGGCAAGATGGCGCGCGAGATAGCCCGGTTGCAACAAAATGAATTCGGTGAGGTCGAAGAGCCTTTTGTCCATGGCAAGGGCGCTTCCAGCACTATGCCCCAGAAACGCAACCCGATTCTCTGTGAAGCGGTGATTGGCATTGCTCAATTGACACGCCAACAGGTGCCGAGTATGCTCAGCGCCATGCAGCCCGAACATGAACGCGCCATGGGCGAATGGCATGTGGAGTGGGATCTGTTGCCCCACGTCTGCCAGTTGACGGGCGCAGCCCTGCAACACAGTATTGCAATCTTTGCTGGACTGGTGGTGCATCCCGCACGTATGCGTCAGAATCTCGAGCTGACCAACGGTCAAATTGTGGCCGAAGCCGTGATGATGCATCTGGGCCAATCGATTGGGCGGCAACAGGCGCACGATGTGGTCTATGAGGCATGTGCGCTTGCCCTCACCGAGAATCGCTCCTTATACACGGTGCTGGCGGCCATGCCCGCGATTACCAACGTCATGTCCGATGATACATTGCGCCATATTCTGGACCCTGCCAACTACATTGGTCAGGCCCCGCGCTATGTTGACAATGTGCTCAAGAAGGTAGACAATGGCAGAGACTGACAGCCCCCTGAAACGCCTGCTCCATACGTCGATCAAAGATTTTGCGGCTTGGCTGCTTGAGACAGAAGTGTTGGAAGCCCATACCATCAATGTTGAATTGCCCGGTGGCGACCTGATCCGAACCGATCAACTTTTTCGAGTTTTCTTCTCGGCTGACCGTAGTGCGCTGTTGCATATAGAATTTCAAGGGCGCAGCAGCCACAAGCCGATGAAATGGCGTATGCTGGAGTATATGGCGCGCTTAGCCGATATCGATCGCACTGTCGATTTAGCGAGCATTGTGTTTTATATTGGGCAGGGCGCGGGCGCACAGGATACGGGTGACTATGCCGTGAAAGCGCCAGATGGTACGGATAGTTTGCGCTGGCACTATCGGGTGATTCATCTCTGGAAGATGCCAGCCGAAGAATTGCTCGCGTTGGATCGGCCTGGGTTATTACCGTTGCTTGGGCAAACTCGAATCACCCAAGCTGCGACTTTGTTGCCCGCGGTTATCATACGGCTGAAAGCCGTCGAAGATCGAGAATTACAAAGTCGTCTCGTTACAAGTTTGGTCGCGTTGATTGATGACGAAGGAATGTTGACGATGATCGAAAAGCTAGTAGAAAATGAAGAGTTGCTGCTCGATACACCCTATTTGCGCCGCATCCGGGAACAAGGTCGTGAAGAAGGTCGCGAAAAAGGGCGTGAGGAAGGGCGTGAGGAAGGGCGTGAGGAAGGGCTTGAACAAGGCACACGTAGGGGACGCCAACAAGCAATTTTAGATATCGTTGCGCTGCGTTTGAATCCCTCTATCGAGACTTATCGGGCTGTCGAGAAAGCCATTACGGCGATTGACAATGAAACTGTACTGGAAGAATTATTGGCCGCTGCTGTTCAAGCCGCGACACTCGATGACTTTAAAACCAAAGTAGATGCTTCTGCAAAAGATTGATTGCTCCTATGAACTTTCATACGACCTTCCGCGCCGAGCAAATTCATCCGACCGTATTTCTGGCCCAAGGCGCGATCATTGTGGGCGATGTCACCTTGGCCGAGGGGTGCGGTGTCTGGTTTCATGCCTCGCTGCGTGGTGATGTCGAGCCGATCCAGATTGGCGCACGCACGAATATCCAAGAAGGCGCGATTTTCCATGTCGATCCGGGCTTTCCGGTAACCGTGGGCGTTGGGGTGACAGTCGGCCATGGCGCAATTGTGCATGGCGCGACGGTCGAGGATAATGTGATCATCGGTATGCATGCAACCGTGTTGAACGGGGCCGTGATTGGTGCCGATAGCCTGGTCGGTGCCAATTCCTTGGTGACGGAAGGCAAGATTTTTCCGGCGGGTTCGCTCATTATTGGGAGTCCGGCCAGGGTTGTGCGCGCGTTGACGCCCGCAGAAATTGCGCACAATCGCCTTTCTGCCGAAACCTATGTCAACCGCGCGGCGGCCTTCAAAGCGGCGCAAGCTTCTCGGTGATCTGGGCCCAGGGCTGAGTCAACTGTGCCGGCGCAAGGTCATGACCGATAAGCCGCTTGGCGTAGCTCTGCTTGCGGTATATAATAGGCTAGTTTGTATGCTAAAAGCCAACGACTGAAGAATGGAATAGAAGGACAATGGCTACTGAAATTGTAATGCCCAATCTGGGCTTCGACGCCCAGGCTTCGCGCCTCATCGAGTGGCTGAAACAGCCCGGTGACACGGTGAAAAAGGGCGATCTCATTGCGGTAATTGAATCCGACAAGGCGAATGTCGAGTTGGAGAGCTTTGTGGCCGGTGTCATGCTGGAACAGGTGGTGGCGGCAGGTGACGAAGTGCCGATTGGCGCAGTGATTGCGCGTGTCGGCGCACCGAATGAAGCCAAGGCGAGCGCGCCAGCACCAGCCCAACCCAGCCCAGCTGCCCCTACCCCAGTCAGTGCAGAAGTATCGCCGATCGCGCGCAAGCTTGCCGCCGATAACAATGTGGACCTGGCACAGGTACAGGGCAGCGGTCTGCGTGGTCGTATTATGAAAGAGGATGTCGAAGCAGCGGT
>Ga0105048_10006871_pt1 | contig 18337 bp, 17 predicted proteins | sample MAT05_FD_78382 | JGI IMG/M metagenome (GOLD analysis project Ga0105048, IMG submission 78382) | Freshwater microbial communities from Lake Fryxell liftoff mats and glacier meltwater in Antarctica - MAT-05 | ecosystem: Environmental > Aquatic > Freshwater > Ice > Liftoff microbial mat | place... | reverse complement strand
ATAGGGCTTCCGGTTCGGTTAGGTCCTTCACATGTCATTCGCTTGGCCGCCCAAGGCGGTGCGCCCAAGGCCTACGTTCACGAGGTACAAATGAAGTTGACCAGTGGTTCAGTTCGGATCATTGCGGGGTTTTGCTATGAGCTTGGAGTTCCCGCGCTTCTTGGACGGCATGGATTTTTCGAGCCTTTTCGTGTGACGTTTGATCCTGCGCGTATGGGGATGCAGATCGATCCATTTCACCGTGTTTAAAATCAAGCTCATCGGGCTAGTCACCCCTCCCAAACGCTCAGGAATTAATAGTTTACGGGGTGTGAATATCCAACCAACACAACGTAAGGACACTCCCGATCTCGTGGTATATTATAATTATTCATTCGAGTGAATAATTAATCACTACGTCTGTGAACTGAACACGAAATGATCAAAGCTGGTATCGTCGGATTCCGCGGCTACAGCGGAGCCGAACTTATTCAGATCTTGCACCGCCACGGCGGCGTAGAGATTTATCTGATGGAGCATCGCGCCGACGCGGGCGATCGGCCCGTTCCCCGGGGCGCCAAAGGTCCTGCGCGCATTCCATCCACCGCTGAGGCCGCGCGGGACAATGGGCTCAACGTCGTTTTTCTGGCCACACCGCCTGAAGTTTCCATGGAGTTGGCGCCCGGTTTCCTGGGTGCCGGAGCGAAAGTCATCGACCTCAGCGGCGCTTTCCGCCTCCGCACCGCCGACAACTACACCCGCTGGTACAAGGAACCGCACACGCAACCGGAGTTGCTCGCGTCCGCCGTCTATGGACTGCCGGAATTGAACCGGGCGCCGATAGCGGGCGCCACATTGATCTCCAACCCCGGATGTTATCCCACGGCCGCGTCGTTGGCCATCGCTCCGCTGATCGACGCCGGTGTGGTGGACCGAAACGCCGGAATCGTCTGCGACGCCAAGAGCGGAGTCAGCGGCGCGGGCCGTAAACCCAGCCTCAAAACCAGCTTCTGCGAAGTTACCGAGAACTTCTCCGCCTATTCGATTCTTGAGCATCGGCATGTCGCTGAGGTTCTGCTTAACACGGGCATCGAGGAGCGGGAGTTCAGCTTTACGGCCCAGTTAATCCCCGTGCATCGCGGAATCCTGGAGACAATCTATTTCCGCGCCGTGGGCGTCGATTCCGCGGCCGATCTGGTGGCCCTTTACGAAAAGCGTTATGCCTCCGAGCCGTTCGTTCGGATCTACGACGCCGGTAAATCGCCGGATCTGCTCAGTGTGGCGCAAACAAATTTCTGCGACATCGGCGTCTCGCTCCATGCGGCCACCGGACGCGCTGTCATCGTTGCCGCAATCGACAACCTGGGCAAAGGCGCGGCCGGTCAGGCCGTGCAGAACATGAACCTGGCGTTTGCGTTGCCGGAAACGCAGGGCCTGCTGTGAAAATTCTCATCAAACTCGGCGGCACGTTGTTGGACGACGCCGCGACGCGGCGCGCCGTTGCCGCCCAATTGGCCGTCGCTCATAAAGCGAATCCGCGGACGGTCGTGGTTCACGGTGGCGGCAAGCAGATGACGCGCTTCCTCGCCGAACGTAATATCGAATCCAAGTTCGTGGATGGGCTGCGCGTAACCTCGGCGGAAGTATTGGACGCAGTATTAAAAGTGTTCGCCGGCAGTGTGAATCATGAACTGGTGGCATCCCTGGTGGCGGCCGGAGCGCCGGCCGTTGGCATAACGGGCATTGATGCCTGCCTGACCGAGGCGGAACAGTTGCGGGCCGAGTTGGGGTTCGTGGGTAAGCCGGTCCGGTCCAATCCGGCGCTACTGGAAACGCTGATCGGCGGCGGGTTTTTGCCGGTTGTCGCGTGCGTTGCCGGCGACCGGCAAGGCCAGATCTATAACGTCAATGCCGACCAGATGGCCGTCTCCTGCGCATCCGGGTTCCAAGTGGACCGGCTCCTATTCCTAACCGACGTCGACGGCGTGAAGGACTTGAGCGGCCAAGTCATACCCACTCTTTCCCTGGATCAGAGCCGGCTGCTAATTGCCGACGGTGTCGCCACGGGCGGCATGCAGGCCAAACTGAATGCCGCGGGCGAGGCGCTGCTTGGAGGCGTACGCGAGGTTGTCATCGCGCCCGGCGCCGCGCCGGATATTATCGCCAGACTACTCGCCGGCGAAGCCGTCGGCACGCGCTTCGTTCGCGGCTAATCCGTTGAGAAAGGAATATTCGGATATGGGCACCCTCGTTTCGTTGCACGTTCCTCAGACACTAGCTCCCACTACCTTCACGGACGGTCCGCTGGATGTCCGCACGGCTAACCTGCGCGAAATCCCAAGTCTGCTGGCCCTCATCAACAGCTTTGCCGCAAAGGGCATCATGCTTCCGCGAACCGAGTTCGAACTCGCCGAGAATATCCGCGATTTCGTCGTCATCGGACACGGCGACCGGCTGGTGGCCTGCTGCGCCTTGCACATCTATTCACCCACGTCGGCCGAGATCCGTTCGCTCGCTGTCGATCCCGGTTGGCAGTCTCACGGGCTTGGCCGGAAAATGGTCGCGGCGCTGGAAATCGACGCCCGCGCATTCGGCATAATTAGCCTGTTTGCCTTTACATATGTCGAAGGATTTTTCCGGAAAATGGGTTATGAAACTGTCGAACGCGGTGAGCTTCCATTAAAGGCCTGGAAGGATTGCCTTCGTTGCCCCAAATTCCAGGCGTGTGATGAAATCGCGATGCGAAAACGCCTCGACTAGTACCTCCCCAGGTGAGGGTATTGGGGCCCCTCAAATGGGGGTATGGCGCAGACACAGTACTGCCATCTATCTTGTTGATAAATATCATTATGGTAAATATAGTACCACTAGCCTTGCGCGTCGCCGATACCCATTTCGGCTGGTAGCCGCGTTGGATACCCTCAAAATAGTGTATCCTTTGCATGAGAATTTTCCTTGCTGTTGCTGACCAGTTTGTATAATCAACGCAAACCAGTAATTATTCTGTTTGATTTTCGCTGGACATTACTGGTGTCTCAGGAGATAACACATGCGCGCGCAGACCGTCGAAGTGAAGTCGTCTACCGGCAGAATTCTCTGCTGCACCATATTTCGGCCCGGCGGGAAAAAGTTGCTGGCCAAGGGCCACATCTTAAGCGATGACGATGTCCGCGTTCTGGAAACCGAAGGGATGCAAGAGGTCTGGGTTACCCAGCTAGAAGACGGCGAAATCGGCGAGGACGAAGCGGTCCTGGAAATCGCTTCGCGTATCGGGTGCGGCTCATTGGAACTGCGGCCCGCTGCCGGAGGCCGCGCCAACCTCTATGCAACGGAAGACTGCTGCCTTCTGGTGGATGACGAACTGCTGAAGCAGATCAACTGTACCGCCAGCGTGGTGATCGCCACCGGAAGCAACTTCGCTTTTGTTCCCGCCGGCCAACGCGTGGCGACAATAAAAAGTACCCCATTCGCCGTTTCGTCGAGCGAAGTGGAAGCCTTGCGAAACATCCTGACGGAGCGCGGTCCAATTTTGCAGGCGCGCCCTCTCCAGGACCCTCAAGTGGCAGTTCTCTATACGGACCCCGTGCAAGGCGACCGCGCCCGCAACCTATTCGACAACATCATGCGCCAGCGCCTGGAAAGCATGGGCGTGCAGCAAAATTACGTTCTCAGCGCGCTCGAGGAGGAAAATGCGATTTGCCGCGCGATGCAACATCTGCTGCGCGCCAAACCGGCGGTGATCCTCATTGCCTCAACCACCGCCCCGCAAGGCCCCGAAGACGTCGTGGGGCGCGCGATGCTGCGCCTCGGCACTCATATTGAGCGGTTTCTGGCTCCGGTAGAGCCCGGCAGTCTAATGCTTCTCGGTTACAAGGACGAAATTCCCATACTTTCAGCCCCCGGCTGTTACCGTTCGGCCAAGAAGAACGTCCTTGATATTGTGTTGCCTCCTCTGCTCGCTCGATATCGAATGAGCGGCTGGGAAATTGCCAGCTTGGGGCACGGCGGACTTCTGATATAGAATCTAAGGTTCCTCCGGAACTATCGATCCTATCCTCCGAGGGATTTATAGTTCACCTTGATGCCGGGTGTTGCGTAGACACCCGGCTTTTTTTTACGGCTATTCTGGAAGATCATGCAGATCCGATCCGTCCGCTGCTTCTTGCTTTCTTATGTTTTCCCCCAGCCCATTGAATTGAGCTACTACGGAGGCGACCGTCGCGTCGTTAAACGCGACGCTATGTTGATTCGCGTGGAAGCGGACAATGGCCTCATTGGCTACGGACCCGGCGAGGGCAGCGAAGCCGCTGAACGCATCATCCGGGAAAGCATTGCTCCCTGGTTGGAAGGCCGCACGCTGCGCGACGCCGACGCCCTTCGTGTGCAGTTCCAGGCTGGACCAGGCTTGGATCGAAAGACAAGCCACGTTTACGGCACGGTAGAGGTTGCGCTATACGATTTGCTGGGGAAATTTCAGGGCGCGCCGATTTCGGAGCTTCTCGGCGGACGAGTACGCGACCGAATTGCTTTATACGGCAGTGCCGGTATGTACCAGCCGCCGGAGGAATACGCCCGCGAAGCCGTCCAAGCCAAGGAAATGGGTTACACCGCCTACAAGATGCGGCCAGCGCTGGGCCCGGATCTGGACGTTGAGACAGTTCGCCTGATGCGAAAAGCGACCGGCCCCGATTTTGGACTGATGGTCGACGCCCACTCCTGGTGGCGTATGGGTGATCGAAGCTACACGCCGCAAACGATCGCCGAGTTGGCGCGCGCCATGGGCGAATACGACATTACGTGGCTGGAAGAACCGCTTCCGCCTGCCGATCACTCCGCCTATCGCGAACTGCGGGAACATGGCCATGTTCCCATCGCCACGGGCGAGCATGAACACACCGAAGAAGGCTTCCTGGATCTCATCCACAACGGTTGCACGGATTACGTCCAAATGGATGTCGTTTGCCAGGGCGGATACGCGATGGGGCGCCGTTTGTTCGGCGAGATTCGCGCCGAAGGTCTACGATTTGCGTTCCACAGCTGGGGTACGGATTTGGAGTTGATCGCCGCCGCGCACGCCGGCATTTGCTGGCCGGAGAATGTGGTGGAGTGGCTCGAGGCGCCTTGCTACACCACCCCGCAACGGAAATTCATGTACGAGTGGCCGCTGGCGTCGGAGATTCTGGCCTCTCCACTGAACATCGAAAAGGGTGATCTGGTGGTCCCGCGCGGGCCGGGCCTCGGGGTTGAAATCGACGAATCGGTGATCGACAAGTATCCTTGGCAGCCGGGACCGTGGTCGTATTTCACGCTGATATCGCCCCCGGAGACGCACGCCGTCACGTCGGACCACAGCATCACCTGGGCCGACAAGCCGAAGGCGTAGCGCTGTGTGGATCGAGGCTGGATTGGCGGCTGGCTCGACGGTGGGATTCCTCTCCTGGGCCGTCCGCGGACGCAGTTCGCGGATCTTCGCCCCCTCCGTTTGGCGCGGCCCCTCCGGTCACCGGCGTATCGCTCTGACCTTCGATGACGGCCCGAGCGAATCCACGCCTGCGTTATTGGAACTCTTAGACCGCCACAATGCCAAAGCCACCTTCTTCGTCTGCGGGCACAACGCCGAACGCCTTCCTCATGTTCTCCGTGCCATCGCCGCGGCCGGCCACGAAATCGGCAACCACACCTGGTCCCATCGGCGTCTGGATTTTGCGCCCTCCACGGCCATGCGCGACGAAATCGGACGCACCCAGGAGATAATCCGGGCGGTCACCGGCAAGTCGCCAAAACTCTTCCGTGCCCCTTATGGTGTGCGCTGGCCCGGTCTCCGGAGTGTTCAAAAGGAGTTCAATCTCACCGGGGTAATGTGGACGACCATCGGGCGCGACTGGAAACTGCCCGCCGCCGCCATTGCCAGCCGCATATTGAATACGGCATTCGACGGCGCCATCCTTTGCCTTCATGATGGGCGAGGCCTCCAGCCGCGGCCCGACATCGGGCCAACCCTTGGCGCCGTGGCCGAAGTTTTGCCCGGTCTAACACAGAGAAATTTGTCGATCACGTCCGTCTCTGCCATCCTGGAACGATGAGCGAGTCCGTTTCCCCCGAAGTTCTGGAACGCGTCCTTCGTACCTTGGCCGAGACGCAGAAGCTGCCGTTGGAACAGGTTACGCCGGAGGCGACGTTTGAGCAGCTTAACATTGACTCACTCGACGGCATCAATATCCTGTTTGCGCTCGAAAACGAATTCAATATCAACATTCCGGACGAATCGGCGCGTCTGGTCCGCGATGTTCGCCAGCTTGCGGAAGGGGTCCAAAAGTTGATTTATGAAAAGCCGGCGCCGGCCGCATGACGCGCCGCGTTGCCATCACCGGGGTCGGCTGTGTCTCGGCCCTTGGAAATACGGCTCCGGAATTCTGGGCGGCCTGCCTGGCCGGGAAGTCCGGCATTTCCCAGATCGGCGGCTTCGACATGACCGGCGTTCGGTTTCAAAACGGCGCCCAGGCGCATGGTTTCGACGCTTCCCGGCACTTCGACGGCAAACAACTGATTCCGCTCGACCGCTTTGCCCAACTCGCCATCGTTGCCGCCCGGGAGGCGCTAGCCCAGGCCCAACTGGAACTGACGGACGATGAACGCTCCCGCGCCGCCATCGTAACCGGATCCTGCTACGGAGGCAAAACAAGTGAAGATGCCGGTTTCGCGGCCCTTTACCGCGACGCCCAGCCCCGCATTCATCCGATGACGATCCCGCGCCTGATGGCCAATGCCGGCGCCAGCGCCCTTACTGTGGAGCTTGGCTGGCAGGGTCCTGTCTGGACGGTTTCAACCGCCTGCAGTTCGGCCAACCACGCCATCGGTCAGGCTTTCTGGCTGGTGCGCCACGGCCTCGCCGATGTCGCGCTCACCGGCGGCAGTGAGGCGCCCTTCACCTACGGATCTCTGAAGGCTTGGGAAGCGCTCCGGGTGGTGAGCCCCGATACCTGCCGGCCGTTTTCAAAAGGACGTAACGGCATGGTACTGGGCGAGGGCGCTGGAATGCTGGTGTTGGAACCACTTGATCGGGCTCTCGCCCGCGGCGCAACGGTCATCGCTGAAATAGCCGGTTTTGGAATGGGCGCCGATGCCCATCACATTACCCAACCTTCAGCCGCCGGCGCCGCTCGCGCCCTGCGTTTAGCGCTCGCCGATGCGCAACTCACGCCGGAAGCGATCGGCGTCGTTAACGCCCACGGCACGGGAACAGCCGCGAACGACGTCACCGAATCCGCCGCCATCCGCGATGTTTTCGCGGGAAATTTGCAGGATTTGAGGGTGACCGCGTCCAAATCCCTGCACGGCCACGCGCTTGGCGCATCGGCCGCGCTGGAGGCCGTCGCGACCGTACTCGGCCTGCAAGCGCAACGCGTTATCCCGACTGCCAATTTTCTCGAACGAGACCCCGAATGCGACGTGCCGCTGTGCCTGGAACAGCAACCCTGGGACCACGCCGCCGCCGTTTCGAATTCCTTCGCGTTCGGCGGCCTGAATGCCGTGCTGGTCTTCACGCGAAAGCTCGGACGGCCGCAATCGCCAGTTCCTAGTCTTTCTTGAACTCCGCAATCTCCGACACCACGGCCCGGTCTCGAGGGTACACTTCCAATCGGAAGATGACCCGATCCGGCACTCCGCGATAGATGACGCTGCCGCCCTGTAACTGGGGTCCCCGAAGATCGATGGTCCGTGTTTCGTCGCGGGACTGAATGATCAATGCGCCACGGCTCGCATTACGCACAGCCGGCGCCAATGGATCCCAAGTCACTGTCAACTCTTCTCCGATCCTCTTGACCTGCAGGGTCATGTCCCACGCTTCCAGCCAAGGATTGGCCGGCTGCTTTGGTCGCATGCTCAACGCGATCTGAAATCCAACCACCACACCCAGGAGCATGAAGATGAAGGATAGCGGTATCCAAACCCAGCCTCCACGGACGCTCTTGCTTTTGGGCGCCGCCGCGTCCGGCGGAGCGCTCGCGAACTGAGGCGCGGGCTCTACCTCGGCGAATCCGGCATCCGCAGTCGCTTCTGCTTGCCTGTATTTCAATCGCGGATCCTCTCCCACGCGCTTCTGTCCGAACCGTGCCGCGCTGGTTAACCGCTCCATCCCCGAAGATCCGCCGCCCAACTCTTTGCGCCGGAACGGAAACTCCAAATGCGACGCGTCGGCTTTGAATTGACCGTCCTCCCGGAAGAAGATTCCAGCCATGCTGACCTTGGTGGCATAGGGCTTTATGACCATGGCGATGGCCGTCGGTTCCGGAAAGACCTCTTCCAGGATCGCCAAATCCTCGGCCGCCAGGCAGATGCCATCCCGGGTGTGGCCGCGATAGTAGCCCACCGCGTAAATCCGCCGGTCCGGCCCGCGCTTCCACCGGTCCATGGATTCCAGAAACGCCAACCGGTCGTCTTCGGAAAGGATAAAGGAGGGTCCCGAGGCGTGGTCGCAATCCACCCCCTCATAATCCTCTACATTCACCACAATCCGGTCGCCGTGCCTTTCCGCGGTGCCCAACAGAATGCCACCCACCTCCGCGCCCCGCTTTGGCACGGCTCCAAATCCTTTCATGACCTCTAATAAAATCCGGTCGACGACGTCGAATTGGAGTTGCACGGAGAGAGACTTCTCCGCGGGTTTCCAGACGTAAGATGGTGAGGTGGACGTTCCTGATTCAGGGTGCAATCCCGGGTACTCCTTCCGTGGGCAATTTCCTATTCAAGTATAGTTACCATTATTGCCAGCCGCACTCTATCTTGTCGCCACCCCCATCGGGAATCTTGAAGACATGTCCGTCCGCGCCCTCCGTATTCTGAAGGACGAGGTGGACCGCATCGCCTGTGAAGATACCCGCCACAGCCGCAAGCTCCTCGACCACTATGGGATAAGCAAACCCCTCGTCAGCTACCACGATCACAATGAAAAAGATCGCGGCGAAGAGCTGCTTGGCGCGCTCCGCGCAGGAGAAAAGATCGCTCTCATTAGCGATGCCGGGACGCCGCTAATTTCGGATCCCGGTTACCGTTTGGTCGCGGCCGCGGCCGCCGCGGGCATACCGGTTATTCCGATCCCGGGGGCATCCGCCATTCTCACGGCCCTCTGCGCATCGGGATTGCCCACCGACGCATTCGCATTCGGAGGCTTCCTGCCGCCCAAGCAGGGCCAGCGCCGCAAAACTCTCGAATCCTGGGCCGAGTCCCCCGCGACACTCGTTTTTTATGAAGCTCCGCATCGTATATTGGAAGCCCTCGACGACATCGACGCCGTCCTCGGCGAGCGCCCTGTCGTTCTTGCGCGCGAATTGACCAAGCTGCACGAAGAGTTCCTTCGCGGCACGGCCCGCGAAGTCCGCGCTTTGTTGAGTACCTCGAACACACGCGGCGAAATGGTGCTGCTGATAGGACGGGGCTCCGCCACGATCCGTGACGACCGCCCGCTGAGCGAGGCTGTCGCCGACGCCATTCGCGGGGGTATGGAGCGGATGGACGCAATCAAGCACATCGCTCGCCAACGCGGTCTATCGAAGCGAGAAGTCTATCAAGCCGTCACGGAAGCCTAATTGCGATAATCGATTCAGGACATGATTACTTTCGCCGATCTCGCCAACGGCCCTTTCGACGTTGCTATCATCGGCGGCGGCATCATCGGCGCCGGCATCGCGCGCGACCTTTCTCTCCGCGGCGTAAAAGTGGCGTTGATGGATAAAGGAGATTTCGGCGGCGGCGCCACCAGCGGCTCCACCCGGCTGATTCACGGCGGGCTGCGATATTTACAGATGCTCGATTTCAGTCTCGTTCGCATGGACCTGCGCGAACGGGAGATACTGCTCCGCATCGCGCCGCACCTCGTTAAGCCGCTGGAATTCCGGATCCCTTTCGTGAATCAATCCGCTTGGTTTCGGGCGAAGCGTGTTGGTCTCTTGCTCTACGACGCCCTGAGTTATGATCGATCGCTGCCCGGCCATCGTTTCCTTGGGAACGACGAGACGCTTGCCGCCGAACCGGCCCTGACGAGGGATGGCCTCAACGGGGCGGGCAGCTATTTTGACGCGCAGGTCAGTATGCCGGAGCGGCTATGTCTGGAAAATGTGCTCGACGCCGCGCGTCATGGCGCCGTCGTCCGAAACTACTGCGAAGTACTCTCCGCGGAGAAGGAAAACGGCAGGTTGCAGAGTTTACTGGTACGCGACAGCGATACCGGCGGGCAGACGGCAGTGCGCGCCAAACTGTTCGTCAACGCCACTGGCGCGTGGTTTGATCGGGTCCAGTCGATGGTTTCAGGGACTTCCAGCCGGCGCCTGCGAACCACGAAGGGGATCCACCTTACCTGCGCCCCAATGGTCAACAAAGCCAATGTACTCTTCTCGCCCATTGATGGCCGGCTGTTTTTCGTGATCCCACTTTTGGGCAAAACCTGGATTGGAACGACCGACACCGACTATCCGGATGACCCCACGGGTGTGCGCGCCGAATCAGAAGACATCGAGTATTTACTCCGCTCCGTCGAGCCATTCTTCCCTTCCGTTCGAGCGCTCCCCATTTATTCCACGAATGCAGGCGTCCGCGCGCTCGTGCGGCAGGAGGGATCGGAGTCATCGGTTTCCCGCCTCCACAAGATTGAGGAGACCCAACCGGGCATGTTCTCCGTTTTGGGCGGAAAGATCACCGGCTATCGAGCCATCGCCGAGGAGGCAGCCGACGCCGTCTGTTCCCGTCTCGGCGTCAACGCTCCATCTCAGACGGCATTGGTATCGCTTCCCGGCGGCGGCCCGTCCCGTGAACCGTCCCTCTACGGGAGTCGCGAGGAGGAACTGACACTTCTCACGGGGCCGTTCGGCCGTATCGGCGCTCAAGCCCGCCTCGCCGTACGCCAGGAATTTTGCCGTCATCTCGACGACTTCTTGTTGCGCCGCACGGAACACGCCTTCGCGGCGGACCTGGGAGCCGCGTCCGCACCCGATGCGCTGGCCGCCCTGGCCGAAGAATTGGCATGGACGGCCTCGCGGCGGGACGAAGAGTGGCGCCGGTATCGCGCGGCCGCCGAGCGCGCCGGCGTGTCGGTGACGGAATCCGCTCCGGCGCCTTAGGCCCAACTTATCGACCACCGATAGGCAAGGCATCTTTCAGATTATTCCGACGCTATGAAGTCAAGGGCTACTATGTCCGATAGATCAGCAGCAAGGGAATTACCGGGCCATCTACGACCCGGTGGATACCAAGGAACTATGCCATCTATCAGCACAAAACAATTCGGCATCGTGCAATTCGCGGAGGAAGATATCTTTGAATTCCCGAATGGCCTGCCCGGGTTTGAGGCCGAGCATCGGTTTCTCTGCATTGAACGTCCGGCGCTCCGTCCGGTAGTCTTTCTGCAGAGCACCGTGCACGCCGACCTCTGTTTCATCACGCTGCCTGCCCGATCCGTCGATCCCGGGTATGAACTCGAAGTGGCTGCGGAAGAGCGGACTGTTCTCGGTTTGGCCGAGGCCGAAGCCCCTATTTGGGACCACAGTCTGGCATGCCTGGCCATCGTCTGTCTGCCCTCCGAGGGAGCCCCGACAGCAAACCTCCTCGGTCCCGTGGTACTCTCGCGTGAAACACGTAAAGGGGTGCAAGCTGTCCGGGATGACTGCCGCTACTCGGCGCTCACGCCCTTGCAGCCGGCCGCCTCGGAGCGAAATGCCGCTGAGCTTAGCCCTGTAGGAAAGAGCCATGCGGAACGTCTTGCGGAGGTCTAGTGCTTATCATTCGCCGGCGGCGCGGTGAGTCTATTGTGATCGGCGAGGATATCGAGATTGAAATCCTCGAGACCTCTCCAACCCAGGTAAAGCTTGGGATTTCCGCTCCAAAAGAAGTAACCGTCCTCCGCTCCGAGATTCGTACGACGCGTGACGTCAACCGCGCGGCGTCTTCCGCGGACCCAGACAAACTAAACTCGCTCGTAGAACAGATTCGTGAAAACGCCGTAACCCCCGAAGAGCCCTCCTCCAAGAATTCCCCTGTAGTAGTCCCCGACAACGAATAGTCGATTACCCCCTAACAAAAACTCACCTACCCCCGATATGCCTTATTGAGGCAGTGGCTACTCCCTCAAACAGGTCTCCCCCCAACTCACCACACAACGGCCACGCCATTCGAGCGTGTAACGGCCCTGTGCCTTACCAGGAGTACTTCCATGTCCTTCCGCATTAACACCAACATCGCCTCTCTGCAATCTCAGGAATATCTGAGGAATACCAGCGACAGCCAGGCGAAAACCATTGGCCGTGTCACTTCGGGCCTCCGAATACTTTCCTCTGGAGACGACGCGGCAGGACTGTCCATCGCCAACAGCTTCCGGAGCGATCAGGCCGTGCTCCAGCAGGGTATCCGCAACGCCAACGACGGACTGAGTACCTTGCAGACGATTGATGGCGGCATTAACAACATCAGCAAACTGCTGGACCGCGCGAGAACTCTGGCTACGCAGTCCGCGTCCGGAACTTTTATCGGCAGCCGGGCCGTACTGAACTCGGAATTCGGAAGCGTGATCAATGAAATCGACCGGCAGGCGCAGGCCATCGGCCTCAACGCCGGAGGTGAGTTTGCCAAGGCAATATCCGTCTTCATCGGCGGAGGAAAGTCCTCCGGCGGTATTACGTCCATCCAGAACGGCGCCTCCCAAATCGACCTGAGCAACTCGACCGTCGACGCAAAGAGCCTTGGCCTGAAGGGTGCGCAGGCACAAGGCGTCCCGGCGACGGATATTGGAACCGGCTCACCCTCTACGAGCGTTTCCGCAATAGTCGGCGATGCCACTAATGTGGCGTCACTTGGATCCGCCGGTTTTACGGACTTCTATCTGCGCGGTCCCGGTTTCGGCGGCGCCGGGCGAATCAAGGTCGCGGTCAATCTTTCTGGTGTGACTACAATCGATAACCTTGTCACCGCGGTCAACACCGCCATTGCTTCGGCGGGAGCTGTCGTCAGCCCGGAGGCGACAGCATTCAAGAACGCCAACCTCAGCGCCTCCGTAGTGACCGCCGCGGATGGGAAGAAGTCGCTGGCGTTTAGCGCCAGTTCGACGGCATTTCAGGTCGCCGCGGGTGACCGAATCGCGAGCGCGTTACTGGGCAATGTGACATCCGCCTCCAATCCCACTGGGAAAACCCTGGTGAACACAGTCACCGGCGGCGCCGCATCGGCAGCGACATCGACCGCATTCGGCGCGACCGGCGCCGGTACAGTGACGGTCCGGTTTCAAGGCGCTGGTCTAGCCGCGCCGGTTGACATTTCGCTTACCGTTGCCTCCGCCACCACAATTGACCAGGCGTTAGCCAGTCTCACGTCTCAGATTGCCACCAATAGCGGCTTGCAAGCCGCCGGCATTGTGGCAACCACCGCCACGCCGGGCTCAGCGCTGGTGTTCACCGGCGCCCGGGGAGAGCGCTTCGAGGTCCAGGCATCGGGCGACCTGAACAACCGATTAGGCCTGGGGAGCTATCGGAGTCTGGGCGGCGCTTCGGGCGCCTTTGACTACTCCACGATTACCGCCGCCAGCGGAACCCATGCCCTCGCAGCCGAAACGCTGGAGTTTTCTATCGGCGGCGGCCCCAAAGTGGCGATCACCGTGACGCCGACCGCGGCTAGTCTCGCCGGCGCCAGAATCGCGCTCAATGCCGCCATTGCAGCGAACGCAACGCTTGCCGCCGCAGGTTTAGTCGTCACTGACGATACGACGAATCTTATTGTCACAAGTTCGAATGGCAGCAAGTTCCGCATCAACTCGGTAGGCGCCACAAACATTTTCGGCTTCAACGCCGCCGGGGCCACCGGCGTAGCCGATGTCGCCGAGACGCAGGCCGGCGACACAGAAATCAACTCCTTCAGCGCAGGCGGAGTGCAGCAATCGTCTCTAGTCTCGTACCAAGGGATCAGGAACGGCGGAGACGACCAGACCGTGACCGTGACGGCAAACGACTCGGCGGGAGTCGAACACTCGGTTGCGATCGTTCTCCGGAACGACTCCGTTTTGCGCAACGCCGGAACCGTCGATGAAGCAATTGTGGCGATAAACACAGCCCTGAAGCAGTCAAACGATACCACGCTGCAGGCGGTCGCCGCTGTCAAGGACAAAGCCAGCGCGTCGGGAGCGGAGGGCATTCGTTTCATCTCGACCTTGAAGGGCTTCAAGGTCGCTGTCGGCACGAACGAGGCCGGCACAGGTCTGGGAAGCCAGGGATCGGTGGTGACATCGGCGGCCGTCGGTAGTGGCTCCACTGCAAATATCAGTAGCCAGGAAGGGGCGGAGTTGGCGGTTACGGCCCTCGCCGAGGCCGTCGTCCAACTCGGCGATGCCCAGGCAGTTGTCGGCCGCGGCCAAAACCAGTTCTCCTTCGCCGTAAATCTCGCCTCGAGTCAATTGACCAATATCGCGGCGGCGGAATCTCGCATTCGCGATGCCGATTTGGCGGAAGAGGCAGCTAATCTGACAAAGGCGCAAATCCTGCTGCAAGCCGGAATTTCCGCTCTTGCGCAGGCCAATTCCGCCCCCCAGCAGGTGCTCTCACTACTCCAGAATTAATGGGGCAACTGACCTCGCGCCGGTAGTGGGATCATAGAAGCCATGAGCCGACGAATCCTCGTCATCGAGGATGAAGACAAACTACGCCGCGTTGTCCAATTGCAACTGCAATCCGACGGATATGAAGTCGAGTTGGCGGCAACCGCGGAGGAAGGGCTTGTAGCCGCGGAGCGCGCCGATCTGGTGTTAACCGACCTTCGGCTGCCTGGAATGAGCGGGCTGGATTTTCTGGAGCGAGTCCACGCGCTAAGGCCGGGTCTGCCGGTGGTAATGATGACCGCGTTCGGTTCGGTCGAGACCGCCGTTGAGGCAATGAAGAAGGGCGCGGCGGATTTTCTGGTGAAGCCCTTCTCGCTGGACCATTTGACTGCGGTGGCCGAGAAGGCGCTTGAGGTCCAGGCCCTGCGCGACGAGAACAAACGGTTAAAAGAGGAATTGGGCGGACGATACCAGCTAGACAGCATTGTCGGTCGCAGCGCACCGATGCAGGATGTCTTCGCCATGGTGCTGCGCGCGGCGCCGACTCGCGCCACGGTGTTGCTGGCCGGCGAAAGCGGTGTAGGCAAGGACATGATCGCCCGGGCGATCCACTACCACTCGCCGCGGAAGGACAAACCGTTCATCAAGATCAACTGCACGGCGATTCCGGAAAATCTGATGGAGAGCGAGCTTTTCGGATATGAGAAGGGCGCCTTCACGGGCGCTAGCATGACCAAGCCGGGCAAGTTTGAGTTAGCCGACACCGGCACCGTCTTCCTGGATGAAATTGGCAACGTGCCAATGGCGATTCAAGTGAAGCTGCTCAGAATCCTGCAGGAGCGCGAATTCGAACGGCTTGGCAGCAACAAAACCCGCCACATAGATGTCCGCGTCGTGGCTGCGACCAATGTCGACCTGCGCAGGGCGCTGGAGGAGGGGACCTTTCGGGAAGATCTTTATTACCGGCTCAATGTGTTGCCGATAAACATTCCGGCGCTGCGAGAGCGGCGCGACGATATTCCGTACCTCGCCGATCATTTCATTCGCAAACACGCCGGGGAGTTGGGGACCGCGGATCTGGAACTAAGCGCCGAAGCGACCGATAAGCTGATGGCTTACCATTGGCCGGGTAATGTCCGGGAATTGGAGAACGTGATCGAACGTTCGCTGGTGTTGGCGAATGGCTCCCGGCTGGAGGCCTCCGACATTCGGCTCGACATGGCGCCGCGTTCGCGTGCCGCCGCCGTTGGCGGCGACACGAATTTTTTGCCGGACGGGATGACCCTCGATCAACACGAAGAGTCGATCATCCGCGAGGCCATGCGACGGGCCCAGAACAACAAGAGTCAAGCCGCGCGATTGCTGGGTTTGACGCGTAATGCTCTGCGTTACAGGCTAGGCCAAATGGGTCTGGAGACCGGAAACGAGAATGACACTTAGCGCGACCATTTGACCGTGACCTCCGGCTTCCGCGCCGAGGCGGATGAGAGCAGTAGCGGCCCCAGGGATCTTGCCGCCTCCGGCCCATAAACAGAAGAAAGTCTGCGGTGGAATACTTCCGTCAAGCCGGCAAGCAGGAAGCTAAGGTTCCTCATGCTCTCCACTGGATTCCGCGGGCTGGCGACCGAGTGCCCAAACAGGGACGTCAGCCGGTCGATGAACCGCGCTTCGGTGCAAAGCAGTGAACTGAAGACGGCCGCTCCCACTGGTTGGGAAATGGCGTGGCGCATCTCGTCGGCGGTAGCGGTAAAGTGCGTTTGTGACAAGAGCACGTCGAGTGCGGCACGTGTCCGCGGATTCCATACCATGGCGTGCCGAAGGTGCGGATCGGCCCAGTCCCAATAAAAGTCTCCGGCGCGATTGATTTCCACGCCTTTGCTTGTCCGAATGGCGTTCGTGCTGACGGGCAACGCAGCCCACACCAACAGCGGCGCGGCCGATTGACGATCCAATGAATCCATGTCGACCGCGGCCAGCAAGAGAGCGCGCCAAGTCGTTTGCATTCGGCGGGAAATCTCCGCCGGGTCCTGCGGCTTCAGCCAGTGCGATATGGATTCGGCCGGTAGCGCAATCTCCAAGCGGCACGCGGTGGCGTGCCGCTCAGCAGGACCGGCTTCGTAAAGATTCAGCAAGGGCTGAAGAGCCAAAGGCCGGTTGGTTCGGAAATCAAGCGAGAAACGGGCGGTCCGGCTGGCGGGGTCATGGACGGTGACATCCGCGCCGAGGTGCGCCGCGAACGCTCCTTCGATGGACAAGAGGCTGGCGGCGTGCCGCGTTCGGCGCTCACTTTCCGCTTTCGAGAAGCCCCGGACGATTCGGCCGGTCTCGTCGTCAAGCGCCGCCATCGCAGTGTGAAGGCGCTCCTGGCTCGACACGAAGCCCGACGCGAAGGGCAGGCGCCAGGAAAACGTGTGGCGCCGGGTAAGGTCTACTTGAATCGCGCTGCGACGAAGCGTGATCCCTTCGATGGCGCCGCCAAAAATTGGTGTTAAGTCGCCGTCCAAGACCTGGCGAAATATCGACTGCAGCTGTGGATTGGCGGCGAAATCGAAGTCGGCATCCAGGATCGCGGCCTCCGACTGGCGTTTATCGAATTGGACGGCGATGGCGGCCTCGGTCTTTTTTTCCATCGCGCGGACTGCTGCGTATTCCAAGCGGGCGGTGAGTTCATCCGCTCGAGCAAGCGTGTTGTCGACGGTGCGATCGATTACCGCCTTTATTTTGGCGAGGATCGGATCGACCGGATCCCGCCATTGATCAGTCTGGACATCGGCAGGAAGTTTGAGCCATTCCCTGAGAAATGCGCGCATTTTCTTCCTGGGCGCCGGAAGCTTACCGAGCATTCCGCGAATACCTTCGTTCAGCTGATGAAGCAGTTGTTTCCGGTGTTGCCCCAGGATCGCGGCAATTGCGTTTTGAGTCGCCTGATCGAGCCCGGACGCGGCGGTCGCCTTGACGGAGAGCGAACGAGCCGAGGTTCGCCCGGCACAGAGCCGGACCCTGAGTACGGGACTGTCGCCGGGCCGCTCGATAGACCACCAACAGTCGCTGTAAGCCTCCCACTGAGCATGCGCTTGGATGCCGAGATCCAGGTCGAGCCCGATATCGCCGGTGATAGCCGTTTTCAATGGAGCGACAAGGCTGGTCCAAAGGGCCGAAATTTCGGCGGTCGCGCCGGCCCGGACGTGAACTCGGCGTTCCATGAGGGCCGTCATCCCGGGAGCCCAATCATCGACTGATTCCAGCGGGGATTCGAATTGTTCCTTGATCACGGCGACGGCGATGGGAAAAACCGCCCAAGCGTTTTGCAGGCCGGTGGGCTTTTGTTTATCGACGAGGGCCCAGACGTGATGGGGCGCCCCCGACGTCAATTGCAGGGCAGTAGGAAGGGCGAGGCTTCCGGCGATTTCGGCCAGCGGGCCGGAGTTGGATGCGGCGAAGCGATAAGGCATTTGTCACTCTCGCCTTGAGGGTCGCAGCCGGCTGTCTACAAATCGCCGAAGGGACTTTCGCAACATGCTGATAACAAGCTAAATAAACATTTTGGCTCGGCGTGACCGCTCTGGTTTTCGTCGGCGGAAAGGCGATTTATGGCTATTGTGGCCGGTCGTATTCGTAGGCCTGCTGTTGAAGGTGACTCGCCGAATTGGCTTCGTATTCGCAAATTCGCCTGCCGCTTGCGTCGATTGCTTTCAGTTGCTCGTGATCGTCCAGAGGCTTCGGTCGCGACTGGCTTCGTTCTCGCAAAATCATGGGTGCCTCAGCGGTTCGGCTTTGAATAACGTGGGT
>Ga0105048_10006869_pt1 | contig 18339 bp, 9 predicted proteins | sample MAT05_FD_78382 | JGI IMG/M metagenome (GOLD analysis project Ga0105048, IMG submission 78382) | Freshwater microbial communities from Lake Fryxell liftoff mats and glacier meltwater in Antarctica - MAT-05 | ecosystem: Environmental > Aquatic > Freshwater > Ice > Liftoff microbial mat | place... | reverse complement strand
GTGATGAAAAGTGAATGATTGTCGAGTGCATGCGTTTTTGGTAGAATACTAACATTGATTTTATGATTTCTCGGAAAGCGATTGTTTTTTCTGTTTACATCCAGTGTTGATCCCTCCTCATCAATCATGAGTTGAGCGCATCCTTCACAAGGAAATGAAATCATCTTTCCTAATTCACTTCCTTCATACCATGTAATAAATTTTATAGAATCATGATAAGCACTTACTGGAAATGGAGCATTTAATTTTGCTTTGTCTTGCACCGTAAAATCAAAACCGGAGGCTGTCTTTTTAATTTTCTTGAATTTTAAATCTTGACTTCGGTCGGAGTATACAAAATCTTTAAAAAACCAATCTAAATTTTTTTGACTTACAGTTTCAAAAACTTTTTGAAGATCTCCCGGATGCGGATGTTTGAATTTCCATTCGTCGAAATAGGAATGCATGCACGCATTGAAAATGGAATCGCCTAAATAGTCCTGAAGATAATTCATTGCGAGCGCCGTTTTTTTGTAAGCGACAATTCCATAATTGATATAGGTAAAATCAACCGCTTTATTTGCGATGGCTTGATCACTGAAATTTCCAGTGGCAATTTGATATTCAAAATTTCCTGCTTCTTTGTAATTGTACTGATTGGTTCCTAATATTCTTCCTGCTAAACCGGCCGCGCCTAATTCATTTAAATTGCCATATACAGAGGGTGGATATTTAAGCATGGCATACTTCATCTCAACAAATGAATTCATTCCTTCGTCCATCCAAGGATGATCACGTTCGTTGGAGCCAAGTATTCCATAAAACCAATTGTGTCCGATCTCATGAGCCAATACCAAATCAAAAGTAAATGGATCGTATGCTTTGCCAATGATGGTGATGTTCGGATATTCCATTCCTCCGCCGGCAGCAATGGTCCCATCTACCGCCGTACATTGTTTATAAGGATAATCGCCCACAAGTGCAGAGTAATGATAGATAGCATCGTTCATATTTTGGATGCTGTTTTTCCAGAGATGTGATTCAGCGTTGGTGAACAATGCCCAAGTAGTCACTTTGTTTTCCTTGTGTGGAGTGATGACTTCCCCTTTCAAAACGTAATATCTCTTATCGGCGAACCATGCGAAGTCATGCACGTTTTGTTGCGTATAGCGAATGCTTTTGAATGCTGTTGACGACTTCGGAAAGGCCATATCATTGCTGTAATTTTTTGCTTCTACAGCTTTCGCATCCATAAATGCAATTTCCGATTCGGTTTGTAAATCGCCGGTGGCACCTACTACATAATTTAGAGGAAGATGGATGGTTACATCAAATGATCCGTATTCAGAATAAAATTCTCCCTGATTCAAATAAGGCATCGCATGCCAACCATCTCGATCGTATACCGCCGGCTTCGGATACCATTGCGTGATCGCATAGGCTTGTCCAATGTAACCGAGTCTCGAAAATTTTGCAGAGGGTAACTTAACAAAAAATGGCGTTTTTAAAATCACGCGATTGCCGGGCAACAATTCTTTTGATAAATGCAATACGGCAATGTCTTTATTTGATTTGTCGTAAGTCAAAGTAATACCTTCTCCATCTGCAGTAAAACGTAAGGAGTCGATGTAGCCGCGTTCTTCTTCTTTCGCAAAATATAGAGAGGCATCACCATTCTCTAACATTTGCCTGCAGAGCGCAGAATTTTTATCCTTGTAGGCATTGGGCCAAAGATGAATCCAAATATCGCTGAGCGTATCAGAAGAGCGATTGATGTATTCAATTTCGATGTTGGCGGCGAGACTATTTTTTTTATCGTTCAGACGCACATCAATTTTATAATTGACTTCCTGTTGAAAATAATTTTTAGTATTGCCTGCCATTGAAGTTTTGTTTAGAAAAATCAACACAAGCAATAGCAGGATTTGTCCTCGATTCATGTATCAAAAATAGTTAAGAAATGAATGCAGGGAAGACTTGGAAAATATTTTTTAAGGGAAAATGAAAGATAAATTTATTTTTTCAAAACTTAATTGATTATTTGTAAGGAAATTAATTATTGAGTTTTCTGGCTAGTATGAATAAATTTGAAAATGGAGACGAAGGAAGGATTTATTTAATCCTCAATTTCCACGCAGCGGCGCAGAGTCGCGGATGTTTTACTCCTGAAAATTAGGAATAGGCCAAAATAGATTGATTAACTTTCACGCAAAGAGGCAATGGAGCAAAGTTCGCAAAGATTTTTTCCTGAAAATTAGTGCGGGTTCAAAATAGATTGTTTTTAATGGTAATTGTATTTTATTGCGGATAATTTTTCTTCTTCATGATTTCATTTACAGCGTCTCCGCGTGAAAGACCACCATTATTTATCTTTTCTAAAAATTATTTTTATAGTCAATTCGCACAACATGTCTTAACTACTCGCCACTTTCGCTTTTGAATGCACTTTGATCAATTCAATAAACTCATCAAACAAATAGGCTGCGTCGTGAGGACCGGGAGCTGCTTCGGGATGGTATTGAACCGAGAAAGCAGGTTTTGATTTCACACGAATGCCCTCGATGGTTTTATCGTTGAGATTGAAATGGGTAATTTCTAAATCTTTTGAATTTTCAATGTCCTCTTGCATCACTGCGAATCCATGATTCTGACTCGTGATTTCACTTGTTCCTCGATTCAAGTTTTTTACCGGATGATTGATACCTCGGTGTCCATGATGCATTTTGTAGGTGCGCATTCCGCAAGCTTCAGCCAAAAGTTGATGTCCTAAACAAATTCCGAAAAGGGGAGTGCCGCTATTCAAAATTTCTTTTACTGTATTCACCACATCTTTCATTACAGCAGGATCACCGGGACCATTCGATAACATATAGCCATCAGGTTGCCATTGGTTCATCTCTGCAAAACCGGTATTGTAAGGGAAAATCCTGACTTGGCAGCCACGATCGGCCAATGAACGTGCAATGTTATGTTTGAAGCCTGCGTCGAGCAATGCTACTTTCATGCTGCCTGAAGTATTAAAATCCCAAATTTTTTCACTGGCTACTTGGCTGGATAATTCCAAGCCTTCCATCGAAGGAACTTTCGCCAATTCTTTTTTGAGTTGATCAATGTCTTGTATAGATGTGCTGATGATCGCATTCATCGCTCCCTTGCTACGAATATGTCGAACAATCGCGCGGGTATCCACATCCGTTATGGTCACCATTTTATTCATCATCAGAAAATCCTGAATGCTCATATCGGCATCTTTGCGACTGTGAATCGGACTCAAGTTGCGACAAATTAATCCGGCAATACGAATTTTATCCGATTCCGACTCACTTTCTTTTATTCCATAATTACCAATATGAACACTGGTCATTACCATGAGTTGACCGGTGTAGGAGGGATCAGTAAAAATTTCTTGATAACCCGTCATTCCGGTATTGAAGCAGAGTTCGCCGGTTGCTAAACCTTTGAATCCGGCGGCTTTTCCGTAAAATACGGTGCCGTCATCGAGTAATAAAATTGCAGGTTCTTTGGAAGTATATTTCATGTAGGGAGAAGAGGATGAATTCTAAAATGCAAAAATAGCCAAAATGCGCATCTGCCAAACAAAAGGAAAAAAGATATTATACAATACTGCGCATAAGTCCCTTAATATCTAATGTTTAGCTGTGTATAAATCGTTTTTTGAAATTTATAGACTAAGAATTGATTTCTAGGTTTAATTGTTTAAGGCTTTGTTATGGCGGCCTCAAGCTGCAAGCCTCAAGCTTCAAGCCTCAAGCCTCAAGCTGCAAGCCTCAAGCCGCAAGCCTCAAGCATCAAGCCTCAAGCCGCAAGCCTCAAGCTGCAAGCCTCAAGCCTCAAGCTTCAAGCCTCAAGCTTCAAGCCTCAAGCTTCAAGCTTCAAGCCTCAAGCTATAGGAAACTTCAAGTTGCACATGCCCTGAGCCTGGCAAATGGAGCAACAAATTACCATAAACCATTTGTAAGCGTTTGTATCCGTTTAAAACCAAGTAGCGGTTAAAAATTTCAGATCTTCGCTGCGGGGTTTCCCCTCGGTGTTGAGGCAATTAAGAATTAAGAATTTAGAATTCAGAATTCAGAATTGTTTTTTTGAACGCTGATTCAACAGATTTTTCGGATAATTGCGGATGTTTTCAATCGACAAGCAATCTGCCAATTCGCTCTCCACCAATTTGAATAATTATTTTTTAGCTCAAAACTAAAAGCTCAAAACTAAAAGCTTACAACTCAAAACTCACAACTCATAGCTCATAGCTCATAACTCACAACTCAAAACTCACAACTCATAGCTCAAAACTAAAAGCTCAAAACTAAAAGCTCACAACTCAAAACTCACAACTCATAACTCATAGCTCATAACTCATAGCTCATAACTCATAGCTCATAGCTCACAACTCATAGCTCAAAACTCAAAACTCATAGCTCATAGCTCAAGACTCACAGCTCAAGACTCACAGCTCATTTCCTCCCAAAATCAGCCGGTATCTCCCCCCAAACTTCGGTTTCCCATTTGAGAATAGGAGTGGTATAGCTGTTTTTTTCTAGCCACTGTTCGGCACGGTGAATTAAATCAAATAAAACTTCGTTGCGTCGATTCATTACGAGCTTGGTGCCACATTTCTTTTTCTTGACCCAGCCCATCGCAATTTTAGAGTCGGAATATAAAATTTTATTGGGAAGCTCTTGCTTTTTCAATACAGCAAGTCCATGCACTAATGCTAAAAATTCACCGATGTTATTGGTGCCTTCTTCATAAGGGCCGCGATGGAAAATTTCATCACGCGATTGAAAATCTACGCCGCGGTATTCCATCTTTCCCGGATTTCCACTGCAAGCAGCATCTACGCAGAGACTGTCTTTGTTGGGTGAGCCAACAGCTTTTTTTGTTTCGACTGAAGAGGAGGGAGTAGTACTTGCTTTTTTGTAAATATGTTTCGCCGGATTTTGTGAGTAGGCTAATTCAGCTTCTCGCTTACTAGGATAGGATTTGTATTTCGCATTGGGCCAACCCTCAATTTGTTTTTTGCAAACATCCCAGCTATCGTAAACGCCGGGACGACGTCCTTCCCAAACAGTATAATATTTTTTCGGTGGCATCCTGCAAACTTAAAGGATTTAGGGATTGAATGCTTGAAGGATCTTCAATTGTGAATAAAGCTTTTTGAAAATTTGATTTGCAAGCGCCAGCCTCTGTGCAACATCGTGTTTCCTATTTGCCTCCGTGGTAAAATAATAATTTAATAATTTTTTAAAAAAAAATTATTCTCATTAGTATTTCTCTACTATTTCCCAAATATTTTTTCCTCAAAATAAGATCACACCAATTTTTTTGTTTTATAAAGAGTTTTTGGTGTCTCAGTAAGGATGTCAGTAAGATAGCGATTTGTGAATAAAGCTTTTTGGAAATTCGGAAATAAAAATTAACTTTTCTCCACCATTTGACATTGAATAATTTTTTCAATGGCATCGCTTAAAAAGGTAGGAAGGATACATTCTTGGGTGAATTTTATTTTATCATTGTCGTTCAAGTGCAATAACATCTCATCGTATTTCTCTTGTCCGTGATGCTTGATGACAATTTCTTTTTTATCGGTTCTTAATAAATAATGCAACATTCCTACTGGATCTGCTTCGGGATGAAATTGTGTGCCTATCATCTCCGGACTAAAACGAATACTCATTACCGCTCTTTCAAATTGAACATGCGGACGTTTTTTTTCGATGCATAAAATTTCTGCACCCATTTGTTTAATCCGTTTTTCATTCGGCTGTATGACTTGCCAATCACGACTGTCTGCCGAGTGAAATGGATTGCTTAGCTGCATAAAGCAAATTTCATTTTCGCCGGCTTTGGTTTTGTGTATTGGGAAAATTCCAAATGCGGTGGAATGTCTTTTAGTGACATCTGCCAATTCCAAATGGCGACACATCAATTGAAAAGAATGACAAATGAAAAAAACAAATTTTTTATGTGAAGATGTACGGTTGTGTTCCCATAAATCATCAATCAATTTAAAATAATCTTTTTCCCATTGCGCACCGGGATCTTCTAATGGACTTCCCGGTCCTCCAGTGCTGATATAAATATCGTAAGAAGTGTCGGGCACTTCGTCTTTAAAACGTACATCATATCTCGTCCACTCCAAAGTAAAGGGTGCAGGAACGTGATGTCGGTTTAGGATGGATTGAATTCCACGCATACCTTCATTCGGCTCATTGTCGTAGAGATCAAGAATTGCTACTTTAATTATTTGATTTTCCATTCACGACTATGCTTTGATAATGCATAGTTTCTTCTTTTTAAGGATGATAGCCAAAATAGGCTAGGGTAACAAAGGTTTAACGTTTAAATTCCTGCTTTAGTTTCGCTGATCATATAATCGACCACATCTTTTAAGTCGCCGGTTTTTTCAAAAATGGCCAACTGACGATCGGCGCCGGTACCATTTTCCATCATTGTTTCAATGTATTTGATTTCATTGCGAGAGCCTAATTCATCTACCACATCATCAACAAATTCAAGTAACTCATAAATTAAATCTTTGGTTGGAACTTCTTCTTGTTTTCCAAAGTCGATTAATTTTCCACTTAAGCCATAACGAGCAGCGCGCCATTTATTTTCATTGATCAATGCTCTACCATAATTTCTGAAGCATAAATTCGCTTTCATCAATTTATAAATTTTCACTATCACTGCTTGCATCAAGGCCGCTAATGCGATGGTTTCATCAATGCGCATCGGTATATCGCAAATTCTAAACTCGATGGTTTCAAAGAAGGGGTGTAGGCGAATGTCCCACCAAATCTTTTTGCCATTGTCGATGCAATTCGTCTTGATTAAGAGATTCACATAGTTGTCGTAATCGGATACACTCTCAAAATAATCGGGAATGCCGGTACGCGGAAATTTATCAAACACTTTGGTTCGATAAGCTTTGAAACCGGTATTTCTTCCCAACCAAAAGGGTGAATTTGCAGAGAGCGCATAAATGTGAGGTAGAAAATAACGCGCCTGATTCATCAAATGAATTCCAATTTCACGACTCGGAATTCCAACATGAACATGTAATCCAAATATCAAATTTCCTCTTGCAGTATCTTGAAGTGATTCAACAATTGCATGATACCTTGGATGATCAGTAATTTCCTGGTCCTGCCACCTGGAAAATGGATGTGTGCCACCAGCAGCGAAAACCAAACCTTGCTCCGCAGCAATTTCTCCAATCATTTTACGCAGATAAGTAACTTCTTTTCTTGCTTCGTGAATGTCTTTGCAAATATTGGTTCCTACTTCCACAACACTCTGGTGCATTTCGGCTTTCACCTGCTCTTTCAGTGTGTTTTTTCCTCCTTCCACAATTTGTTGCATATGACTTCTCAACTCTCGAGTAGTCGGATCAATAATTTGAAATTCTTCTTCGATCCCTAAAGTAAACATGCTCATAGATTATTCTTTGATAAATGCTACCTCGATTTTTATCTCGAGATGGCAGGGTATAAGGTTAATGTTAGATGTATTTTTTAATATAAAAAATTATTCTGAAATGGCATCTGCCTTTTTGAAAGTTGGAACGGGTTGTCCGCTCGCCATTCCCAAGGTTGCGTTTTTCATGTAAGTTCCCCAGGTAAGGTTGTCTGCATTTTCACGATGTGACTGCGCACGTTGGATACACATCTTTGCAGCAGATTCAATCACCCAGTCAAAGTTTTCTTGTCCTACACTGCTGAGTTCAGCATCAGGTGCCGGATTACAGAAGTCAATCGCATAAGGAATTCCGTCGCGTACTGCAAATTCTACAGTATTGAAATCATATCCCAAGGCTTCATTCAAGCGGAATGTGTAATCACGAAGAGTATCCAATAATTTTTTATCGGCATTGAATTTATTGTGCACATAACGCAAATGATGCGGATTGCGTGGCTCATATTCCATAATTCGAATATCATTTTGTCCGATGCAATACACGCGGAAATAAGAATCGAATTTAATTTCTTCCTGCAATAACATCACTAGTTGTCCTGTGGTTTGATGTGATTGAAAAAATCCATCAGCGGTATCCAACTGATAAACATTTTTCCAGCCACCACCGGAGTGCGGTTTCATGTACACAGGAAATCCGGTGTATTCAAACATACCTTGCCAATCTAAGGGCATGCCTAGGTTTCTGAATGATTCTTCACGAGTATCTGTAGGCCATTCGTTAGAAGGAAGCAAACAGGTCTTAGGGACAGGAATCCCTAATCGCATCGCCAAACAATTATTAAAGAATTTCTCATCGGCACTCCACCAAAATGGATTGTTCAATACGGCGGTTCCTGTGAGACCTGCATTTTTCAAAAATGCGCGATAGAAAGGCACATCTTGCGAAATGCGATCTAAAATGACATGATAGTCAGAAGTTTCCCCTTGAATACACTTGTCGATTTTTAAAATTTCAGCGTGAATTCCACCGATTTTCTTTTCGTTGATTCTCTCAACGAGTGCATCAGGAAAGCTTCTTTCCATGCCATGCATTACACCTATACGTTTCATAATGATTTAGCTTATTTGATGCCTCGAAGGTAGTAAAAAAGCAGAAACCAGCTTTTCCAAAAGATAAAAAATAGACTCGAATTCACGGTTTTTTAATACGAAAGCGCTAATAAATTAGAAATGAAGAAATTTTTTAACTCAATAATTCAATCTCCCGAAATAGGTAGGAAGCATCTCACGCCAAGCCGGCCAATCATGCGGCATACCCGGACGAATATCCAGCCAATAGGGCATTCCTTTTCTCGACATGATTTCTGCCAATCTTCTATTCTGTGGCAAACAAAAATCTTCTTCGCCTACACCAATCACGATGCCCATTTTCCAGAGGTTTTCATCGTTCAAAGAGCCTAAAAAATCGACCGGATTGTTGTAATACACATTCTCATCGTAATAGCCATCCATGTGATTGGTAATGTCAAATGCGCCGCCCATGCTAAATACATTACTTACTCTTTCGGGATGACGAAATGCAAAATTGATGGCTTGGTACCCGCCGAAACTGCATCCGGCAACCGTCACTTGATGATGTCCTGTTTCGTCAGAAGCACGATTCACCACTTCATCCATAATAAATTTATCATAAATGGTATGTCGACGAATACGCTCTCCAGGATGAATCATCTCTTGATAAAAAGAATGCTCGTCTACACTGTCGGGGCAATAAATGCGAACCAATCCATTGTTCACAAACCAAGCAACACTATCGATCAAATGGAAATCTTTATTTTGATGATAAGTTCCCATCGAAGTAGGGAAAATAATAACAGGTTTACCACCGGTTCCAAAAATAAGCATCTCGGTTTCTTGTCCCAGCGTAGGAGAAAACCATTTCACATGTTCTTCGTGCATAATTATAAATTAGTTGAGATGGTAAATGTATTGAAAGTTTTTGATAGTCGAATTGGCTCATCGTAAATAAAATCTCTATTTTTTGGTCGCATAACGAAAGTTAAATGATGATATAATAAAATTCGATTTTGATAATTATACCGAAGTGGTTTATAAAATAGTGCAATACATTAAACTTAACGCTGTGTAAGTCGGCATTATACAATAAGTTTATTGAACTTATAAGTTGAACACAGCTTATTTTACAATTTTATGAGAATTGATATAATGTAAAGACCTAATTTTATCAATATTTATTGGGTTGTCTGGTCCGTAGAGAATTAATTCGTCATTCAGTTTTAAATTATAGTTTTATTTGTTTTTATGAAAAAAATTAAATTAGTTCCCTTCGTAAAGAGGCAACATAGAAAAATGAGCAGAGCAATACTCGCTTGTTTTTTTCTCTTTCAAAATGCATTTTTGTTTGCACAAACCCCTTTTCTGATAAGTGCAGGTAGTGCTGGAAATGACGAGTGTTATGGAATAGCTACTAGTTCAGCCGGAGAAGTATGGACATGTGGATATTATTCTTCATCTGCCAAATTCGGGAGTTTGGTCGTGTCTAGCTCTGGGTCGGCGGATGTTTTTGTGGCGCATCAAGATGTTAACGGAAATTTCGATTGGGCATTTCATGGAGGAGGACCGTTTTTTGATCGTGCTTACGATGTAGACATTGATGCTTCAGGAAATTCATTTATAACAGGTGTTTTTAGTGGAACTGTTGAGTTTGGTTCGCAAACATTAGTTACAGCGGATACTACGCAAGATATATTTGTTGTAAAATTAAGTCCAACGGGAAGTTTGATATGGGCTAAACAATTTGGTGGTATCGGAAATGATTTAGCATTATGTATTGATGTAAATGATTTTGGAAGTTGTGTTGTTGGTGGCCAGTTTAGAGGAGTTTCTACCTTCGGATCGAATACGTTTACGAGTGCATTGAATAACATAACGAATGAATTGAGTTATGATCTTTTTATTTTGCGTTTAGATAATTTTGGGAATGTCGTTTGGGCACAGCAAGGTTCTTCTTCTTATGATGATCGAGTGATGCAAGTGCAGTTTGGAAATGTAGGAGAAGTGTACGCCGTAGGCCAATTTTCCGACACATTATTGTTAGACGTTATTCATCCCTATGTGGGGTATAATTTTTCATTTATAGCCAAGTTCTCCTCTTCAGGTATTGAACAATGGTTTCATCCTTTGTTTGCGTTGCAAGTAACACCACGGGCTTTGAATTATGTATTGAACACAGTCATCATAACAGGAGAGTATCAAGGTACTATTTTTTTTGATGGCAGTCAAATGAGCGGATGTAATTCAACGTATCCTAATAAATGTTTTCTTTTGCATTTGGATGCGCAAGGTCAACTTTTGAATTCAAAAGATTTTGGTTCAGATAATTTTATATCCGTGGCAAGTTCTAAAACTAATTTTTCGGGGGAACTTTGGGTGACAGGAAATTTCAAAAAATCACTTACTGAATTTTCATCACTCACCGGAAATGGCGTTTTCAATAGTGCCGGATTTAGAGATATTTATTATGCAAAGTTTTCAAATAACTTAAGTTTGTTAGAATACAAACATGTTGGGGGACCTGATGATGATGTTGTGAGCGATATGACCCTGGGTATTTCCAGTCCTTTTTCACCAATTCTTTGCGGAAGTTTTTCAAGTAATTTTAATGTTCCCAATAATTTATCGATGGTAACTAATACTACGAATCATGATTCCAGTAATTTTGGACCCAACCAGCCATGGAATTATTGTAACGATCCCTTTTATAGAAAGTATCAAAGTGTGTATTCGAATGGCTTTAGAGAAATATTTGTAACTCGACCATATATTGCAGGTCGATTAACATACGATTTTTTTGATAGATCGTTTTCTGCAACATGCGATCAAGATACAATAATTCCAGAGTTTAAATTTACTTCAGATTCAATTGTTGGATGTGATAGTGTTTGCCTAGAATGGCTCTTGAAAACAGGACAAGATGGAGTTATTGGCCCTGCCTATACTTATCTATGGTCAACCGGTGAAACGGATGACACAATAGCGGTCTATACCAGTGGATGGGTTTATTGCGTGCTGAGTTATAAAGATGGATGGCGAACCTTTGTCGATTCTATTTTCGTTACCATCAATTCAACACCACCAATTCCTACGGCAACTGCGATCAATGCGCAGCAAGCAATAGCAACACCCTTCAATCAATGTAAAGATAAAGTGCTTTATTTGTCGAATTCAATTGCATATTTGTTTTGTGATAATAATCCACCAGGCACTATAGTAAATTGGTTTACACCAGGAGGTTTAATGGTTGGTGATACCATTCAACTTGGCTTGGCTGGAGTTTATACTTGTCAAATATCGGATTCAAATGCTCTATGCTTTCAACAAACTTGTTATGAAGTTTATATTTATGATTCTACTTCTGGAAATTGTATCCCGACTAATTATACACCTAATTTAATTTTTGAAGAACCACTTTACCAAAGTACAGATACAGTGAGATTGTGTCCGGACGATTATTTTGTCATGCGATTAGTGGATTCGGTTTCGTTTTTTAATGGATTGCCTGATCCTGTTGTTCCAGCTTTCGTGAATTGGTCTTTCACGGGGCCAATTTCATTGGCGGATAGTGGTAGTATGAAAACTTTTGTTTTTCATCGAAATTTTTTCAAGGTTACAGGTACAGGCAATGCTAGTGTAGTTGCGGAAATTATAAACCCCTTTGGAGGTGCTGTGTTAAGCACAATTACTCGTAACTTTAATGTAGAAGGATTTTTGCCCCCTCCCCCTGATGCTGTAATTTCAGGCCCGGCAAGTATATGTCCAGATGATACCGTTTTGCTCACCGTTTCTCCATCTCGTCAATATGCTTTCATGCAATCCGGTATTGTAAGTAGTAATAGTAATATGGATTCAATGATGGTGAATTTGCCTGGTTCTTATAACTCCTATTACACATTAGTGGATCCGATTACAGGTTGTAAAAAGGAATATCTGGTATGGTTTACCCTGCCGCTAACCGCCGTTCCGATGATCAATGCTTTTCCTGCCAACGGACTCATTTGTCCAAATGATTCGATGTTGTTGGTTGCTGACACGGGATTAAATTACACATGGTTTGGACCTGCGGGAACTCCACTTTCTACAAACGACTCACTTTGGGTAATTACTCCAGGCCTATATTATTATACTTTTTCAAATATGGACGGTTGTAATTTATCCTCAGCACCGTTTGAAGTTTTTGGTTATTCAACACCTTATTTAACCGTCGCTAATTCCCCTGTTATTTGCGATGGAGATTCAGTAGTAATTGAATTAAGATCGAATGCCGGATCTCTAATTACTTGGTTGCCTCCGCTGTCGGGTAGCGGACTTTTTCAAACCGTTACGCAACCCGGAATCTATCAATGTCAAGTTTTTTCTTGCAATATTTTAACTTCAATTTCTATTGAAATTATCCCATCTCCTGGAGTTGCTCCCATACACATTATTGGGAGTTCAATTATTTGTCCTAATGATACAGTCCGACTCGTTGGTCCCTCTGGAATGTCCATTTATAATTGGCAACCATCTGGAATCAGTTCGCAACAAATTATGGTTTTTACGGCGGGTACTTATTTCTTAAATGTAGTTGATATTTACGGGTGTCCGTTTGCTGATTCAGTTCATATTGATACGATCACTCGTCCAGCTGCTCCTCTGACTTTAAACGACTTAATTTGTAAAGGGAATACAGCTACCTTAACTGCAAATGCATCGAGTCAGATTTATTGGTTTGATCAAGCAATACCAGCATTTCCATTGGATAGCGGAAATACATATATTACACCTGCCTTAACTGTTAATACTTTGTACTATGCCGCAATTTTTGACGGTACTTGTTTTAGTCCTTCAACTCCTGCATATGTTTTCATTGATCCTGTTTCGGAACTACAAATGATTGTAGGAGATTCTACACTCTGTCCATCTGATTCATTGATACTTTCAGTACCTCTTTTTGTAGGAGCTACTTATTTATGGACAACCCCGAAAGGGAGTTTTACATCACCGCAAATAGTCTTTTCGAATATTGATTCTACTTATTCCGGTATTTACACAGTTGTCATTTCAAATACAGAATGTACGGGGCCGCCAGCGCAAATTCAAATTACGGTTAGGGACAGTCCCCAGTTTTGGGTGGTTGTAAGTAATCCATTCATTTGTCAAGGAGATACGGTACAACTTATCATAAGTAGCGGAGCTTTAAATCCAGTATGGAATAATGGTTTGTCAAATGATACTTCTATCTCTGTTATAAATCAAGGCGACTATTATTATACTGCAGTCGATTTGAATGGATGCATTGCTTCAAGTGATACTATTAATTTAACAATTGCACCTTTATTGGTTTTACCTAGTGTGACTTTTAATTCACCAACATGTTGGTATGATACATTAAGTGCTAATGTAGATATAGTAAATTCTGGATATATTTATAGTTGGCAATTGGGAACTGATACCACTATTGTCAATTCGTTATTAAATTATCCTTTAGAAAATGGTTTTTATACAGGCGTTGTTCAATTAGTAGTATCCGATTCTTTTGGATGTGAAGGTGTATTTCCATTTACTATTTTACCTTTTGCACAACCGAATACGCAAATAGTAGGAAGTAATGTTTTATGTTTTGGGGATAGTACTACACTCAATGTGCAACCTAATACCTTTAGTACCTCATCATGGTTATTAAACAATGGGCAATATGTTTTTAACAGTAGCTTGTTCTTAAACAACGTTTCTCAAACAGATGCAGGTTCTTATTATTTTATTGGTGAATATGCAAATGGATGCCGCGATACTATGCCTTTTCAAGTGGTAGTGTATACAGAGCCCAACGTTTCTTTAGGTGCCGATACGCAGTTATGTATTGGTAGTTCATTGCCACTAACTTTTGATTTGCCGGGTGGAAACTCTTTCGTTTGGAGCAATGGGGGATTTGGAAAAAGTATTACTATTTATGAATCAGATACCCTCTCCGTTTTTGCCTATTATGGTGCTGGATGTATTCTTGCAGATACCATTATTGTTGAGTTTATAGATTGCAATTATTCTATACCTAATGTTTTTTCGCCAAATGGAGATGGCGTAAATGAAGAATTTTATATTCATTTTCCTAGTGCAAAGTTCGGACAACTTACTATTTTTAATCGTTGGGGTGACCTAATTAGAGAGATAAGTGCACAACAACCCATGTGGAATGGTAAAGGTAGAAATGGAGAAAAAGTGGCAGAAGGAACCTATTTTTTTGTTGCTAATTACTTGGATTTTTATAGTCAATCAGTTAAAATAAAAGGCCATATCACTTTGGTTAGGTAATTGTGAATATTTTTTTGAATACTTTACGTTTGATGAATAGGGGATACAGCTTTCGATTGGTAGCTTTGTTCCATGTTTACGTATCAATCTGCGCTCAGCAAAACTCAACTCGATGAACTGATTCTAATTTGTGGAGCAAGCAACGTTTTGTTCAAACAAGAGGATAAAGAAGTTTATGGGAGTGATGAAACCGAAGATTTTCATTTTATGCCGGCAGTCGTTGTCAAGCCCATTTCTGCAGATGAGATTTCGAAAATTATGAAACTGGCGAATCGTGAAAAAATTTCGGTGACACCGAGAGGAGCAGGAACAGGCTTGAGCGGTGGTGCTTTGCCGATTTTTGGCGGCATTGTATTGTCGACAGAACGCTTGAATAAAATCATTGAAATTGATGAGCGTAATTTGCAGGCGACGGTCGAGCCAGGTGTCATCAATCAAATTTTTCGTGATGCAGTAGAAGCAAAGGGTTTGTTTTATCCACCCGATCCTGCCAGCAGAGGAAGTTGCTTTTTAGGAGGTAATTTGGCCGAGAACGCAGGCGGACCGAAGGCTGTGAAATACGGTACTACCAAGGATTATGTTTTGAATTGCCAAGTGGTGTTACCCAGCGGTGATATCATCTGGACCGGAGCCAATGTATTGAAAAATTCGACAGGATATAATCTCACACAGCTGATCATCGGCAGTGAAGGAACTTTGGGCATCATCACTAAAATAGTTTTTCGATTGATTCCTTTGCCCACACAAAATTTGCTGATGTTGGTACCATTTTTCTCTCCTGAAAAGGCGTGCGAAGCGGTCTCCGCTGTCTTCAGAGCGGGTTATACGCCATCGGCGATGGAGTTTATGGAGCGCGATGCCATCGATTTTGTTTTGAAATTTATAGATGTGAAATTGGCAGTGAAAGAGGAGCACCAAGCGCATTTGCTCATTGAGGTAGATGGGCACGATCTGGATATGCTGTTCAAGGACTGTGAAAAGATTACCGAAATTATGTACCAATACGATTGTGATGAAGTGCTTTTCGCCGACACATCTCAACAGAAAAATGATTTATGGCGTATGCGCAGAGCAGTGGGAGAAGCTGTGAAATCACATTCCATTTACAAGGAAGAAGATACTGTGGTACCTCGTGCCGAATTGCCGATTTTATTGAAAGGCGTGAAGGAAATAGGAGCGAAGTATGGTTTTAGATCGGTGTGTTACGGACATGCCGGAGATGGAAATCTGCATGTGAATATCATCAAGGATACGATGTCCGATACCGATTGGGAGACGAAAGTACCACTCGGAATTCGTGAAATTTTTGAACTATGTGTGCAACTGAAGGGTACCATCTCAGGAGAACATGGTATTGGATATGTACAAAAAGCGTATATGGATATTCCTTTTGAAGCCAGTGCTTTAACACTGCAAAAAGGCATCAAATCTCTTTTCGATCCGAATGGAATTTTGAATCCGGGCAAGATGTTCGTCTAGGATTTTCCAATTCCGAATGTTGATATCAGACTCCCAGCAACTTTTATTGCCTTTTTTGCGTTGAATAGACGTAATTTCATAATATTGAAGAAGCACATCATCTTACTATTTTTATTTATTTGTTCATTGACAATTTCTGTTCAGGCGCAAGAGATGTGGGGTACGGCCAATAGCAATTACGCCGGACAAAATGGTATTGATTTAAATCCTGCTTCCATTGCAGGTGTTCCATATCGCTGGGAAATTCATTTTTTATCGATGGATGCATCCATCATGAACAATTATTATTATTTGAAAAGCCAAAGTAAATTAATTACTAAAAGTTTTAAAGGTGAAACCGTCGACGATAGTAAACTCACCGATCGTTACACCAAGAGACCCGATAAATTTGCTTACGCATCGGTGTTTGCCAAATACCCTGCTTTTATTTGGTCGGAGAAGAAATGGTCAGCAGCATTTCATCTTTCAACGCGAGCTGAAATAAGTGCGAACAATATTCCCTATCACCTTGCAAAATTTGCCAAAGAAGGATTTGACTATACGCCACAGCAGAAAATCGACTATGAAGTCAAGAATGCAAAAGTAGCTTTACTCAACTGGCATGAACTCGGCATCACCTTCGCCGGAGTTTTGTACAACGATCAAAAATATTATCTAACGGGTGGCATTACCGCAAATTCATTATACGGCTTAAATGCCATCTACCTAAATTTAGATTATGCCGATTATACCGTTCCTTCCGACTCCCAATTAGTCGTTCGTGATTTAGTAGCATCATACGGACACGCCTTGCCGGAGAATGGCACTGATGGCGGCGATAATCCCTTATCGTACCGCGGTGGAGGATATTCTGTGACCACCGGATTTCAGCTTTATAAAAACCGAAACGAAAATTTCTACAATCCCTGCAAAAAAAGCAACGGAGAAAAACCTTACGATTATCGTTTGGGAGTCTCCATCATCGATGTAGGCTATTTGAACTATACCAGCGGCACCCGTACTTATTTATTCAATAGTCGCTCTGTAGATTGGTACGGCATCGATACTACTTCCTTCGGCGGATTGGTACAAACGGATTCTATTTTGAGTCAGCAATTTTTTGGCGGCTACCGCGCCTCCAGAGACCAAAGAAAAATGACCATGTACTTGCCAACCGCGGCATCCGTACAATTTGACGTTGCCTTCACCGAAAACTACTTTGTCAATTTAAGTGTGATCCAACGTGTGCCATTAGGAAAAAATTCAATTCGCCGCGCCAACCAAATTGCCATCACTCCCCGTTTTGAATCACGCCGCATGGAAATCGCCTTGCCCATTTCCTACTACGAATTATTCAAACCTCGCATAGGATTAAGTTTTCGCTTCAGCATTTTCACCATCGGTACCGATATGATTAGTCCGCTGCTCGGTTTAACGGACTCCTACGGAGCTGATATCTACTTCAGCCTTGCCTGGCGCCACTTCAAAAGTTGCGATGGCATGAACAAAAGAAAAGCGCGGAGAGTAAAGATTGAGAATTGTGTTTTGCCTAATTGATCGGCTGATAGCTTTTGCAATTTAATTTTTCGGCTGGTTTGACATTAATGATTCAGGCGCGGTACGAATTTTACAAAAAAAATATTCGATAAATATGCGACCCCTAGAAGCATTTAACCCTTTTATGGTTATTTTGATATGTCAAAAGAAAAGAATCCCGAAGGGATTCCATGTTTCTTAGCTCCTACCATGTTTCTAAGCTCCGAAGGGCTGGTATGTTTCTAAAAACATAACAAAAGCTACGACCCCGGAGGGGTCGAATAAAACATTGTATAATGGATGTTTTTAATAATGATCTAAGCCTTTGATGGTTTTTCATCATCATAACAAATCGCTTATTTCGACGGATTACATATCTATAGAAAAAACAAAAACGTTCACAACATTTGACCCCTACGGGGTCGGATTTTGAAAAATCAATTTCTTTTTCCTAGAAACATATGACCCCTACGGGGTCGGATTTTGAAAAATCAATTTCTTTTTCCTAGAAACATATGACCCCTACGGGGTCGGATTTTGAAAAATCAATTTCTTTTTCCT
>Ga0105048_10006868_pt1 | contig 18340 bp, 14 predicted proteins | sample MAT05_FD_78382 | JGI IMG/M metagenome (GOLD analysis project Ga0105048, IMG submission 78382) | Freshwater microbial communities from Lake Fryxell liftoff mats and glacier meltwater in Antarctica - MAT-05 | ecosystem: Environmental > Aquatic > Freshwater > Ice > Liftoff microbial mat | place... | reverse complement strand
ACTATTAAACCTTCTACTTTTAACTTTCCAGGGCAAACGGATATTTATAATGGAAAAGTCCGCGATGTTTATTCGCTTCAAAACGATTTCCTTGTTATTGTTGCGTCAGATAGAATTTCGGCCTTTGATTATATTTTACCAAAACCGATTCCATATAAAGGACAAGTGTTGAATCAACTTGCGGCTAAATTTTTAAAAGCAACTTCTGACATTGTTCCAAATTGGTTATTGGGTACTCCAGATCCAAGTGTGGCTGTTGGTCACAAATGCGAACCATTTAAAGTAGAAATGGTGATTCGTGGTTATTTGGCTGGACATGCAGCGCGAGAATATAAAGCAGGCAAACGAATTTTGTGTGGCGTAAAATTACCGGATGGTTTAATAGAAAATGATAAATTTCCTCAACCAATCATAACGCCTGCAACTAAAGCAGAGAGTGGTCATCACGACGAAGATATTTCGCGCGAGGACATCATAGCAAAAGGAATTGTTTCGCAAGAAGATTATTTACAACTTGAAAAATATACTTACGCACTTTTTGAAAGAGGTTCGCAAATAGCCGCCGAGCGTGGTTTAATTTTAGTCGACACCAAATACGAATTCGGAAAAAAGAACGGAAAAATTTATTTGATAGACGAAATTCATACACCAGATTCATCCCGTTATTTTTATGCAGACGGTTATCAAGAAAGACAATCAAAAGGTGAAAAACAAAAACAACTTTCAAAAGAATTTGTGCGCGAATGGTTAATCGAAAATAATTTTCAAGGCCTCGACGGTCAAGCAATGCCAATAATGCCGGATGAATTTGTTACAACTGTTTCTGATCGTTACATTGAACTTTACGAAAAAATTACCGGTGAAAAATTTTTCCGCGCTGATAATTCTAATGTGGATGAACGCATAGAAAAAAATGTGTTGGGTTTTTTACCACATTTGAAATAAATTATCCGTTTCCAATCGTTAAGATATTTTTTTACGCATTGAAATCCACGGCTATATTATGGCGCGTCCCCATGGGACTATTTATTTTCAATTTGAGTTCTTAGTCCCAGTGGACGAATTATTTTATAATCACGGATTTCAATCCTTGGAAAAACCCATGATAGAAAAATCGCAGTCCCATCGGGACGAATTATTTTATAATCACGGATTTCAATCCGTGGAGCGACAACCACAAAAATAAAGTCCCATCGGGACGAGCGATGTAAATCCCAATCTGTTTTATACACCTAATTGCCAGTCAATCCAATAAATTGCTATATTGGTATTCCAAACCCATATATATATATATGCAACTCGAATTTCAAGAATTAGCGTTAATTGCCGAGCAAATGGAACAAGGAATTGTTGTATGTAGCAACAATGGCACAATTGAATTTGCTAATCCATTTGCTTCTAAATTTTTTGCATTTAATTTGAATGAACTGATTGGAAAAAAAGTCAACCAACTTTCGCCTGATTTTAAGTTCAATCCTGAAAAGATGAACGAATCAAAAGTGATTTTAAAAGGAATATCTGTCAAAAATAAATTTGGAATTTCAATTCATTTCAACGCAACATTAATAAAAGCTGTAAGTGGTGAAAGAATCATTGTAATGATAGAAGATATTACAAGTGAAGTGCAAGGTCAAAATGGATTGATAGAAAAAATTAATTGCATTGAAAAACTAACCAAATCGCGTTACATGCGTGATGGGCAATTAACAAGATCGATTCAAGAAATTCTTACCGAATCTGCTATAGCGTTGAAAGTTGAACGTGTGAACGCCTGGAAAGCGGACAAAGATTTTACAATGATTGAGTGCATAGGGAATTATACGAGAAGTACAAATACATTTACGAATAAAACTATTTTGATGCGGCGTGAAATGCCTGCGTATTTTAAACTATTAGAAACACAAGAAATTATCGCAACAAATTATTCGCTCGAAGACGTGCGCACAGAAGAACTTGTTAGTCCTTATCTTGAAAAACACGGCATCACTTCAATGATTGATATTCCTATTCGTATTGAAGGTGAAATGATTGGGGTTGTTTGTTTTGAGCAAGTGGGATCTCCACGTAAATGGGATTTGACGGAAAGAAAATTTGGACTTTTTATTGCACAATTAATTTCGCTTTCTTTAGAATCGTTTGAAAAACAAAAAGGAAAACAGTTGTTGGAAAAAGTGTTGAAAGAGAAAAACGAATTGTTGGCGGCGCTTAGCAAACAAAAAAAATAGAATTCGTTTTATTTATTGATTCAAATTAGTCTGTTTATTTTTTCGAGCTGCCTTTTTATATTTCAAATCCAACATAACAATAATCGCTGTAAACCCCCAAACAGGCACCGTCGCTTTATCTGTATCCAAATAATTATTTAAAATTCCGTGAATAAAATAAGTGATTAGGCCAAGTAACAAAACCATTACAATCATTCGCATATCACCATCAGGCATTCTTATATACAACGTGATGCCTGTATAAATAATGTAGCCAACTAAAACAATCATCAGTATCATTCCCGGTAAACCTTGTTCAGATAATGGTCCCAAATATTCTGAATGTGCATTTCCTCTGTTACCAGAATTTGTTGAAATGATTGACATTCCAGAAGCTAATTGAAAAGGCGCATAGACCATGGCATAGGTTCCAGGTCCCCAACCTAGAATAGGTCGTTGTTCCCACATGCGCACGGCACAACTCCATCTGTTTAAACGTTCTAAATTTGACGCATCGGTTGTAATATTTGCAATTGATTCAATTCGCTCATCCATATTTTCTGTGGCGTGTTCGGCATTATTTTTTTCTAATGAATGTAAGATTTGTGTCCATGACAAAGCCACGTAAACTAAAACGACTCCTCCAAGCGCCATTAAGTATTTGAATCGAACTTTAAAACGAATCAACAAATAAATAATCAAAGCGGCTAGTAAACTTAACCACGCTGCTCGTGTGTAAGACATAATAATTCCAAATCCAAAAAGCACAATTAAAAACACAAGTGTAATTTGAACTAACGCAGAATTTTTTCGACCAAAAAGAAACCCAAAAAGTATTGGATAAATTAAAGCAAGAATAGCGCCGTACGAAGTATGATCTTTAAAAAAAGGCCACATTACCCAATGTCCTGTCTCTTCATCAAAGCCATACATGGCATGATTTGTAAGCGTATATAAAACGACTATTGCTAGCGAAGCTATGTATAGCCATATAAACCAGTAAATATTTTTTTCGTTCTTAAAAAAAGTATAACCAAAAAAATAAATGGGAATGATGAACCACAATTTTGTAAGCAAAAATTTAAAAGAGACAAGAGGTAATTCGCTCGTTATACTTGTTACAAAAATCCAGCAAAGTTGTACAGTAAAAATAATAGTGATAGGATGTTTGAGGAATGCAATATCAAACTGATTCTTCATTAAAAATTGACAGAAAACAATTAACAAAATCATGAACAGAATCAACTCTGTTGGAATAAATAGACCGATTGATCCACCAACAAATTCTTCGATGTTAATTGATAAAGGAGTAAACATTACCATGAACAAAAACAATTTATCCATGTGATAAATTGCTGCATAAATCAAGAGCAAACCAATTGGAATTGCGTTGAGAATTAAATCGCCTTTGTAGATGTAATAAACATTAAATCCTACGAATAAAAATCCGAGAATATAAAACCACCGCATATCTAAAATAGCTTTCACGCGGTTAGAGATTTTAGATAGATTTTTTTCGAACTTCTTTCAATTTCTCGTATCCAAGTAAAAGAAAAATAGCGAATAGAAAAGTTGTGAACGTAGCAAATACAACAATGATAGCTCGTTTAGGCTTTGCTTTTTTGTCTGGAATTTCTGCTTCACTGTGGCGAATAGTTTGTTGAATATTTGTGTGTGCATATTGAGTTGCTTGATCATTTACATCTAAAATATTTGAATAACGCAAACCAAAAAACTCATTCAAATTGGAATACATATCATAATCGGTTGCATACTTTTGTGTTGCATCTATTTTGCGTTGAATTTCATTGGCTAATTCTGTTTTGCCAGCTTTTAACGCTTCAATTTGATCGGTTTGTAAATTGGCTCGTGCATCTTTGCTTACCACACTCGAATCACTCAAACTTTTTAATCGGTCGCTGTAATCGCCCATTTCTTGTTTTATTAAAGAAACTTCTCCTTGCACGGCCCACATTGGACCAACTGAGCGTTGACGAATCATTCTGTTCATCACTGTATCAACTAATCGTACAATGTCGTTGGCCATATCTGCTGCAACAATTGGGTCTGTATCATATACATCAATATTGATTGAATTATGACTTGTTCGTTCAAATTTTACATTGCCTTCGTAAATTTTTTGAAACTCATATCGTGCATGAGATTGTTTCGAATCAATGTCGTAGTGTTTGTATAAATTATATTTTATTGTCAAACTATCTCTGATTTCAGGCGAAATTAAAACTTGCAATAATCGCTCTGCATCTGCTTCATCACCAAATTCAACAACCGAGTTACGACTGTTCGTATTATAATCAACCGAATTTGATTTAGTTGGAAACACAACGGCGCGGGCCATGTAATAAGGCGTCATCATCAATGAAACCACAATAGAAATAACCAATGCAAAAGATGTAATAATTATTAATGGCTTCCTTTTTTTCCAAAGAAAAGCGACTAAATCGCCCGAACTAAAATTTTGTTCCTGATTCATGTTCAATTAATTGCTAATTAGATAAGTATTTAATTTAAAGGTTTACGATAAAAACCCAGAAAAGTTCAACAGCTTTCCAAGGTTGAATCAAGAAATACAAACGTTGCATGAATTGATTTCGTATTTTTAGAGTCTAAATTATTTTTTATGAAAATTTTTCTTCCAATTGTTGCTTTGGCTTTGTTGAGTTTTGTGGTTTTCAACAGAACTACAGAATCAAGCTATAAAAGTAGAACTATTGCTACTCGAGATACTGAAATTCCAATTCCTACTCAGGTTTACGACCACATGCAAGATGAAGAGGGATTTGGAGAAAGAAAGCGTCAGTATTTTGAAATGATTCATGGAAATAATCCTGATGTAGATTGGCGTGCAATCAACAATGCAAATTTCAGGGCTATTTATGAGCAAAGAGTAGTGAAGCGCAAAAACAAAACACCCGAAATTTTTGCAAATGGCGAGATAGAAGCTGAATGGATTGAGCGCGGAAGCAACAACAACGCTGGTAATGTTCGTATTTCTGATTATGATCCATCTACAGATGCTGTTTATTCAATATCTGACGGAGGTACTTTATGGAAAGGATCAATTTCTGGAACAACTTGGGAACCATTGAACGAAGACATTCAATTTGGTGCGCACGCATTAAAAGTTTTTTACACGGGTGCAGGTGATTTGAGAATTATCGCGGCAATTGGTCACGACTTATATTATTCAGATGATGAAGGCGACACATGGACACAATCAACTGGCTTTGTGAGTTCACCAGATTATGGAGGAGCAATTAACCTTGTGCGTTTAAATGATCCACAGAACACGCTTCTTTATTTGTATGAAGGATACGATTTTGGATTAGATGAGTGGGAGAATAGATTAGCTTTTTCTGTCAATGATGGTGTAACATTTACACATGTAACCGATTTTAGTATTTCAAACAAAGATTTTATTTCAATGTCAGTGCCTTATAATTCGGCTACTGCATATATTTTAAATGAGAATGATGATACGTATAAATTTGAAGGTGGAGTTTTAATACCCATTTCAACAGGCTTAAGTTTAAACGGAACAAATCAATCGCACATTGTAGCAAATATGACTGCAACTGATACAACAATTTATGTGTTGATGGATCATGAAGAGTTATATAAATCAACAGATAATGCAATTAGTTTTTTACCTGTTTCAACTTTACCAGTAGCAACTTGGGATGTTGGGATTCAAGTATCTATTGATAATCCGGATGTTTTATATTTTGGAGAAATGGAATTGTATCGTTCGTTTGATGGTGGTGTAAATTGGTCGTTAGTTAATTTTTGGTGGCAATATTATGATGATGTTGCAACTAAAATCCATGCAGATATTATGAGCATTTCTCCTTTTAAAGATTCAAACGGAGATGAATTTACACTAGTACCAAATCATGGAGGTATCAGTATTTCTTATGACAATTTATTAACTACAGAAAATATAGGAATGGTTAATTTAAATGTTGGACAATTTTATGATGTAATTACTAGTCCAATTAATTCAAATTATATTTTTGGCGGAACACAAGATCAAGGATTTCAGCGAACCATTGAAGGAAATTTATTGACGTCATCTTACTTCGAGCAAGTAATTTCTGGTGATTATGGACACATGCAATTTTCAAACAATGGTCAAGGAATTTGGATACAATATCCAGGTGCAGATTTTGCTTATTATGAAAATGCAATGACCGATCCTAATAGTGCTTTTTGGCATAATATTGATGGCTCCGATATGCCGAATTATGATTGGATTGTTCCAACAAGCGCAGCTCCAAATCCTGCTGATGACTACATTCTTGTTGGTGGTGGAGAAGAGAGCGGAGGTAGTGGTTCTTATCTTATCAAATTAGAAAATGCTGGAGGTGCAGCAAATGTTTCTCAATACAATTTCGATTTTAACGCTGCTTCAGGTGGAAATATTTCTGCAATCGAAACAACTCCGCTCGACGAAAACAAATGGTACGTTGCAACAGACAATGGAAAATTTTATCATTCAGAGGATGCGGGAGCAACATGGACTGTCGCATCAAGTTTTACAGGACCAGGAAGTGATTGGATATACAGTTCTGATATTTATGCATCGCGCTTAACACAGGGTTTAGTTTACGTAGGGGGATCGGGTTATACAACCGAACCAGTTTTTATGTCTGTGAATGGTGGAGTTTCTTTTGTGGAAATTAGTACTGGGTTACCTGAAACAATGGTGCACGAATTATGTATGGATCCAGCAGAAAAATATTTATTTGCTGCGACAGATGCTGGCCCTTATGTTTACGTTGTGTCGGAAGGGGAATGGTTTGAATTACTTGGCTTATCAGCTCCGGTGCAAGAATATATATCGGTTGAATTTGTGGAAGCAGAACATTTGGTTCGTTTCTCTACATGGGGACGCGGTATTTGGGATTTTAAATTGACACAAGTTGCAGAAACACCTGAAATAATTTCCGAAAACAACAATTCAATTTATCCAAATCCATCTGCTTCAGGAAATGTTACAATTCAATCTGATAAAAATTCCGCATTCATAATTTATAATTTGCAAGGACAAGAAGTGTTAAGAAGTTTATTAATCAACGGAACAAATACCTTCAATCTTTCACATCTCAAAAATGGAATGTATGTTTTTATAATGATTGATCAAAAAGGAACAATTACAAAAGAGAAGTGGGTGAGAAATTGAGCTCAACAGGATAGCGTAAAGAGGGCGGTGAAATTTTTAGAATGAATTCAAAGCGAGTGGAAGCATGTCAATTACATCCGATGCAATCATTCCGCGTTCGCCGTGTTTTTGTTTTACCAAGTCGGCGGCATAACCATGAATAAACATTCCGTTCATTGCAGCTTCTTTGGCTGAATATCCTTGCGCTAAAAACGAACCAATAATTCCAGTTAAAACATCACCCATGCCTGCGGAAGCCATACCAGCATTGCCGCTGGAATTAATAAAAATTTCTCCGTAGGGTGTTGTTAATTTTGAATAAGCGCCTTTTTGTAAAATAAAAATTTTGTGCTTAATAGAAAATTCAATTTGTTTTTCAAGGGTTTCTTCAGGCGTATTAAATTTTCCAATCAAGCGTTCTAATTCTTTGGCATGTGGTGTTAGAATGCTATTTGGTTGAAGATTTTGTAGCAATTTTTTATCTGATGCAATTATATTCAATGCATCGGCATCTAAGACAATTGGTTTTTTACAGTTCAATACAAACTCCAATACTTGCTTTGAGTGGCTTGTAATTCCAAGTCCCGGACCAATTGCAATCGCCGAAGTTTTTTCTGGTAAAGTAGAGACGTTAGAAATATATATGCATTCAGGAATTGTTTGTAAAAGTACAGTCGAAGCATTTGCGTTACAATGAGTTGCTACATATCCGCAACCTGTTCTAAATGCAGCTCTGCTTGATAGAACTGCTGCACCAGAATAATTTTCGAAGCCTGCAATAATGGTTAAGTATCCATTTTTTCCTTTGTGAGAAAAAGTTGTTCTATCTTTTAATTCAAGGTCATTTTTTGTAATGAATTTTGCAAAAGGTTTTTCATTAAAATTAGCATGAAGTCCAATATCAATGACTCTAAATTTTCCTACGAAAGCTGAATATTCACCAAATAAAAACGCCATTTTAGGGGATTGAAAAGTAATGGTTTGATTTGAGTGTATGATATTTTTTAATGAGTTGGTTCGATTGTCTAAACTAAAAAGCCCACTTGGTAAATCAACAGAGACAATATGAATAGATGAAGAATTTAGTTGTTCAATAATGGTTGAAACCCAACCTGTAATTTCTTTGTTTAAGCCTGATCCAAAAATGGCATCAATAATTAAATCAGATTCAATTGTAATTTCGTGAGAGTGTTCGTTTAGTATAGTTGGTTTTATTTCTTTCGGCAAACGTTCCAAATTAGTTTTGAAATCATCCGAAAAAGAGTTAGAAAATTCTACAATAAAAACGTCCACTTTAATTCCGCGTAAATGAAGAAGTCTTGCAATCACTAAACCATCTCCACCATTATTTCCAACGCCGCAAATAATACTGACAGACTTAAATAAATTGGTAGCTAAAATTTGTTTTGCGCACATTGTTCCCGCGCGTTCCATCAAATCGATGGATGAAATAGGTTCTGTACGAATTGTAAACTCGTCCCAAGCTTTAATTGTTTTGCTATCGTAGATTCCTAAACTCATTTTTTAATAGCTGATAAAACTTTTTGAATTTGTGGAATAAGCATGGTAGCCTCATCGTTTATAATCACATAATCAGCAAGTGGAATTTTTTTTTCATCGGACCATTGATTTGAAATGCGTCGCTCAATTTGTTCATCAGTCATTTGGCTACGTACTTTTAGTCTACTTTTTCGAAGCGATAAGGGTGAAGTAATCAACACATTGAAAGAATTGTTTTTATACGCTCCAGTTTCAAATAATATAGCTGCTTCATTGAAAACAATGTCGGAATTTTGATGTTTGACCCATGTCTGAAATGCTTTTCTAACTTTAGGATGAACAATTTTATTAAGTCCATCGAGCATTTCTGGTTTCTGAAAAACCTGTTCCGAAATGTATTGTTGATTTAATTGAGATTGGAGATAAGCTTGCTCGCCAAACAATTTTTTGATTTCAGTACTGGCTTCTTTATCTTCCACCACAATAGTTTTAGCCTCATTGTCCGAATAAAAAACGGGATAACCCATGATATTTAAGATACGACAAACCAATGATTTGCCTGTACCGATACCACCGGTTATCCCGACCGTTATAATCGAGTTCAAGCTTAAATTTCTTCTACTTCAATCATCTTGAATGGAAGATCAATGATTGCTTGGTAATCCTCACCTGCTTCTTCCATATCTTCATCATCTTCTTCAAAATACCAGTTAACTTTAACTTCGGTATTACCGCTGTTAAGTTTTTCTAACTGTTTGAAAAGATCCAATATACATTTTGATGAAGATGTATTGAAATACTCCAATTTAATTTCAACAATAGTATTTGGCTTAGGGTTTGCACCGTAAGCGTCAATCCAATCGTTAAGTGGTTTGTAAAATTCAATTGAATTTTCAGGAATAGATCGCCCTTTCAGTTCCAACACTCCATTTGTACTGTCAAATTTTACGGTTGGCGTTTTTGCTGATCCTTCTAGATTTAAATTTTCCATATTCTATCTTTGTTATTCTGCTATTTTTACTGTTAAACTAAAAAAACTTGTTTTCTCATTAATATCTTTAAAAAAATATTCCAGTTTTTCACCGGATTTTCGAGCTATGTCAATCATTCCTAAACCCGCTGTTCCTTTTGCTGACATATTACCTTCAGCTAACACATGCTTATAATATGATTTTAACTCTTCTTTGTCCATGCCATTTACCAAATCTAATTTCTCTTTCAGTACTGGTACGTCAGATGAACGCATATAGTTACCTGTTGTAATTTGATAAGAATCACCAAGTTTTGCAATCATTAAAAGAGCTGATTTTTCTTCTGATGCAATATGAATGGTGTTATCTTGATCAATGTGATGATAGAGATTTTGTAAACATTCAACCAAAATATTAAATACTTTTTTCTTAACTTTTGGATTCTCATCAATGTGCTCCATTTTTGACTCCATGATTTGGAGAATGGTTGTTAAAAGTTCAGATGTAATCATGCCTTTAAAAGACAAGAGTACATTTCGCTCTTCTAACTTTTTGTATATGTCGTAAACTTGGTCCACTTGGTTATGCGCTTGACAAATATATAAAATTATAATATGAATGTTGAGTTTCATATTATAATTTTCAGTTTTAAAGCAATTCTATCTTATTTTTGCAGAAAATAATCTCAAATGGCCGAGTGGTTCGAGGATTGGTTCAATACCAAGTATTATCATATTTTGTATGATCATCGAAATGATGAAGAGGCAAATACGTTTATAAAAAGGCTCAGCGACGAATTAGCTTTGCCACAAAAAGCTCGAATTTTAGATTTGGCTTGTGGTCAAGGAAGACATGCAAGGTTTTTTAATGAACTTGGCTATAATGTAGTAGGGGTGGATCTTTCTGAAGAATCAATTCTTTCAGCAAAATCATTTGAAAATGAAAGTTTGTTTTTTCATTGTCATGATATGCGAAACACAATGAATTTCGGTGAATTTGATTTAGTCTGCAACCTCTTTACTAGTTTTGGTTACTTCGAAAATCAAACTGATAACTTAACTGTACTTAATTCAATTCGACCAAGCTTAAAAAATAATGGCATACTTGTCATAGATTTTTTGAATGCAGAAAAAGTAAAGGCCGAATTAATTGCTGAACAAATTGTTATTAAAGGAGGAATTACATTTCAAATTTCAAGAAATATAGAAAACGATAGAATTGTCAAAACAATTAGTTTTAAAGACAATTCAAACGATTTTAATTTTCAGGAAAAGGTACAATTGTTGACGTTGAGTGATTTTGAAGAATTACTCAAAAAATCAGGATTTAAAATTTTAACTGTGTTTGGCGATTATAATCTTGGTAAATTTGCGCCAAAAAATTCTGAGCGCTTAATCTTAGTTGCACAGAAAGTTTAAATTATGGAATTGTATTTACAAGTAATACTCATTATACTAGCAGTGGCCATTGGAGCAGTGCTAGTTGATTTATTTAAGAAACAAGCCAACTTTAAGTTATTGCTTTCTTTTAGTGGTGGTTTTTTATTGACCATCATTTTCACCCATATTTTGCCAGAAACGTATCATGATGCCGGTCATTCAATTGGTTATTTTATTCTCATTGGTTTTTTATTGCAGGTTTCGCTTGAGTATTTTTCTAAAGGTGCAGAGCACGGACATACTCATATTCATTCTGATCAGCATGGTTTTTTTCCGGTTGCAATTTTTGTAAGTTTATCCATTCACTCATTTCTAGAGGTAATTCCAGTGCATAACCATCCTCCTTTGTTTTGGGGAGTAATTCTTCATAAAATTCCAGAAGCAATTGCGTTGAAAACAATTTTTAACGCATCGGGAATAAGCAAAACTAAATCGTGGATTTTTGTTGCGTTATTTGGTTTAACAGCACCTTTAGGATTAATTTTTGGAGAATCAATTCTTACTACGCTCAGCATTGACCCATCATGGATTTTAGGAATAGCGATTGGAATGTTTTTACACATTTCAACCACCATCATTTTTGAATCGAGCGAAGGCCATAAAATAAATGTTTTAAAACTGATTGCCATTCTTCTTGGATTTGGTATTGGCGTTATAGTGGGTTGATAGATTAAATTTATTTGTCAATAAAAAAATACAATTTTTTTGTACCTAAAATCTATCTAACTTTGTATCATAAATTAAGATTATAAATTAAAAAAAAATAGAAATAATGGGAGTATTAGTAGGAAAAAAAGCACCTTCATTTTCAGCTCCGGCTGTTGTAAATGGTGGAGAAGTAGTTCAAGATTTTTCGCTTGAACAATTTAAAGGTAAAAATCATGTGGTCTTATTCTTTTATCCAAAGGATTTTACGTTTGTATGTCCAAGTGAATTACATGCGTTTCAAGCAAAATTGGCTGATTTCGAAAAACGCGGAACTAAAATTGTTGCTTGTTCAACAGATACAGAAGAGTCGCATTGGGGCTGGTTACAAATGGATAAAAATAATGGTGGAATAAAAGGAATAACTTATCCAATCATTGCTGATACCAACAAAACAATTTCTGATGCTTACGATGTGTTATTAGGTGAATATACGTATGATGAAGAAGGTGCTTTAGTTGCAACAAATACAATGATTGCTTATCGCGGTTTGTTTTTGATTGACAAGGCTGGAGTAGTGCGTCATCAAGTAGTAAATGATTTGCCACTTGGTCGTAATGTAGATGAAGTGCTAAGAATGGTAGATGCTTTACAGTTTAATGAAGAACATGGTGAAGTTTGTCCCGCCAACTGGACCAAAGGTGATGAAGGTATGAAAGCAACGCATTCTGGTGTGGCTGAATATCTTGCTTCTCACTAATTTTTAACGACTTATATGGGTAATTTGGTTTCATTGTTTTGTTATTTAAGGATAAATTAACATATTGAACCAAACCTTATGGCTAATTTTACGTTTATAATTTCAACTAATTTAAAAAAAAATCAATATGAAAAAAACAGTTTTAATGTTAGCCCTAGGTGGCTTGATGTTAGCAACGCCTTCTTGTAAAAAAGGAGAAAATGATCCAGGCTTAAGTTTATCTTCACGAAAAGCACGTATTTCTGGTGAGTGGGATGTTACAGGTTATGAAGCATCATCTACAAACACTGAGGCCGATGGTGATTATTTAAAAACTACCAGCACAATGAGTGGTACAGTTATTACAACAACAAACACTAACCACGATCATAGTTCTGGTACCAATACATCATCTACAAGTACACAAACTTTGAATGATGGAGCGATGATGATAAATAAAGACGGTACTTTCGAAAGAACATGGAACACTACAACTGTTTCGACGTCAACTTTAGTGTTGTTCGGTGTAACTTATACTACAGTGAGCACAACTATATCAACAAGTAAAGAAACTGGAAACTGGAGTTTTGTTGGAAAAGTGAAAGATGAGTATAAAAATAAAGAACGTGTTGTAATGAACACTACTTCTAAAACTTGGACTGCACAATCTACATCTGTAACAACTAATACTTTTGATAGTAATGTTACAACAAATAATGGTGACAAGAACACAGGTACAGATACTTACTACAGCGGAGAATGGGCGACAACTTATGAAATTGACCAGTTAAAAGGAAAAGAAATGGTTTGGATCATGATGGAAAGCAATACTGGAACAAACAGTAATACTCCTTTCGGTGGTTCTACTACAACTACAACTGATGATGATTATAAGAAAGATGTTAAAATTACGCTCACAGCAAAGTAGTCTTGTCTTAATAAAATAAAATTAAAACGCCTCGTCTTTGACGAGGCGTTTTTTTGTGCATATCTCTGTAAAATTTCCACCAGCTTTTTCAAATTCAAATAGTTAATTTAGGGGATTCGTTTTATTGAAACGACGACCGCATTATGTACTTAATATTTGATACCGAAACAACCGGATTACCCAAGAACTGGAATGCTCCTGCAACGGATACAGACAATTGGCCACGTTGCGTTCAAATAGCTTGGCAACTTCATGATGCTTTTGGTCAACTTGTTGAACACCGAAGTTTTTTAGTTAAACCAGAAGGTTTTAATATTCCCTTTGATGCAGAAAAAATTCATGGTATTTCTACAGAATTAGCAAAACAAGAAGGTTTACCAATTCAAGAAATAATAGTCGAATTTAACTTGGTCTTGGCAAAAACAAAATTTTTTGTTGGGCAAAATTTAGGATTTGATTTAAATATTGTTGGTTGTGAATTTCATCGACTTGGAATTGAAAATATTCTTACTAAGTTTCCTGTTTTAGATACATGCACCGAAAAAACGGCTGAGCTTTGCCAATTAACGGGTGGGCGTGGAGGTAAGTTTAAATTGCCAACTTTATCTGAACTGTATCGTAAATTGTTTGGTGCTAGTTTTGACGAAGCACACAATGCCACTGCTGATGTGGAAGCAACAACACGTTGTTTTTTCGAATTGATTCGAACGAATCATTTCACACCACAAGAGTTACAAAGTGATGAAAATTATCTTTCCGAGTTTATCTCTAAAAATTCCGGAACGATTCAAAATTATGGACTGATTCATCAGAATTTAAAAGCACTTAGTCAATCTATCAAACAAAACAATGCTTCTCAAAATGAAGCAAAAATAATTGACATTAGTGGCAACTCGGAGCGCTTGGCTCAGGTTGAGTTTTCTCATCTGCACAATCATTCACAATATTCAATTCTTCAATCAACAATTGAAATTAAAAAATTGATTAAACGTGCTGGCGACTTGAATTGTCCAGCTGTGGCGTTAACAGATACAGGCAATATGATGGCCGCATTTGTTTTTGTGAAAGAAGTTATCAAATACAATGAAGGAATTGAAGAGCAAGTCGCAAAAGCATTAGAAAAAGGAGAAACATTTTCAAAGAAAAAACTTTTGGCAATAGTTGGTTGCGAATTTAATGTTTGTCGCGACCTCACTGAAAAATCTAATAAAGACAATGGTTATCAGGTTGTCTTTTTAGCAAAAAATAAAAAAGGGTATCATAATTTAGCAAAGTTAGCGTCTTACGCATATACCGCTGGATTTTATTATGTGCCACGTATCGATCGAAATATCATAGAACAATACAAAGAAGATTTGATTGTTTTAACTGGTGGTTTAACAGGCGAAATTCCAAATTTAATTCTAAACGTTGGCGAAAATCAAGCAGAGGAAGCATTGCTTTGGTGGAAAGAAAAATTTGGTGCTGATTTATACATCGAAATAATTCGTCATGGTTTTGAAGAGGAGAATAGAGTGAATGAAACTCTTTTAAAATTTCATCAAAAACATAACATCGAAATTGTTGCAGCCAATTCAAATTTTTACCTAGATAAAAAAGATGCTAATGCACACGATATTCTTTTATGTATTAAAGATGGAGAATTAAAATCAACTCCAATTGGCAGCGGGCGTGGATTTAGATATGGTTTAAAAAATGAAGAGTTTTATTTTAAGTCGCCCGACGAAATGAAAAAACTTTTTGCCGACTTGCCCGAAGCGATAGAAAACACAAATAAAATTGTTGAAAAATGCGAATCATATACACTGGCAAGAAAAACACTTTTGCCTGCATTTGTTATTCCACAAGAATTTGAAGATGTTCAAGATAAAGAAGATGGGGGAAAGCGCGGAGAAAATAATTTTTTACGACATCTTACTTACAAAGGCGCCGAAAAAAGGTGGGGAACATTGTCACAAGAATTACGTGACAGATTGGATTTTGAATTAGCGACAATTTCAAATACAGGATATCCAGGTTATTTTTTGATTGTACAAGATTTTTGTCAGGCAGCAAGAGACATGGGTGTTTCAGTTGGTCCTGGAAGAGGCTCTGCGGCTGGTTCAGCCGTTGCTTATTGCACTGGAATTACAAATGTAGACCCCATAAAGTATGATCTCCTCTTTGAGCGTTTTTTAAATCCCGAACGTGTTTCATTGCCCGATATTGATATTGATTTTGATGATGAAGGTCGCCAAAAAGTAATTGATTGGGTAATTAATAAATACGGTTCAAAACAAGTTGCGCAAATTATTACTTATGGAACAATGGCTGCAAAGTCATCCATCCGCGACACTGCACGTGTATTAGATTTGCCTTTACACGAAGCCGATAAATTAGCAAAATTGGTCAGCGATATTTCGTTGAATCAAACCATGAATTTAACGACGGTTGAACTCGCTGAAAAATTTAAAAATAATCCTGACGATTTAAGCAAAGCAAATGAGTTGAGAACAATTGCCAAAGGAAAAGATTTACGCAGTGAGGTTGTCAATCAAGCAGTATTGTTGGAAGGTTCGATGCGAAATACAGGAACGCATGCATGCGGTGTAATTATTACGCCAGATGATATGGTGAAGTTTGTGCCTGTTACTAAAGCTAAAGATAGTGACATGCTCGTAACACAGTTTGATAACTCAGTTGCTGAAAGCGCTGGTTTATTAAAAATGGATTTCTTGGGCTTACGCACCTTAACGATTATTAAAGATGCAGTGTCTTATATCAAACAAAATCATGACATTGATTTAGACATTGATATCATTCCGTTGGATGATCAAAAAACCTACGAATTATTTCAACGTGGCGAAACCAATGCCGTATTTCAATATGAGAGTGCTGGTATGCAAAAATCTTTAAAAGATTTAAAACCCGACAGCTTTAATGATTTAATTGCGATGAATGCCCTGTATCGTCCAGGACCTATTGCATACATTCCTAATTACATTAACCGTAAACACGGTAAAGAACCTATTACCTTTGACTTAGAAGGCATGGACGAGTTTCTTGGTGAAACCTATGGTATTACTGTATATCAAGAACAGGTAATGCGACTCTCACAAAAGTTAGCAAACTTTACCAAAGGTGATGCAGATACCTTGCGAAAAGCAATGGGAAAAAAAGATCGAGCGACGCTTGATAAAATGAAAGGCAAATTCATTGATAATTGTAAATCAAATGGACATGATACTGCGGTTGCCGAAAAAGTATGGAAAGATTGGGAAGCCTTTGCTAGTTATGCTTTTAATAAATCGCACTCTACGTGTTATGCTTATGTTGCCTTTCAAACAGCGTATATCAAAGCGCATTATCCTTCTGAATTTATGGCCTCGGTTTTAAACCATGCGAGTAGTATTGATTCCATTTCTTTTTTAATGGAAGAGTGCAAGCGTATGGGGGTTAAGGTCTTAGGGCCAGATATTAATGAAGGCTTTGCTAAATTTTCTGTTATCCCCGGTGGGTCTAATATTCGTTTTGGAATGGCCTCTATTAAAGGTGTTGGCGAAAACACGGTTGAAAATATTATTGCCGAACGAAATACAAATGGTGTTTATACTTCTGTATTTGATTTAGCAAAACGTTTAGATTCAAAAAGCGTTAATAAAAAATCATTAGAGGGGCTTGCCTTAGCTGGTGGCTTTGATAGTTTTGAAAACATGCATCGCGCCATGTTTTTTACGGTTGATTTAGATGGTCAAACATTAACCGACCGTATGATTAAATATAGTAATCAAATGAGTTTGGGAAATGATAGCTCACAAGCTAGTTTATTTGGTGGCGATGATGAAATAGAAATCACTGAACCTCAGTTACCTAATAAAATTGAGCCTTGGAGCAAGTTAGAAGAATTAGCTCGTGAAAAAGAAGTAGTAGGCTTCTTTATCTCTGGTCATCCCTTAGATCCTTACAAATTAATTATTGATAACAAATGCAACGCCAATTGTGCAGTATTAAAAGCAAATATAGAAAGTTTCAAGGGCAAGGATATTGTTTTTGGAGGTATCATCACAGGATCAGAACAACGCATTAGTAAAACAGGAAATGCCTTTGGGAAACTAATCGTTGAGGACTATCATGGAGCGATTGAATTAATGTTGTTTGGAAAAGATTTTGTGGAGTATAATAAGTTCATGGTCAACTCTTTATTTGTTTATGTGAAAGCAAAAGTGCAAGAACGATATGGACAACCTGGAAGTTTAGAAATTAAAATTCAAAAAATTGAGCTTCTCGAAAATGTCAAAGAAAATATCTTCTCAACTATGAAATTAAAATTAGATGTGAATGCTATTAATGAACAACTCATTGAAAAAATAGAAACTATTTTTAGTACATCTCAAGGCAAATGTTCGATTGAGTTTTTGGTGGAAGATGCTGCCGAAAATCTAAATGTGAAATTATTTTCTAAATCTCATAAAATAGCTGTAAGCACAGAAATAATCAATGAACTAGATAAAATTGGAAGTTTAACGTATGAGTTGAATTAAATAGAGCTTGCTCAACAACTCAATATTCTAATTTTAGTTTTAGGAAAAAAAAATAAAAAACTCTGTAAAACTAAATTCTTTTTTCTAACCGCCTATTTTGTAATTAGTGTCAGCAAGAAAACACCACTTTTTAAAAAAAGAGATAAATTGTCTATTCAAGAATAGAGGGAAAACAATTTTCACTCTAATATTTCCCAAAATAGCAAGTTAGT
>Ga0105048_10006864_pt1 | contig 18352 bp, 7 predicted proteins | sample MAT05_FD_78382 | JGI IMG/M metagenome (GOLD analysis project Ga0105048, IMG submission 78382) | Freshwater microbial communities from Lake Fryxell liftoff mats and glacier meltwater in Antarctica - MAT-05 | ecosystem: Environmental > Aquatic > Freshwater > Ice > Liftoff microbial mat | place... | reverse complement strand
CTACAGATGTCTTTGAGCAAAGAATAGCTGCTTTGGAAGGAGGTGTCGCTGCAGTTGCTACTGCATCCGGGCAAGCCGCACAGTTTCTTGCATTAAACAACATTTTACAAGCCGGAGATAATTTTGTCAGTACTTCATATTTATATGGTGGGACCTACAATCAGTTTAAAGTTGCTTTCAAACGTCTAGGTATAGAGGTGAGATTTGCAGAAGGAGATGAACCATCAAAGTTTGAAGCCCTGATAGATGATAATACAAAGGCAATTTATCTTGAAACCATAGGAAATCCAAAGTTTAATGTCCCTGATTTTGAAGCCATTGCTGATCTGGCCGTAAAATATGATATCCCGCTTATAGTGGATAATACTTTTGGGGCTGCCGGATATCTTTTCAGACCTTTGGAACATAGGGCACACATTGTAGTAGCATCAGCCACCAAATGGATAGGGGGTCATGGTACGAGCATTGGTGGAATCATCGTTGATGGGGGTAATTATAATTGGGGAAATGGTAAGTTTCCACAATTTTCAGAACCTTCAGAAGGTTATCATGGCCTAGTTTTTTCAGATATATTTGGCGTAGAAAATCCTTTAGGTTTACCAAATATTGCTTTTGCCATACGAGTGAGGGTAGAAGGATTGAGAGATTTTGGGCCTTCATTGAGTCCTTTTAATGCATTTCAACTTATTCAGGGATTGGAGACTCTATCACTACGGGTACAGCGAACTGTGGATAATGCTTTTGAATTATCTCATTGGCTGTCTATACATCCACAAGTAGAAAATGTCAACTATCCAGGATTGGAAAGTAGTACTTATCACAGACTTGCCAAAAAATATCTAAAAAATGGGTATGGTGGAGTTCTTAGTTTTAATATTAAGGGCACAAAAACTGATGCTGAAGGATTTATTAATAATCTTACACTGATCAGTCATCTTGCCAATGTGGGTGACGCAAAAACCCTGATCATACAGCCATCCGCGACCACACATCAGCAACTTAGCGAAAAAGAGCAGATAGCAGCTGGGGTACAACCAAATTTGTTGAGACTTTCTGTGGGCATTGAACATATTGATGATATAAAAAATGACCTTATGGAAGCTTTTGCTGCTGTAAAGAAGCATCAGGAAGAAGAAATATCAGCACAAAAGACTGTTGACGCCACACTTAACTAAACAGCGAATGCCTTTTAGTCAAAGCAGTAAATGATGCGAATAATCCATTTTTTTAAATTTGACATGAAGAAAAAATCCCAAATTGGTAAAATGGTGTTGTCTGGTGTTTATCTTTTTAAAGTTTTGTCGGGCAAATATAAAATTGGAATTATACCTGAAATATTGTTTACATGAATCAATATCATTAAAATTATACAAGTGCAAGCAAAGGGATCATATCAATCAGAAACGTCTGTAGGGGCTTCTGAACTTATTAAGGATGACAAAAAATACTTTACCTATCCGTATCCGTTTCAATTGGAATCAGGAGCTTCATTGCCTGAATTTACATTGGCTTACCATACTTTTGGCACATTAAATGATGCAAAAGATAATGTAGTATGGGTGGTACATGCACTTACAGGAAGCAGCAACCCGATGGAGTGGTGGCCGGGTGTAGTTGGTCAGGGATGCGTTATAGATCCTGAAAAACATTTTATTATTTGTGCCAATTGTTTAGGTTCACCTTATGGTTCTACCTGTTCATTATCTATGAACCCCAATTCGGGACAGCCATATTATCATGATTTCCCACTCATTACAAACAGGGATATTGCCAATAGTTTTGAGTTATTAAGAATGCATTTAGACATTGAGCGGATCAGGTTACTGGCAGGGGCATCTCTGGGTGGACAGCAGGCATTGGAATGGTCTGTGATTGCTCCAGGAGTCTTTGATTATCAATTGCTCATTGCTACAAATGCCAAACACTCTCCCTGGGGTATAGGATTTAATGAAAGTCAAAGACTTGCTATAATGGCCGACCAGACCTGGAAGGAACGTCGGGATGATTCCGGTCAGGCAGGATTGTTGGCTGCTCGTTCCATTGCTTTACTGAGTTATCGTTCTGCCCAAGGTTATAATAAAACACAGGCAGATGATGAGGAAAAGCTAGATGACTTTAAAGTTCAGACTTATCAGCGGTATCAGGGTGAAAAATTGGTGAAAAGATTTAATGCATTTTCATACTGGACCTTATCAAAAGCCATGGATAGCCATAATATTGGTCGTAATCGGGGAGGAATTGAATCCGCCTTGTCTTCCATCAGAGCAAAAACGACAATTCTTGGTATTGAAACTGATATTTTATTTCCTTTAGAAGAACAGCAGTTGTTATACCGATACATCCCAAACGCAAGATTGGATGTCATACACTCTGATCTTGGACACGATGGCTTTTTGACTGAAAGCAGTAAAGTTACTCAAATAATAAAAGGTGTGATGGGTTGAAATCAAAATAAAAAAGACATCCGGATTTTCTTTCGGACGTCTTTTTTTTTATTTTAAAGATCTAATAACAATTAATTTATCCTTTTCTACTCTTTTTTACGGTAGTTTTTTTTGCTCTTACATTGCCTTTGGAGCCTTTTACAGTAGTAGTTTTTTTAGTTACTGAGTTGCCCTTTGGCCCTTTGACTTTAGTTTTGGTACGAGTTACTTTATAGTTTGCGTGAGCTCCTGCGTGTTTTGTACGAACGGTAGAAGAAGTCACTCTTAAAGGTTTGTATAAACCATGCGCTCGGACTACACGATGTGTACTTACCATTCTGACAGTAGGACGGTGATGAACCACCCTGAATGGGTGCCATACTGCCCATCCCAGTGGTCTCCATGGTTTCCAATAAGTAGGATATTGCTGCCATCTCCATGGAGACACCCACAATCTGTATCCAGGCGAATAAATGTATTTTACGGGGCGCCAATACCATACGTTTACGGGCACATCAGCAATATCTACGCCTGGTTTCACATCTTTTTTTTCATACGATGGTTCTACGATGACCATTTCGCCGTAAATATCTTCATCACCAATTATTTGTAGTCGTGCTTGTTCGTTAAAAGTTTTTTCGAGTTCTAATACCGCGATATCCTGGTTTTCACTTTCTGACACTGGTACTTGTAGGATAAAGATATGTATATCACCTTCCTGTTTTGAAATAACTTTTACATAATCAATATCTCCATCACCATTCAGATCCAGATTGTTGATGTGATTTTCTTCGGTATTTAGTGATTTTTCAAATGCTTCCAGAGATGCTGACTTTTGAAATAAATCAAGTGCACCTTCGAGGCTGAAATAATCTCCGGGAAGTCCGGTAGAATCTACTTTCATTTCATCCTGAGCAAATGCAGGGAAAACAGCTATCATGAAACTTAAAATAATTAATAAATTTTTCATCTTGTTTAAAGATTTATGGGTGAATTAATAAATACTTGGACAAATTTAATTGGAAGTAGTTTAATGACCAATAAAACAGCACTTCCTAAAATGCGAAGAGCCCAGGTAACTAGATACTAGGGCTCTTTCGACTAAGGTCTCAAAATAAGAAAACTACTTCTTTTAGGTGAGAACACCTTATTATGTTTACAGCACACATAAATTAAGGATGCTGATATTGTCAATAAATGCCCAAAGAAAGAAAACGATATAGATTAAAAAAACATAAAAGTAATACTGTCTTTGGATGGTGCAAATATACAATCTCTTATGATATAAGCAACCATTTACATAACGCTTAATTAACATATTTAGTTTATAAATATATGGATTTATTTTATACATTTATTAAAATTATGATATTCAGTTTAAAATAGATTAGATAATATACTTATATTAGGAAAAAAAAATTAGAAATTTTTTATTACCGCTACAAAATGATTTCATAAAGATTATTGTTTTTAATTAATATAAGAAAAGAATTAATAACATTTATTACATAAGCCTTTCTTTATCAGTAGACTAAACCTTTTTATCTAAAGTCATATCATTAATGTTTAAATTTGAGAAACTTGGAGTTAACTTTATTTATTTTTACACTGAGTGCATGATATTTAGGATGGCAGTATATTATCACTTATTTTTGCCTTTTTAATCAAATACATGAAGACAAAAACACTTCGGCAAGACAAAGTAAATGTGATTACATTGGGCTGCTCTAAGAATCTGGTAGACTCAGAAAATCTCATTACCCAGCTTCATGCAAATGATTTTGATGTAGTCCATGATAGTAATGAAGAAGCAAATATAATCATTGTAAATACCTGTGGATTTATAGATCTTGCAAAAGAAGAATCGATCAATACAATAGTACAATATGCAGACTTAAAATCTAAAGGTGGTATTGACAAGCTGTATGTGACAGGCTGTCTTTCTCAAAGATATAAGGACGATCTTGAAAAAGAAATTCCAGAAGTGGATGCCTATTTCGGTACCTTAGAGTTACCCGGTTTACTCGCCAGATTGAATGCTGACTATAAACATGAATTGATAGGGGAGCGATCTTTGACCACGCCCCACCATTTTGCTTATATGAAGATATCTGAAGGATGCAACAGGACTTGTTCTTTCTGTGCAATTCCACTGATGAGAGGCAAACATATCTCCCGTACCATTGAGTCATTGGTAAAAGAAGCCAGACATTTCGCATCTATTGGCGTTAAGGAATTGGTACTAATTGCTCAGGAGCTTACTTATTATGGTTTGGATTTGTACAAAAAAAGAGCTTTACCTGAGCTGCTGGATGCCCTTTGTGAAGTCGAAGGAATAGAATGGATCAGATTACACTATGCATATCCCAGCAAGTTTCCGAGAGAGATTTTTGATGCGATGGCAAATCAGCCTAAGGTTTGTAATTATTTGGATATCCCATTACAACATGCATCAGACACAGTGCTCGAAAGAATGAAAAGGCAAACCACACGTCTGGAACAAAAGGAACTAATCCAATATGCCAGAACTATAGTACCCGATATAGCTATAAGAACCACTTTTTTGGTGGGATTTCCCGGTGAAACGGAGGAAGAATTTAATGATTTATGCGATTTTGTAGAAGAAATGAAGTTTGATAGGGTAGGTGTGTTTCAATATTCACATGAAGAAGATACATCAGGATTTTTATTTGATGATGATGTGTCGCAGGAGATAAAAGCTGAGAGAGCCAATAGAGTCATGGAGATTCAACAGTCAATATCACTGGATCACAATCAAAAGAGGGTAGGACAGACATTGCGCGTATTGTTTGACAGAAAGGAAGGAGAGTATTTTGTGGGACGTACAGAGTTTGATTCACCCGAAGTAGATAATGAAGTACTGGTAGACGCTAGAGCGCAGTTCGTAAGGGTAGGTGATTTTGCTATGGTAGAGATTACCGATGCGGAGGAATATGATTTATATGGTAAAGTAGTATATTGATAAATTAGTTTTCAACATACAACATAAGTCCCTTGAGATAGTGCCCTTCAGGGTGAAATAAGTTGATCGGATGATCAGGACCCTGACTTAACGATTTCACGACCCTTATTTTTTTGCCGGCTTCTATACCAGCTGCTACAATGGTATCATAAAATAATTGGGTTCCCACCACCTGAGAGCATGAAAAAGTAAAAAGATATCCGGTATTATTAACCTTTTTTAATGCAAGTACATTTAATCGTTTGTAAGCTTGTACCGCGTTGTGTCTTTTGTGCAGACTTTTTGCAAACGCAGGCGGATCAATTATGACTATATCATATTGAGGAATCTCAGGATCATTTAAATACAGCATAACATTGGCACAGTATCCTTTGTGTTTCTCTGCAAATCCATTTAAAAGTACATTTTCCTCCATAAGTTCTACAGCTTTTTGGGAAATATCTACAGAGTCTACCGATAAAGCCCCATTGTTTAGGGCATAAAGTGAAAAGCCTCCCGTGTAACAAAAACAGTTCAGCACAGTTTTATTTTCTGAATAATCGCCCACAAGGTTTCGGTTTTCCCTTTGATCAAGAAAAAAACCTGTTTTTTGGCCAGTGATGACATTTATTTTAAATTTTATGCCATTTTCTGTGATTATGGTTTCTTCTTTACTTCCCTTAATAAATGCATCCTTGACTGTTATACTGTATGGTTCAGGGAGTGTATCCCTGCCTCTCAAATATATGGTATCAATGGAATGTTTAAATTGCACAACTATGGCTTCAGCAATCATATCTGCTGCAAGATGTACACCTATGGAGTGACACTGAATGACAGCAACATCATTATAAATGTCAATGATAAGTCCAGGTACACCATCTCCTTCTCCGTGTATCAGTCGATATGTGTTGGTGTCTGAAGTTAAGATATGTAAGTTTTGTCTGAAGGTATATGCATTGGCTATTTTCTCATTCCAGAACAACTGATTGATTTCTCTTTTATCAAAACTAATGACACGCACAGCTATAGAACCTCCACCCTGATAGTGACCTGTAGCCAGATATGTGTTATCAAAACTGAGCACATCTATCAACTCTCCATCCATAAGTGATTTTGGAAGCGCTTGGATGGCCCCAGAAAAGACCCAAGGGTGCTTTCTTTGCAGAGAAACCTCTTTACCTTTTTTAAGTTTTACATGATGTAAATGCATTATATTTTCTATTTAAAGCAAAATTAAGATAACTTTTTGGATAATGATAAGATTAAGCATTAATAACATATGTAATTTTTTTTTAATTTTTTATTTATTTTATACTATATATTAAATTTAATTAATATATTTGCCCCATCGTGTGATAAGATAAGGCCTTTTGGCTTGATTTTTATTGTATGATATCCCGCACAAGACAGTAATCTTAACAGTGTAACACCATTGCATATTCGGTCATGCATTGATAAAACACATTTTTTTATTACAGATACTTTATGCATATTCGGTCATGCAGACGGCTATCTGAATTTATTAGGATTATTTCAAACTAAGGTCAAAAAAATGAAAAACAGTATGTATCAGCCGTGCAGGGCACTGGCGTTTAGCTATTATTTTACAGTAATAGCAATTATCTCCTTTCTTTTGCTTCCTCATTTAAACTTTGGACAATGCGTAGCTTCCAAAGGAACTATCGAAGGCATAGTATTTAAAGACGTTAACAATAACGGAGTACTTAACCCTGGTGAAGTAGGCGTACCTGATGTCCTGGTACAGGCCTATGATTTTAAAGGTGCCTTGATAGCAGGTACTACCACAAATTCCAATGGTTCATATGCTTTTGCCAATCTCAAGGATGGTGATATGTTTAGGCTGACTTTTGGCGTAAGTGGTAAATCGGCTTCTTCCTTTATGGGAGTGGACAACGGCTCATCTGTTCAGTTTACACAAGTACCAGCCTGCAATGTAGGCTTTGGTTTGGTATCTGAAAGTGATTTTTGCAATGAAGCCACTGAAATCCTTACGACATGTTTTGTTCAGGGGTTGACCACTGTCAGGCCGAATGAATCTACCATTGTGGGCATCCCTTATGGATTCAATAGCAATACACCTGCTAGGAAGTTTGCCATGCATGGTGAAACCGGCTCTATCTGGGGTCTTGCATGGAAAAACAGCACAAAAGAGATATTCAGTGCTGCATTTGTAAAACAGTATGCTGGATTAAAAGCGGGACATGATGCAATATTCAAAACATCCTTCAATGGTCTAATGTACACGACTCAACTGTTTACAAAATTATCTGATCTGGATTTAGAGACTGGTAATTTATCCATAACTGATATCGAAAACTGCAGCTATGGCGATCAGGTGGGTAAGATTGGTTTGGGAAGTATGGTGATATCACCGGATGAAAAATACATCTATGTAGTAAATATATATAACAATACGCTTGTACGTATTTTGACAAGTAATCCTATAAGTACTACAACAGCAGCATTTAAAATACCTGGGAACGGATCACATGCATTTGCACTTAAATATTTTGGTGATAAATTGTATGTAGGAACTACTACACCCGGCGATATAGCTCAGGTCTATGTTTTTGATCCTAATCGTGAGAGCTTTGAAGATACAGGACTTAAAATCGATGCAGGTGCCGATTGGGAAAATCATGTTATAAATGGACTTCCGGCATATTGGTTGACGGATATTGATTTTACTGATAATGGTGATATGCTCATCGCTTTATCGGATAGAATAGGTCATAAATACTGTAATGCTGTTACCAACCGACTGGATGAGCAGAAAGGTGATTTATTAATAGCTTTTAAAAATGGGGATAGCTGGTTACTTGAAGACCGAACTGGAGGCAAAGAATTTTTTAGCGATGATTTCTGGGTGACAAATCCTTCCTATCATCCTGAAGTGACCATAGGTGGAATTTTTTCAATGCCTGGCATGGGTTCTGTTGTGGCTACAGTTTTTGATCCTGAGCTAAATTCTTATTCAGGTGGTTTGCATAGATATAATACCACTACTGGTAATAAAGAAGGCTCCAAAGAATTATATACAAGAGAGACCGTAAACCTTTTTGGTAAAGCCACAGGGTTTGGAGAGATCATAGGCACTTGTGGTCTCCCGGGTATCGAGATAGGAAATCTGGTTTGGAAAGATGATAATGCCAATGGTTTTCAGGATGCCAATGAGATAGGATTAGCAGGAATATCATTAAATCTTTATGATGAGCAGTGTAAAAATATTGGATCAGTCACTACTGACAAAAACGGCAATTATGTTTTCAATAATACAAATTTACCTGCTGGTTTAGTCCCAAATACTGTTTATTACATTGGTATAGATAAAAAACATCTTGACTCGGAGACAAATAATTATGTCGTCGGCGATGATCTTTATACGCTTACGAAATCAGTAAAAGAATTTTCATTAATTAATAGTGATGCGGATGGTTCTATAATGGATTGTGGAGAAACATTGTTCGAAGTGAACGTTAATAAAACTCAGCATTCCTTTGATATTGGTCTTTTTCCAGCCGGTACCTGCAGCCTAAAAATCAGCAAAAGAGTGGTCAATCAAAGTGCAGTTAAGCAGGATGATATTATTCTTTTTGAACTTGCAATATCAAACCGAGGTGGAGTAGTAATATCTCAGGTTGAAATTTCAGATAAAATACCTTATGGATACAAATTTACTTCTGATCTAAATCCAGGTTGGGTAAATGAAAATGGTATCTTGAAGACTACCATCAATAATAGACTTTTACCGGGCAGCAGAGCCTCAGTCATTCTGAGCCTAACTCTGGACAAAGATGTTAAAAATATTGTTTTTAGCAATCAAGTAAAAATAACAGGAATAAAAGATGCAGCTGGAAATACTGTATCAGACCTTACTTCGTGTCTCGAAGTGCCTGAAGATGGAGAAGATAGTGATTTTCCCCCAGTTTGTGACCTGGCTTTGGTACATAAAGTAGAAGGAGATAAATATTATACGCCTGATAGTGAAATAATATTTGTCACCACGATATGCAACCAAGGTACGATCGAAGCTGTTGAATACCAGATTACAAACTATTTGAACAAGGAATTGGATTTTGATCCTGCAAGAAACCCTGGATGGAATATTTCTGCTGATTTAAAATACCTAACTTACGATGAAACAAAAACACTTGCAGCCAATACATGTCGTGATCACCACCTTGTACTGACGATACTTGATGATACTGATGTGTCGCAAATTATCAATTATGCAGAGATATCCAGAGGTGGATGTACAGGTACTGATTTAAATTATGATTTTGATTCAACACCAGATAGCGAGTTAAGCAATGACAAAGGAGGCCAACCCAATACTGCCACAGATAATATGATGGACAATCGGGGAGATATAGATGAAGATGACCACGATCCGGCTTTTATACAGATAAAAAGCATTGACGTTTCCTTACTTAAATCTGTGAATACACGAAGAGTTAAAGCAGGTCAGAATGTAACTTTCTATCTGGATATAAAAAATGAAGGTTCAGTGACTCTCTCGAGCTTGAAATTGATAGATTATATACCTGGGAAATTGATTTTGAATGATCCAAGATGGACAAAAGTGGGTAATGATGCTGAATTAGTGGTTGACTTTCCGGATGGTTTTGAGCCGGGTCAATCACATCGAGAATCTATTAATTTTATTGTTGATCAGAATGCAACGGTTCAATTATTGGAAAACAGAGCTGAAATAGTTGAAATATTTGATACTCAAAAGATAGATGTTTCCTATTTAGACATTGACTCTACTCCTGACAACATAAGAGACAATGATTTTTATGAAGATAATGAAAAGGGAGGCACAGAAGACGACTTTGATATGGCTGGCCTTGTGATAGGTGATATCGAGTTGGAAACACAATGTCTTAACAACGCAACAAATAGTATCAATGGGCAATGCGAAACTCTGATTACGATCAATGGCAGTTCTGATGATAACTGGTTTATCGAACAGGTGGTTGGGTTTTATCGTGATGATAGTCCTGCACCACCGGCATCACCCAATCTGTATGCCAATGGTTTCATTTTAACGGAACAAATTACCGGACCGGGATTAAGTAGGTTTATTATAAGGGGTAGACATATTGATGGTTTGGGATTTTCTCTCAGATTGAGAAGTGCATTTGGAGATCTGGAAGATGTGGTTTTGGCAAATGGTTGCAGTTATACGGATGTAGTTGTTAGTGGTCCAAGATCATTGTGCTCGGGAGGAACTGGTATTTATTCTGTTCCATTTATTGCGGGAGCTACATATGGTTGGACTGTAAATGGTGCACCGGTAGGTGGAAATCAAAATTCTGTCAATATTGACTGGAATACTTTTATGGGTACAAATTTTAATCTGTCTGTCAATATTTCAGTCCTAGGTCAGTGTTATGCTCCGGGTCAGGCAACTGTTGTTATTGGTAGCGCAGATACACAATCCATTGCATGTGTCGGCAATTTTAATGTCTCATTAGATGGAAATTGTCAAATCGTAGTGACACCCGCTATGTTGATAGCAGGCAGTTTTAACCCTACTTCTCCGTATTTTGTTATGTTGACTGACGTTCATGGCAATGCAATTAATAATGCGACCTTAACATCAGTTCATGCAGGGACCAAAGTTACTGCAAAATTGATTGAGGGATGTGGCGGTAATTCATGCTGGTCAGTAATTACAGTCGAGGATAAGACTGCTCCTATTTCAATCTGTCAGGATATCAATCTTCCATGTTACAAATTGGACGAATACACAGGCCCTTTTGAAACAGACAATTGTAATGGACCGGTCACAAATGTTATAGTAAGTGAAAAGATTACCCCATTGACTTGCAACGTTGATTATGTTAAATATATAGATAGGATATATCAGGCAACGGATAAATTTGGTAACAAATCAGCCCTTTGTACTATGAGGATTTCCGTAGAAAGACCGGACTTTGACTTGGTTGATTTTCCGCCAAGTTTCGTGATGGTTAAGGATTCTGCATTGATTTGTAGCAGTTTTGCTATGGATGATGCTGGGCATCCGGCTACATCTGTGACGGGTGTACCTACATTAGCTGGTATTCCGATCTATCCTTCATCACCCGCTATATGCAATTTATATGTGGGATACGATGATCTGGACTTTGGTTACATTGGTTGTACCAGAAAGATTATTAGAAAATGGACAGTTTATGAACAATGGTGTACCAATGGACAGGTGCTAACTTTTAATCAGGTACTTGAAATATCAGACACATTAGCACCAGTGATACAAGATATTGTTGATGCCACCATTTCAACCAATGGGATGCATTCATGCTATGGAGATTTTATCCTTCCTTTAGCTCAAGCGAAAGATTCATGTTCCGGTGTGTTGGAAGTAAATGTGACCTATCCGGGTGGATTTGTCAAAAATATCCTGACAACTACCAAAATATCATTACCGGCTGGTGTACATACGATTACATATACAGCATATGACGTTTGTCTGAATTCAAGTCAGACTTCATTTACAGTTACTGTAGAAGATAAGACACCTCCGACAGTGATTTGTAAGGGAGAGATCGTAGTTGGATTGAATTCAAATGGTGAAGCATATCTCTACCCTCAAAATATAAATGATGGTAGTTTTGATGGCTGCGGAATAGATAGTATGAAAGTGGCTAAGATGGTGCCGAGTGGTTTAATTCCGGCTATTAATTTTAAAGATTTTGTAGATTTTAAATGTATCGATGCAGGTAAGTCAATAATGGTGGCTCTCAGAGTTTGGGATGTGAACGGCAATAGTAATTCCTGTATGATGAATGTTACTATACAGGATAAACATGCACCGAAAATTACTTGTCCGGCAGACATGACCATTGATTGCACCGAAGTTTTTTCAGGCATGAATCTTCAGCTATATGGAATTGCTACAGCTATAGACGCATGCGGCGCTACAGTTACAGAACTAGACGCTCAATTTGTATTGAATTCCTGTAGAGTAGGGTACATTAAACGAACCTTTATAGCATCTGATGGTCAAGGGACAGCTTCTTGTATGCAAATAATAACAGTGGAGAATCAGGATTATTTTGATCCTTTGACACATGTCGTCAAGCCACTTGACTATGAAGTATTTGACAGGTGTTCACAGGATGAACTGCTTCCACAAAATCTTCCTGCTATTTACGGCTATCCGGTCATTACCCAATCCGATTGTGGTATGGCTGCTTCTACCTTCAAAGATGCAGTATTTACATTTGTCACAGGTGCGTGCTATAAAATAGTGAGAACATGGACGGTCATAGACTGGTGTGAAATGGAAAGACTAGGTAGCAGCTATGTACCATACACTTTCCAGCAGATTATAAAAGTTCACAATACTGTTCCACCTTTCTTTGTAGGTCTTGTTCCTGATAGAGATACCTTCTATACTGAAAAAGGAAACTGTATAGATGCATTAGTAGATTTAAAAGTTACCGGTAGAGATGCTTGCACACCTGACAATAGGCTAAGATGGTCATATAAAATTGACTATAACAATGATGGAATAGTTGATATTACCAACTTTGGTGTTGGCAATATGTCATCCATCAATGCAGTTTTTCCGGTTGGACTACATAAAATTGTATGGTCATTTGAAGATGCTTGTGGCAATGTAGTCTCTAAAGAGCAGTTGATATTGGTGGTTAATAATGATAAGCCTACAGCTGCTGGTTTGGAAAGTGTAAGTATAAGTATAAATCCATGGGATACTGATAACAATGGTATTCCAGACATCGAAAGAGCTTGTATTAAAGCATGGACACTGGATGTAAGCAGCACAAGTCTATGTTGTATTGAGCCATTGCGTTTCAGTTTCTCTGCAAATGTGAATGACACGATCAGATGTTTTGATTGTTTTGACGTAGGGGTAGAAACCATAGTGCAGTTGTGGGTCCATGATTGTAATGGAAATACGGATTATGTAGATGTTAATATTGAAGTGCAGGATAACAATAATGTGAATGTTTGCGAAACAGTTTGTGATCAGCACCCGGCTATCCCTGTTATTACGGGCAATAATATTATTTGTGACGGTCAGAGCACTACTTTGACGGCTTTCGGTGGAGTAGTGTACCAGTGGAGCAATGGAGCAACCACAAATGCAATTACTGTTTCTCCGGCCATTTCAACCACATATACGGTCACTGTCACCAATGAATTCAGATGTACAGCTACTGCTGAACGAACCGTTACTGTTACGCCTAAACCGTCAATTTCAATTAATATTAGCAATACTTGTGATGGAAGTCCGGTTACTTTAACAGCAGTGGGTACAGGTACATATCTATGGAGTACAGGTTCTACTGCCAGCTCTATAGTAGTGGTACCTGTGGCAAATATATCCTATACTGTTACCGTAACAGCAGCCAATGGGTGTACTAACTCTGCAACAAGGATCCTTTCCATTAATTCTTTGCCTGTTGTTAATATAACAGGGGATAATATATTATGTCGAAATGAATCCACCACATTAACTGCAACGGGAGGTAGTACCTATGTCTGGAACAATGGAGCCACAACAACATTTATCAATATTAGTCCGCTGTCAACAAGTACGTATACAGTCACTGCGACTGATAATAATGGCTGTACAGCTTCATCATCAAGAATTGTAACAGTCAATGGTTTGCCTTCAATTAACATTGCTGGTAACAACATTATTTGTACAGGTACTTCTACAAATCTGACAGCAAGTGGCGGGGTTACCTATGTGTGGAATACCAATGCTACTACAGCTAGTATAAACGTTTCACCCATTGCGGCAACTACATACACTGTAACGGCTACTGATAGCAACGGATGTACCAATACGGCAACTAGAACAGTAACTGTTAACCCTCTTCCTCAAGTAAATATTACAGGAGACAATAACATTTGTATCGGCGAATCGACTACATTGACTGCTTCAGGTGGAACCACTTATCTGTGGAGTAATGGATCCACCACTACAGCCATTACGGTCAACCCTTTGGTCACAACCACCTACAGTGTGACAGCAACAAATGCAAATGGATGTATAAATAATGCGAGTATCACAGTCACAGTTGGTACATCTGCAAGTGCACAAATCAGTGGTGTCAATGCAATATGTGCGGGTACTGGTACCAATCTCACAGCAAGTGGTGGAGGAACATATGTATGGAATACAGGAGCAACTACTTCTGTTATTAATGTAACACCTGCCGTCACTACAACATATACGGTTACAGTAACAAACACCAACGGTTGCACGGGAACTGCATCAAAAATACTTACTGTAAATCCGAAACCAACCGCAGTAATATCCGGCGACCAGAATATTTGTCTTGGCGAATCGACCATTCTTACTGCTTCAGGAGGATCAACATATCTTTGGAGTACGACATCTACATCAGCATCTATCAATGTATCTCCAACGACCAATACCACTTACTCGGTAACTGTAACAGATGCAAATGGTTGTGTAGGTTCGACATCCGTTGCAGTAACCGTTGATCCGGGCACGTTAACATGTTCTACCCAGAATATTACAGTTTATCTCAGTGCTGCCGGAGCAGTAACCATTGATCCTGAAGATGTCAGTACTGGTAGCACAGGAGCGTGTGCCAATATCACAGCATCAGTAAATCCTGCAATGTTTTTCTGTAATGATGTAGGAGTGCGGACAGTTACCCTGACAGTAACCAATACAAACAATAATCAAACACTAGCATGTTCTGCTCAGGTGACAGTAAGAGATACGATTGATCCGGTTTTAATTTGTCCGGCAAATATTACAGTAAATTGCGAAAATTATAATCCGAATGCTCCTTTATCAGTATTTGGCAATGCCACAGCTTCGGATAATTGTTTGGTTGGACTGATCTTAACTGAGCTTCCAATCTTTAATCTTAACGAATGTGATCTTGGCCAGATTATCAGGACATTTACCGCCACGGACAATAGCGGGAATACTACTCAATGCGTTCAGATAGTTACCATACAGAATAATAATCCAATTACAGCTGCAAATATCATTTTCCCACCTGACATTTCTGTTTCAAATTGTAATGGTGTTTTACCTGGTGTCACAGGAAATGTTCAGTTTACGCAAAACAGCGCTGCTTGTTCAGGTTTGTTTGTAGGATACACGGATGATGTCGCTCCTACAAATCCTGTATGTGCCGATACCATCATGAGAACATGGTTGGTTGTTGACTCATGTCACTTGGTGTCAGGTACCAATAATGGAATTTTTTCGCAGGTGCAGACTATTTTTGTAATTGTGGAAGAACCTTTGATAACAGGACCGGATACCATCACATTGTTACCTGGATTGGATAATTGTGAGGCAGCGCTATCAGGTTTATTGCATTTTGCTTCAGGCTGTAGTAGTTTGATATTATCGAACAGTGTCAATAATTTACCATCATTTGACTTGTCTGGTATTTATCCGGTTGGAACCACAAATGTCGTTTTGAGTGCCTTGGAAGCCTGTGGGAATGTCACAGCTACCTTCAACTTTACAATAATTGTAATTGATGACTCGTCTACGGATGTGAGATGTAATAAAACTTTTCCAAGGATACGTGATAATAACCCACCGAGTGTTACTGATAATGTAAGTTCACATGTGAAAATAAAAATTGCATGTACCGATGATGTGGTAATTGTAGCTTCATATAGCAGTACAGACATTAATGATACCTTAAGGACATATTTCTGTGAGGGCGTATTGCTGGATTTTCCGATTAAAATTTACTTTTGGTTTGATGGAGTGGTTATGGATTCATGTAGTACTGTTGCTACTCCACTTGATCCTGACGGTTTCTGCTCCAATGGATTGGTTACTGTGGCAGGAAATGTAAAAAATGAATCTGGCCAATTCATACCAAATGTTACCGTAAATATGAGCGGCAGTAGTATGACACCACTCAAGTCGGATCAGACTGGAAAATATAAATTCCCTTATATGGATCCGGGTGGAGAGTATGTCGTCATCCCTGCAAGAAATGACAATCCCTTGGAAGGTGTTAGTACTTTGGACCTTATTTATATACAAAGACATATCCTTAAGACGGAAGAACTTAATTCACCATACAAAATGATCGCGGCAGATGTTAATAAAGATGGCAAGATTACTGCTTCAGACATGGTTCAACTCAGGAAAGTACTGCTGGGCATTCATGATAAGTTTCCATCCAATACGAGTTGGAGAATGATAGACAAGTCTTATGAATTTCCTTATGCAAAAGATCCATTTATTACTCCGTTCCCTGAAAAATATCATATAGAAGCTTTGTCAACCAGTATGAGAATAGACTGGGTAGGAGTGAAAACAGGAGATGTAAACAATAGCTATATCACAAACGCAGTGTCCAGTATTGTAGGCAAACGTTCAGCAGAATTATCTTTGGTAATGTCTGATAGGGCTATGGCAAAAGGTGAAAATATTATTTCTGTAAATGCATCTGATGCTGCTGATGTGAATGGATTTCAAATGACTTTGCTGATGGGAAATGTATCATCTCTAAGTTTGAGTCCCGCAACGCTTAAAATCGAAGATTACCATTACAATTATGCAGGAGGTGTTCTCACCATTTCATGGAATAGCCCTTCAAGCATAGCTTTAAAATCCGGAGATCATTTATTTGATATCCATGTCACATCTGAGCGGGCAGAAAAGACTTCCAATATGATTGCCTTGGATGGTAACCATCTGAACCCTGAATATTATACAGCCACAAATGAAATTCGATCATTGGGTTTGAAGTTTAGCAATATCGCAGGAGACAATGATTTTGAAGTACTAGGTAATACGCCGAATCCATGGAATAATCAGACCAATATCCACTTCAGATTGCCATTTGCGGGAGAAGTGATGCTGAAAGTAAGAGATGTCACTGGAAGAATTATTTATACCACCAAAGAATTGTACATCAAAGGTGATAATACGATAATGCTTACCAAAGAACAGCTTGGTGCTTCCGGTATTTTATTTTATGACCTTACTTTTGGTAGTGAAGTGAAAACTATGAAGATGCTGAATATAAAATAAGTAAAATAAGATGTATCGATGTTTATATGTCCTTGTGATGATTCTTTATCACAAGGACATATTTTTTTATCGAAATGCTACATTATACATCAAGAATATATTTTTTTAATTGATCCGCAATTTTTCTATCGTTACTTAGTCTGGGTACTTTATTCTGACCACCCAACTTCCCTTGAGATTTCATAAATTCCCGGAATGCACCCTTTTTCATCGGCCTGATTTTAAGTGGCTGGAGAATTTTGCCTTTGATCAGATCATCGTAATAGATATTTTGTACACACATTTGTTTGTCAACAGCAGCGGCAAATGCATCTGGCAATGTGGGAGTATGATCAAATTCAACAAACCATTCATGGTACGGCGGGCCACCTTCCACAGGACTTACCTGAGGTGCAACAGTAAATTCTACAAAACTAATCCCCTCTTTATTCGCCACAAGTAGGATTGCTTCTTCTACTTCTTTACCTATGACGTGTTCGCCAAATGCAGAAATATAGTGTTTTACTCTGCCACTTACTATTATTTTAAACGGATCCAAACTTACAAATCTAACACAATCTCCAATGTCATATCCCCAAAGTCCGGCATTGTTATTAATAATTAGCGCATAATCTTTATTCAATTGGATTTGATCCAGCATAAGTCTGTCAGGGTTATTTGCAAAAACATTTTCAACAGGAATAAATTCAAAAAATATTCCTGAACTGGTATTCAGTAATAAGCCGCTGTCATCTTTGTCATCCTGGAAAGCTATAAAACCCTCTGAAGCAGGATAGGTTTCTATACTATCCATTCTATTGCCGACAAGTTCTTCAAGTTTAGCTCTGTAAGGTTCAAAGTTTACTCCGCCATACATAAAAAGACTATAGTTTGGGAAAACCTCTTTTATCGTTTTTTTGCCTGATTTTT
>Ga0105048_10006861_pt1 | contig 18356 bp, 11 predicted proteins | sample MAT05_FD_78382 | JGI IMG/M metagenome (GOLD analysis project Ga0105048, IMG submission 78382) | Freshwater microbial communities from Lake Fryxell liftoff mats and glacier meltwater in Antarctica - MAT-05 | ecosystem: Environmental > Aquatic > Freshwater > Ice > Liftoff microbial mat | place... | reverse complement strand
GTCCGGCTTTCCCGAGTCGAGCACTGCTTTGATGTCATCAAGGGTTCGCTCCGCGGCCACGCGCCGGCCGACACGCAGTTTCAGGCGATCGATCTCGCCGCGAACAAATTCGGATTCGACGGCCGACTGGGCTTCGACAAAAGCCGTCAACGCGGCGTCTTCTTTCTTGTCCGCGAGAAAGCGGAAAGCGTTGGCAACAGCGGCGTCGTAACGCTCCTGCGGCGTCAGCGGGGCCGGCTGAAGATTGACGAGAAGATCTCGCTTCCCTTCATTGTCGCGTGGACCATCGTTTGGTTTGGGAGGATCATTCTCGGTCTTGAGGACCGGCTGGGGCTGATCGGGTTTCGGACCGCAACCGTTGAGCGGAAGCGAGCCGAACAGTCCAAGCAAAGCCAAAAGGAGCAGACGAGACATGGAGGGTACTCCCGGCGTCTTCCACGCCGAATTAAGTCGAAGCATGCGGTCCTGCGGCGCGCATCACAATGGAGCCCGCGCCGGAATATCGGAGGAATGGGATGATACCCAGAACTTGCGCTGGGGTGAATAGGGCTTCCGGGGGAAGAGGGGGCAGACGACCTGCAGGAAGAATTTTACCTCATAAGAAACACGCTCATGGTCGGGCGACCTCGGCCACCTATTCAACCACTTCACTTCGCGGAATTCACGACCGGCGCCAGAATCTCCATGACCGCGATGGCGGGACGGTCGTCGCAGAAGATGACGCCAAGGCGGCCGAAGCAGGTTTCGGGTCGAGACAGGCCGAACCAGCCGGCGAGCTTGGGTCCGGGGGTGATTTGCAGGAAGGCGGTCGGTTCGATTCGGCGCAGGACGTTGTGATCGATCAACACACGACCAAGCGGAATTTTTTCTTCGACGATGGCGTCGCGAACAGCAGGGGAACAGCAGGTCAGGTCGATACGCACGGCGCCGAACTGAACGACATGCTTGGATGGAACCAGTTGCAGAAGTGTCTCACGACCGTACGATTCGCCGATGCGATGCGACTTCAGGATTTCGATTGTCACGGGGTACTGGTAATGGGCTTCGACCGTCACCGTCATGTGATGATGGTGAACGAGCATTGCGTGGTAGGGTTCTGGAACCCACGAGGGTGGGATGATCGTGACCTGCGAAAAATCGAGGGTCCAGAATCCATCGTCAACGAGGACGAGGGGGAAGACATTGTCACGCTCGTTCATGGTTGACGATCCGGCACCTTCTTAGGATTGCGTCCAGCATTACTTGTTTTTGACAAAATCAGAAAGGAAACGAAATGAAGCACATTTTTTATGTAGCACATCCAGATCAAGGTATTCTGCTACTTTTTCATTATGAATCGTCTTCTGATAACGCTCTTTACGCGTCTTTCGGTCTCGACACAGCTTCTTTAGTCGTTCCTTTGGGCTACTGATTTTTTCAGGATTGACAATTTCTTTAAAAGGTCGCCACGATTTCAGAATTTTCGCAACTGCTGAAATGTCAGCTAAAATCCACGCTTCGATTTCTTCGACGGGAACGAGAGCGCACACCGGCTTTTTGACTCCGGAAGGCCTGATTATTTCATTCATGATTTTTTTCTTGCGTACGCCAGGATCGTGCCCGTCTGAGTCAAAACACACAATGAATCTACGACATCCAAGCTCGGCTAAGGCGCTAACGTCTTTCCTGCCATTTCTAAACATCTCGGACCAGCCCTCGTATCCCTTTGGTCGGATAGACAATTTGTCCGCTTGTTTTGCGGGCATTATGGTCCTACTTAGTCTCTTAACAATGACCTTTAGTGTTTGCGCATCAGACTGATGTTCGCCAAGAATTGCGTAGTCCATACTAGTCCCCTTCAATTAATCCAACAAATCCTCCCAGTGTGCCTTCGTCAGCTATGTATTTTGAAGCAACTCTTATTTCTTTCGATTTTAGGCTGCGAACAGATTTTTTTCCATTTGTCATAGTGACCAGTCTGAGCTCTTTTGGCGCCAGTGAGTTCATTATCGTGCGCGAATGACTTGAGACGATTGCTTGCTTGGTTCCTACATTCGAACGGAGCAATCCAATTAACTTTGAGACTAGCCCGCTATGGATTCCATCTTCTGGGTGCTCCAATAGCATTACCTCGGATTTGTCGAAGATCATTGAGGACAATAATCTAATAATTCGACGGGTTCCCGTGGAGAGGTCAGAGTACCCAACCCCTTTTTGGTTGTCTCCCGCTCCGCAACTCGGACGGAAACTAATTAGCCAGAAATCGGGCTGTTTTTTTGAATCTGAATCCTTGTTTCCGTCCGGCTTCTGCGGGTACTTGGTTACGAATATTTCGTCAATTAACCCTAACGCATCCTTACCAAGCCACTGCTTCAGTTCATCAAAATGTTCCGGATCTGCTTGGGACATATGGATGATACGCATCTCGACTGAATCGTCTGGATGGCCTGTATTAGTATATTGTGTTAGCCATTCGCTATGTGACTTTCCCTCAACCCATCCTCGTCCTGCGTTGGCTCCATCTCGAAACGGGTCTGATGGCTCGTCCAGCGGATAATAGCGAATCGCAACTAGCACATTGAGAAGTGGGCTAACGGCAGTTATTAAGGGGTCATCCTTTGGTAAAATTGAAGTAAGCGCACGCAGAGCGCCTGTTAGTGCATTGATGCTAATAGGTTCCTTGCGAAGTGGGCTCGTTATCTTTGTCCCCTCTCGCGCAATAATGTCGATGGGCTCCCCGCCATTGCTTGCACGTTGAATACTTTCCTTGAGGCTAATCCTAAGTGTTGACGCTTTTTTTGTGGCGTCTTTTGCCCTGTCGATCGCCTGAGTGATTGAGTAAGAGTACAGATCGTTGCCAACTTTTACATCGATCGAGACCCGGGGTGGCTTTTTATAATCAGTGTCAGTGTAAATCCAAGACATGTTCTGGAGTGCGAAGTCCGGAACGGTCGCCATTCGCGCCATCCAAACAACTGCTCGAAGCACGTTGGTCTTCCCGACGCCATTCCGACCGATTAATGCGACTAGGCTCCCCAAATCCTTGAGGAGAACATTCTCACACGATCGAAAGTTCCCGATCTGGATTTTTGTAATCATGTTCGCCCGTCCGCCGAGACAACAGAAGGTCTGGCTGAGTAGTCAACTCTCAATTTCATTGCCGAACTTGTCCATTCTACAGGCATTGGACGCTCACTTCAAGCAACACTGCCAAGTGCCAGACATGATCGGTTAACCGCATCGCCACTGTATGTGCGAACTTTCGAGCTCGCAGCCCTTACGCAAAGGCCGGCTATTTTCAGCAACGCAATCATGGGCAGTAGACCATCCCGGTCACGCGACGCCCATGCCCAATCCCAATTTCACCATGAATGTCTTCTGCTTCTCGTCGTCGATCACCTGCGGGCGTTCCAGGACCGTGTCGACCAGATAGTAGAGCAATTCACGGAATTCGGGCGGTTCAACCTCGTCAGCGGTCGCTTCCGCGCGAGCCCGGAACTTCTCGACCATCTGCTCGGCTTTGGTGAAGACGTTTGCCTTGCGATACAGGGCGCGAACTCGTTCGACTGTTTTGACGGCGACCGAGTCATCCGCCGAGCCATGTTCCCGACTGGTCTGGATGAGCGAGAGAAGTTCTTCACGCTCGGCGGGAGACAGGGCTTCGAGTGCTAGGGCAAGGAGCAGTGTCGGTCGTGCCGCGAGGACGTCTTGCCCGGCGAGTAGCTTGTTGTCCTGATCGCCGCTCCAGTCCTTGAGATCGTTGAGGATCTGGAAGGCGACGCCCAGATGCCGGCTGAAATCGCCGATCATTTTCTCCCTGGCGTCAGCGGGACCGGCGAGACGAACGCCCGAGTAGAGGGCGGCTTCAAACGCGGGAGCGGTCTTGAGAGCGTAGATCTTGAGCGCGTCCAGCGGCTTCAGGGCTTTGTCGGCGGCTTCACGCCAGAGGAGCTCGGCCCCTTGACCTTCGGAAAGTTTTAAGTGTGCGTCGGCCAATTTATCCAGAATGTCGGCCGCGCACTCGGCTCCAAGCACTTTGCGTTCGCGGCTGACGAGGCGATACCCGAGGCCGATGAGATAGTCGCCGATGTTGATGGCGGCGCCAATGCCATGCTGGCGATGCAGCGTCTCCTGGCCGTAACGATAGGCGTCGTCGTCTTCGATGTCGTCGTGAACGAGCGACGCCTTATGGAAGGCCTCGATCGCCAGGGCGGATCGTTTAACAGAATCGGAGAGTTCCAGACCGTCCGCGCTTCGAGTTCCCTTGCCGCCGGTGAGGGCGTCGTAGGCGGCGAGCGTGATCAACGGTCGGGAGCGTTTGCCGCCCCGGGCGAGAAAGTCGTAGGCGATCGCTTCGTGACGGGCGAGCGGGTCTTTCAAATTCGGAATGCGGAATTCGGAATTCGGAATGGAAGAAAGGTCCGTATTACGAGCGAGGGGGGCGAGCCGGATCAGTTCCGGTGTCTCGAAGAGTTGGTTCGCGGCGCGCATGAGATGGACGTAGGTTTTCGTCTTCTGCTCGGGCGGTTCGGTCTTGAGAGTAATCGATTCGAAGACCCAGTCGTCATCGACCGACGTGCTCTTGCAATTGCTGGAGAGCAATGGCGTCGCGATGCATGGGATACCGGAGAGCAGAATCTTATCGAACGCCTTCTCTAGCACGTTCAGGCAGGCGACGCCGACGATGGCGTCGACGTGGCCGGAGACGATGATCTTGAGAACGATCGGCGTGCCTTCGGAGACCAGCACCTTGTAGCCAAGCTCCTCGGCCTTTACCTTGAAGTCGGCCACGGAGCAGGCGCCGCACTTCTTGCAATCGAGACCGAATTCGTCATAGTCGGCCGGGCAACCTTCCGCGTTTTTCAGGCAGTGCGGCAGCAGCAGCAACCGGCGGTTGAACGGAATGGAGGCAACGTGGTCGCGCCAGAACTCGTTGGCGATTGCGACCAGCGTGAAGCCGAGGTATTGTTCGCCGAGGCCTAGGGTCTGGAGCAGGGCCAGGGAGAAGCGACGGCCGTCGTCGCGATTCAACGGTTGGCTGCGGCTGATTGTTTTGACGAAGTCGTGGGCAGCCGCGCGGATGCGGTCGCGCAACTCTCGGGTCTCGGGGATGACCTTGAGATGAGAGGTGCTGGCCTTCTTCGACTTCGGTTCGGGGGGCGCCTCGGGACGCGTCTCGAGAACGGATGTCACGATCGGATCCTTGCTGAAGGTAGGTCGAACTCGTCATCAAGCCGGTGCGGGGCGATTCGCGATTCCGGCAAGCTATCTTTTATCGTCTCATCTATTCTCGCGGATTCAGTGAGTTCTTCCAAGAAAAAACCCCCTGGGTCGGCCCAAGTTTCGCCTCCACGTGGACGATCCAGCCGGAACAGAAATTCAACGACTCTCCGGATTCGCCCCACGAAAAAGCGTTTCGAACACTTCCGTTGTGCGATCGCACCCGGCGGAACGAGCGAGAACAAGACGGTCCAACTAATGGACGGATTGGCGAAGGAGGCCTGCCGTCAGCTCACGAACAACCTTAGCGATAATGACGACAGGCCAAGTCCTAACGCCTGAAAAGCGATGTGAACCTGAGCGATCAGATCTCCTCATCAATTCTTCTTCGTTTCTTCATTTGAATCGCCACGTCCGTCTCTTAGTCTCATCTTTGGAATCTCCAAGTTCCGGCCCATTGAGGAATTGCTCATGATGCTGTCGCACCGACCCACCCGGCGTGGCTTCACGTTGATTGAATTACTCGTCGTCATCGCCATCATCGCCGTGCTGATCGGCCTGCTGCTGCCCGCGGTGCAGAAGGTGCGTGAAGCGGCTACCAAGGCCTCTTGCCTGAGCAACATGCGCCAGATGGGCATTGCCCTGCATGGCTATGGCGAAGCCATGGGCGGCCTGCCCCCGAACAAGGTGTCGAAGAACAACAGTAATGCCCCGTTCATTCCCGTAGGGATGGGTCGCGGCAACGTCCTCGTCTACCTCCTGCCTTTTATCGAGCAGAACAACGTGCTGAACACCTACGTTCAGGCGAAGGACTGGTCCGATCCGGCCAATACGGGGACGGGAATCTTGAAGACCTTTTTCAAGCTTTATCAGTGCCCTGCCAGTCCCGAGAAGAACCGGCTGGTCACTGAAAGCGGCCGAAAATACCTCACCAGCTTTACACCGCCCTACACGGACGCCCCGAACGGGAGCAGCTTTGAAGGCTTCGCCAGCGATTACACGGCGCTGGTCTCCGTGTCCTCGAGCTCCCAGTCGGCAGTTGGCATGAATTTAGTTACAGGGTATAGCGCTTCCAACCCGGCCGGTCCCGGCTCCATGCGACAAAACACGGTGACGCCGATCGAAACGATCGGTGATGGCTCTTCGAACACAACGTTGATCGGGGAATGCACCGGCCGGCCGAAATCTTATTATGCCAACCGTTCGAATGATCCTGCTGTCACCGTGTCGAACTCGATGTGGGCCGCCCAGGATAACGAGATCAAGGTGGCGGGTACGGATGCGACCGGGAAGGTCAAAGGCGGCGCTTGCGTCATCAATTGCACCAACGTCGGTGAGCTATACAGCTTTCATACCAGCGGATGCAACGTTCTCTTCGCTGATGGTTCCGTGCGCTCGATCAAAAGCACCATCGACGCCAAATCCTTGGTGTTCTTGATCACGGCAAACGGCGGAGAGGTCGTGAGCTCCGATTGAGCGAGCACGTCCGGTTTGGCGATTTTTTCGCTTTCGGGTCGATCCTTGGTTCGGTATCTTCATATCATCTCGAAGAACCGAACCCGATTGAAAGGAATTGGACGACCCATGCCGCGACGTACGTTGCTCGTCTTCCTCGCGATGTTGCCTGTCGTATTCTCATCGGGCTGCCGAAAAAAGACCTCGTCGGCGCTGAAGATTCATCCCGTCTCTGGCGTCGTGTTCTTCGAAGGCAATCCCGCGGAAGGCGCCGCCGTGCGATTGCATCCCGTCGACGATCCGAACAGCCGGATGTTCGTCGGCACGGTCGGCGCCGACGGTTCATTCCAAATTACAACGCAGATTGCCAACGACGGCGCGCCAGAGGGGAAATACATCATCACCTTGATTTATCCCAAGACGACGATGATGGACGATGTGGTTAAAGAGGAAGATCTGTTCAATGGGCGGTTCAGCGAACCGAGCCGCTCGATATTCTCGGTCGAAGTCAACGGGCCCACGACGATCCCAAAGTTCAACTTGCAATGAGCAGTTGAGTCACTTCTGTTCGACCACGACGACGCTGCTAATTCCGTCCCGGCCTGCTATATTCCGCGGTCGGACTTCCAGGCGGTTCTTTCCCGGTTTCAGTTTCCAGGTGAAATCAGCCGCCACCGGTTTGAACTCGCCGCCGTCGATGCTCGCCAGAAACGTGTCGAAGCCCGGCGTTTCCGTGTCGACATGGATGTGGAGCGCTCCCTCGGTCGTTGAAGCCTCCAGCGTCAGATGGGCCTGGTTCAACGTCCAGTTCCAGTTGTTGCGCTCCGCCACGCGCTGGCCATAAATCAACGCGGCCGGGGCATCTTCATCGGTCCAGACATGATGGCCTGTCCAGAACCAGCCGCGCATTCCTTGATTGAGCGGCAGCGGAGCTTTCTCCGCGAGGAAGTTGCTGCGCGGGATCATTCGCATTTCCTGGAAGGTGGGCCATTCCAGCAGGCTCGTCCAGCGCTTGCCGCCTTCGAGTAGTTCGACAAACTTTGTCGCCGGGGCTTCCTCATCTTTAAGCGCCTTCGCCTGACGATCGCGCAACTCAAGAAGTGAGTGCGGCGTTCCGGTCTTCTCGTCAACGGCGTACCAGGCCATATTGCCGTCGACGTATATCCATTTCTTAAACTGATTCGACCAGAGCTCGACGACCTCGTGTCCACCTTTGATCCGATTCGAATGGTCGCCGCCGCCGATCGAGACCGCTCGGCCGGGGATGCCGAAACTCTCGCACGCTTGCAGAAAGACCAGGTTGTACTGCTGGCAGAAGCCGCCGATCGGTTTGCCGTCGGCATGGGGCTTCAAAATATCGAGAGCGTCCCAACTTGGGTAAATATCTTTCAGGTGGCCCTTTTCCCAGCGCGTGGCCGACCACTTCGCGAGGGCGCTTATCAACTGAAGTTCATCACGAGCGCCGCTGACGACCTCGTCCAGTTTTTGCGTGCTTCGATATTCCTTCAAGCGGGGATGGTCGAACGGCTCGTACACGAACTGAATCGAGGAACGCACAATATGAGCATTCTGGAACTCGTCGATACTGAGTTTTTTCGACCAGCCTTCTACAGGAATCTTCGCCTTCGATTCAAAACGCAGAGTTTGCAAGCGAGGACTATCGAGTGGCGTGGAAAGTGACCATTCAATCCGAGCCTGGAAGAAACGCCCGCGAGGCTCATCGGTTGGATCGCCAAATTTATACTCGCGCCAATCGCTCCAGGTGTCGGCCGACGGAACTCGCGTCTTTCCCGTGCGGATGAAGAGACGATTTTCCCCCGCTCGGCCCCGTTCTTCAGTTCGGTGGGTGGTTACCGGGATATTTCCGGTGAACGCGGGCGCGATCGTCTTTCCGCTGAGGTTGGCGGCATCGTAGACGCGGGTAGTGAGCGATCCGCCTGGGAGATATTGCTCGAGGAGAAGTCGAACGTTGTATTCACCCGAAATGGTGGAAGTCGGCCCGAGTTTATCAACCTCCCAGGTCTTTCCCGAATCGCCGCTGCGAGCACTCCGGCCGGGATGTTTGGCCCGTTCGATGGATCCCTTGGCGAAATCTTCGGCCCGAGCGATCCAAACTTTGCCCGCGCCCCAGAGAACGATCTCGTTCTTGCCCGCTTTCAAGATGTTGGTGGGAATCTCATAGGCCTGCCAGTACTGGGCCGTTTTGACGGGATTCTTGAGTTCCACGACCTGCCCGTTGATCGTCCCTTTCAGATCGCCGCCCGAGGCGACCAGCAAGGTCGCCTTGCGAGCACCAAGCTTCGGGATGATCAGTTCCTTGCGGATGCGCACGATGTCCGAGAGTTTTTCTTCATTCGGCAAGTAAGAGTATCCGGCCGCCGGACCGTCGTCTTCGATTAATTCGCCCGTGGCCAGTTCGATCGCGGAACCATCCGCCGTGAGGCGCAAATTGCGGGTAGTGGATTCACGAAATAGCGACTTGGCGTCGAGCTGAAGTTCGTCGGCATTGCTTGGTCCGGAAGCAACGAGCACAGCCAAAAAAGTGATGGCGGCAAGAAGGGGAGGTGAATGTGTGGAACTCGAAATCATCTGGCACGCGCTTTCTCGAAATAATCTTCAAGAAAGCCCAGGGACGGCCGTCCCTGGGCTTTCTTTTCACAATCACTGTTTGATCGTCAGCGCCTCGTTCGCCTTGACACCCTTCTTCGCGATCGTGCCTTTCCCGTGCGGCAGGATGACTTCGACGTCAACCGTCTCCTCCTTGCCAAGGCCGAAGTGGGTGACGGCGGATTGGCCGGACGCGTAGCCGAAGCCGACGGCGATGTCGCGGCAGCCGATCAGGCCCGCTGGGTCGCCGATCTTGCCGGCCGTGTAGATCTTCACGCGCGAACCGACGCCCATGCGGTTGACGTCCTTCGCGCCTTCGACTTGTACCTTCAACCAGTTGCCGCCGGGCGTGGTGTTCTTCAACAACAATGATCGTGATTCCATCCACCAGTTGGCCATGAAGATGTCGAGTTTGCCGTCGTTGTTGTAATCGCCGACCGGCCCCGGCGCGGAGTAGATGACCTTCTTGCTTTTGATCATGGTGTCGAAGAACGTACCGGTGCTCTTGATCGCTTTATCTTCCGCGTTGGGGAAGTCGTTGACTCCCCAGGCGTCGTCGCGGAATTGCGGAAGTCCATCTTTGATGCCCTGATGGCGGAAGATGACCGGGTACGGTTTGCCCTCGTGGAACTTCACGAGGCTGGCGGAGATGTCGGGCCAGCCGTCGTTATCGAAATCCTGAATCTCGACGTGCGGGGCCTTCATATAGAGTGGGGATAGACCGACCTTGGTGGTGACGTCCTCAAACGTCGGCACCCCGTTCTTGATGCCGCGATTGAGATAGAGCCGATTGGCGACCGGTTCGTTCCAGGGCCGGGAAAAATGCTGGCCGAGGACGACGTCGAGCAGCCCGTCGCGATTGACGTCAGCGAAGCAGACGCCGCAAACCATGTTGTCGCCGCCCGCGGCCCCGAGGCCCTTCCAGTCGAAGATTGCGGCGGACCCTTCGGCTTCGACGAACTTGCCCTTACGGTCATTCAGGAACAAGCGGTTCGCGCCCGGAGCACAGAGGAAGAAATCGGGCCAGCCGTCGTTGTTGACGTCGGCGGCGGAAACACCCAGCCAGGGAATGTTCTCCGGAAGACCGACCGCTCGCGAGACATCCTCGAACTGGAGGTTGCCTTTGTTCCTGAAGATGCGGGAACTCTTGGTGGTCGACCCGTTATATTTGACGATCGGTTCTTCACCAACGAGGAGATCAAGCAGACCATCGCCATCGAAATCGAAGAGGGCCACGCTGCGGCCGCCAAAGGCCGCGGGGCAGGCGCCGTTGTCCTGCGAGATGTCGGTGAACTTGCCGCCGCCATCGTTCCGGAACATGGAGCAGCCACGCGACGTGATGCCGTCTTTCCCCGGGGCCTTGGGCATGCTGCCGATGTAGAGATCAAGGTCGCCGTCGTTGTCGAGGTCGGCGAAGACGACCCCGGTGCCGCGGGTCGCGATGTTCAGCGCCTTTTGATCGTCGAGGGTGAACTTGCCCTTGTTGCTGCGCATGAGCATGTTGAGCTTGGAACCCTCGGCCGCGAAGGTGGCGACATAGAGATCGAGCCAGCCGTCGCCGTCGATGTCGCCCCAGGCAGCCCCATGGCCCTTGATGGCTTCCAGTGCGGGGAACAAACCTGCCTCTTCGCCGGCGTCGACGAAGACGAAGGGATACTTCTTCGCCTCATCGGCGCCTCGGCTCGGCAGAGCGAAAAGAGACAGCATCAACAGAGAGACGGAGTACAAGCGCATGGCATCCTCATGGTGAAAAAAGCCCTCCGCGTTCGCGAGGGCTTCGAGTCAAGCGATCTTGAATTAAAGCAGTTCCTTGATGATCGATCCGTCGCGGACGATCATGACGGGGCGACCAGACTGGGTGTGATATTCCTTTTGATGGTCGATTCCGAGCGTGTGGTAGAACGTCGCGGCTACCTGATCCGGCGTGATCGGTTCGCCGGCCGGACCCATACCTTTATCATCGCTCTTGCCAACAACTTGACCGGGCTTGATTCCGCCGCCAGCCAGCAGGGCGAACATTGCTCGCGGCCAGTGGTCGCGGCCTGCCTTGTCGTTGATCTTCGGTGTGCGCCCGAATTCACCGACCACGTAGACGGTGGTTGAGTCGAGCAAGCCACGATCCTTCAAGGCCGCGATCATGGCGCTGAGGCCCTGATCGAGATTGGGCAGCAGCGACTCTTTCGCTTGCTTGAAGTTGCCGGAATGCGTGTCCCAGCCGCCATAGCCGACGGTGACGAACTTGACGCCCGCTTCGACGAGCCGGGTCGCCAACAGGCAACTCATGCCGAACTTGCCGGTGCCGAACGGGGCGGCACGTTCCGGCTTCTCTTGGCTCACATCGAACGCGTCCCGCGCTTTCGGCGAACGGATCATCTCGTAGGCTTGCTGGGCGAACTGATCGAGACCGTCGATGAGTTTGCTCTCTTCAGCGTCGCGGAAGGTGGTATCGAGCTGCTTGAGCAGACTTTGGCGTTTTTCGTACTGTTCGACCGTCAGCCCTTTCTCGATCGAAATGCCGCGCACGGAGAAAGGCACGCCCGCCACGGGGGCGGCGTTCGTTTGCAACGGGGCCTGACGCACGCCCAGATAGCCTGCCTTCTGCGGCGTGCTGGGGATGGCGACGAAGTGCGGAAGCTGACGATCGCCTGGGATCTCTTTGCTGACGACGGCGCCGTAACCAGGATAGATGAGTGACGGGATCGGTCGACTGCCGGTGTTCAGATATTCGGTGCCCAGTTCATGGCCGGCGAGCGTGTGGCTCAAGCCGCGCACGATGGCGTAGGAACCCGCGATCGCGGCCATCTTCGGCAGGTGTTCGGAGATCAACACGCCGGGAACTTGGGTGGAAATCGTTTTGAATTCGCCGCGAATCTCGGCCGGAGCGTCCGGTTTCGGGTCGAAAGTGTCGAGATGCGTGGGGCCGCCGCCGAGGAAGACAAAGATGGCCGACTTCGCCTTGGCCACGTTCACGCCGCCGGCATGCGCGATCCGCAGGTAATCCGACAGGCCGAAGCCCGCCGTACCGAGAACGCCTGCTCGCACGAATGTTCGACGATTCATGATCATGTTACGCTCTCGATTGATCTGGAGAAATCTCACACCTGACGCACGGTTCCGGGCCGCGCCGGGCGCTATTTCTTGTCTTTAGGCGGGGGCGATTCAATCAACGCGACCTTCCCATCGTCTATTTTGTAGGTGACCACGTTGCTGACGGGCTTGAATTCGCCCTTCTGCACTCCCCCTGACTTGAATGCCGGGTAAAACAGTTCCAGGACGACACTGTATGTCCCGGCCGTCTGTGTGGGAACGTCAATTGCTGCTTGATTGCGGGCGTCCAGGGTTGTGACGGATTTTCCGTCCGCCTGCTTGATGTGATACTGAAGCCGAAAGCCCGGATCGTCCGCCAGGTCGGTGCGGGATAGTTTAGTCCCGTCAAGTTTGAGCACGGACAACGGCTTCAGGTGAGGTTTGACGTCAAGCTTGAATGCCGGCTGACCCGCCAGATTCGCCGGCTTGAGGTTGAGTGACAGGCCGAAAATCGGCACAATGAGTCCCAGGGTGAGTAAGCGGAGAACAGCGGTACGAATCATGAGTTCTCCAGGTGGCGGGAGAGGTCGAAGGCATGGGAGTTCAGGCAGGCGGGACACACGATCATCCTACGGATCCGGACGCCGGCTTCGTTGCCGCATTGCAGGACGACCCGACCCATCTCAACATGGATGGAGAAGAGGGAACCGACGACTCGTTGATGCAATCGCCCGAAACGCCGCCCGACCCGCTTGCGTTAACTGTTGATTTTGACCCAAATCATCCCGCGATGCAACCCTCTGGTTCAGAAAATCCACTTCTGACGATGAACGAGGGGACCCAGAACGGCTTCAGTTCACGACCGAGCATTTCACTTGGCCTGCCGACCGGGGCGGCCGTTCGGCACTCCGTACCCGGCTATGAGATCCTTCGCGAGATCGGCCGCGGCGGCATGGGCGTCGTCTATCAGGCCCGGCAGATGGGCCTGAATCGACTCGTCGCCCTCAAGATGATTCTCTCGGGCGATCATGCGGGGACTAACGAACGCGATCGCTTTCGGCGCGAGGCCGAGGCCGTCGCCGCCTTGCAGCATCCCCACATCGTGCAGATTCACGAGATCGGCGAAGTCGACGGCCGGCCCTATCTCGCCTTCGAATATATCGAAGGCGGCAGCCTCGCCCAGCTATTGGGCGGTAACCCCTGGCCGCCGCGAGCCGCGGCAGCGCTCGTCGAGATTCTCGCCCGAGCCATGCAGTTCGCCCACGACCGCGGCATCGTCCATCGCGATCTCAAACCGGGCAACGTTCTTCTCTCCGGGATGCACCAGAAACCGGCCGATCGCTCCAAGACCCCATCGCCCGATGCCGACACGATCGATTCCACCCGTGCCACATTGCTTGGCGTTCATCATCCCAAGATCATGGACTTCGGCCTGGCGAAGCGCGTCGATCCCGATTCCGAGTGGTTGACAACCGGCGACGTATTCGAGTCGCCGCCCCAGGGCCAAACGCGCACCGGCGCGGTCATGGGTACGCCCAGCTACATCGCCCCCGAGCAAGCTGCCGGCAAGAATCGCGATGTCGGACCGCCTGTCGATGTCTACGCCCTCGGCGCGATCCTGTACGAGCTTCTCACGGGGCGTCCGCCCTTCCGTGGTGAAACCGCGCTCGATACCGTCTTGCAGGTCATGTCCGAAGATCCCGTCTCGCCACGGCGTTTGCAGCCGAAAATTCCGCGCGACCTCGAAACGATCTGCATGAAGTGCCTGCAAAAATTGCCAGGCAAGCGTTATCTCTCGGCCAGCGATCTTGCCGATGATCTACAGCGATTCTTGCGACACGAACCGATCGCCGCCAGGCCGATCAACGCGTACGAACGCCTCATTAAATGGGCGAAACGACATCCGGCGATCGCGACCTCGCTCTTCATCAGCATCTTCGCACTGGTCAGCCTCCTGTCGATCAGCTTCTGGTTCAACTTCGAACTCCGCGACGCCGTGGCGGCCAAAGAAAGTGAAGCCGCCAAGTCCCGTGAAGCCCAGTTGGCCGCCGAACGCTCCGCCCGCGAGAAGGATGAACAGACGCGTTATGCGGATGAACGACTGAAGGAGGTCGAGAAATCCCGCAAGGAAGTCGAACGCGAACATCAAGAATCGTTGAAGCGTGAAGATCAAGCTCGCCGTACGGCGTATGCGCTGGCGCTCAACCGGGCCATGGCTCTGGTCGAACGTGATCCGTCTCGCGCGGCCCTCTTGCTCGACAAGAAAGAGGAGTGCCCCTACGAACTTCGGGACTTCACCTGGCACTACTTGCGGGCGCGTTGCCGGGTCGATCAGAGTTTCATCGCCGGCCATGCGAAGTCGATCACTCAAATTGTTTACTCTCCCGATGCATCACTCCTGGCGGCGGCAAGCTGGGATGGCACTGTCCGTGTCTCGAATGCGAAGACGCTTCAGACCATTGCCGTGCTGCGCGGCCATCGCGGCATCGTCCGTTCGGTCGCCTTCGCGGCTGACGGCCGTACGCTGGCCACGGCGGGGAACGATCTTCATGTGATGTTCTGGGAGATTCCGCCGGCCTTGCCCCCGGTTGATGAGAATCAGCCGCATGTCTTGAAGCCCTGGTCGACCGTCGATACCGGCGACATGCAAATGCTCGCCATCGCCCCGGAGGGCCATCAGGTCGCTGCCATCGGCGCCGACGGCAAACTGCGGTTGCTCACGATTCCGCCACTGCCGCGTGACGCCTGTGTCGCGGCCGCCGGCGGATTCGCTTCATTCCTCTCACGCACGCCGGAGGGCGGCCACCGCCCGGAACATGGCCCCGCGATTCCGTTCGCCGCTCGCGCCGTTGTCGATGACGTCATGGCCGGGCACACCGGCCTAGTAACCGCGCTGCACTGGACGAAAGATGGCCTTTATACCGGTGGGCAGGATCGTACCATTCGCCGGTGGTCGCCTGGTTTGAAGCTTGAAGGCGAGATCGTCGTCACGCTGCCGGAGAGCGTCCTCAGTTTCGATATTGCCGCCGGCGGGGAATTCTTGGCCGTGGCGGGGAGTTCGTCGGAGGATTCCTCGATCAAGATTTGGAACCTGCGCCAGGGCCAGGAAGTTGCCAAGCTGCGCGGGCACACGCGTGTGGTCTATTCGCTTGCCTTCGGCCGCGACGGCAAGCTCTTGGCCAGCGCCAGTCATGATGGCACGGTGCGTCTGTGGGAACCCGCCATCGGGCAGGAACGCAGCGTCTATCGCGGCCACAAGGAACCGGTTCGCAGCGTCGTCTTCGCACCGGATCAGAAGATGCTCGCCAGCGGTGGTATGGATAGCACCGTGCGCTTCTGGTCGCTCGCCGCCGCCAACGAACATACGTTCGAATTGGTAGGTCGATCCCGGCACGAATCGGCCGCGTGCAGCAGCGACGGACGAATTATCGCTCTCACTGACCGCGACAACCTGATCCGAGTCTGGATTCGCGGCGAAGCCGGCTTCTCGGATTCAATTGCCTATCTGCTCCGTGGCGCGGGGAAGAAGATCACGAACCTGGCCGTCAACCCGGCCGGCGATAAAGTCGCCGCCATCGTCGGCGAGCGTGAAGCGACAACGGTCATGGTCTGGTCGTTGCCGCCGGCTGGCAAGGGTAAAGGCTCGGTCGAATTGAAGACCAACCTCCCGCTGAAGGTCAATGCCGACGCCTATGACCTCGCGCTGCATGGTAACTTGCTGGCGGTCGCGGGCAAGAACGGCATGCAGATCTGGAACGTCGACAAAAAGACCGTTCTGCAACAGCCTTCCCGAGGCAACATTCAATCGGTCGCGTTCACGCCGGATGGCGGCAAGATCGTCACGGCCGGCGGCCGGCTGGTTCAAGTGTGGGATGTCGCCACCGGCCGCGAGGAGTGCAAAATGCCCTTCGGCCATGTGCGCGAAGACATCACGGCCATCGCCGTGGGGCCGCGCCTGAAAGATCTCGACCCTCATGATGGCCCGCAAATCTGGACGGTCATCACATCCGATGCGACCGGCGCCTCCTGGATCTGGTCGCTCGCGCCTTCCGCCCGGGGCAAGGGGGCGGGCTTCGATCTCATCCATCGAGCGATCCTGACGGGCCACGCGGAAGGCGTCACCAGCGTTACATTCGATCCCGAAGGCAAGACGATCGCCACCAGCAGCGAAGACCGCACCATCCGCCTCTGGGACCCCGTTACCGGCCGAGAACGCGCCGCCCTGACCAGCCACACCGACGCCGTCCTGCAAACGGTCTTTATCAACAAAGGGGCGGCCCTCCTCAGCGTCGGCCGCGAGGGGGAAGTGAAGACCTGGCTGGCGCCGCGGCCTTAAGACGAATCAACTGCGCATTTCTTCTGGCCACACCCACCCCGCGCCAGAGAATTTATTTGCCCAGTAGAAACATAAAAGAAGGGGAAAAGGGGACATTCAACTTTTCAAGCGGATCGATCCGGACTCAACCATTACCTTTGAAAAGTAGAATGTCCCGTTTTCTTCCCCTCCCTTTTCTTCCCCTTCGGGCTCGGAAGCCGCTATTCTGTTCCGCCAGTCCGATTTCCGGGAACGCAACTCGAATCAACAAGCACAAAACTCGTACACTGATCCCAGCCTCGTTTTTCCTGGTTCGCAGGGGACGTACAATGTCGCTCCTGGCCCATGTGGCGGCGTTCACGCTTCGGCACTCGATCACCGGTTTGCCCGCCGATCAAGTTGTTGGCTGGGTGTCCGATCGCTTTCGCAACCACGCTGATTGCTTGCCGCAGGCGCTGGACCGCGCCAACGCGCGGGCCTGGCATACGCTGGGCTTGGCCCTCGAAGGCGAATCGCTCTCCGAACGTATCACCGACGTTTTACGCAGTGGCGATGTCACCGGCCTACGCGACGACATCCGCCAGTTCCTCGCGTCCAGCCCCGCCGGGCTCGAAGCGGCCCCCAGCCAACTGCGCGAGAACGCCGCTCGTGAACTGGCTCGGTTGCGCAAGATGAAACACATCCAGGCGCCGAGTTCCGAGCTGATCCAGCGCTGTCTCGTCCGTTACGGCAACCCGGCCCAGCTTCTCAAAGAAGCGACCGACGCCATCGAACCGGCCGCCGAGGCCATGGCCAAAGCGTGCCCGAATCTGGCCCGGGTCATCCGGCTGACGCCGCCCGGTTCGCCGCCGTTACTCGTCTCGGCCTTTCTCTTCTTCTTCCGCCGCGAAGTGGAAACTGCGCCCCAGTTGTTTCAGGGCCTGGCGTTCACTTCACTCCAACAACTCACGGCCGGGCAGGAACGCGGCTACGAACTGCTCGCCGGCCGCACCGAGGGCATTCTCGACCAAATTGACGTGCTCTTCGACGCCCAGGAAAAATGGTTCGCGGCCAACAATCGCCAGATCGAGCAACTCCGCCTCCACCTGGAAAAACTCGTCCGCGAGCGCTCGATCGCCACGCGGACAACCGACCCGCTCAAGATCAGCGTCACCAACGAAAGCGAGTTGAAACTCCTGCGCCAATGGCGTGACGACTTCCGCCGCCTCCCGCCCGGCCGAGTGAAATCGGCCGACTGGTCAAGGCTGGGCGACGCCCTGGCCGGCGGCGCCAAATTCGCCGACGCCCTGGAAGCCCATCAGACCGCCGCCGAGCAAGCACAGGCCCAGAACGACCCGGCCGCCGAGGCCGAGAACCGCTACAAAATGTTCCGCGACGCCTGCGAACAAAGCCAATGGACCCCCGCCCTCGCGGCCCTCGAACGAGCCATCGAACTCGACCCGGAATCCTACGCCCTCTTCCCCAAACGCTACAAGGCCGTGCGCATTTTGGGCGCGGGCGGTTTTGGAACCGTTTTCCTGTGCGAGGATCGTAACAAGCAAGTTCAGGTCGCGGTGAAGGCACTACATACGGCCGATCTGGAACGAGACCTCAAGGCCGTGTTCAACGAAGGGCATCGGCTCAACGAACTTAATCACCCGGGCATCATCCGTGTCATCGATTGGGACTTCGGCGATACCGCTAGAAAGCGGCCATATCTTGTGATGGAGTACTTTGATGGGATGTCGCTGGCCGAATACTTGGCCCATCAACG
>Ga0105048_10006859_pt1 | contig 18359 bp, 14 predicted proteins | sample MAT05_FD_78382 | JGI IMG/M metagenome (GOLD analysis project Ga0105048, IMG submission 78382) | Freshwater microbial communities from Lake Fryxell liftoff mats and glacier meltwater in Antarctica - MAT-05 | ecosystem: Environmental > Aquatic > Freshwater > Ice > Liftoff microbial mat | place... | reverse complement strand
GGTGCTCACCAATGCGCGCGGCGAGTTCACCACTCCAGCGGTGCCCAGAACGCACGGCATCACCGTGAGCGCGCCGGGTTTTCGTCAGCGAGGCGACGCCATCAGCAACCTCGATGTGAGCAACGCGGTGTTCGAGCTGACCGCATCGACTGAACCGCCGCCCCAGGGCATGCAGCCGTTCGACGGCATCGGCATGACCATCGACATGTCGACCGGGAAGCCGCGCGCGTTCGCGGTGTTCGAGGCCAGCCCGGCTGAGCGCGCAGGCGTGATGCGCGGAGATCAGATCATTTCAGTCGACGGCGTACCCGCTGGGGCTGACGTGGGCGTGCTGGTGCAACGCATTCGCGGCCCCGCCGGCACACCGGTTCGAATCGTGTTCGAGCGCAGAGGGCAGATCATTGATTTGAGCATTCGGCGCCGCCAGATCTCGCCGATGTGAGGGACCAACTGGAACTGTCGGGTTACTCGGGCGGCCGCTTTCAATTCAGGAATCACGAGCGCCCATCTGACGAATCGAATGCTGAAGACGCGCAAGAATTGCGCGTACCGGGTGTGTGGGGGCGGCCTGGTGAGCGAAATGTGCTGGCACAGGGAATGAATGGTTCGTGCGTATGAAACCAATTCCTCCAGTTTCGAAGTACATGAGCACCACTCCGATTTCGATTGGCAAGGCTCAGACCCTCGCGGACGCCCAGAAGGTGATGCAAAGCGAGGGCATCCGCCATCTGCCGGTGCTCGACGGGGGGAGGCTCTTGGGGATGTTGACAGACCGCGACGTGCACTTGATCGAGTCGCTCAAGGGGGTTGACCCGACCAAGGTGCTCGTGGAGGACGCAATGAGCCAGAACGCGTTCTCGGTGGCCCCCGAGACGCCGCTCGATGAAGTCGTCTCAACCATGGCCGACCGGAAGTACGGCTCGGCCGTCGTCCTCGATGGCAACCGACTGGTGGGCATCTTGACCACTGTCGACGTCTGCCGAGCGCTCGCTGAGCTGCTGACAACCCGTCTTGGCTAAGGCCCGGTCATCAACATCGCCATGGTGAAGGATGAGGCGCGTGCTCGATGCTCTGTTGGGGCCCGCACACCCGTTGTGGCTCGTCGGCTTTCGCCCCTTCTTCACGCTGGCGTGCCTGGCCGGCATGCTCTTGCCGCTGCTTTGGGTCGCGATCTACACCGGGTCGATTGCGCTCCCTGTCGGCGCGCTGTCGCCGGTGCAGTGGCACGCGCATGAGATGTTCTACGGCTTCGGCTGGGCCGTGCTCGGCGGCTTCTTGCTCACCTCGACGAAAAACTGGGTGCACGTGCGGGGCTACCATGGCCACCCGCTCCGCCTCCTAGCGATCGCCTGGCTGGTCGAGCGCGCCGGCATGTGGCTCCATGGCCGAATCCCCATGTTGCTCTTCGCGGTGACCAGCAACCTGTTTCTGGTCTCGATCGTCCTGATGCTCCTCTACACGTTGGTGCGCTACCGCAAGAGCGACACGTTTGCCGACAACGCCCTCTTCATGCTGATCCTCCCGGTGTTCCTCATCGCCAAGAACTTGATGCTCAGTGCGACTCATTTTTCGGTTGGCACGAGCATGACCGTGGGGCTCTTTCGCATGGCGTTTCTGATCATGCTCGAGCGCACGATGACCCAGTTCATGCGCAACGCATTCGGGGTCACCATCCTGCGCCGACCGATTCTCGACGGGGCGATCAAGCTGCTTGGGCTGATGCTCGTCGCCGAGAGTCTGATGCCACCGGCGCTCGCCAGCGGTGCCGGGCTGCTTCTCGCGGTGCTCCTCGTCGCACGACTCTTGTTCTGGCGACCGCACCTCGCTCTCGGTCGGCTCGATCTCGGTGTCATGGTTCTCGGCTATCTCGCGATCGCAGCGCAGCTGGTCGTGCTGTTCCTCAACCAGCGCTTCCACACGGCCTGGGTCGGCACGGTCGCGATGCACACGTTCGCCTTCGGCGTCATGGGCCTCATCATTCCAGCGATGCTCGTGCGCATCTGCAATGGGCACACTGGACGCAAGCTCGTCTTTGCTACCCCCGACCGACTGGCGTTGTGGGCGATGATGCTCGGCTTCGGCCTGCGCATCGTCGCGCCGCAGCTCGCACCTGCGGGCTACCTGTACTGGCTATGGGGTGCGGCGGCGTGCTGGTTCACCTGCTTCGTGTTGCTCAGTTGGCGCTACATACCGCTCTTGGCGCAGCCGCGCATTGACGGCAAAGAACACTAGGGTCGGTCGCTGCCGCGAAGCACCTGACCAGCAGCACCGCTCTTGTGAACCAACTCACAACAGCGCTCGGCGGCCGGCAGACTCTGCGCCCCGGCGCAATATTTGCGCCCTTGACTGACGGGTCGGCAAGCTCTGCGAAGATGCTTCGCGTTGAGTCGCTTCGATGCCGCAGACCGCTTGGTTCGGGTCTGGCTCTGCCCGCGGATGGCGACGCCTCCCCAGTTCAGTTGAAGCGGCCCAGGTCAGCTCGCGCGGCGTTTCTTGCGCTCGCGACGGGTTCGCTTGTCCTGGCTTCGCACCGCGTCAGGCACGGAGATGGTGCCCGGCATCGGCGTGCCTTCGATGACCGGCGTCTCGGTCGGAGGCTGCTCAGACGGGAGCGAAGGCAACCGAATGCTGAAGCTGGTGCCGTCGCCGACCTTGCTCTGCACGGCGATGTTGCCGCCGTGGTTCTTCACGATGCGCTGACAGATGGCCAGCCCGAGGCCGGTGCCTTTCTCCTTGGTGGTGAAGAACGGTACGAAGATGTTCAGCTGCTGATCTGCCGGTATGCCGGGGCCGGTGTCACCGACCTGAATCTCGACCGCGTCAGGCGCGCGAAAGTCGCCGAAGCGCTCGGGTTTCTGGGTGCGCACCACGATGTCGCCCCGGGTCGAGCCGATGGCCTGAATCGCGTTCTGCACCAGGTTGATCAACACCTGCTTGAGCTGCTCGGCATCGGCGTCGACTTTCGCCAACCCCTCGGCCAGCTCGAACTTCATCGAGATGTTGCCCGGCACGTCGTTCTGAATCAGCCGCACGGTTCGGGTGACCACCTCATTCACGTCGGTAGGGCCGAAGTGCTGCTTCAGCGGCCGCGAGTAGTCGAGAAAGGCGGTCACCACGCCGTTGAGCCGGTTCACCTCTTCGACGATCACCTCGATGAACTCGCGCTCCTCGGGAGGCACCGTCTTCGGGTCGAGGCACTGGGCGGCACCTTTGATCGCTCCCAGCGGGTTTCGAATCTCGTGCGCCAGACCGGCCGCCATCTCACCCAGCGCTGCCAGGCGGTCGCGCTCGCGCATCTTTTCGTACAGCTTCGAGTTCTCGACCACGGTGGCGAAGTGGTCAGCCAGCTCGAGCATCAGCGCGATCTCATCGGAGGCGAACGCCTCAGGCACGCGCTCGTCCCACAGGTTGAGGAAGCCCAGCACCCGATCGTTGCCCATCAAGGGCACGGTGATGCCGGCTTTCATCTGCTCCATCGCGGAGCGCACTTCATTGAGCCGACGAACCTCTTCGCGGGCCTTGCGCGCCTCGAGCGGCTGCGCCTTCAGCTCGGCGGCCCGACGTTCGACCGCCTCGAAGAGCTGCGCTCGCTCGGTGCGCGTGACCAGCGCGCGCGCGTTCCCAGAATCGATGAACACCGCAGGCTGCGGCCCCCGGCTGTCGAGCAGACGAAACCCGGGGCGATCTTCAGCCAGCAAATAGATCGACGCATGGGTCACCCGGCGCGTCTCGTTCAAACCGGTGAGCACCATCGCCGCCAGCTCGGGCACGTCGATCACGTTGGCGGTGCGCCGCAACAGCTGGCGGGCCGACTCGAGAAAGGTGAAGCGCTGGCGAAAGAAGAGGGCGACGGTGCGGTCTTCAACCCACTCCGCCAACGGCTCGAGCAGAATCAGCATCACGAACGCCGCGACGATGGTGTTGAACAGGTACAGGCTTGTGTTGTTCTCGACCCACACCGTCAGCACCACGAAGACCAGCGCCAGAATCACCGCGAGCACGGTCTGCGACGCGATCTTCCCCAGCAGCTCGTGCAGGTCCATCAATCGCAGGCGCAGCAGGGTCTGCGACAAGAAGAACAGGTACAGCGTCGAAGCGATCGGCCCCAACACGGGGAAGGGGATGTCGAAACGGTTCACGAAGTCGAGCGCCGAGAACAGAATCGAGGCGCAGACGCCGACCGCTAGGTAGAGCAACCGCAGCCGCTCGATGCGCGACTCGCTCGAGCGCATTCGGGCGATGACCAACGACGCCGAAAAGGTCAGTGCGAGCAACACCCACACCGAGACCGCGATGCGAGCCCACAGCACATCGGCCAGCGGCGTGGCGCCGACGGCGAGGCCGAGCAGCAGCGAGAAGAGCGACATGCGGCGGCCGTAGCGAGAGGCGCGCGGGCTGAAATTGAGAAACTCGAGGAAGAACGAGAGCGCCGTCGAGGGGAGCAACGCGCCGCTCACGATCGTCGCGCCGAGCATGATGCGCCCGACCAAGGTGCCGCCACTAAAGGGGAAAATGCCCTCGAGAAAGCGCGCCAGGTGAAAGGTGCCGATCGAAATCGCGAAGATGCCGTACAGCGTCAAGACCCGGGGGCGGGCCGGGCGCAGCAACATCGATACACCCAAGGCCAGGCCGACGATGGCCGCGAGCAACGAGCTTTGAGTGCGAATGTCCATGAAGTTGACGACCAGTGTAGCCGTGTACGATGCGCGCGTGCGCGTGTACCGCTGGTCTGGCCTCAGTCTGCTGCTCGTTTCGATGGTGGCGGCAGGGCAAAACACCGCTCCCGAGTGGCTGCCCATCGAGCGGGAGGTCGACTCGTCAGACCCCAGCTTCGCTCGTCTCGCCAACCCCGCTTTCCCCAGCTCGGAGACGCGGGCGGTGCCGATCGATCGCGGGCCGAAAGTGGAGCGGGCCGATCTCGCTCCGTACTTCGCCGAAGGAGTGCTGGCCGAGGCGAAGGCCGCGTACGACCTCGGGCGTTGGGGGCTGGCCAAAGAGAAGCTCGCCGCCGCGCCAGACTCGAACCCCGCGCGGTACCTGCGGGCCATGATCGCGTACCGATCGGCTGACTACGACTTCGCGGCCAAGGCCTTTGAGGCGCTGGCCCAGGCCTACGCGGCTCTGCGAGATCGCTGTCTGCTGCACGCCGGCTGGTCGTTCGAAGGGGCGCGCGATTGGCAGTCGGCGCGGCGGGTTTTCTCGCAGATCGCTCCCAACTCGCGCTTGAACGTCGACGCCAAGCTCGGCACCGCGCGCGCGTTCAAGTACCTCAAAGACACCAAGGCGGCGATCGCAGCGCTCGACGGCCTGGTCGAGCGCCCGGCGCCTCCGTGGGGGCGCGACGTCGGAGCGGAGGCCCTGTTGGCGTTGGCCGACCTCCACGTGGTGCGCTCAGACGCCAAGGCCGAGAAGAAGGCGCTGATCGCCATCTGGTCGAGGCACCCCTTGAGTTACCAGGTCGGTAAGGCCGAAGCGCGCATGGGCCCGGTGTCAGAGGTGCCGAAAGACGCGGTGGTGGTACGTTCCGAAGCGTTGATCGACGCCCATCGCAACGCGCAAGGCGTGTCGATGCTCGAGCCTTTGCTCAACGCGCTCAAGCTGCCCGACGCCGTTGCCTGCCGAGCGCACTTCGCCGCGGGCAAGGGGTACCGCAAGCTCCGTCAGCACGCCAAGTCGGCTGCCACGCTCGGCCCGGTCACCAAGAAGTGCACCGACCCCGATCTCCGGGCGCGCGCGCTCTACACGCTGGGTTTCAGCCAGACCATCGTGGCGCCCGCGCTGGCCGGCGAGACCTACACCACGTTGGCGCGCGAATACCCCGGGCACTCGTTTGCCGATGACGGGCTGTTCTTCGCCGCCGACGTGTACCTGAGGGCCAAGCAAACCGACCTGGGCGTCGAGCGGTTGATCGAGCTGGTCAATCGCTACCCGACCGCCGACTTCGCCGCCGAGGCGCTGTTCAAGCTGTTCTGGGTCGCCCGCGAGCAATCACTGTGGAGCGACGCCAACGACTACCTGAGCGAGATCGAGAAGCGTTGGGCGCTGGCCGACGACAGCGGTGAGCTCGAGCGGGCAGGGTACTGGCGTGCTCGGGTCGCCGAGGCCAGGGAGCTGCCCCAGGAGGCGCTCGGGCTGTACGCCACCGTCGCCCGGGAGCACCCTGCCAGCTACTACGGCCTCATCTCGCGCGAGAAGGTCGACACGCTCGACCCGGCGATGGGCGAGGCGGTTCGACGAGACTCGGCGGCGGCTCCTTCAGGCGCCGACACGTTTCCGCTCTACGGGGGGCCGGTCTCGAAAGACCCCCAGTTTCGCAGCGCGGTGGAGCTGCTGCGGCTGGGCTTCGGCGAGCTGGTGCCGATGGAGATTCTGTCGATCGACCGCACCAACCTGCCCGGTGATTCGCTGCGCTTGATGGTGCAGGTGCTCTCGTTGTCGGGTGAGGCCCGCGCCGCGCACGGCATGACCCGGCTGTGGCTGCGCCGAGATCTGAGCGGCCGCATGACTGCTGAGAATCGCGGTATCTGGGAGATCGCCTACCCCCAGGTCTTTCGCGAGCTGATCGTGACCTATTCGGCCGAGGCCGACTCGCTCGACCCCGACCTGCTGCAGGCGTTGATGCGCGAAGAGAGCGCGCTCGACCCGAAGGCGCTGTCTTGGGCCGGTGCGCTGGGGCTGTGTCAGCTGATGCCCGCCACCGCCGCTGAGGTGGCCGCGCAGCTGAAGCTGGGCCGGCCGACCACCGCCGCACTGTTGGAGCCTGAGCTGAACATTCAGTTGGGCAGCCGCTACCTGACCGGGTTGATCTCGCGCATGAAAGGGGTCAAGCCGTTCGCCCTGGGCAGCTACAACGCCGGCGAGAGCGCGGTGAACCGCTGGCGCCGTGACAATGGTGACGCCGACGTCGCCACGTGGGTCGAGAACATCCCGCTCCAGGAGACCCGCAACTACGTCAAGCGGGTGCTGCGCAGCTACGTGACCTACAAGCTGCTCTCCGGGGCGAACGAGGGGGGGCAGAGCGTGGCGCCGGTGCCGAAGCCTACAGTGAAACCCGCGGCGAAGCCGGCGCCCAAGCCCACACCCAAACCGAAGACCCGTTGAGGTGGGAGCTGCTCCCACTCGCGAGAAAACGCACGAAGTATTCAGGATTTTTTTCAGCGACCGTCTGGGTTGGCCGAGGCGCCGACCTGATGTGAGCATGGGGGGGGCCGAAAGGAGGAGCACATGGAGACCCTGGTACTGAATTCAGCTTTTCAACCCGTCGCCCGGATTCCGTGGCAACGCGCGATCACGCTCCTCTTTTTGGGCAAGGTCGAGGTGGTCGAGGCCTACGAAGACAAGACGATTCGAGCTGTCAGCTTCGAGATCAAGATGCCGTCAGTCATCCGGTTCTTTCGAATGCTGGCCCGGCGAAAGCCGATCGTCAGGTTCTCCCGAGAGAACGTCTATGGCCGAGACCATGGGCAGTGCCAGTACTGCGCTCGCAAGGTGACCAGGGCCGAGGCCACCTACGACCACGTCGTACCGCGGTCACAGGGTGGTCGAACCCACTGGGAGAACATCGTGATCGCCTGCGTGCCGTGTAACCAGGCGAAGGGTGGCCGAACCCCCGAGCAGGCGCGAATGGCGCTGCGCTCCGTGCCGGTCAAGCCGAAGAAGTTGCCTGACTCGGTACGGCTGACGTTCATGTTTCAGAAGGGCATGCCCGCGTCGTGGTCGAACTGGCTACGCGACATGACCTACTGGCACGGCAGTCTCGACGAAGACTGAATAGGCGGGCCGACGCTCTGTGAAGAGCGGGTCACGCGCGAAATGAAATCGGAGCACAGTGGCGCCGGGCGGAATGTCCCGGGGACTGGGTGCTGGTCTGCCTGCACAAGACCTTGGCGCCCCTTTTCAGACGCGTGTGACCCGCTTCTTCCTTTTGTGCGGCAGGTTGAACGGGTACCCGGCCTCCCGGGCAGAAGTCTTGCGATGGCCCGGGTTGCGGTAGACTCGGGTCAGCCCATGAACGATCACTCGCTCAATGAGCGCCTGCGCACCTTGCCATCGGTCGATGAGCTGCTCACCCGAGCGTCTCTCCAGACGACCTTGCGCGAGGTTTCTCACGCCGTCGCGGTGAAAGCGTGCCGCGAAGCGGTCGCTTCGGCGCGCGCGGTGATGCTGCGAGGTCAGAGCAACCAATTCAGTGACGACGACGTGCGCGCCGCGGTCGAGCGGCTGCGACAACCGAAGCTGCGCAGAGTGCTCAACGCGACGGGCGTGGTGCTGCACACCAACCTGGGTCGCGCGCCGTTGGCTGAGCGCGCGGTGCAGCGGGTGGCGGAGATCGCCCGCGGCTATTGCAACCTGGAGATCGATCTCGATGAAGGCGAGCGGGGCAGCCGCTACGCGCCGGTGGTCGAAGCGCTGTGCGAGCTCACCGGGGCTGAAGACGCGCTGGTGGTGAACAACGGCGCTGCGGCGGTGCTGCTGGTGCTCTCGGCGTTGGCCTCTGGCCGTGAAGCGATCGTCTCGCGTGGAGAGCTGGTCGAAATTGGCGGGGCCTTTCGAATACCCGACGTGATGCGGCAGGCCGGCGCGCGTCTGGTCGAGGTCGGAGCCACCAATCGAACGCGCCTCAGCGACTACGCCGACGCGGTCACCGCCCAGACGGGGCTGTTGCTCAAAGTGCACCAATCGAATTTCGCCCAGGTCGGCTTCGCCGAGAGCGTCAGCACCAAGGCGCTCGCCCACCTGGCCAAGGAACGGGCGCTGACCCTGTACGAAGATCTCGGCAGCGGGGTGTTGCGGGCGATGCATGGCGAAGGCTTGCCGACCGAGCCGACCGTGTCATCGGCCGTTGCCGCAGGCGCTGACGTGGTGTCGTTCTCGGGTGACAAGCTGCTGGGCGGGCCCCAGGCGGGCATCATCGTGGGCACCAAGCGATTGCTCGAAGGGCTGCGCTCGCACCCACTCAACCGCGCGCTGAGGGTCGACAAGCTGACCGTCGCAGCGCTCGAAGCCACGCTCGAGCTGTACCGCGATGGCGTCGAAGACACCGAGCTGCCGGTGCGCGCGCTCCTCTCGCAGCCGCTGCCGACCTTGCGAGCCCGCGCCGAACGGCTCTCGTCACTGCTAGGCGCCGGCGTGCCCCACCGGGTGGTGCCCTCGTTCAGTCAGGTGGGCGGAGGCTCGATGCCGCTCTCGGCGGTGCCCTCGTTCTCGGTGGCGCTGGGTGTGCGCCAGCCTGCCGAATTTCACGACAGGCTTCGGGCTGGCTCACCGCCGCTGGTGGCCAGGCTCAATGATGGCGAAGTGTGGCTCGATGTTCGTTGCTTGGATGAGGCCGATCTCGACGGGGTGGCGCGGGCGATCGCGACCACCCTTGGAGGAAGTGTATGACGACGACGCTGAACACCTCGGTGCTTGTACTCAACCGTCACTACCACCCGATTCACGTCACCAGCGTGCGCCGGGCCTTCTCACTTCTGTGCCAGGGCGTGGCCAGGGCGCTCGACGAGCAATACCGGCTCTACGACTTCGAAGATTGGACGGCGCTCTCGGCCGCCAACGAGGCCGACGCGATCAACACCATTCAGCGGCGCATTCGCATACCGCGGGTGCTGGTGCTGGCGGCCTTCGAGAAGGTGCCCAAGACACGGGTTCGCTTTTCGCGAATCAACATCTACACCCGAGATGAAGACACCTGTCAGTACTGCGGCAAGCAGCGCCGGCGCAGTGAGCTGAACCTCGACCACGTCAAGCCGCGCTCGCAGGGCGGCACGACCTGCTGGGAGAACGTGGTGTGCTCCTGCATCGAGTGCAATCTGCGCAAGGGCGGGCGAACTCCCGAGCAGGCGCATATGAAGTTGCTTCGCACTCCAGAACGACCAAAGTGGACGTCGCTGTTTCGGGGTGGCAAGGAAAAGGCGTATCGGGCATGGCTGCCCTTCCTCAATTTGACTGACGCCTCGTACTGGAACGTCGAGCTGAAAGATCAGTGATGGCGGAGAACGAAGCGCGCGTGAAGAGCCCGGAGGGTTCGGTGATCGAGCTCCCTCGGTCGCGCGCTGCTACGCGAACGGCCCGCGCGCGTCGGGTGATCGCGGTCGGTGGCGGCAAGGGGGGCATCGGCAAGTCGATGGTCTCGGCGAACCTGGGCATCGCTCTGGCCCAGCGCGGCGCTCAGGTGATTCTGGTCGACGCTGACCTCGGCGGCGCGAACCTGCACACCTGCCTGGGCGTGCCCCAACCGCAGGTCACGCTCTCTGACTTCATCGAGCGCAAGGTCGAGCACCTCGAAGACGTGGCGGTGCCCACTGGCATCGAGCGGCTCCGACTGGTCTCCGGCGCGATGGACGGCCTCGACGCCGCGAACCCGAAGCATGCGCAGAAGACCAAGCTGATTCGGCACCTCCGCACCCTCGACGTCGACTACGTGCTGATCGACCTAGGCGCCGGCACCAGCTTCAACGTGCTCGACTTCTTTCTGGTCGCCGACACCGGCATCGTGGTGTTGCTGCCCGAGCCGACCTCGATCGAGAACGCCTACCGGTTCATCAAGGCGGCCTTCTTTCGCCGGCTCCAGACCCTGGCGCCAGACGACAACTTCGCCGAGCTGGTGGGGGCGGCTCTGGCTCCGCGAGATGGCGTGCTGGCCAAAGGCCCGTGGGACGTGGTGAACGAGCTACGCACGACCGACCCTGAGGCGGCGACGCGCCTCGAGCAGGGCCTGACCGGGTTTCACCCCTGGTTGGTGGTCAATCAGGCGCGAACCCGGGCCGACTTCGACGTGGGGCCGACGGTGGCCTCGGCGTGGAAGAAGTTCTTTGGGCTCGACCTGGGCTTTCTGGGAGCGGTGAATCACGACGATGCGGTCTGGCAGTCGGTGCGGGCGCGCAGGGCGTTGTTGCAGAACGCGCCCGAGAGTACGGCCGCCGCGGCCCTGCTGCGGGTCGCCGAGAACCTGATCGCCCTCGAGCATTGAATGGGCCAGCTCTTTGGTGTGCTGGTCGCCCTGCTGGCAGCTGAGCCTCCTTCCGAAGCGCTGCCCTCGGTGATCGCCGCGCAGATCTGCGAGAGCGCCGGCTGGTACAAGGCTCGCGAACGCCAGTGCTACCGGGTGGCCTGCGAGCGGGTCGGCGAAGGGCCTCGTGACGGCAGCGCCGAGCTGGAGCTGGGCCGGTGTCTGGCCTCGCACGGCAGCCCGCCTCGAACCGCGCAGGCCTACACCTGGGCGGCGCGCCTGGGAGGGGTCGACACCCGGAAAGAGGCGTACGAAGGGCTGCGCAAGCTCCCGCCCAGCGTGTTTCCCGCGGGTGGGGCGCTGCTCGATGACGAATCGATTCAATGCGGGGCGATCGGCCTCTCGCTCTCGTCGTGCGACCGCTCGTTCAACGGCTGCGTGGTGAAGGTCACCGAAGGCAACGCGGGCACCTCGTCGGAGACCGAGCGGGTGTTCATCGCCTACGAGCTGCCAGACGCATTCGCCGCCGCCACCGGCAAGAGCCTCGGGCGCGACGTTCAGGTCGACCTCTCAGTGACTGAAGGAGCCAGCTGCCGGGTGCAGTGCCTGGCCGATACCGCGAAGGGCAAGACCGCTGTTTCGGCCTGCGTTCGAGCCTGTCGACGCGCCGGCAGCTCACTGGTGCGGCGGGCGGTGTGCCGAATCGTGTTCGCTGACGCGTGCGACGGGCGGGTGGCGATCAGCTGCGAAGATCGGCCGCACGGCGCCAAGGTGCAGCGGGTGAACAAAGAACTCGAGGTACCGGGTCGCGCGAACTGAGCCACTCTTCTTCGAAAATTACTCAGCGGGTGACTGAAAACCTGATTTCATTGGAGCGGTGAAGCCGTTTCAGGCCCAGACGTTCTACGAGCTGCTCGAGATTTCGGTCGCTGCGAGTGAAGCCGAGATTCGCGGCGCGTTCGAGCGCCTGACCCACCTGTATTCAGATGACCAGGTCGCGCTCTACGGGTTGATCGACGCGCCTCGCGCTCGCGCCCTGCGCACCCGACTCAAAGAGGCCTTCGATACCTTGTCTCGCGATGAGCGTCGCGATGAGTACGATCGCCGCATCGGCTTGCCTCCGCGAGAGGGCGCCCCGGTGCCGGTGCCCAAAGCGCAGCCGCCTCGGCCACCACTGCCCAGCGAGGGCGGGGTCAGCTCAGCCGGGAGCTGGGGTGGGCAGTACGCCTTCGTCACCTCCGCGCCCGCATCGAGCGTCAAGTCGTCGAGCGGGTTGACCTGGTCGGTGCCGCTGGCCGCTTCGGCGCCGGTGGTCTCAGGTCGCACCGAGAGCGAGCTCGAGCGTCGCGAGGCCGATGTGCGCGAGGCCCAGCGTCGGTTGGAGCTCGAGCGCGCCGAGGTCGAGCGCCGTGACGCCGAGCGCCGGGAGCTCGAGCGGGTCGATGCCGAGCGTCGCGAGGTCGAACGCCGGGAGGCAGAGCGCGCCGAGACCGAGCGACGAGAAGCCGAGCTTCGGGAGGCCGAGCGGCGCATGGCTGAGCGGCTCGAGGCCGAGCGCCTCGACAATGAGCGCCGAGACGCCGAGCGACGGGTGGCTGAACGCCTGGAGCTGGAGCGGCACGAAGCCGAGCGCCGCGTCGCGGAGCGTCTCGAGGCCGAACGGGTCGAGGCCGAGAAGCGTGAGATCGAGCGCCGCGAAGCTGAGGTGCGCGAAGCCGAGCGCCGCCTCGAGACCGAAAGCATTGAAGCCGAACGCCGGGAGCTGGAGCGTCGGGAGGGGGAGATTCGCGAGGCCGAACGCCGCATGGCCGAGCGCATCGAAGCCGACCGCGCAGAAGCCGAGCGCCGAGAGGTCGAGCGCCGGGAGGCCGAAGCACGTGACGCTGAGCAGCAGCTGGGGCCTCCGCCGCCGTCTGCCCCGACCGCCGAGTCGACCACCGGCACCGCCCCATCGGTGACCGCGGTAGACACCGGAGAGGCCCTCGCCCTGGCGCCGCCGACCAGCTCGGAGCTCGACAACTCTGCCGTCGACGCCGAACCGCCCGCCAAGCTGGCCGACGTCGAGGTGTCGTTGGCGATCGTTCGGGCCAACCCCACCCGGGAGTACCGGGCCCCCGAGCCCAAGCCGAAGCCGACCCCCTATGAGATGCCCGCGGGCGTCGAGGTCAACGGCGACCTGATTCGCCAGGTGCGCATGGCGCGTGGCTTGTCGTTGATTCAGCTATCGGAGCGAACCCGCATCAGCGTGCGGCACCTCGAGAACGTCGAGAGCGACAAGTACGATCAATTGCCCGCAGCCGTGTACCTTCGTGGCATTCTGATGAACCTCGCACGGGAGCTGGGTATCGACGGCTTGCGTGTGGCAAAAAGCTACTTGTCGTTCGTCGACGCACACCGTTCGAAGGCGAAAGATTGACCGGCCCCTCGGGCGGCACTACGAAAGCGACAGCATGACCGACGAAGAGAAGATGAAGGCGATGCGGTTGGCCCGAGCGATCGCGTCAGACATCTCGCTCTACAACGAACAAAAGATCATTCAGGGCATCGAGCACGACAACTTGTTCGAGACCCTGAAAGACGAGATCGAAGAGGGGCGCGAGCTCTTCAAGACCCGCGTCAGCCCTGAGATCTTTCGGCAGACCAACTTCTTCGATCGCGCGATCGTCGATGTGGTGGTCAAGCCAAAGGGGTACGTGAAGTCGAAGATCTGGTAGCGGTAGCGCGTGGCCGCTCCCAAGAAGAAAAAGAAGAAGGCGCTCGCTCCCAAGCCGAAGCCCGCTGTGAGGCCGCCGACCATCTTCGTCGCGACTCCAGCTGACCGCGGCGAACGACTCGATGTCGTGATCCCCGTGCACGTACCCGAGCTGAGCCGCTCTCGTGCCCACGCCTTGATTGACGGTGGCCAGGTCACGGTCGACGGCGTCAGGTGCAAGCCCGGGCATCGGCTGCAGGGCCACGAAACGGTGCAGGTGCAAGAGCCTGAGCTGCTCAGCTCTGTGCCTGAGGCCGAAGATCTGCCGCTGACGGTGATGTTCGAAGACCGTGACGTGATCGTGCTGAACAAGGCCGCCGGCATGGTGGTGCACCCGGGCGCGGGGCATCACTCAGGCACGGTGGTCAACGCGCTGCTGCACCACGTCGACGATCTGCAAGGGGTGGGCGGGGCGATGCGGCCGGGCCTGGTGCATCGGCTCGACAAAGACACTTCGGGGGTGATGGTGGTGGCCAAGAACGACGAGGCGCTGCGGGCCTTGCAGGCTGCGTTCAAGGCGCGCGCGGTCGAGAAGGTGTACCTGGCGTTGGTGGTGGGTCAGCCGCCCTTCGACACCGGTACCTTCGACACGCTCCACGCGCGGCACCCCAAGCAACGGCTCAAGTTCTCGAGCCTGGTGCGCATCGGCAAGCCGGCGATCACCCACTTCGAGGTCGTCACCCGCTACGCCAAGGCCTCGCTGGTCGAGGTGCGGCTCGAGACGGGTCGAACCCATCAGATTCGGGTGCATTTCACCGAAGCGGGGCTGCCGCTGCTCGGCGATGCCCTCTACGGGCCCAAGGCGGCCCAGCGGGCCGAGATCATCGGTCGGCAGGCGCTCCACGCGTGGAAGCTGGCCTTTCCTCACCCGCGCACCGGCGTGATGAAGACCTTCACCGCCGCTCCGCCCAAAGACTTCGTGGCGGCTCAGAAGGCGCTGGCGAAAGAGCGGCCTGACGAAGAAAAGGCGCGCGAGCTGACCTCGAGGCAGAAGCGCGCCGTGGGTCAACGGTAGGGCGGCTCTACACCAAGCCGATGGTGAGCGACTGTTGCCGCTTGGTGAGCACCTTGATCGGCTGAATGGCCATCACCCGCATGAACACCCGCAGCAGGTCGGGGTCGAACTTGTTGCGCATCTCCGTCCACATCAGCATCAGCGACACTTCGGGGCCGTAGGCGTCTCGAAAGGGGCGCTTGGCGGTGAGCGCGTCGTAAGTGGCGCAGGTGGCGATGATCTTCGCGTACAGCCCCAAGTTCGCCTTGGGTATGATCATCTGAATGTTGCCTTGCCCGTCGCGAACGGCAGTACCGAACTCGACCTTGTGCTCGAAGGTGGTGACCAGGCGCAGCAGTGTCGAGCGGTTGATCGCCTTCTCTCGCAGAATGTTTCGCACTGAGATCAGCGGGGCGCGCGCGATCGACGCCCGCTCGTCGGCCGAGAGCGCGCCGCGCTTGGTCAGCACCTCGTCGGGCACCGTGCCCATGCCGGCGTCGTGAAACAGCGCGATGTAGCCCAGGTCGCGTAGCTGAGGCTTGGTCAGCCCCAGCTCGTTGCCGAACACGATCGCCATCAGGCAGGTGTTGACCTGGTGGTAGCAGAGGTACTCGCCGTCTGACTTGGTGGTGGTCAGGCCCAGAAAGTGGGTTCGGTGATCCATCGACACGTCGACGAAGTCTTGAATGATGCGCAGCGCCTTGGAGGTGTTCAGCGGCGTGCCCAGCCGCAGTGACTCCATGTACTTGCGAATGAAGAAGATCGCGCGGCCGTAGCAGGTGAGCGCGTACTTCTTGCGGTCGAGCCGGGCCTCGCTCTCGTCTTTCTCGTTCTCGAGCTTGTCTTTGAGCAGCGACCACTTGGCGAGCTTCATCGACATCAGCTTCTTGCCGGTGACGCCCTCTTCACCGGCTTGCTCGGGCTGCTCCTTCGAGAAGATCCACACGAAGTTCTTCAGCTCGGGTATCGAGATCGATCGCAGCAGGTTGAAGCCCGCCACGTCTTTCGCGCGCATCTCGTCGAGCAGGTAGCGAAGGTTGTCGAGCGAGGCCATGTCGACCTTCACCAACATGCCGTTCAAATAGAATGACTGCTTCACCCCCATCAGCTCGAGCTTGCCCTCTTTGCGAATGATCGAGTTGATGTGCTCTTGCAGCTGGTTCAGCGGCTTGTCGAACACGTTGTTGTCGGGGTCGTACATCTTGACCGAGCGCAACAGCATGTAGAGGTTCGACACCAGGCCGCGGGCCATCGCCTGGAGCTTCTCGTTGTGCTCCCGGCCGTACGAGTCGAGCATGTCTTTGTCGAGTGACGACTGCGACGAGGCTCGTTGAATTTGCAGATTGTCGGCCATCGCTTCAGGCCCCCTTCTCTGGGTTGGCGCCGAAGAGGGCCTTGCGCACCCGACCCAGGTGCATGCGGGCGGCCTGGGTGAGCTCCGGCGCCTGGGTCTTGTCGTCGGCGATCTCGGTCAACAGCTTCGCGGTTTGAATGGTGCACGCGCCGCCCAGCCCGGCGATCGCCAGAATCTTGTCGTCGATAATCTTCTGCTTGTTGAACAGGCCGCTCTTCACCTGGAGCAGCTGGTTGAAATAGAGCAGGGCGCCCGGCATGCCGGTCGAGCCGATGGCGCCGTAGAACGCCTCGCGCTCTTCAGGGGCGCGCTTCTCGAACTTCGGCTCCTTCACCAGGGTCATCAGATCCATGAACGCTTTTTCGCGGTCGAACTCGGGCAGCACGCGCGCGGCCTGAATGCGCACCTGCATGGTCTCGTCTTCCATCATCGAGGAGATCATCTTGCGCGCTTCGCCGCTTCGACCTCGCGCGATGATGCCCATCACCTCGAGCCGCAAGGCCAGGTTTCGCGACTTCAGCAGGCTGGCGAAGAACTTGAGCTTGTCGGGGTGGTTCGAGCGGTCGAGAATGTAGACCATGTCGCGCTGCACCTGCGGCTTGTCAGAGCCGGTGAGGCGCACCACGAAGGGGTCGGGGTTCTCTTTGGCGAAGCCGATCAGGGTCTCGCTGAGCAGGGCGCGGTTGTCGGGCAGCTCGACCATCTCGAGCACGTCGAGCAGCATCGAGACCGTGTCGGCGCTGAGAATCGCCAGGTAGCGGCTGATGTCTTGCGGGCTCTTCAGCTTCAGCTTGAGCACGTCGCCGAGTCGATTGAGCCGCTGCTCCTCGCCCATCTTGGCCATGAAGCTGCGCAGCAATCGGCCGACGGCGCTCTCGGTACCCTGGCGCTGCTCCATCGCTTTGAGCTTGAGCACCACCTGGTTGATGATCGCGAAGTCTTCTTGAATCAGCATCGCGTCGAGCAGCTGGGTGAACATGTCGGTGAGCAGCTCGGCGTCATCGACGCCTGACTCGACCACCTGAAACACGGCGCTGATCAGCTTGGGGAAGAGGCGCTGGTTCTCTTCTTCATGCACGTCTTTCTGGAGCTTGGCTTTGAGGCCGGGCTCGGCGGTCACGCCAGTGATCACCACGCCACGCATCTGCTCGATGTTGTCGAGCTTCATCTCGAGGTCTTCTTCGGTCACCCGGGCGAAGCGCAGAAAGTCGTCGGCGTGGGTGCGCAAGCGGCGCTGCAGAATGTCGACGACCTTGTCGACCTCGACCTGCACCTCCTCCTCCGAGAACTCATCCATCCGGAAGCCTTCGACCATGATGTATTCGAAGTGCGGCATCTGGGCGCGCCACAGCTGGGCGTTGATGTCTTCAGCGCCGCGGTCAGGGTCGCTGAGCGCGATCAGCGTGAACGAGACCAGCTCTTCGATGGTGAACTCTTTTCGAAAGGTCAGCTGCCGAATGCCGTCTTTGTAGAACTTGAACGGCAGCGCGCTGTCTTCGGCGAACAGGTCTTGCTTGAACAAGGTGAAGTTCGTCAGCTCGACCTTCAAATTCAGGTGATTGTACTCCGCGAGGTACGCGGTCAGCGCGGTGTGGGCCTTCGAGACGAACTCGGTAAACTTGGCCTCGGCGTGGCGGTAGAAGCCGATGGTCTTCACGCCCTTGAGCAGGTGGTACGCCACGCCGCGCGCAGCCTCGACCTGCTTGCGAACCTTGGGGTCGGCGAGCGGGTCTGGCGCGGCGATGACGCCCGACTTAGAGGTCACCTGCGAAGGAGAGCTGCCCGGCGCTCCGGGCGAGAGGGGGGCTGGCATGAGCCGCGCAGCTTACGCTCGTCGCAGCTCGATGTGCGCCTGCAGAAGCGCACACCTTCTCCCACCCCTTCGTGCTGCTCGTTACGACTTGGTCGGCTTAAGCAGCATCTCTCGGCCCACGGCCCAGAGCAGCAGCGAGATGGCCACGAAGGGGATGAGTGAGAGCAGATCAGACGAGGGGCCGGCGAAGAACGGGTTGTGCGCGGTGGCCCACTCTTCGAGAGAGCGGTTCACGTCACCGAGCACCCCGGCCATGAAGGCGATCAGAATGCCGGCGATGGCGCCGCCCGCGATGTAGCCCGAGGCCAGCAGCACGCCGGGGCTCTTGTCGCCTTCAGCGGTGAGCTCTTCTTCGGTGAGCTTGCGGCCCTGGTTCTTCTTGCGCACGTACATGTCGACCAGCGCCCGCACCAGGCCGCCGATGAAGATGGGCGACGATGACGAGAGCGGCAGGTACACGCCGACCGCGAAGGCGAGGGAGGGAATGCCGGACATCTC
>Ga0105048_10006858_pt1 | contig 18362 bp, 13 predicted proteins | sample MAT05_FD_78382 | JGI IMG/M metagenome (GOLD analysis project Ga0105048, IMG submission 78382) | Freshwater microbial communities from Lake Fryxell liftoff mats and glacier meltwater in Antarctica - MAT-05 | ecosystem: Environmental > Aquatic > Freshwater > Ice > Liftoff microbial mat | place... | reverse complement strand
TACGGCCCCTGGCGCAACGACATCATCAAACTGCTCAACGACAGCCTGGCCACCGAACTGGTGTGTGTGCTGCGCTACCGCCGCCACCACTTCACGGCCGTCGGTCTGGCGTCGCCCAAGATCGCCGAAGAGTTTCTGGTGCATGCCAACGAGGAGTCGGCCCATGCCGACCGCCTGGCCCAGCGCATCGTGCAACTCGGCGGCGAGCCTGATTTCTCGCCCGACACCTTGTCGCAGCGCAGCCATGCGGCCTACGACGACTCGACCGGCCTGAAAGCCATGATTCGCGCCAACCTGATCGCCGAGCGGGTGGCCATCGAGACCTACAGCCAGATCATTGCGCTGATCGGCGACAAGGACACCACCACCCGCCGCCTGCTCGAAGACATCTTGAGCGACGAGCAGGAACACGCCGACGAGTTGAGTGACTGGTTGAGCGACTAGTCCGCCAAGACATGGGCGGCCGGGCCCATTTCATCCCCGGTCAGTGCCAAGCCTTTTATTCACACACCCCAGGAGCTACACCATGATCATTCGCCACACCCTCAGCGCCGCTTTCATCGCCATCGCCCTGCTCAGCGCCACCGGCTGTGCCGTGACCCGCGGCCAGGAAAGCGTCGGCGCCTACGTCGACGACACTGCCATCACCACCGCCGTCAAGGGCCGTTACATCGACAACCCGGATGTCGACGCGTCCAGCATCAGCGTCGAGACCATGAAGGGCACCGTGATGTTGTCCGGCTTCGCCAAGAGCTACAACGAGAAGATGACTGCTGCAAGCATCGCGTCCAAGGTCAGTGGTGTGGTCGCCGTCAAGAACGAGATCACCGTTCGCCCCGGCAAGTAAGAGTCCTCACCTGGCTGGCGGCCTCGAGCGGCCGGGCGGGCAACACGGGTTCGGCAACTCGTCCGTGTGTCCCTGCAGCATCCAGGTGATTTTCGGCCCGGCCGACCTCGTGTCGCCCGGGCTTTTTTGCGTCCGGTCGGCGGGTGATCGGCAGCGGGCTGCTGGCATCATGCGGCAACGCTGCCCCGCCGCCCACAGACCACGCCATGCCACCAAGCCCCGCTCCGCCGTCCGACTTTGCCCGCCAGGTCGAGGCCCTGCGCCCGCAACTGTTGCGTTTTGCCCGGGCCCAGTTGCGCAACGACGCCTGGGCCGAGGACGCGGTGTCCGACACCGTACTGGCCGCGCTGGAAAAACCCGAGGGCTTCGGTGGCCAGTCGCAGCTCAAGACCTGGCTGGTGGGGGTGCTCAAGCACAAGGTGGTGGACCAGTTGCGCCGCCACACCCGCGAGGCCACGGTGATGAACACCGAGGACGGCGAGGACCTGGACGAGTCGCTGTTCGACCGCACCGGCCACTGGAGCGACAAACCGCAAGACTGGGGCAGCCCCGAGGCCGCCTGCGGCCAGCGCCAGTTTTTCGACGTGCTGCAGGTCTGCTGCGACCAGTTGCCACCCGCCCAGGGCCGGGTTTTCATGATGCGCGAGTGGCTGGAGCTGGAAACCGACGAAATCTGCAAGGAATTGCAGATCACTTCGACCAACTTGTGGGTGCTGTTGCACCGCGCGCGGCTGAGGCTGCGTGACTGCCTGCAGCTGCGCTGGTTCTCGACACAAAAAGTCAAAGCCTGAGCCCGATCCCGATCACAGAACACTGCCCGCCATGAAGATCCGCCGAAGCTGCAAGGACGTGACCCGTCTGGTACTGGAGAGCCAGGACCGGCCGCTCAAAGCCATGGAATCGGTCTCGCTGCACCTGCATTGGCTGGCCTGCAACAGCTGTCGGCGTTTCAACGACCAGCAGCGGCTGATGCGGGTGGCACTGGACCGCTGGAAGCTCTACCGCGACGCGGACTAGCGCGCAAGGTCCGGGCGCGGGCGACCCAAAGCCCGGCGCCAGCTCAGTCGATGCGGCCGCCCAGCGCGCGCAACTCCGGTGTGCCGTCCACCAACAGCTCGACCACCCGGCGCAGCGCCGCCACTTGCTCGTCCAGGGCCATCGCCCGGGACTGCGGGTGCCGGGCCGCTTGCTCGGGCAAAGGCGGCAGGTGGATGAAGCCGCCCACCACGCCGGGCCGCGCAGCCAAGCGCTGCATCAGGCCGTAAAACACCTGGTTGCAGACATAACTGCCGGCCGAATGCGACAGCTCGGCCGCGTGGCCAGCCTGCTGCAGCCGGGCCACGATGGCCTTGGCGGGCAGGCCGGTGAAATACGCCGCCGCACCGCCTGCCAGCACCGGCTCGTCCACCGGCTGGGCACCGGCGTTGTCGGGGATGCGGGCATCGACCAGGTTGACCGCCACCCGCTCCACGCTGATGACTGAGCGGCTGCCGGCCAGGCCCAGCGCCAGCACCCAGGCGGGTGTGTGCCGGTCCAGTGCCGACTGCAGCGCCGGCAGGGCCTGGGCAAACACACAGGGCAGCTGCGCGGCGACGATCAGGGCGCCGCCGATGACCTGGCCGTCAAGCGCCTGCGCCACCGCCCAGGACGGGTTGACGGCATCACCGCCAAACGGCTCGAATCCGGTGATCAGCAGGGTTTTCATGCGGCGCTGCTCATGCCGGCTCACCCCAACCGCCAGCGCCCGGCGTCTCGATCACGAATACATCGTCCGGTTGCATCGCCACCTCGCCGATGTAGCCCAGCGGCTCTGTCCGGCCATCGGCCCGCTCGACCCGGTTGATGCCGGGCGCACCGGACTGGCCACCGGCGCCGCCAAAGGCGCCGTGCAGCCGGCCGTTGCTGAGGATCGCTGCGGTCATGGGCTGCAAAAATCGCACCCGCCGCACCCCGCCATCGCCGCCACGCCAGCGCCCGGCGCCGCCCGAGCCCTGGCGGATCGCGTAGCTGTCGAGCCGCACCGGGAAGCGGAACTCCAGCACCTCGGGGTCGGTCATGCGCGAGTTGGTCATGTGCGTCTGCACGACCGCCGTGCCGTCGAAGCCCGGCCCGGCACCCGACCCGCCCGAGATCGTCTCGTAGTACTGGTAGGCCGCGTTGCCGAAGGTGAAATTGTTCATCGTGCATTGGCCGGCCGCCATCACGCCGAGTGCGCCGTACAGCGCGTTGGTGACGCAGGACGAGGTTTCGACATTGCCGGCCACCACGGCGGCCGGCGCGTGCGGGTTGAGCATGCAGCCGTCCGGCACGACCAGCCGCAGCGGCTTGAGGCAGCCGGCGTTGAGCGGGATGTCGTCGTCCACCAGGGTGCGGAAGACGTAGAGCACCGCCGCCACCGTCACCGCCCTGGGCGCATTGAAGTTGTCGGGCAGTTGCGCGCTGGTGCCGCTGAAGTCGATGACCGCCTCGCGCCGCACGGTGTCCACCGTGACCTTGACGTTGATCACCGCGCCGTTGTCCATCGGCAAGCTGAAGGTGCCATCGCCCATCGTCGTGTGCAGCGCGCTGATGACACGCCGCACCGACTCTTCGGCGTTGTCCTGGACATGGCCCATGTACGCCACCACCGTGCCCAGGCCCCACTGCGCGACCATCGATTGCAGCTCTTGCACGCCTTTTTCATTGGCGGCGATCTGGGCCCGCAGGTCGGCCACGGTCTGGTCGGGGTTGCGGGCCGGCCAGCGGCCGCTGGCCAGCAGGCTGCGCAGTTCAGCCTCGCGCAGCACACCATCACGCACCAGCAGCAGGTTGTCGATCAGCACGCCCTCCTCGTCGATGTTGCGGGAGAACGGCGGCACCGAGCCGGGCGTGATGCCGCCGATGTCGGCATGGTGGCCGCGGCTGGCAACATAAAACTCGGGTCGCGCACTGCCGGCCAAATAGACGGGCGTCACCACCGTCACATCGGGCAAATGGGTACCGCCGTGGTAGGGGTCGTTCAGCACATAGACATCGCCCGGCTGCATGGCCGGGTTGCGCTGAATCACCGTGCTGATGGACTCGCTCATCGAGCCGAGGTGCACCGGCATGTGCGGCGCGTTGGCGATCAGCTGGCCCTGGGCATCGAACAGCGCGCAAGAAAAATCCAGCCGCTCCTTGATGTTGACCGAGTGCGCGGTGTTCTGCAGCCGCAGCCCCATCTGCTCGGCGATGTTCATGAACAGGTTGTTGAACACCTCCAGCATCACCGGGTCGGCCGCCGTGCCCAGGGCCTGGGCCGCGGGGCGCGGCCGCACCCGGTGCAGCGTGAGGCTGCGGTCAGCGCCGACCTGGGCCTGCCAGCCGGGCTCGACGACGGTGGTGGCGTTGCGCTCGGCGATCACTGCCGGGCCGGGCACCACGGCACCGGCGGCCAGGGTTTCGCGCTGGTGCAAGGCCGTGAGGCGCCAGGCGTCGGCACCGCCGTCGCCCAGGCCGCAGTGCATGTGCACCCGGGCCAAGGGCTCGGCCAGCACCTCGGGCGCCAGCAGCGGCTTTGCCCTGGCCTCGGCGCGGCCATGCACGGGGTTTGACGCCCCGACCGCCTCGACCGACGCCGCTTCGATCACCAAGCCGCGCCCGGGCAGACCAAAGGCAAAGCGCTGGCGGTAGGCGGCCTCGAACGCGGCGTGCATCGCCGCCAGCCCGGCGGGCGCCACCGGCAGCGCGGTGTCGGTGCCCTGGTAGCGCAGCAGCAGGCGCTCGACCCGGCGGATGCGCCCGGCCGGCACACCTTGCGCCAGCACTTCGGCCACCGCCGCGTCGCCCAGTATGGCCAGGGCTTGCCGCGCCTGCGCCAGGCCGGTCTCGTCGGCCGCGAGTTCAATCGAGGCCTCGCGCATCGCCGTCTGGTCGGCAAGGCCCATGCCGTAGGCCGACAACACCCCCGCCAGCGGGTGGATCAGCACGGTGGTCATGCCGAGCGAGTCGGCCACCGCGCAAGCATGCTGGCCACCGGCACCACCAAAACACTGCAAGGTGTAGGCCGTGACGTCGTAACCGCGTGCCACCGAGATGCGCTTGATCGCATTGGCCATGCTGGCCACGGCGATCTGCAGCGCGCCGGCAGCCACGGCCTCGGGCGTCGCCTGCCGGCCAGTGGCCTGGCTGATGCGCCCGGCCAGGTCGGCAAAGTGGTGCCGCACCACGTCGGCATCGAGCGGCGCGTCCGCGCCCGGGCCGAACACCGCCGGAAAGTGAGCCGGCTGGATGCGGCCCAGCATCACGTTGGCATCGGTCACCGTCAGTGGGCCACCGCGCCGGTAGGCCGCCGGACCGGGGTGCGCACCGGCCGACGCCGGCCCCACCCGCAACCGCCCGCCCTCGAAGCCGATGATCGACCCACCACCGGCCGCCACGGTGTGGATGCTCATCATCGGCGCGCGCATGCGCACCCCCGCCACCTGGGTGTCGAACGCGCGCTCGAACTCGCCCGGCGCACCGTCCGCCCCCACCGCGAAGTGCGACACATCGGTGGACGTGCCGCCCATATCGAAGCCGATCAGCTTGCCGTGGCCAGCGGCAAGCCCGGTGCGCACCATGCCGACGATGCCACCGGCCGGGCCGGACAGGATCGCGTCCTTGCCCTGAAAGCGCCCGGCGGACGTCAGCCCGCCCGAGCTTTGCATGAAGTACAGCGGCACCCCCGGCATCTGCGCCGCCACCTGGGCGACGTAGCGCGCCAGGATGGGCGAGAGGTAGGCATCGACCACTGTTGTGTCGCCACGCGGCACCAGCTTGATCAGCGGGCTCACGGCGTGCGACAGGCTGATCTGGCTGAATCCGATCTCGCGGGCGATCACTGCTGCCGCCAGCTCATGCGCCGGTGCACGCCAGCCGTGCAGGAAGACGATGGCGCAGGCCCGGATGCCGGCATCAAACGCCGGCTGCAGCGCGCGCCGCAAACCCGGCCCGTCCAGCGGCTGAAGCTCAATGCCCAGGGCATCGTGGCGCTGGTCGGCCTCGACCACCTGCGCGTAGAGCATCTCGGGCAGCACGATGCGGCGGTCGAACAAACGCGGCCGGGCCTGGGTGGCGATGCGCAGCGCGTCGCCAAAACCGCGGGTGATCACCAACACGGTGCGGTCGCCCTTGCGCTCCAGCAGCGCATTGGTGGCCACCGTGGTGCCCATCTTCACGCACTCGACCCGGTCGGGCGTGATCAGCGCGCCGGCGGCCAGGCCCAACAGGCGGCGCATGCCCTCGACTGCCGCGTCGGCGTAATGCTCGGGGTTTTCGCTGAGCAGCTTGGCGGTGACGAGATCACCGTCCGGGCGGCGCCCGACGATGTCGGTGAAGGTACCGCCCCGGTCGATCCAGAACTGCCAGCGTGGCGGCGTCATTTCGCCGGTGGTCTGGGTGGCGGGTGCGGTATCCATCGGGCTCTCCGGTGCAAGGCCGCCAGTATCCGGCAGCCCTGACGCTGTGGGCTGGCCGGGGTCTTGCTTGGTAGGGACGGCGGCGCGGGGTACACCCGCATGGCAGCCGCCGATCCTGACGCTATTCTTTGCAGCCCTGTCTGTTGCCGGAGCCCTGACCCATGATGACCTGCCGCAAGATCCACCAACTCGTTCACCAACTCACCATCGCCCTGGCTGCTGCCGGCGCGCTGGCCACCACGCCGGTCTGGGCCCAGACCAAGTGGGACCTGCCCGCCGGTTACGCCGCAAGCAACTTCCACACCGAGAACCTGGTGCAGTTTGCGGCCGATGTCGACAAGGCCAGCGCCGGCAAGCTCAAGATCACGGTGCATGCCAACGCGTCGCTGTTCAAGGCCACCGAGATCAAGCGCGCGGTGCAAGGCGGCCAGGCGCAGATCGGCGAGATCCTGCTGGCCAACTTCAGCAACGAGTGGCCGATCTACGCCGCCGACGGCCTGCCCTTCCTGGCCGACAGCTACGACGAGGCGGCCAAGCTCTACAAGGTGCAAAAGCCGCTGCTGGAGAAGAAACTGGGCGAGCAAGGCATGTTGCTGCTGTACGCGGTGGCCTGGCCGCCGCAAGGCATCTACGCCAAGAAACCGATCAATTCGGCGGCCGACCTGAAGGGCGTCAAGTGGCGCGCCTACAGCCCGTCCACCGCGCGCATCGCCGAGCTGGTCGGCGCGCAGCCGGTCACCGTACAGGCGGCCGAGCTGTCACAGGCCATGGCCACCGGCGTGGTCGAGAGCTACATGTCGTCGGGCTCGACCGGCTTCGATACCAAGACCTTCGAGCACCTGAAGTTTTTCATGGACACCCAGGCCTGGCTGCCCAAAAACGCGGTGCTGGTCAACAAGGCGGCGTTTGATGCACTCGACAAGCCGACCCAGGCCGTGCTGATCAAGGCGGGTGCCGATGCCGAGGCCCGCGGCTGGGCCACGTCCAAGGCCAAAAATCTCGAGTACCTCGACTTGCTGAAGAAAAACGGCATGACCATCCTGCCGCCGTCACCCCAGCTCAAAGCCGACATGAAGAAGGTTGGCGACACCATGCTCAAGGAATGGCTTGAAAAAGCCGGCCCCGAGGGCAAGGGTCTGGTTGAGACCTTCAGCAAGTAGGCCTGGCAGCTGTCCACGATGAGGCGCCTGCTCGACGGCCTGTTTGATGGCGCCGCCGCGCTGGCCGCGCTGTGTTTGGTGGCGCTGCTGGTGATGGTGATGTTGTCGGTCACCGGCCGGCTGCTGCACTTCCACCTGCCCGGCACCGATGCCTATGCCGGCTACCTGATGGCCGGCGCCGGTTTTCTGGCGCTGGCCCACACCTTCAAGCGCGGGGAGCACATCCGCGTCACGCTGCTGCTGAGCGCCCTGTCGGGCCGTGCCAGGCATGTGCTGGAGCTGTGGGCGCTGGGCGCGTCGGCCGCGCTGGCCGGGCTGCTGGCGGTCTACAGCGCGAGGTTGGTGTGGCAATCCCGCGCGTTCAACGACATCTCCACCGGCAACGACGCCACCCCGTTGTGGCTGCCGCAACTGGCGATGGCCGCCGGCACGCTGATCCTGCTGATCGCGCTGCTGGATGAATGGCTGCTGGAGTGGCGCGGCCTGCGGGTGGCCGCGGTCAGCGACGAGATGCTGCACAACGAATGACGCACCCCAACCGGCATCCCCATGAATGACCTGCTGATCACCGCGTTGCTGATCGGCGCGCTGTTTGCCATCCTGGCCAGCGGCGTGTGGATCGGCCTGGCGCTCTCGGGCGTGGCCTGGATCGGCCTGCAGCTGTTCGCCAGCCGGCCGGCCGGCGACGCGATGGCGGTCACGATCTGGGGCTCGTCGTCGAGCTGGACGCTGACCGCGCTGCCGCTGTTCATCTGGATGGGCGAGATATTGTTCCGCACCCGCCTGTCCAACGACATGTTCCGCGGCCTGGCGCCCTGGGTGCAGGCCCTGCCCGGCCGGCTGCTGCACACCAACGTGATCGGCTGCACCATCTTTGCGGCGGTATCCGGCAGCAGCGCGGCCACCTGCGCCACCATCGGCAAGATGACCCTGCCCGAGTTGAAGCGCCGGGGCTACCCCGACGACATCGCCATCGGCTCGCTGGCCGGCGCCGGCACGCTGGGGCTGCTGATCCCGCCGTCGATCATCATGATCGTCTACGGTGTCTCGGCCGATGTCTCGATCGCCAAGCTGTTCATGGCCGGCGTGCTGCCGGGCGTGATGCTGGCCTCGCTGTTTTCGGGCTACCTGATGGTTTGGGCGCTGATCAACCCGGGCCGGGTGCCGCCGGCCGACGCGCCGATGACGTTCCGTCAAAAACTGTTCGAGAGCCGCCACCTGGCCCCGGTGGTGCTGCTGATCGGTGCGGTGCTGGGCTCGATCTACTCGGGTGTGGCCACTGCCACCGAGGCCGCTGCGGTGGGCGTGGTCGGCGCGCTGGTGCTCTCAGCCTTGCAGGGATCGCTCGACTGGGCCACCTTCAAAGCGGCGCTGATGGGCGGCACCCGGCTGTACTGCATGATCGCGCTGATCCTGGCCGGCGCGTCGTTCCTGACGCTGGCGATGGGCTACATCGGCCTGCCACGCCACCTCGCCGAATGGATCGGCGGCTTGAACCTGTCGCCGGTGGCACTGCTGACGGTGCTGATGCTGTTCTACATCGTGCTGGGTTGTTTTCTGGACGGCATCTCGATGGTGGTGCTGACGATGGGCGTGATCCTGCCGACGGTGCAAAAAGCCGGCATCGACCTGCTGTGGTTCGGCATCTTCATCGTGCTGGTGGTCGAGATGGCGCAGATCACACCGCCGGTGGGCTTCAACCTGTTTGTGCTTCAGGGCATGACCCAACGCGAGATCGGCTGGCTGGCCCGGGTGACGCTGCCGTTTTTCTTCCTGATGATGGCGGCGGTGGCGCTGATCTGGCTCTTCCCCGGCATCGTCACGGTGCTGCCGGCCAAGATGGGCTGATCGGGCTGGCCATGGCCAGCCCAGACCTGGCCGCGAGCAGGCGGTAAAAACCGAGTCTGTTCCCGCCTTGCCCAGCTGCCGCTGCGGCCTAGCATCAGACCGCTGCCTCGCGGCCCCCTTGGCGGCCGTGCGGGCAACGCCCTCGCCAGGAACCCGCCATGTCCGACATGTCCCTGCCGCTGTCCCTGGTGCCGCTGGCACCGGATGACAGCGCGCCGCTCTCACCGATCTCACTGCCCGCTGCAGCCGCCGCAGCGCTGGCGCGCCCGGGCGCCGAGCCCTTCGCCTGGCCCACACCGCCCACCCCGGGCTACCCGGCACCGACCTGCCAGACCGAGCCCGAACCCTGTGAGATCGAAGGCCCCAACGGCAAGGTCAGCGCCGGCCGCTTGAGCTTTTTCGACGCCGAGGCCGGCCTGGTGCATTTGCTGGTGGCGTCCTCGCGCGGCACGCTCACGCTCAAGCTCAGCCAGTTTCGCCGGCTCACGCTGACCCGGCCGCTAGCGCCGCTGCCGCCACCGGCCGGTGCCGCGTTTGACGCCACCACGCCGCTGCTGCCGCACCGCACGCAGGTCAGCGTGAACCTGCGCTTCAAGGACGGCCAGACCAGCACGCTCGACAGCGTCGGCCAGGTCGAGACGCCGCTGGGCCTGTTCACCTTTGCCCCGCTGGACGTGGCCGGCAACGTGCTGCGCAGCTTCTACCCGCGGGCGATGCTGGCGCCGGAGTCGTTCAGCCCGCGCATCGGCGAGCTGCTGCTGGCCCAGCAGGCCACCACGCCGATGCAGCTCGACAAAGCCACGACCGAGCAGGCGCATTTGCGATCACGCAAGCTGGGCGACATCCTGCTGACCCAGCAGATCGTCACCCCTGCGCAGCTGCTGTTGGCGATCGACCAGCAGGCCAAGATGCCGATGGTGCGCATCGGCGAGGCCTTGCTGGCGTTGGGCTACCTGACCGAGGCCAAGCTGGCCGACGCGTTGACCCTGCAATCGCGCGACCGCAGCCTGCCGCTGGGCGAGTTGCTGGTGCGCCGCGGCGACGTCACCCGTGCCGACCTGCAGACCGCGCTGGCCCGCAAGATGGGCTACCCGATCGTCGATGTCAACGCTTTCCCGGTCGAGGCCGAGGGCGCATTGCGCCTGCCGATCTCGGCCGCGCGCCGTCTGCTGGCGCTGCCGCTGATGATGCGCGGCGGCCGGCTGGTGGTGGCGCTGGAAGACCCGTCGGCGCGCAACGCGATCGACGAGATCGAGTTTTCGGCCCAGTGCAAGGTGCTGCCGGTGCTGGCCCGCGCAGGGTCGCTGGCGGCGGCGATCGACCGCACCTACCTGCGCCTGGGCAAGGACAGCATCGACCCGGGGCTGGACTTGTCCGGCCCGCTCAAGCTGAGCGACGCCGACAGCAACGACAGCGCCGACAAGCTGCTGGCCAGCCTGGAGCAGCAGCACGGCCCGGCCAGCCGCGACGACGAGACGCCGATCGAGCAGAGCGACAACTCGCTGGTGCGGTTGATCAACACCACCATCCTGGAGGCGCGCCACCAGGGCGTGTCCGATATCCACATCGAGTGCCAGCCCGGGGTCGAGAAAGTGCGCATCCGGTTCCGCCGCGACGGTGTGCTGCGGCCCTACATCGAGCTGCCGGCCAGCTACCGCTCAGCGCTGGTGGCACGCATCAAGATCATGTGCGACTTAGACATCTCCGAGCGCCGCAAGCCGCAGGACGGCAAGATCAACTTCGGCCGCTGGATGCAGGGCCAGAAGCTGGAGCTGCGGGTGGCCACCATCCCCACCGCCAACGGCCTGGAGGACGTGGTGATGCGGCTGCTGGCCTCGGCCAAGACCCTGCCGCTGGAAGGCATGGGCCTGCACCCGGACACGCTGGCCAAGCTCAAGGCGGTGATCGAGCGGCCCTACGGCATGGTGCTGTGTGTCGGCCCCACCGGCAGCGGCAAGACCACCACGCTGCATGCGGCGCTGGGCCACATCAACACGCCCGAGCGCAAGATCTGGACCGCCGAGGACCCGGTCGAGATCACCCAGGCCGGGCTGCGCCAGGTGCAGGTCAACCCCAAGATCGACTGGACCTTTGCCAAGGCGCTGCGGGCGTTTTTGCGCGCCGACCCGGACGTGGTGATGGTGGGCGAGATCCGCGACAGCGAAACCGCGCAGATGGCGATCGAAGCCAGCCTCACGGGCCATCTCGTGATGAGCACGCTGCACACCAACAGCGCGCCCGAGACCGTGACCCGGCTGCTCGACATGGGCATGGACCCGTTCAGCTTTGCCGACAGCCTGCTGGCGGTGCTGGCCCAGCGCCTGGTGCGGCGCTGGTGCAAACACTGCGTTGCCAGCAGCCCGGCCAGCCTGGAGGACACCCAGGCGCTGCTGGACGAATACCTGCTGTCCTACCCTGACCCGAAACAACGGCCCGAGCGCGAAGCCTTGCTCGGCGAATGGACCACCCGCTACGGCCAGGACGGCGTGTTGCACAAACACCACGCCCCTGGCTGCGCGCACTGCGGCCAGAGCGGGTTTTCCAGCCGGGTCGGCCTGCACGAGTTGCTCGTGGTCAGCCGCGAACTGCGCCACCTGATCCAGACCAGCGCCCGCGCCGAGGAATTGCAGCGTGCCGCGATGAACGAGGGCATGCGCACACTGCGCCAGGACGGTATCCACAAGGTGCTGGCCGGGCTGACGGCGATCGAAGAAGTGCGGGCCATCAGCAACGGCTGAGCGCGCCCGATTTGGTAAAAACCCTCGGGCCTGCGCCGCAACGGCACAGCGCCGTGCTGTGTCAGGCTGTCACGGCCGGCGCCAGTTCACCCGGCCGGCGGCAAAGAGGCGGCCGATCTCGCCACTGCTGCCCAGGGTCTGCATCGCCGCCTGCACCGCCTCGGCCAGGTCACCGGACGATTTCTTGACCGCACAGCCCACCGCCCAGCCGTCGCGCATGCGCGGCAACGGCAGCGGCTCGATGGCAAACCGGGGGTCGTTGCCCAGCACAGACTCCAACTCGGACGCGTTGCCGGCCGCAGCGGCCACCTCGCCACGCAGCAAGGCGCCCGCCGCGTCGGCGCCGTCCTTCCAGTGGGTGCTCAGTTGCTCGCGGTATTTGCCGCTTTCCGACCCGATCAGCAGCCAGCCCGCCAGACTTTGACCCGGCACGGCAATGCGCTTGCCGGCCAGATCGTCCAGCGTGTCCATCTTGGGCGCCGCCGCCAGGCTGCGGGCCACCATCACCCGCTCGCGGTAATAGGGCGCCAGGATGTTGACCTGCGGGTTGGCGGCCATCAGCGGGCGCTCCACCGGCACGTGCAACAGCACGTCGGCCGGGCCAAAGCCCAGGTAATGGCCTTTCCAGACCATGTTGCGCAGGTCGTCGCCCATGTCCTCACCGGCGGCAAAAGGCAGCAGCGACAACTTCAAGCCCATGGCCTGGGCCAGCGCGCCGGCCAGCGCCACGTCGATGCCCTGGCCATTGACGTTGAACGGCGGCATGTCGTTGTAGACCGCCACCACCAGCGTGCCGCGCTCGCGGATGCGCTGCAGCGCGGGCTTGTCCTGCGCCAGCACCGGCAGGGCTGCCGCAGCCAGGGCCGCAGCGGCTGCTTGCAGCCAGCCGCGCCGGCCGTTTTGGGTCGGCTCGGGGGCTGGACGTCGGGTCATGGCATCGGTCTTCGGCATCACAAGGGCTTGTCGCGGCGGGTTTCCAGGTAGGCCTTGATGGCCCACATCGCCTCCTGGTTCAGGATGCCCTCGAAGGGCGGCATGTAGACCGCGCCGTTGCGCACCTTGCCGCGCCGGAGGCTGGACAAGTAGTAATCGTCGGTTTCGACCCGGCAGGCGAGCTTTTTCTTCTCGTCCTTCAGCACCGCGCAGTCGTTTTCAAGCTTGCGCAGGTCGGGCGCAATGCCGCCGGAGATCGCCTCCAGGCCGTGGCAGCGGGCGCAGTTCTGGTTGTAGGCTGAAGTGCCGATCTTCACCGCCTTGTCGTTGCTGCGAAACGGGTTCTCGGGCCGCCACGCTTCACCCAGCGACGGCAGTTCATGCGTGTCCACCGCCTGCGGCGTGACGTCGCCGTGGGCAAAAGCCGTGCCGGCGGCCAGGCTTGCGGCCAGGGCCAGGCCGGCGGTCAGGGTGAAGGCCAGGCCGGTCCGCCGGGGCGGTCGGGGCGAGAGCGGGTGGGTGCGCAACATGGCTTGTCTCCAGTCATTGATGAAACACGTTTTGCAGCTTTCTCTGCAAACGCCGTGCCATGCCACTGCCAGCGCTGGCCGGCGGCCCGGACTTCGGGCCATACACTAGCGGGCTGCTGCCAATTTGAACGTTTGGCACCTGGAGGCCTACGATACGCGCCTGCAGCACGACAAAGTGTGCCGGCGTGTAGCAATCGGCGCGGCCCAGGTCTTGCAATGCGTGACACTGCGGCGCAACCGACCAAGATCGGCAGGCCGTGCGTCTGCCGCGGCCAGCCCAGCCCGGACAGCGCCACGACAACAAGCCGCCCAACGCGGCGCCAGGAGACAACAGCATGCGAGGTCCCTTCCATTCAGCTTTTGGCCAGATCGGCGTGCGGCGTGGCGCCGACGCGCCGGTGCGGCCGATCGCCGCCGGCCTGAAACTGGGCACCGAGCATGTCGATGCCATCGACCAGTCGCACGAGCGCTGTGCCGCACTGGGCGTGTCGCGCATCGAGCGGCCCGACCACGCGCCGCTGGGCCGGTCCGACCTGGCGCTGGCACGCGAGCGCAATTTGCGCCTGCACGACCATGCTGCGCCGGTGATGGAGATGCTCTACGAGCAGATCATCAACACCCAGAACATGGTGGTGCTGTGTGATGCCGCCGGCACCATCATCCACTCGATCGGTGACGACGATTTTTTGGCGCGTGCCAGCAAGGTGGCATTGCAACCCGGCGTGAACTGGTCCGAGCAGACCAAGGGCACCAATGCCATCGGCACCGCACTGATCGAGGAGGTGCCCACGCTCGTGCATGCCGATGAGCATTACATGCATGCCAACCATTTCCTGACCTGCTCGGCTGCGCCCATCCTGGACCCGCGCGGCAACATCCTGGGCGTGCTGGACGTGACCGGCGACCGCGCCAGCTTCCACCAGCACACCATGGCGCTGGTCAAGATGTCGGCGCGCATGATCGAGAACCACTGGCTGACCGACGATTACCGCAACGTGATGCGGCTGCACTTCCACAGCCGGGTCGAGTTCATCGGCACGCTGATGGAGGGCATCCTGGCGATCAGCCCGGACGGCAGAATAGTCGGCGCCAACCGGGGTGCGCTGGAGCAACTGGGCTTGAGCGGCGCAGCGCTGCGCATGAACAGCCTGACCACGCTGTTCGGCACCACCGTGTCGGCACTGGTAGACCGGTTCCGCTCGCCGTTGTCCACGCCGCTGCCGGTGCACCTCAACAGCGGCCGGCAGTTCCACATCCATGCCCGCTTCAACTGGCCGGTCTGGAGCAGCCTGGCCGAAGCGCTGGCCGGCAACAGCGAGCCGGCCCCTGCGGCAGCGCACAGCGCGCCGGTCCATGGCCAAGCCAGCCCCACCAGCGCCGACTACCCCTCTCCTTCCAGCGGCACGGCCGGCGCCGCGGCACCGTCGGGCGGCCCGGCCGGCGCCAGCGGCGGCCTGGCGCACCTGCGCACCGGCGACGCCCAGGTCGCCAGCGTGATCGACAAGATCCGGCGGGTGATCGACCGCGACATCCCGATCCTGATCCTGGGTGACACCGGCACGGGCAAGGAGTTGCTGGCGCGCGCCATCCATGTCGATTCGGTCCGGTCCAGGCAGGCCTTCGTGGCGGTGAATTGCGCCTCGATCCCCGAGACCCTGATCGAGGCCGAACTGTTTGGCTACGAGGACGGCGCCTTCACCGGTGCACGCCGCAAGGGCCAGGTCGGCAAGATCGTGCAGGCCAACGGCGGCACGCTGTTTCTCGACGAGATCGGCGACATGCCGGTGGCCCTGCAGGCACACTTGCTGCGGGTGCTGCAAGAGCGCCAGGTCACGCCCTTGGGCAGCAACAAGAGCGTGGCGGTGGACGTGGCCATCGTCTGCGCCACCCACCGCAACCTGCGCGAGATGATCGACCGCAAGGCCTTCCGCGAGGACTTGTTCTACCGCCTCAACGGCCTGGCGGTGCGCCTGCCGCCGCTGCGTGAGCGAAGCGACCTGCTGGCCCTGGTGCGCCGCATCCTCGACCAGCTGGCCGAGCCCGACCGCGGCGAGCGTGCGGGCCACCGGCCGCGCCAGTTGCAGCCCGACGCCGATGTGCTGCGCTTGTTCCAGCACTACAGCTGGCCGGGCAATGTGCGCCAGCTGTTCAACGTGCTGCGCACCGCAGCCGTGATGGCGGCCAGCGACCCGACGATCACCCGCGAGCATTTGTCCGATGATTTTCTCGACGAAGCGCGGGCTGCCCTGCGGGCGGACGGGGGCCTGTCGGCGGGCTCGGTCGGGTCGTCGGACGCGCTCGGGTCGGTGGGTGCGGCCAGTCGGGTGGCCAATCGGGTGGCCAGCCCGGTGGCCCCGCAACGCCCGCCACCGGACCTGCCGGCCACCGGGTCCGCCGCCGATGGCCTGGCGCAGCCGGTGCTGGCCCCGCCCGCAACGGCAGTCGCCGCCAGCAACGCCGCGGCCCCTGGCGCGTTGCCGTCGCCCGCCTGGTCGGGTGAGCCCACGGCGCCCCAACGCTCGCTCGAAGAGATGGAGATCGCGGCCATTCGCTTTGCCGTCGAGCAGGCCCACGGCAATATCTCCGAAGCCTCAAAACGGCTGGGCATCAGCCGCAACACGATCTACCGCAAGCTGCGCTGGAACCTGGCGCGCTGATCGGGTACGGCGCGACGCCGCCCCGCCGTGCGCGCCGGTTCAGCGCACGGGTGCGGCCAGCACCTGCAGCTCGACCTGGCGCCAGGCGCGCTGCCAGTTGAAGCTGTGCCAGGGATGCCGGGCCCAGGCCGCCGGGAATCCCGCCAGCGCGGATGCCGGCGCCGACTCGTCGTCACCGCGCTCGATGGCTGCGGCCACCGCGGCCAGCAGCGCCGCCCAGTAGGCGGCATGGCGGACAGGCGCCGCGCTGTCCATCACCGGCCCCTGCTCGCCCACGAAGCGGGCGGCCGCACCGTCAGCCGCTGCCAGCCCGGCGAGTTGCAACGATGTGTGCTGCAGCAGCGCCAGATCGGCGTCGCGACCGTCGGGCGGGCCGCTGTTGTCCAGCACGCCGGGCGCCACCCACAGCGGCACGGCCTGCGCCCGCCAGACCGTCACCCAGCCGGTCTCGCTGCGCGGCAAGCGCCACCACCGGAACGGCCCCAAACGGCCGTGCGTGCCCTGCAGTCGCTCATCCGGCGGGCTGATCGGCGCGGCGCCCAGGTCGTCGGCGGCGCCTTGCAGGCGCTGGCTCAGACGCTCGACACAGCGCGGGCACTGCTCGGCCATCGCACCCGCCACCTCGGCCAAGGCCCAGTGCCGCAGCACCAGGCCCTGCGCTGCAGCGGCTTGCGCCACGCCGGTCACGCCCAACACCAGCTCCGGCCGCGCCCAGGGGCTGATGACCTCGGTCAGCGGCAGGCCCAGCCGCTGCTGCGCCTGGCAGGCCAGCGCCCGGCCAAAGACCGGCGTGGGCCCGCTGCCCAGGGCCCAGAGCCGCCCGGCCTGGCGCGCCAACACCAGGTTCGAGACCTGGCCCCGGTTCTGGGCATCGGCCTCGCCCGAAAACCCCGGCACCAGCCACAGGCCAGGCGCCAGGCGCTCAAAACGCAGGACCGGACCGGGACAGACACTGGGCACAGCGTGGCCCCTGGACCTTGCCAGCGGGATAACGCGATGGCTGGCGGACGGGCTGGTGGACGGGCTGGCGGACAGGCTGGCGGGCTGGATCGGGGGCGGGCCGCCAAGCGGCACCGCAGCCCGGCTCGCGGGCCGCGCTGCCGGTGCTGCGGTGTCCGCCGCCCACAACCGCCCGCCCGCCAGGCCCAGCCAGCCCACCAGCACCCCGCTGGCCAAAACGCTGACGGCTTTGCGCAACAGCCGCTGCCCGGCACAGGGTTCTCCCTGTGCCACCCTGGTACGCGCCGGGGCCGGCTTGCTACAAAGCTGGTCATCGGCCGCTTGCAGTTGATCCGCCCGGCGGCCGTGCCAGCCGCTATCGAAGCCGCCATGCCAGCGGCTGAGCCCGCGCAGCAGTGCGGCATGTGTCTTGCAGCAAGCTTGCACCATCGAATGCGGCGCCCGCAGTGGGCGCGCCTGTTTCTCAAAGGAAAAAAACAACATGCGCCATCTTGCCGCAAGCGCGGCCGCACCAGCCGCCAACATTCCCCGCGCCACCACCACCCGCGCGCTGTGAAAATCCTGATCCTGCGCGGCGGCGCCTCGCGAACCCGCCCACCCGGCGCGCTGGCCAGCGCCGCCTGGACCCGCGAGCGCGGCGTGATGGCGCTGGGCAATGGCAGCGGGCAGTGGGTGCTGATCAACATGTCGCCCGCGGTGGCGCACCAGCTCGACAGCGACGTGCGGCTGGCCAGCCATGCCGGTTTGTGCAACGCCGAGGTGCGCGCCGTGGTGCTGACCGACGCCCAGGTCGACCATGTCGGCGGCCTGCTCAGCCTGCGCGGCGGTGCGCCCATCGACCTCTACGCCACACCGGCGGTGTTCGAGCAACTCACCACCGCGCTGCCGGTGCTGCCCGTGCTGCAGCACTACTGCGGGGTGCACTGGCGCGTGATGCCGGTGGCGGGCGACCGGCGGGTGGCCTCGTTCCGGGTCGAGGGCCTGCCCAGCCTGGAGTTCACCGCCATCGCCACCGAGGGCGTGCGGCCACCCCATCTGGCGCATGGCGAGGGGCCGCAGGTTGGCGACAGCATTGCGCTGGCGGTGCGCGACCTGGCCACCGGCCAGCGGCTGTTTTGCGCACCCGGCCTGTCGCGTATCGGCGCCACCGAACTGGCGTGGATGCAGGGCGCCGACTGCCTGTTGCTCGATGACTTGCCGGCAGGTGACAGCGGCAGCACCAGCGACAGCACCAGCGGCAGCGGCGCGGGCGTTGGTACCAACACCATCACC
>Ga0105048_10006857_pt1 | contig 18362 bp, 15 predicted proteins | sample MAT05_FD_78382 | JGI IMG/M metagenome (GOLD analysis project Ga0105048, IMG submission 78382) | Freshwater microbial communities from Lake Fryxell liftoff mats and glacier meltwater in Antarctica - MAT-05 | ecosystem: Environmental > Aquatic > Freshwater > Ice > Liftoff microbial mat | place... | reverse complement strand
TAGAAGAAAATCAAAAAATGCAAATGGAAGAGCAAGCTGCAAAAGCGAAAGTTTTTCAAGAGAAAGAAAAAGGTGACTTCGATAAATACATTGCTGATAATAAAGTAACTGCTAAACCAACAGCGTCGGGTATTATTTACGCTGAAACTAAAAAAGGCGCGGGCGCATTTGCCAAAATGGGTGATTCGTTAACAGTGCATTACGCTGGTAAATTGATAGACGGTACGCCCTTCGACAGTTCTATCGAAAAAGGCGAACCTATCACTTTCCAACTTGGAGGCGTTCCTCTTATTAAAGGTTGGGATGAAGGCCTGCAGTTAATGAAAAAAGGAAGTAAAGGGAAATTGATCATTCCTTCGAATATGGCTTATGGCGAAGCCGGCAGAGGTCAAATACCGCCATTTGCGCCATTGACTTTTGAAATGGAATTGATTAACATCAAACCAGGAGCTCCACTTCAACCAGCACAACAAATGCCGCAAGGGCGTTAAAAGCAAGATTTTTGTTTTTAAACAAAAATCATTTCGGCGACTAAATTTATTTTTTAATAACGATCGTACCCGCATTTATTGATAAACGGGCGCATAAACAAGCAAAATGGACAACGAATTTTTAGATAAACATCCCGATGGCATGTATGCCAAATTTGAAACCAACAAAGGTGATATTTATACCGAATTGGAATTTAAAAAAACGCCAATGACCGTAGCAAACTTTGTAGGTTTATCGCAGGGGATAATCAAAAATAAACCGAAAGCAGAAGGTATTCCCTATTACGACGGTTTAAAATTTCATAGGGTTATTCCTAATTTTATGATTCAAGGTGGTTGTCCTTCAGGAACAGGTACTGGTGACCCAGGATATAAATTTGGTGACGAATTTGACGCAAGTTTAAAACATTCCGGTCCAGGTATTTTAAGTATGGCTAACGCCGGGCCAGGAACAAACGGTTCGCAATTTTTTATAACCCATATAGAGACGCCTTGGCTAGATGGTAAACACACCGTTTTTGGCCATGTGATTCAAGGACAAGACATTGTTGATAAAATCGCAGGTAATGATCTTTTAAACAAACTCACCATTCTTAGAAAAGGTGCGGATGCAGAAGCTTTTGACGCGGCTGCGGTGTTTGAATTTGAAAAAGGCAATGTAGGCGCAAAAGCTACCGCCAAAGCCAAAGGAGAAGATGCTAGTTTGGCAAGGGCGAATGCTACTGCTTTAAAGAGATTTGAAAATGCGAAAACAACTGCATCAGGATTAAAATACATTATTGAGATTGAAGGCAGTGGCGACTCTCCAAAAGCAACAGACACCGTGAGCGTATTTTATAAGGGTACTTTTACAGATGGAAAAGAATTTGATGGCAACATGGGTCAGAAACCAATTTCGTTTGGTTTAAACCAAGTAATTCCGGGTTGGACAGAAGGATTGCAGTTAATGAAACCCAATGGAAAAGCCGTTTTTTATATTCCGTACGCTTTAGCCTACGGCGCCGATGGATATCCTGGCGTAATTCCGCCAAAAAGTGATTTAATATTTGAAGTTGAATTGTTAAAGGCAAATTAATTAAAATTTCATAAAAAAAGCCTGCTTGATAATAGCCAGGCTTTTGTTTAAGAAAAATTCGGGGAAAAATTTTATTATCTTAGAGAACAAAAACGTAAAATCACACAAAAATGAAAAAATTATTTTTATTAATTTCCACACTTTCTGTTTTGAGTTGTTCAGTTGATGCACAAAAAAAGGAAAAACCCAGTAAAGTAGACAAAGAATTTTTAGAGCAACAAACAGATGGCATTTACGCCAAAATTGAAACTAGCCGCGGCGATATCTATGCGTTGCTCGAGTACAAACAAGCACCAATGACTGTAGCAAACTTCGTAGGTTTGGCAGAAGGAAAAATCAAAAACGACAAAAAAGGTGCGGGCGTACCTTACTTCGATGGTTTGATCTTTCACCGTATTATCCCCGGCTTTATGATACAAGGAGCCTGCCCTCTCGGCACCGGTACTAGCGACCCGGGTTATAAGTTCCCTGACGAACTCGACGCAACAAGCGAGATCGGTAAAAAAGGTTATGTGCGTGGAGCTTTGGCAATGGCCAACTCGGGTCCAAACACCAACGGAAGCCAATTTTTTATTATGCACGGCAACACCCCACTGCCCTTGAGTTACAATCTTTTTGGTGCGGTAGTTAAGGGAATTGAGGTAGTGGATTCTATCGTTGCAACGCCGCGTGCAACAAATGATCGCCCTAAAGCTGAGCAAGTACGTCGTCGTTCAACGGCAAGGCGAAAAGGCAAAGAAGCCGAAGCTTTTGATGCACCAAAAGTTTTTGAAGATGAAAAAGTAAATGGTCCCGCTAAATTGGTCGCGAAAAATAAAGCTGCAAATGATGCGCGCGCGGCTGCCGATGTTGCTCTGTTAAAAGAGTACGATAATGCAAAAATTACTTCGACAGGTTTAAAATATATTGTTGAAAAAGAAGGAACAGGCAAAGTACCTACAGGACCAGCAAGTAATGTAACCGTGCATTATGTAGGAACTTTTTTAAATGGCGATAAGATTGATAGCTCCGTTGACCGTGGAGAGCCAGCAACGTTTGGACTTAACCAAGTGATTCCTGGCTGGACAGAAGGAGTACAAATGATGAAAGAAGGTGGGAAAATTAAATTAATAATACCGCCAAACCTCGCATGGGGAGAAGCAGGACGTGCGGGCATTCCTCCAAACAGTTGGGTTGTGTTTACTATTGAATTGATTAAAGTTGTAAATTAATACCACTTTGATTTGTAAATTAGTGCAAAAGACAATAAACAAATTATAGAAAGTATTGTGCCGGAAGAAAATTATTGGCAAACATTATTTTTACCTTTTGTATAATTTCAAAGAATTAAAAAAAGCCCGCTTTTTATCAACAAGCGGGTTTTTGGTTTTGACACTTTGTGCTTACTTATTCTGAAATCCTTTCATAAAATCAAAGATGAGGTAAGCGATTAGTTTACCGGTTTTATTATCAGCTTTAATGTGCGATAATATCGGCGCGCCTTCGGCGATATGCAGATACAACGCTTGAGTGTTAGTTGCACATTGGTAAACGTACTGCCTTGCTTGTGTTGGAGAAATGCCACTGCTTGTTTTTGCGCTTGAAGGAACATTGGTGATGGCATCCAAATCAATTTCGATGCCGCAGGGCAGATCTTTCACAAAACCTAAACATTGTTTTAATGCAAGTTTAAAATCCAATTCCTCTCTTATAAAAACAGCCTCATAGGTATTGTAAAACAAACGCGCGGGATCGTGTTTAAACTTATTAAGCGCTGCTTGGTTGTTGTATTGCTCGTGTATGCCGAACACAGCATATTTATCTAAGTAGTTTTCTTCGTAGGCATAACTGAAGCCGTTGCCACTATGCCGACCTTCTGTTTCGCGAAAGTCGAGGTGCGGATCGCAATTGATCACATTTATTTTTTTATTTAAGGCTAAAGAAGCTCCTTTTATATTTCCATAAGCATTGTTATGTCCACCGCCGATAATTAAAGGAATTTTCCCAAGCCAAATAATAAATTGTACAACTTCCGTAACACGTGCATCAACAATCGAAACGATTTCGCGGAGTTTTATCACGTCTGTTTTTTTCTTGAGGTCAAGTTCAGATGCATCGTTCATGAGATCATCTACAAAAATTTCCCCGAGCACCAAAACCAGATCAACATCAAAAAACTGATTGTTCTGTTGATTCAAAAAACTCTCGAGCGCCGGTTTAAAAGCGGTGCTAGCCCCTGCCCTACCGTAATTTGCCCGTACGCCAATGTCTTCTGCAATGCCAAACAAAACGAATTTGTTAGCGCTTTTTTGCAAGTCATTTTTCCAATCCTTTGAAAGCGATTTAACTACTTCCCCTATTTTTTCTTCGCCAGTTCTTCTCCGTGTTAACTTGAGAATATCTTCGTTGGTGTAGACTTTTATATTGTTCATGTCGCGGGCATAAAGTTATTAAAATTAATTGTAACGATGAAGCTTAAACCTTGTATTGGCCTTGTATTTTGGCATTGAGCCTAAACCAACAATAGCGGTAAACAATAGGATGTTGCATGTTGTTGATTCTAATTCTCGCGTTTTTTTAAAACGTGTTTTCTGTTCGTTAGCAGTGTTACATTTACAGACAAATACACGAATTTCGATTTTTAGCTTCGAGCAATACCTCGCAACAAATTTTTTGTGGCTCAACTTTAAAATCGTCAACCGACGCCGCCGTTGGTTGCTAAAAAAGTTAACATTAACAAATTTTCTAGCGATCAACCTGCTCTAGAATTTTTTGCTTTTTATGAGTTTCAAAAAATCCGGCCATCTAAAAGTTCGCAATGACTTTATTGGAAAATTTCTTACGTTGTAAGATTTAACGAAATAATTAAATCATTTAACAAATGTATTTGTTAAATTTGGTTAAAATCGATTATTGTAAAAGAGGTACTAAAATTTTTATTTAAACTGATAGATTATGAAAACAAAAAACAAAAAACAAAAGTAAACTCATTGTTTTATCAATGGTTATTATTTTTACAACAATGTTTGTTGCTTGTAGAAAAGATAACGAGATTGTAAAAGAAACAAGCGATTCGCAATTCACGCGCGGGTTTGAGATAAAACAAAAAACATACAATATTAGTAGCAGGCAAACACGTGAGATTATTGAACGATTCAAAAATAGCGATCAGCAAAAAAGCAAAACTGAAAATTCCGCCGGCACTGGAGTTGGGAGCGCTGACAGCCTCGCGATAGACTCTGCCCTTTTTGTGATTGAAGCCGCTTTAAATTTCGACTTGACATACCGTTTTTTTAACGATTCAAATTACCGTTTTGTGGTCGATAGCTGCGAAATTACAATGCCGAGCAACACAAATAACAACAAAGTTCGAGGCGCAAACCTTGAAGCTGCGTACAATAAGTTGGCAGACTCTCTCTCTACTTCAATCAATGAAACTAAAAAACTTTTTTTTACAGATATTTCGGCATACGGGGGTGAATGTGGTAACGTAATATTGCATGCTTTTACTGCGTATAAAATTCTCACTTTCGTAGTGCCGTGTTCTGTTCCCTCGACTCCGAATATTTGGTCAGCAGATTCGACATTTTATACATCTTTAGGATCTGGCTGGGTCGTGCCTGACGCGTTAACTGCTCTCAATCAACGATTAAACTGCGTGTATGTAACCCGCCCATGTTACAGTGCTTATTACCGTACAAATATTGTTTTTGGCACCAATTACAAAACGTCAACGATTGGTGGAAATTCGATTGTTTTTACAAGCGACGATCAAAGCGCTATTTGGCACACAAATTCCGCAAATATGGCATTGATGAGTTCAAGCCAGTTAAATACCTACCTCGTAAATCAAAGAAGCCTTTATGTCAATTGGCCTTTCCCGCCTTATAACCCATCGGTATTTAGATGGGTAGTTTCGGCGCCAACGAACAATCCAACCCAACTTCAATTCCAATGGGTACTGATAATCTATTTTGCAACAATTCAATGTTATGAATTCGAATCGTAAAATTACTTTAACGACCTAAAGTGAAATTAGTAAAACATAATTATCAAACTTATCTCATGAAAAAAATAGTTCAAATAATCCTCCTTGGCATTTCACTAACGCCATTAAATTATTTCGCTCAATTCTTTGGTCTATTACAAAAAGTTCCACAGCAACATTATTTGACCAGCTTAAATTACCCACAAGATGATAAGTATAGAACCTTAAATTGCATTCCTTGGTCGACCAACAACCCGTATTTCTATCGACGCGTTCAAGTTCTAATCTTCAATAGCAATTACCAATTGATTGACAGTGCAAATTTGATGACTGGAGTGCTTCCATTGCAATCTGTTCCTCTTAAAAAAGGCAACAGATTGTACTGGGCAGGTTATTTTCAAGACACACTCATCGCTAACCCAAATGTAAACCAGTTAGTCGTTTTAGAACTAGACACGAATTACAAACATATTGCGCTTCACAAAATTAATCACGCGAAATATTATAGTGGCGTAGCGCCTGTAATAACCAATATAATTTTTTTGGGTGGGCGCTTTTATATCAATCAAGTTTACTACACTGGAGACACCTCAATTATTTATAAATTAAATGCACAGTTTTTAAAGATAGATTCAGTCGTTCTAAAAGGTAAGGTGGAACAAATAGGGAGTGTTAGCAACCAATTGATGTTGAACATCAGCAATTTTTCATTGCCCTGTATCGATATTTTAGGGTCTAGTGTACAGAAATTAATGATGGACAGTTCGTATAGCTTTACATCTTGTTTTACTTTTTCCAATTTGGGAACCCATAACTACGGCCCTGTCCCTCAAACAATTAAAGTCGAACAGGTCTTAGGAGGAACTAGCCTAATTCCTTTAAGTAAGACGAAGACCCTTGTCGTGGGAACTATGCCTGTTTTTCATAATTTCCAGATACCTCCAACGTTTAAAACAGGTATCGTTAATTGTATAATTTCCAATAACAATGCCACGATTAAATCATCAGTCTACAGCAGTTCAATATCAAACTATGTATATCACAACCGCACTAATGCAGTTGCTATTAAAAATAACGAGATAATAACTGTGGGAAGTATTGGTTTTAATTATCAAAGGAATATTGCCAATCAAACAGGTAATAGTACCATTTTTGTAAATAAATTTGACACCTTGGGTAATCTAATTTGGCAAAAAGAATTCGGTGGAGAATTATTTTATGTTCCCATGGGTATAACATTTACAAAAGATGGCGGTTGCTTAATATCAGGGTGGCGTTATCCCGGAAAAATTGGCTCTCAAATACCTTTGGTTGAGAGTTTTCTTTTGAAGTTAGATGTGAATGGCACTTTTGGGCAAGTGGGAATTATAGAAAAACAATACAACAGCGTCAATACGATTAGATGTTTTCCAGTTCCTGCAACCGAAGAAATTTATTTTGAAGTTCCCAACGGAAACGGTAGTACCGTCGAAATTTATAACATGCTCGGCCAAATGGTAATGCGAGAAATCGACTATCAAAACATGAAAGCCATCAATCTTATTACCCTCACAAAAGATTTTTATTTTTATAAAATTCGGACAAAAACAGAAAATTATTCAGGAAAATTTATCAAAGAATAATTTATAAATTTTCAAATTTATTCCAAATATTAATCGAAAAAGACGTGTAAACTTGCAAAAATTAAATCAAACTAAAGACAAACCTTTGCTAAAATAATTCCACACAGCGTCGTCGGTTATTGGAAACTCTTTTATTGTTAAAGCTTCATCTTTAACCGGATGAACAAAACTAATTCGATAACTATGCAAATGAATGAAGCCCCCAGTATTGGTTCTGCCAAAACCATATTTAAGATCTCCTTTTATAGGGCAACCAATAGCCGCCAACTGCGCACGAATTTGGTGGTGCCTACCTGTGTGCAAATTTATCTTTAGTAAATGATAATTGTCTGAAGAAGCGATCAATTCATAATCCAGCTCAGCCATCAAAGCATTGGCAACAGGGTTAAGATGCGCTTTTGACATATTCGTTTTTTCATTCTTCAAAATATAATGAATAAGCTTATCAGATTTTTTTGCCGGTTTGTTTTTTACAACCGCCAGGTAGGTTTTTTTAATAGTTTTTTCACGAAACAATTCATTAAAACGAGAAAGTGCTTTGCTGGTTTTAGCAAAGATGATAAGCCCACTCACCGGGCGGTCTAAACGATGAATCACCCCACAAAAAACGTTGCCGGGTTTATGGTCGCGAATTTTTATAAACTCTTTTATTTTCTCGCTTAGAGGCAGGTCGCCCGTTTTATCGCCTTGTACAATTTCAGAGGGCAACTTATTCACAACCATAATATGATTGTCTTCGTAAACAACCTGTTCTGGCCAAATAGATGTGCTATTGATTTTTGTATTCAATTTTTACCGTATTCCCGTTTTATTTTTTTTCTTACCCGTTTTAAATAAAAGATTAAATTTATATTCAATGCCCTTCGACGGCGAAATAGCAGGTGAATAGACCAAGTAACCCTTGTTATTGATCAAAAAATAAGCCTCGGTACCAGTTACAAAATAACTGTCTTTTGCAGTCCTTACAATGTGGCTATTGTCATTAAACCAAATCGCCCAATCGAATTTGGGATTGTTTTTAAGATACGCTCTGTATGTTTTAAGACTATCGTCCAGGCAAACGCTTATAAAGCTGATCTTGTCGCCATATTTTCTTTTTAGCGCTGCAATTTTCGGCATTTCTTTTAAACTCTCGGTGTTGTTTGTTGAGAAAAAATTTAGGTACACCCACCTATTTTTATAAGACGCAAGGGTACTTATCGTGTTGTCTCGACTACGTGCTATAAAAGCCGGAGCCAAAGTGCCAGGTTGCATCTTATTAAAGTACGACAACATCGTAGAAGTAATTCGCTGATGTTCCTTAATTCTTGTTTGCTGGTTAAGCTGGGTTACAATATTTTTTACACCATTTTGTTCAAAGTCCGGACTAAAATAAAAGTCCCAAAGATTTTTGATGAGCACCAGTTCGCGAACACTATCCTGTTTTAAAAATTTGTCGTTTTTAAGAAGGTTCACCAATAAATTATAATCTTCTTTTACATTGATGATGTTTGTTAAAGATTGGCCTTTATTGATTGATACCGCTACTTTTACATATCCCGAAAAACAAGTATTAAAAAACTGCATATACTCGTAGTGATTGTAAAGAATGGGTTTTCGGATAACATACGCATCTATTAAAGAATTTTCGCCGCGCGAAACACTTGCATTGATCGAAGCGATAGAATATTCAACGTAATTTTTAAAGTAGTCGTTGTCGATCTTGTCATAACGTTTGTCACAGATCTTTTTCAAAGAGTCTGCCTTTTTGAACATGACTGGTTTTGAAAAAAAACGTTTTTCTTCAGAGGAAAACATTTTATTGACTAAGTCTTCGTAATCGAATATTAGCGCATTTAATTCAGTACTATCGGTGCCCACAATCCCTATGTTTACATTTAGATCGGCATCGTTATTATAATTATAACTTTGATCAAGCTCTGGAACGGTGATGCCATATACAAAATCGGGCTGAACATATAATTTTGCCACAACGTTGTTGATCCTCAAAAAAACAGGCTGTGTAAAATCACATTGCAAAGCCAGTTCAAAAAAACCGTCCGAATCAATTGTATCCAAATCGTCGCGTTGGTTAATCTTTGTTATATTGTCAACCTGAGTAAATAAACCAATGATCTTCCCGGCATAAGATTGATGCGTTTTTCCTCTAACGGTTACATTTTGCGAAAAAACTCTGCTCACAAAAAGAAACAGCACAAAAACAAATAGATATTTTTTATCGGATTTGATTAAACTATAATGCGATTTGGACACCAAGAAAAATTTAATTAGCGATACGGTCAATGGTGAACATGTCTGCGTAATTTTCAGAAACAGTCTTAAGAACTTGTGATCCACCGTCGTTAATACCTTGGAAGTCGAGCTGAGTCGGCGTTTTAAAGGCTTCGAGAACGTTTACATGATAAAAAACGCCGCAGTTGTTGCCGTACTTGGCTACAATGGGGCTCTTCAAAGTAAAAGAACAGCTTTGCAGACTATTGTTTTTTCCGGTAAATCCGCCAACATGCATACCAAAATTTTCCCACTCACCGCCAGAAGGAGGAGCAAAAGATCCTTCCATTTTAAAAAATATGTAACCGGTATTCCATTCCCAGAACATGCCTTGCTCTACTGCGAGGTCGCCGCCCTGAATGCCGCCAACGTTGCGTGCGCTGTCAACACCAATTATAAATTCTATGCGCGTGTATGTTCCTGAAGGCAAATTAGATACCGTAAAGGTTTCTTTGCCTTCGAGATGTTTGTTAAGATGGTAACTCTCGGGCTCTGAATAAACATAACCATCGCTTCTTTTAAATTTGATATTGGAGATATAATAATTAAAAATGCGAAGATCGAAACTAACCCCGTTGTTGTTGTAAATGCCCGAAGCACTTAACGCTTTACTGCCGGCAAAAGCTTTAAAATCAAACACTACCTTTGAATTTCTTAAAGCAATTGCTGTTGAGTCATTTACCGGCGAAACAATATCAGAGAGCTGACCTTCAACTGTTGATTTTTTTTTGCAAGAGGACAATAAGACAAGTCCGCAAAAAATCGGAAGTAAAATTCTAAATTGAAGCATCATCAAATTTACAAAAATTTTACCGTTTATGGAACAGGATCATAACCATTTCCGCCCCAAGGGTGACAACGCAGAATTCTTTTGAATCCCATCCAGCCGCCTTTAAAAGCCCCGTATTTATTAATCGCTTCAATAGCATATTCGCTACAGGATGGGCAATAACGGCAGGCATTAGGCAGCAAAGGTCTGATCGCCGCTTGGTAAAATTTCACAAAAAGTATTGCGCCTTTCTTTAACATACGTGTTCAACAACCCGGCTTATTTGATATTGAGTTTTAAAAAACGCTCACCATTTAAAAAACCTTCAAGTTTATCGCCGATCCCCACAGGTCCAACTCCTTCGGGCGTTCCTGTGTAAATCAAGTCGCCAGTTTTTAAAGTCACAAATTTAGATACGAAGCTAATTATCTGGTCGAAAGAAAAGATCAAGTTTTTAGAGTTTCCTAATTGTTTTGAGTTGCCGTTAACTCTCAATTCAAAATTTATGTCAGAGATCTTAAGTGTATCTTTTGAGATAAATTTCCCAATGGGTGCGCTGTTATCGAATGATTTTGCTTTTTCCCATGGAAGACCTTTTTGTTTGCATATTGTTTGTATATCGCGAGCGGTGAAGTCGATTCCCAGACCAATTTCATCGTAGTATTTATGCGCGAATTGCTCATCGATGTGCTTACCGACTTTATTAATTTTAACCACCAACTCTATTTCATGGTGGAGGTCGTGGGTAAAATCAGGAAGGTAAAAATCTTCATCCTTAAAAAGCGCCGTGTCGGGTTTCATAAAAAATACAGGTTCCTTTGGTAGTTCAGATTTCATTTCTTTGGCGTGTTCGGCGTAGTTCCTCCCAATGCAGATTATTTTCATAAATACTTATCTTATAATTTATACACAGTTATTGTGTTGGAAATAGGCTTAAATATAAAACAAAAATTTCAGCTTTAATTTATACATTTGCCACATTATTATGGATCAAAACTACGACATTATTGTTATCGGCGGGGGCATAGTAGGTCTTGCCGCAGCTTACAAACTTACCAACTACCACCCCAATAAAAAAATATTGGTTCTTGAAAAAGAAAAAGAGGTTGCACAGCATCAAACCTCGCACAACAGTGGCGTGATTCACAGCGGCATTTATTACAAGCCCGGGTCTTATAAAGCTAAAAATTGTGTTGACGGACGCCGCGAACTGGTGCAGTTTGCTAAAGACTATAAAATAGCGCACGACATTTGCGGTAAGCTGATTGTGGCCACGCACGAGAACGAAGTGGCTCACATGCATAAAGTATTTGCAAACGGTCAAGCCAATGGCGTTGAAGACATAGAAATAATCGATTCCAAACGCATTAAAGAAATTGAACCCTATTGCGAAGGAATTGCCGGAATTAGGGTTGGCTGCACTGGTATTATCGATTATATGCAGGTTGCCCAAAAATATGTAGAACTGATTGAGGCGAAAAAAAATGGTAGTAAAGTGCTTACTTCGCAACACGTAATTGATTTTGAAAGAGGAACCGACCACACAACCGTGATCACCAAAACGTCGAAATTTATAGGCAAATATATTATCACAACTTCGGGATTGCAGGCCGACAGGATAGCTAAAAAAGAAGGTCAAAAAAGCGATGCGGCGATTATTGGTTTTAGGGGCGATTACTACGACCTAACAGAAAAAGGAATGAGCAAAGTAAAAAATTTAATTTACCCTGTTCCAAATCCTAAATTTCCTTTCTTAGGCGTGCACTACACACGCATGATTCACGGGGGAACAGAATGCGGCCCCAACGCTGTTTTTGTTTTCGATCGAGAAGGTTACAGCAAAACGGCATTTAGTTTTAAAGATACTGCCGACGCTTTCAGATATAAAGGCACGTGGAAATTTTTTGGAAAACACTGGCGTTTCGGATTGGACGAGTACCGGGGCGCTTTCAGCAAAACATATTTTTTAACCCGTTTGCGCAAATTGATTCCAAGCCTGCAAATGGACGATATTGAAGCTTCGAGGTGCGGTATAAGAGCGATGGCGTTGGGTCCTGACGGCGAAATGCTGGATGATTTTAAGATAGAAAAAAACGGCAATGCTATGCACGTAATTAATAGTCCGAGCCCAGCAGCCACGGCAAGTTTAGCTTATGGAAACGAAATAGCCTTGATGGCTACAGACTATTTTAACTTAAAATAAGCTGTTATTAAACACTGGCCATGAAAAAGACAACCCTTTTTTTAAACAGCGTGGCAATAATTTTTCTTACATCCTGCGCGGGTTATAATAGCGCAACCACAAAAACTAGTTTTAAAAAGCTAACTAACTATTCTTGTAAAGTGCGGCAGAAAAACGTTTTTTTATTTTTCGAAGGCGACAGTGTCAATTTTATATATAAGTCTTTGGGTTTTGTTGAACTGACTTGTAAAGAAGTTAAAGATGAAAAAGAGGCAAAAGATCGCTTAAAACTCTTGGCCTATCAAAATTGTTCGAACGCAATTGTTGGAATTAAAACTCAAACGCTGACGAGAAACTATGGAAATGGTTACAGAACAGGATCAAAAACCTACGTAGCGAAAACTTACGAAGGTGTTTGCGTGAGAATCGCATCAGACTCTTTATACAAAAGCAACAAGCTTGGAAACTCGCAGGATCTGACTTTCGTGAAAAATGTGATGCGTTTCAATCAGGAGCATCGGAATAAAACTTATTTGATATCTGCGGGCGCTCTTTTCGTGTCGATGCTTTTTGTAGGCATTTTTGTAATAACCACTTTTTATTAATATGATTATTTTAGTTAGCTTTATAGAAGTATGAGTAACAAAAACTTAAGAGGTACAGGAGTTGCGATAGTAACTCCTTTCGATTTAAAAGGCAAAGTTGACGTGTCGGGGCTTACTGCGGTTGTTAAGCATTTGCATGCCGGTAAAGTGGACTATATCGTGGTATTAGGAACCACAGGTGAAAGCGTAACGCTGAGTAAAGAAGAAAAACAGGTCGTGATCGATACGATTATAAAAGCCAATGACAAAAAACTTCCATTGGTGGTTGGCATCGGCGGAAATAACACCGCCGAAGTAATCGAGACCATTCAAAAAACTGATCTAAAGCCCTTCGAAGCTATCTTATCGGTTGCGCCCTATTACAACAAACCAAGCCAAGAAGGCTATTACCAGCATTATAAAGCAGTTTCTAAATCTACAAAAAAAGATATTATTCTTTATAACGTTCCGGGAAGAACTGGTAGCAATGTGAGTTGGGAAACGCAGGTAAGAATTGCGAAAGATTTTAAAAATATTGTCGCAACAAAAGAAGCCAGCGGTAATATGGAGCAGATTATGAAAGTAATTAAAAACCGCCCCAAGAATTTTATGGTGATAAGCGGCGATGATAATTTAACGCTGCCTATTATTGCAGCGGGCGGCGACGGCGTAATTTCAGTAGTCGCAAACGCGTTCCCAAAAGATGTTAGTGAAATGGTTAGCCTGAGCTTAAAACACAAATTTGAGGAAGCTCAAAAATTACATTATGGTCTAATCGACATTACAGATCAATTGTTTGCTGATGGAAACCCTGGTGGTATAAAATTTGCTTTGAGTCTTTTAAAGAAATGTAAGCCTTATGTGCGCTTACCTTTGGTTGAACCGGCCGGTAAAGTGAAAACAACGTTAACCCAGTTGATAAAAAATTACAAATGAGCAGAGTAAAAATATTAAACACGCTGCAAATCAACCAAAAACTCGATCGGCTGGCCTTTGAAGTGTATGAAAATAATTTTTATGAAAAAGAGTTGCTGATTGTTGGTATTGACGGAAACGGCTACAAGGTAGCGCAAAAACTCAGCGAAAAACTTAAAGAGATCTCTACACTAACGATCAAACTCGGCAAAGTAAAGTTAAACAAAGACAAACCTTGGGAAGGTGAACCTAAAATTGATTTTGAGGAAAAAGCCTTTGTGAATAAAACTATCGTTTTGGTGGATGATGTTTTAAATAGCGGAAAAACGTTAATGTATGCCGTTAAACTATTTTTGGATAAGCCGGTCAAAAAAATAAATACGGTAATTTTGGTAGATAGGAGCCATACCCGTTTCCCGGTAAAAGCCGACTATGTTGGATTGACCTTGAGCACTACGCTGCAAGAGCGCATCGAAGCCGATTTTTCTAAAAAGGAAAAAGAGGCTGTTTATTTAATATAAAAATTGGCTGAATCGTCAAAAATATTCAAACAAAAACATGTTCAGAATCTAAAACTGAACGCGCTGCTTGAGATAACTAAAGCGATCAACAATAACATCTCTACTTCAAAACTACTTGATCTTTACCAGGAAATTCTTGAAAATCGTTTAGGTGTTGGAAAGCTTGTTTTATTTAGCTTTGACAAAGAATGGAAGTGCATTTTAAAATACGGCATTGATCAGCAATTTAATCATGTTGTTTTTGAAGAAGAACTTTTGGACATCCACGAGATAGGAACCATAACATTCAGCAAGGGCGAATTGAGCAAAAGTTTTGAGATTGTTATTCCGGTTTCGCACAAACACCAAGCTCTTGCCTTTGTGCTTTTAGGCGATGTGAACCAAGAAAAACTTGAGCTGAGCGCCGCCATTAAACATTTACCCTTTATTCAAACGCTCACCAACATTATAATTGTTTCCATCGAAAATAAAAAACTGTACAAAGAAAATATTCAACGTGCCCAAATGAATAAAGAGCTCGAACTGGCTCAAAACATGCAGCAAATGCTGTTTCCGAAAGACTTACCTAATACCAGCGCATTGCAAGTTGCAGCCACTTATTTGCCGCATCAACAAGTGGGCGGAGACTATTATGATTTTTTAGAACTGAATAACCACGAATATATTTTTTGTATCGCCGATGTAAGCGGAAAGGGGATTGCAGCGGCACTATTGATGAGCAACATTCAAGCCACCCTGCACAGCCTTACCAATTACACCCGCAATTTAAAAGACATTATAATAGAATTAAATAAAGGCGTAATCAAAAACGCTAATTCCGAAAAATTTCTTTCTATTTTTATTGGGAAGCTCAACACCAAGAGTCAGCAGTTTACATACATTAACGCTGGTCACAACGCGCCTATTCTTTTTTATGAGAACCGGCTCGCTGAACTCACAAAAGGTTGTCCTCTACTCGGCATCAACGAAACATTGCCGCTGATAGAAGTGGGATCTTTTGATTATACTTCCGGGTTTACAGTCGTTTGTTACACCGACGGTTTAACGGATACCGAAAATGTCAAAAATGATAATGTCACCCTTGATACTTTGAAGGAAATTATTGCTACCAACGCCAATGCTACACCAGAGTTCATTAATCAGGCATTGTTGTTTTACGCCGAAGAATTTAAAGGCGATGTAGAATTTCCGGACGATATTGCTTTGTTGACGCTGAAGGTAAGTGATTTAAATTTCTAAACTCTTAGAATTTACCATATTAAATTTTGAGAAAGTCAATTCAAACTGAATCGAGGCACTGAGGCGAAGATTTATACTTCGCTCCGCGCTTGCCGCCCCGCTCAGCCACTGGCTGAATGTAGAAAGCCGAAGCCACCAAAACGCGGTTTGTTTTCACGCAACCCAAAAAAACACATTTATGCGCCTATAGCTGCGCGATGTTTAGAGTAAATGGCCTGGTGTGTTTGTATTTAATTAATAAGTTGTGTTTGGCCGAAAACTAGTTATTTGGAGAGATAAATTCAGTTTCGAGGCGTGTTAAAAAAAATGAGCGTGATGCTTACTAGGATAAATGAGCGATTATTTTTTTTGACACAACGACGAAAATGGAATTTTCGGCCAAACAATAAGTAAGGCTTCAATTACTAAACGCACCCGCAATTTAGCGTTTTTGAGTGAACCCTAATTGTTAGTATGAGAAATTTTGGTCGACACCTCTTTGGGGCGGCCTGCTTTAGGGCAGGTTTTAAACTTTTCCGAAGGCATCTGCTTTCGAAAAGCGGCTAAAAAAATCAAATAAAATTGCTGGTTTTTATGTTTCCCGACTGCATCCTAAAAAGATGACCTTCCAATTGGAAATCAACAAAATTTTTTAACACCTTTTTGGGCGTGCGCAAGACCGTTTGACGATACTTATTTCAGTGTTTCTAGCGCAATAATTTTTTCTTTCTTCTTATAATAAAGATCCATCGTCACCAAACAAGCTAAAAAGGCCCAGAAGGGCAGTGATAATTTATCGGTATCTAAAAAATTATTTACAAAACCGTGCACGAAATAGGTCATCAAGCCCAGAAAAATACCAATACATAAGATTCGTTCTTCTTTATCGGCGATGGTGTAAACCAGCCGGTAGCCTAGGGATGTGGAATAAATTAACAAAATCACTGCCATCAGCATGCCCATGACTCCTTGTTCCGATAAGGGGCCAAGGTATTCACTATGCGCATTGCCCCCCGTGCCGAAGTTCGTACTAATCACCGTAAGATCACCGCTTAACTGGTAAGGCGCATATTTAAACATATAGGTACCGGGTCCCCAGCCCAAAATCGGTTTATCTTCCCACATGCGTACCGCGCAGCTCCAACGGTTTAGGCGTTCTAGGTTAGAGGCATCGGTTGAAATATTTGTTACCGATTCGATGTTGTTTCCAAAGCCACCTTCGGCATCGGTATTGTTGCGGCTCAAGGCCATTAATATATCGGTCTTAAAAAACAAAAACAGTCCTCCAAAAACAATTACGGAAAATAAAATCGTACGGAATTTTATCTTTAAAAGAAACGACACATACATGCCCAATACAATACTCAGGCTCAACCAACCCGCCCTACAAAACGTGATGATGATGGATAAAGAAAACAACAAAAATAATCCCAAAGCGGCAACTTTTACATATTTCGGAAAACTCTTTAAGAACACAAACGATAACAGCACTGGAATGAACATAGCAAGCGCCGCGCCGTAAGCCGTGTGATCATTATAAAAAGGTGATACTACCCAATCTGCCGCCTTATCATTAAAATTGTAACTGGCATGACGAATGGTTGTATAAAAAATTACGATAACAAACGCCGAGGCGTAAGAAAAAACAAACGTGACAACATTTTTTTTATTTTGAAATAAATGCGGGATAATGATGTAACAGCTAAAAATAAACCACAATCTTGAGACCAAAAATTTAGTGGAAACTACTACATCGCTGCTGGTGCATGTCGTAAAAAGCATCCAAGCCAATTGAATCCAAATGATCACCGATATCGGGTGAGAAAAAAACTTTTTATCTGAAATTTTACCGCTAAAAGAATTCAAAAGATACACGAGCATAATTCCAGCCATTAAAGGCTCTGAAGGAATACTGAGATCTGGTCCTTGCGAAAGACCTAACTCTTTTAAAGAAATAGCCAATGGCGTGCAAAAAGCAAGTAAAAAGACTAGCTTTTGCAAATTAAAAATGGCGAAATAAATGATGAAAAATACGAGCGGTAATAAGTTGTAGGGGTAAAAATAATATTTCTCGTAAACCATTACATACCCTTCACCTAATATAAACGCGAGTATAAACAAAGAAAATACCTGCGGCTTCAAATATCGGATGATGGAATCTAACATCGCTCTTAACGCGTCGTTTTAAGGTCGGGCTTATCAAATTCGGGTTTTAATTCCCTGACTTTGTCTCTAATTAATAAAACAAACAAACCTAGCACATTGCAGGCCAGCACTGTGATGATGAGATACATAGAGCGTTTTGGCCGAGCTTTGAATTCGTTTGGCTTCGCTTTTTCAACTACAAATTTAACCGGAATGGTTGCACTGTAGTTTACCAGAGCCTCATCGTATTTCATTTTAATGTCGGGGTATTTAGAGCCGTATTTTTCGAGATTGTCGTGAATGGTTTGGTATGCGCCGCCGTATTTTTTTAAAGTATCAAGTTTCCCTTCCAATCGTTTCATCGCATTGACATCATTTTTTTCAATGGCTTTGGCGTAACTTTTACTATAGGCTTTTACCTGTTCTTTGTAATGCAAAACTCCCAGATTTCGCAACACGTTCAAGCTATCTTCGAGCACTTTCATGCGGCCGAGCGTTGTATCGTATTCTGTTTTTACAATTTTGAGAACCTGTGAGGCAACTTCTCTGGTCATATCTTTTCTTACACTATCGCAATAATCTGAAATGCCGTTAGCAATCTG
>Ga0105048_10006856_pt1 | contig 18364 bp, 13 predicted proteins | sample MAT05_FD_78382 | JGI IMG/M metagenome (GOLD analysis project Ga0105048, IMG submission 78382) | Freshwater microbial communities from Lake Fryxell liftoff mats and glacier meltwater in Antarctica - MAT-05 | ecosystem: Environmental > Aquatic > Freshwater > Ice > Liftoff microbial mat | place... | reverse complement strand
TTTCGGAACGCTGGTCGAACCAGTCGGACTGTGCCGGCATTTCATCGTCTGGAATCCCCTCGCGAATCGCCTGCCAGGGCGGTGCGATGGGCTCGAAGGTTTGATTCGCCCGCGCCGCCCTGCGGGCTCCGGCTTCGCCTGCGTCCAAAACGCCTCCCCTCCCTCGGCGTTTTTCGATGTCGAGGGGCGGGTCGGGTGGAGGCGGGATGTCGATGATGCCTTCCCACAGGCCGTGGAGGCGGAGGAAGAATTCGATTTCACCGGAGCGAAAAAGGTGTCCACGACTTGCATGGTGGCCTGGCAGCAGGGGCACTGGAGCAGGTCGGTGCCCCAGACGCTGAGGATGAGATCGCGCCACAGCGGGCGCATGGCGCGGGCGGTGACTTTGGGCGGTGGCGGGATGATCGGGGGGCGGGCCTGTGGGCACTTTTCATCGGGGGATTTCACAGGTCAGGCGACCGGCCGGGGCATGCCGCGGCTTCTCTTGGAGTAGAGTCCGTAGTAGCGGATGGTCTGCTGTCCGCAGGGCGGGATGCGGTCGATGGCGGCGGCGACGAAGTCGGTGGCTTTGAAGACTTCGAAGTTGCGCTTGGTGCGCCAACTGCGGCGGGAGCGGCAGATGACGGTCTTGGTCTTGGGGTTCCAGTGGATTTTCTGGAGGGAGAATGGGGCGTGAAGCAGATACTCAACGAGGCGCTGGCGGCCTTTGGTGTCGCCCGGGGCGACGGGCTTTTCGCCGCCGTCGATGTGGAAGCCGCTGTGTTTCCACGCGAGGAGATCGGTGACTTTTTGGGCGCTGAGATGTCTGCCGTCGCGCCGGGCCTGGAGGAAGCGGTGGCGGAAGAGTTCGCTGATATGGGCGAGGCATTCTTCGGGCATGGAGTGGAAGCGGCCTTCGGCGTCGAAGAGATGCAGGTGCGGATGGAAGACGAGGTAGTCGCCGAAGGTGTGGACGGCGGCGGCAGCGGCGATGCGTCCCTCGGGCAGGCCGAGCCGGGCGCTGAAGGTGTCGCGCAGGCATTCGGTGGCGGTCTGGAAGAGGAGGTGGAGAAAGATGGCGGCGCTTGCGGAAAATGCCGCGCAGCATTTTCGGAAAGGTGGGCCGAGCCGCCAGGAGGCGAGCGAGACAGACTGTCCGGAGGCCAGGCCCGCGGGGGCCGACTAAGCGCGGGCGAAGGAGTCAATACGAACTGCCGGTGCGGGACGTCGTGGCAGACGGAGGCGGCGATCCATGCGCCGGTGTGCGTTGAAACGAAACTCACGACTTCGGAGAAGGGATGCTCCGGGTCGCTTGCGAAACCTTCGCTGACGGTCTGCTGAAGCGGGTTCCTCAGTTTCTGCCAGGCATTTCTGCATTGTACGTTCCCGTCCCGACGAGGCGCTCGAAGATCGGGGACGCCATGAGCGTGGTGACCACGGCCATGATCACCAGCGTGGCAAAAAGCCCCTCGGTGATGATCCCGCGCTGGAGGCCGATGTTGATGATGATCAGCTCCATCAGCCCGCGCGCATTCATGAGCGTGCCGATGCCCAGCGCTTCGCGGTTTGAGATGCCGGTCGCACGCGCTGCCAGCCAGCACGCGACGCCTTTCCCGAGGATTGCCGCGACGAGAACTGCGGCGCACATTAGCCAGAGGAAACCCGAGTTCAGCAGCGCGATCCTCGTGTTCAGCCCCGAGTAGGTGAAGAACAGCGGCAGCAGCAGCGCCACGGCGAGCGGCTGAATTCGCGCGATGAGATCGCGGGTGAAAACTCCGCGCGGAATCGCCGCGCCCATCAGAAACGCGCCGAACACCGCGTGCAGGCCGATGAGATCCGTAAACCACGCTCCCAACGACATCAGGGCCAGCCCGATTACCAGCCCGGCTTCCGTGAGTTCGCCATCCTTCTGCATCCACGACTCCGCGCGCGCGAGCAATGGCCTCACCACGGCCAGACACACGATCAGGTAGCCAATGCCGCCGCCGATATTCACGAGCGCGTGGCTGAAGTTGTCGTCGAAACTCGCCAGCACCACCGCGAGGAGGCACCACGCGGTCGCATCGTCGATCGCGCCTGCGCCGATCGCCACGGTCCCCATCGTCGTGCCGGCGAGCTTTTTGAAATGAATGATCCGCGCGAGCATCGGGAAGGCCGTGATGCACATCGACGCACCGAGGAAGAGCAGCGCCTCCATGAGTGAGGTCTTCTTCGGGAAAAGCTCCGTGTAATGAAAAAACACCCACCCGAGCCCCGCGCCGAGGACGAACGGCGCGAACATTCCCGCGGCCGAAACCGCGATGGAACTCCTCAGCCGCTTGCGCACGATGTCCACGCGGAATTCCATCCCGACGATGAACATGTAGAGCGCCAGCCCGAGCTGCGATGCCGGAAAAAGATAGCTCTGCGTGTCACGCGTTGCCTGCGTTTTGTCCCACGGGAAAAGCCACTGCTGCCACTCCGGCGCGAGCAATCCGAAGAGCGAAGGCCCGAGCAGCACGCCCGCGATCATCTCCGCCACCACCTGAGGCTGACCGAACCGCAGGGCGATCGAGCCGACGATCCGGCAGAAGAGAAGAATCACCGCAAGCTGCAGGAAGAAGTGAATCGCGAGCTGCAGGTTGTTCATTGGGCACCCGGAAAATGGCAGGCTGCCGCTGAGATCGGAAATCCAATCTTGCGATAGCAGTCATGCCGGTGCGGTATGAGCGCAATGGAACTCCGCCACCTCCGCTACTTCCAGGCCGTCGCCAAGGAACTGAGCTTTTCCAAAGCCGCGCGCCGGCTCCATGTCGCGCAGCCGGCACTGAGCCGCGCGGTGAAGGAACTGGAGGACCGAATCGGTGCCGTGCTCATGATCCGCAATCGCCGCGCCGTCTCGCTCACCGAAGCCGGTGCGGTGCTGCTGCACGAGATCGGCGTTCTTCTCCAGCGGGTGGATGACGCGGTGCGACGCGTGCAGCGGACAGCCTCCGGCGAAGAGGGCGAACTGCGGGTCGGTTTCATCGGGCCGCCGACGCAGGCGTTTCTCGGGCGGCTGCTGGCGGAATTCCGCCGACGCTACCCGCGGGTGTGCGCGGACGCGGCTCATCGCGCCGCCGCCTGCGCCTTGGCCGCGCGCACCAGATACACCAGGCGCTCGAAGGCCTCCCACTCACGGCGTTCCTCATCGGTCAGCCCGCCTTCGCGGTTCTTCTCGAGCAGTTCATCGAGGCGCTCCTGACCCTCGTCGGAGACCGGCATCCGCTCGATATCCGTGGCCTCCGGCAAGGCCGCCAGACGCTCCGCCAACACGGACAGATCGCGCAGCACGGGACTCCGCAGCAGGCGCCGCCGGACTCCTGCTTCGATGATTCCCGAAAGGACTTCCGCACCCGGGAGGGACTCAGCACCGGGGTCCATCGGGCAATTCGAGCGTGACGATCATGCGTGGAGAATTCCACGTGGCGTGACGAAATCAACGCGGCGTCGGGCACGGGTGCGGGCGGCTTTCACCCAGTCCGCGGGCGATGCCTTTCGATTGTCGAAGAAAAGCGACCAGTCGAAGGCGAGTTCGTCTTCCTCGACGATGACCTTCGCACGCGGTGCGAGCCATGCACGGGTGAACTCGGGCGGCTTGGTGGCGATACTGTCGCGAATTTCGCGCGGCACCCACGAGGCGCGGCAAGGCGTGGTCTGCCCGAATCCACAGCGGCTACTTTGCCGGCACCGCTTTGCGGAGATCCTTTTTGCAGTTCGGATCGCTCGGGACCGGCTGGCCGGTTTGCTCGACGGGGTGGGTGAAGAGATAGCGCCACACGTCTTCGTGGAGGAATTTTCCTGACGCGTCCTTCACAGCGGCGCTGCCGGGGGTCACGGAGCTGTGGGCGCGCTTGGCGTCGCCTTTCACGTCGGCGTCGGTGATGAGGCGGCGCGTGTTGCCGTAGGGCGGTGCGGCCTTGTCCACGTGGACGATGGGGCCGAATTGATGCAGCCCCAGCAGCTCCCACGAGCGGCAGTAGTGGTCGCCGGTCCAGCCGCCGTCGAGCACGTGGCTGAAGCCGAAGTAGCGGTTCGCCGGCGTGGCGGAGGGGAGCGCCTGCCAGCTCTCGTATTGGTCGCGCGGGCCGCAGAACATGACGACGCGATCGACTTTCACCTGCTTCGCAAAACGCGCCGCGGTCGTGGAGCCGTGCGAGCTGCCGGAGATGATCACGCGATCCCAGCGCAGCGCTTTGCCGTCCGGCGTGAGGAAAAAATCCCAGCGGCCCTGCGGGTTTTCCTTTGCGAGCCATTTCACAAATTGAAGCGAGCGCTCCATCATGCCGTCGGGCTTGGGAATGCTCACGACATCGCTGAAGTCCTCGCCGGTCGCGGCTTCGAGGCGGATCTTGCCGAGGAACTCGTCATCCGGCGGCGCGGGCTCCTTGCCGAATTTGCCAAACCAGCCATTCGCGTAATGCACGCGGATGGCGTGCAGCCCGTAGCTGTTCACGTGCTCGAATAGCGGCGCGCTATTGCCCATGAGCCAGATGACGAGCCTACCCTGCGGTGCGACCCGCGTGTCCACGGAGGCGTTCTCCACATCCGCGGGCTTGCCGCCTTTCTCGAAAACAAAATCAATCTCCGGGTGCGGCTTTGCTCGCGGATCGATCGCGCTGGCACGCGCGGTGAGTTCGTAGCGCTGCGGCTTGGGGTCGTTAAAGGTGAGGGCATCGGCAGCCTGAAGCGCTCCGGGCGCGAGGAGGAGGATTGCGAATGGGAGTCTGTTCATCGGAAGGCTTCTGGCGGATTCGTGGTTTGGGATGGCGGCTCGTGGCGCTCGTGCAGCGTGAACAGTTTCGCGGCATGCATCCGCACTTTTCTTTTCAAATCTTCCAAAGGGCCGGAGCGATTCAAAGTCGGCCCACGCAGAACGCAATCACGCCCACGGAACCGGGCGGGCACGCAGTGGCACAGGCGGCAGACGACGTGGGAAGAAACGGTGTTTGCAATCTTCACCGCGAGAAATGAGACCCACAGGGTGATTCCCGAGCAACTCCCAGGCTGGCTGCGCATCCCATTGCGCTGGTGCTTGAACCGCCAATTGCGGAAGCGGCGGACCTCGCTGCCGTGCCCCTGCTGCCGGCAGCCCGTTGCCATCCCGCTGCCCCTGGCGGACATGTTGTGGGACACGCTCGCCCAATGCCGTGGCTGCGGCCATGCGCTGTCCGTGCTGGCGCTATGCGCTCCGAAAAAGTCGCCGGAGGAGCAGGCCGTGGCGGACGTGGCCTCTGCGGAAAAGCCTCCCCGGAGCCGCATCGAGGTCGAGAACACCGGCGCGGAGTGCATCTGGCGCATCCCCGCGAAAGGCGGGTGGAGTTTCATGCTCACGTTCGCAACTCTGTGGCTGACATTCTCCACGGGCATGCTGGCATTGTTTGCCTTCAGCGCGGGCGACGGCAAGACACCGGGCACGGCGGTGTTCTTGAGCGCTTTCGTGCTCATCGGGATCGGATTTCTTTACGCCGGCCTGCGCATGACCCGCGCGAGCCACACGCTTCGGCTTGATGCCTCGGAGTTCGTATTTGAGCGGCGCTTCCTGGGGCGCACCAGGCGCAAAGCGTGGCCGCGCGGATCGGTGCGGAGCGTCGCGCTGGTCGAATTTTATTCGGAGAACTACCAGCCCGTGCATGGCATCGAGGTGCGCGGCGAGCGCGGGAAGATCCGTTTTGGCAGCGCGCTGGTGCCGATGGAAAAGGCATGGCTGTGCAGGGAATTGCGCATCGCGCTGGGACTGGAGATTTCCCAAAGGACGGCGGACATGGAGCACCCTGCAAGCGTGCCGCGGACTCACGGACAGGATCCCAGCGACTCCCGGCGCATCCGCATCGAGAAGCCGGAAGGCTGTTGCGTCGTCACCGTCCCGCCGGGCAGGAAGGTCTGGTTCATGGTCGTCATGGGTTGCCTGGCGCTCGCGTCTGGCGGGTTCATGATCTACCAAGGGCTTCGCGGGTGGATTCCGATCCACGGAGGACCTCCCATCCCGTTCCTGATCGTGTTCAACGGCTTCGTCGTCTTCTTATTCGCGGGGGTCGCGGCGACCCTGCCTGTCGCAATCGGTCTTGTCACCGTGGGGTGGACCTTGGCGAGAACCCATCAGACCATCGCCGCCAACGCGGCCCGCGTGGTGATCGAAACTCGCTGCGGCTCATGGAAACATCAGGAAATCTGGGAGGCTGCCGCAGTCCGCGATGTGACCGTCGAGCCGGCATTCGAATGGACAAGCAACGGCCGGAGAAAAGACAAGCATCGCGCCGTGATCCTGCTCCCGGACCGCGTCCGCGGATTCGGCATCAGTCATTCAGACGGTGATCTGGCGCTGGCTGTGGCCGCTCTGCGCGAAGCCTTGGGCAAGGGCAGCCTTCCATCGTAGCCTTTTCCGGGCGGCCCATGAGTGCCGCGAGGCCGTGGACTGGGCGGCTTGCCGCCGCTTTTACGGCGGTCGCAGCTTGCTGCGTGCGGTGCGGAGCAGCGGGGTTTGGAGTTTCGCCTTTAGGCGGTCCGAGCACCGCCGACTGAAGGCTGAACTCCGAACGCCACGGCTCCGCGCCACGGGGATGGTTTCGCGGCATCGTTCCGCACTTTTCTTTTCAAACCTTCGGCGGCGGTTCAGTTGGAAAAGGGGATGCTGCAGGAAGCCGCGCCTGAATGTCCCGACGGGCCGACGCAGCCGGGTTGGAGGAGTACGGGGAACCCTCCCGGCATCGGTCGCTCCCGGCGACCTATCCTTTCGCCGCGAGTTTCGTGATTCTCAGTTTGCTGTCCGCGTGCGCCGTCGCGACTTGGAGGCCGTCGGAATGCACGGACATGCCGCGCGCGGAGTTTGGAAGTGCGAAGACGTGGAACGGTTTTTCCTCGGCTTCCTTCCAAAAGACGAGCTGGCCCTTCGCGCCGCCGAGGCAGCCGATGAGGAAGCCCTCGGCGTGATCGTGCAGGCTCCACACGCGTTCGTTCGTCGCTTCGGTGAGATGATTGCGGACGGATTTGCCGGACTCCCAGTCGAAGCGCACGACGAGCGGCTGCTGGATGTTGCCGAGCGGGTTGGTCGCCTTGTGCAGGCCACCGGCGACCAGCCATTTTGCATCGGGGCTGAACGTCATCGCACGCACGCCGCCGTAGTGGACCTGCTGGCCGTCGTTGTAGCTGTGCAGCGGTGATGCGTCGAAAGTCCGCACCAGCTTGCCGGTGGCCACTTCCCACTGGCGGATTTTTCCATCGAGGTCGCCGGCGAGCAGCCACTCGCCGCTCGGGTGAAAAACCACGCTGTAGATGTCGCGGTCGGCTCCGGGGAATTCCTGCACCTTTTTGCCATCGGCGAAATCCCACAGCCGCACGGCGCGATCATTTCCACCGCTTGCGACGAGTTTGCCATCGGGGCTCAGTGCGACGCTGCGGATCCAGCCGTCGTGGGCTTTCACCTTCTTCGCTGCCTCGGGTGCTTCGGCGGCTGCGGGCCACCAGACGAGATGATCGTCACCGCCCGCGCTGATGAGCGTCTGGCCGTCGCCGCTGATCGCGAGAGCGAGCACCCACGACTCGTGTCCGGTGAATGCGATGCGTTTGCCGCCTTCAATTTCCCAACGCGTGATCGCGCTGCTCTGCGAGGTGGCGAAGACGAACTTCCCCGTCGGGTCGAAGCGGCAGCCGGTGAGCGGCGACTCCGCGACGAGATCCTTTGCGACGTGCGCCAGCTTGGGATCAGCGGGCATCAGGTGAGGAGTTCGTCAATCGCGTCGAACGCCGGATCGGCCATCGGCACCTTCTGCCCGGCGACCGTGAAGTGTCCGGTGTTCTTGATGCCGAGCGCGGCGAGATATGTGTGGAAGAGATGCCCGCCGTCCACTTCGCGCGACTTCACCTCGGTGCCGTTTGGCCCCGTCTCGCCGATGACTGCGCCGGGATGAATGCGCCCGCCGCCGAGGCAGATGCTCCACGCCTTGCCCCAATGATCGCGGCCGTAGTTTGCATTGATCGTCGGCGTGCGGCCAAACTCGGACAGCACGACGATGAGCGTGTTCTCCATGAGCCCGCGCTCGGCCAGATCGGTGACGAGCGTGGAGAACGGCCCGTCGAATTCGCCGACCTGCTCGAAGTGAAAATTAAAGTTCTCGCAGTGCGTGTCGTAGTTCGCGTGCGTGACGCGCACGTAGGTGATGCCGCTTTCCACGAGCCGCCGCGCGAGCAGGCAGTGGCGGCCAAAGTCGTGCGAGCCGTAGCGTTCCTGATCCTTCTTCGATTCCTTCGACACGTCGAAGACGTCGCGCTGCCGCATCAGCTCGAGGCCCTGCTCGAAGCTCTGCGTGTAGGCGTCCGTCTGCGCCGTGCGGCGGCGCAGCGCAAAGCGATCATTCACTTTCCTGCGCAGATCGTTCGCGCAGATCGATGCCTCCTCCGCGAGCCCCGCGGGCCGCTCGGAGTATTGCAGCGGCTTTGCGCCGCCGAGTGTGACGCTGCCATATTTCGGCCCGAGATACGCGGAGTCGGCGCTGCGTCCGCCGCCGCCATTCGGCGCGATGACGATGTGGCCGGGCAGCGCGCTGCTGCTGTCGCGATCCAGCGCCCTGGCCACGACCGCGCCAAGCGCGGGATAATCCTGCGCCGGTGTTTTCCGCCGTCCGGTGGACATGATGTACTGGCCCAAGGGGTGGCTGTTCTCCTTCGTGTTGATGCTGCGCACGAGCGCGAGGTGATGCATCACTTTCGCCGTCTTCGGCAGCAGCTCGGAAATGTGGATGCCCGGCACCGAGGTCGGGATCGCGCGGAACGGCCCGCCGGTCGCAGTGCCCGGCTTCGGATCCCAGCTCTCAAGCTGCGAGAGGCCGCCGGCCATGTTGATGACGATCATGCGTTTCTGCGAGCGCGACATTTCCGCGGCGACAGCCGGCGAGGTGAACAGGCCGAAATTCGGCAGCACCGCGGCAGCGCCCGTGGCTGCGAGCGAACCGAAGAAGCGGCGTCGGCTGATGAGATGCTCGGCGGACGAGCAGGCGTAGTTGCAGGGTTTCATGGCGTGTGTGGTGTGGTGTTTGGAAAAAATCCGGCAGTGCGAAGCGCGCCCAAGGAGGGGCGGTTTGAACCCGCCCTGAGCCGCGGAGCGGCTCCCATGACGGTGGCATCCGCGAGGGGCTTGCCTGCCTCCAGCGGCGATACACGAAGGGAACCCCTCCGGGGTTCAGGGCGGTTCCAAACCGCCCCTCCTTGGCTGGCCGCTTCGCTGCGGAGGAGTGCCATGTTCATCAGTGTGAGAAGCGGAATTCAGTCGAAGTGAGCAGCGCCCACGCGAAGTCGCCGAGCACGTCGGACTTCTTCGCCTGCGAGCGCGCTTCGAGCGTCGCGGCGATCTCAGCGACTTCGGCGGGCTCGGGCATGCGCGTGAGCGTGGACAGGTAAATCTCCTCGGCCACCGCCTTCGCGTCTGGCAGCGCGGCGGCACGGTTTGCGAGCGTCGTGGCCCAGCCGCGCACGACTCCGCCATTTTCAAAATAGAGCGCCTGCTCGGGTGTCGCGACAAATTCCGTCTGCGGCTGGCCCGCTGCGCCGCCGAAAAATTTCACGAACACATCCTCCTGCCCGCGCAGTTTGTCGCGGAGCAGCTTGCCGATCGCAACATCGCGCGCGGCCTGCTTTGCGGGGTCGGCCTTGTCTGCGTCAGTCTGCTTGTTCTTCGCGTCCCATTCCTTTTCTGCCGCGGTTCGCTGCGCGGCGATCTGTCCCGTCGCCTGCATCGCCGACCAGCAGATCTGCTCGGGCGCGAGCGGCAGGAGATCCGCCGCGGCGAAAGAGCGCGCCCACGCCGCCGAGAGCGCGGCCTTCGGATCGCCGGACGGGCCTTGCTCCGCGGTGCCACCCGCAGCGATCGTGGCCTTCAGCTCAGCGACGAGCTGAGACGCAAACTTCGCCTTGATGCGCGCCGACTCCTTGCGCGCGACCGCCGCATCGAACGCGGTCTGCTTCCCGGAAATTTCCTTGCCCGCCTCGTCCGCCTTCGCTTTTGCGGCGACGGCCTTCTCCTGCGCGGCGGCGAGGATTTTTTCCGCTGCGTCCGTCGCGCCCTTCTTTTTAGCAGCGGCGGTTTCGAGGGTCGCGACTTCCTTCGCATTTGCCGCGAGCTTCGCCTCGGCGGCCTTCACTTTCGCTTCCAGCGCTTTCGCATTCTGCGCGGCTTTCTCCGGGTCGGCGTCCGCGAGCGGCTCCTTCAACTTCGCGAGCGCATCGGTGAGTTCCTGTTTCACCGTCGCCTTCGCCGCGACAGCGTCGTCGGCTTTCTTCTGCTCCGCGAGTGCTGCGTCGTGCGGTTTCTTCGCCGTCGCCACCGCCGTTTCCTGCTTCGCCTGCTCGGCTGCAAACGGCGCAATGGCACGCTGCGCCTCCTCGATCGCCTTCTGCAATTTCCCGACCTCCGCCTCTGCTGGCGAGACCGCCGCCGCGAGCGCTGTCCCGTTCTTCTCCAGCTCCGCGAGTTTCGTCGCCGCGCTCTGCGCAAGGTCCGCCGACGGCGCGGGCAGATCGAGCGAGCGCTGGAATGCCTTCGTGAGCGCCAGCTCGCGGATGAATGCGCGCATGTCGAACTTCATCACCGCGATCTCGTCGCCGAGGATCGCGAGCAGCTCGGGGTGCGATGGCGGATTCGCCGAGTGATGCAGATCGAGCGGCTCCACGATGCCGCTGCCGAAGACGATCGCCCACAGCCGGTTCGCGATGTTGCGCCGGAACGCCGGGTGATGCCCGTCGCCGAGCGCATCCGCGAGCATCGCGCGGCGGCTGAACTTCGGCACGGGCTGGATCTTTTTGTCCTTCTCATTCGGCGGGACCTTCCACTCCGCCGTCTGTGGCTCGCTCAGTTCGCGCTCGCCGGGCAGACGCGGCCTCGTGTTGCCGCCGACCTTTGTGAAGACCGAAAGGAAAGTCGTCTCGCCGCTGGCCTGTTCGCCGACGGTGCTCGTCGGGCCGGCTTTCTTTGCATCGCCCTTGAAAAGATACGTCCGGCTGAAAAACGCCTGGATGCCCGCGTAATCGCGCTGGAAATAGTCATCGATGCGCGGGTGGTCGTGGCACTGCGAGCAACTGATGTCGCGCCCGAGAAAAAGCCGGCCCGTGTCCTTCGCCAGCGCGTTCGGGTCCGCGTCGCGATCGAGGATCCAGCGCGCGAGATGGCGCGTTTTCGCGTCCGTGCCATCGGCGGTGAGAATGTCGCGCACGAGCGCAGGCCACGGTTTGTTCGCGGCGAACGACTCCTCCAGCCAGTCGCGCCACGGCGCGGATTTCGTCTGCGTCTCGGCGCGGCGCTCCATGAGCATCACGTCGAAGCGCACCGCCATCCACCGCGCAAACTGCCGGTCCGCGAGCAGCGCATCCACGAGCTTCGCGCGCTTGTCCGCCGCGGTGTCGGCGAAAAATGCTCGCGCCTGTTCCGCAGTCGGGATCACCCCGTGCAGCGCGAGCCAGGTGCGCCGCAGAAAGTCCGCATCGTTCGCCAGCGCCGCCTCGCCACCGGGATGCGCCTTCGCGAGCAGCGCGTCAATTTTCCCATGCAGCGGCTCGGCGGCGAATGCGGATGTGAACGTGCCCGCACACAGCGCGACGATCGCGAGGATTGCACAGTGCAGGCGGCGGGCAGTGGCGTGGAATGGTGTGAGCGGGTGAGGCATGGGGAAAATGCGCGTTTGGTGGAACTGCACCAATGAAGAGCCGCCACGCCGCGGGCGATTAGGGGGAAGTTTCCGCAGCGGGCAGCCACCCGCCGATGCGTGCTGCGCCAACGACATCTTCGGCAGCCGGTGGAGGGTTCGGGGCCGGTGGCCCTCAAATTTGAACCCGGCCTTGAATCACGCCCGGCACGGTGGGGCGTCCGCCGAATCGCCGCCTCCAAACGTAAACCGCTCACCTTAAAAACGGTCGTTTTTTTAAGTCCGGCAGGGTCCTGCCAGCGTTCCGCTTTTTTCAAACAGGCTCCCAATCACGGGGCGGTCACGCGCAGCCGCACGAAGCGGCGGGGCGCATCGGCCGGCGTGAGCGTGTCGGTGATCGTGAGGAGGCCGGCGGTGTTGGCCGCGCCGCTCGAAGTGAAGAGCGCCTGCCACGGGCCGGTCGGCGCGCCGGCGGCTTCGACATGGTAGGTGAGGTCGGGGGCGTTCTGGCGATGAAATGACACCGCCACGGCGCCCGCGCCGTAGCGCGCAGCGGTGAGGCCCCCATCGCCAGCGGCAAAGGGCGGCAGGCCCAACGCGTATTCGGCAAGATTCGCGAGCGCGTCGCCGTCGGGATTGGCGAGCGGTCCGCGGTTCGCGGGATTCGCGATGTGCGCCGCGGCCCAGCCGTCGAAGGTTTCGTTGAGCGGATTGCCGCCGTCGTAAACGGGCCCATTTTGCGCGCCGCCGACCAGGCGCGCGCCGTGACTCGGACCACCCGCCGCGCTGGCGCTGTCGAGCACGGTGGAGCCGACGCCTTCATCGAAATGAAACAGCGCCGCCGTCTGCGCGTCGGGGTTGAAGGGGGCGCTCGGGCGCGTGAACGCCGCCGTGTAGCGCATGGTGGTCGAGAAGCGCAGTTCATCGAGCCAGCCGTTGAAGGCGTTGTCCACCGCGTCGGCGATGTTGTGTTTCTCCGCGCCGAGGACGATGAAGCGGTCGTTGGGCCAGCTCGTGATGCGCCCGTCGCGGTAGCTGAGATTGCCCGCCGGGCCGGCGCCGCTGGCGTCGAGCGCGCCATCGACCCACAGGCGGAGCAGGCCGGAGGCGGCTTCGCGGGTGAGCGCGAGGTGATGCCACCGCCCGTCGGCGACATTCGTCGCGCCGACGATGGTGCGCGCGGTGCCCGCGTTGTTCTCGCAGCCGAAAGCGACGCGGCCATTGCCCAGCGAGAATCCGTATTCGCCGTTGTCGCCTGCGCCGAGAATGCTGTTGTCGAGGAAGATGTTCCCGGCGGGCCAGGACGATGCCGCGACGGGCACGACGGCGGGTTGCGGGTTGGCGCCGGGCAGCGCCTTGAGCCAAAGCTCGATGGTGAAATCTCCCGCCCCGACATCGATGGGCCGCGCCGGGGCATCGAGCGCGATTTTCACACGGTCCGCCTCGGATGCGCCAGTGCCGAAGAAGCGCAGCGCGAAGCGATTCACGGTGAGCGCCGCGGGCGGGCTCGTCGTCACGCCGAATGGACCGCCGACGCTGACGCTGTAGAAACCCGCGTCGCCCGCCTGCGCGCTGGCGATGGTGAACGCCGGTGCGGTGGCGCCGGCGATCGGCGCGCCATCCTTGCGCCATTGGAAAGTGAGCGGCGCGCGGCCCGCGGCATTCACCGTGAAGGTCGCGCCCGCGCCGGCGGCGACCGCGCGCGCGACGGGCGGGATCGCGATGAGCGGCGCGGTGGGCAGCGGGCCGGACAGGATGCTGAGCAGCGCGGGCAGCCAGCATTGCGCCATGCGCGTTTCACCCGCGCGGTTGGGATGAATGCCATCCCAAGTCAGCGTCGCGACGTCGAAGCCGGTAAAAAGGTCGGTGACGAGAATGGGGGACTGCGCCGTGTGGAGCGAGCCGGCGAGGGACATGATGTGTGCATTCAAAACGGGAATCTGCGGGGCGTTCGCACCATAGCCGGAGAACGAAGCGCTGAAGGGGATCACTTGCGCGAACACAATCTTCACGGCGGGATTCGCCGCGCGCAGGCGGTTGACGATCGTCTGCAAATTCGACGCCGCCGCCGCCGTGCCCGCCGCGCCCTGCTGCCCCGCGTCGTTGGTCCCGAGATGAATCGCGACGACATTCGGCTGCGCCACCGCCAGCCAGCCGTCGAGCTGCGCGAGGATTTGGTCCGTGCGAAAACCCCAGTGCCCCTCGTGGTCCCGGTCGAAAGTCGTGTAGTAGGCGGGATAGTCCGCAGCGCTCGGTTGCGTGTTGAAGATCGTATTCAGCGAGCCGGTGAAATTCACATTGGCGCCCGCCGCCGTGAGCGATTGCCTCAGCGGGTAGCGCCACGAGGCGTAGCCCTCGCCGCCATGCGTGATGCTGTCCCCGAGCGGCATCACGCGGATCGGCGTCTGCGCGTGGAGGCCGGGGAGCGAAAGCGCGGCGAGGAGAAGGAAGAGGCGCGGGAGAGACATGGCGGGATGAGACCGTGCAGGAGAAGCGGGTGCGAACCAATTAAAACGGAGTTGAAAGGAAGCAAAGCAGCGGCTGGCGTCGAAACGAGCACTCACCGGGTGAATGCCCCATACCGCGCCAGCGACCGGCTTTCCACTCTCAACTGAGGCTCTTGCAAAACCTCAGCAGTAACCGGGCGGGATGCCATCACTCCTCTGAGCGATGACGCCGCGCGTCGGTGACCGTGTAGGTTTTGTAAGAGCCTCAACTCTCAACTTTCATTTCTCATCGCCGCTTTTGTGATGGAGCAATGGAGAGCCACCACTCCACGACTCCCGCCATCGCTCCGCCGCGAGCGCTGCTGCGCTCTACCTCTCCGGTCGTTCGGCGAGGTATTCGCGGACGGCGGCGGCGAGGTTGGCGCCGACGGCGCGGTAGCCTTCGGTGGTGCTGCTGCGAGAATTCCAGCTCGTCTCCAGGCATAGGCTCATGGTGTGCGGATTGCCATTCATGGAGACCCAGTTCGCGCTGATCTGCCGCCACAACGGGTGATAGCTGGAGCCAGTGAGCTTGGGTTTGCTGCTCATGGGAATCAGGGGCTTGATTTTGTTGATGCGCGCGTAGGCAAGTTCGATGAAGCGGTCGCGCAGACCAATCATCGGCTCCTTCAGGAGTTCCCGGTTGATGATGTAGAAGAAGGTGGGATCGTCCGGCCCGGGATTGTGCAGATCGAGGAAGACATCCATGCGGCCCTGCTGGATCAGACCGGTGACCATGCGCTGCGCGGCGGCGACTTCGTTCCAATGCGGCTGCGGGGACCAGTCGCGATTGTGATCCTGCGGCAGCGCGTCCTTGCCGCCATTGCCGGTCGCGGTGTTGTCGATGTCCATGATCGGCACGAGGTGAATCTCCGCGTGCTGGCGCAGCCAGGCGGCATCGTCATCGTCGCCGAGGAGCCATTCGGCGAAGCCCTGCGCCACCCAGCTCGAACCACTCTCCCACGCGTGCTGCCGCGCCTGCACCCAGACGCCGAAACGTTGCTCCTTCGTGCGCGCGCCTTCCTGCACATGCAGCATGGGGACGGCGCGATTCTCCCGGGAGCGGCACAATTCCCCGGCCTTCGCGTGCTGGGATTTCGCGGCGAGATCGCGCACCAGATCCGCGGCCGTGGTCGGCGTGAAGGGCGGCCCCCACGCGACGAACACCACCGCGGCGTCGGGCTTGAGCGTGTAGATTATCCACTCGTCCTGTTTCGTTCCTTTCCCTGTGTGCAGCCACGTCTTGCCGTCGGTGGAAAAGGTCGCCAGCCCCGGCATCGCCCACGAGGATGCGAGCGGCTTGGCCGGCGGAGCGCCGGGTTTCTGGCGGGTGGCGGTGGAGCCGCGCAGTCGCAGCGTGATGGTCTCGCCGGGAGTGATCCCATTCACGCGGAAATACCACCAGCAGGGCCAGCCACGCGCGGGATCGCCGCCCGGCATGAAGCTGATGCTGCGCGCTGCATTATCGATCTCGACGCCGGCGACCGAGGCGCCCTCGAAGTCGGAGGAGACGGTCAAAGGCTCCGCTGCGACCGCGGTGCCGGCGAGGATTCTGAATGCAAGACAGAGCACGGCGGCGAGGAGGGAGTTGGATCGAAGCTTCATGGCGGGAGCGTTGCATACGGCGGGTTGCGGTTCACAGCCAAATTCACCGGACGGGAAGCGAGTGATTCGTCATTAGTTTCCCGAGCTTCGTCACTGATCACTATTCACTTTCCTCTCATGCAGTCTGCGAAATGCTGGCCACTCCACCACTCCCGCCCTCCACGCCGACGGATTTGCGGGCTTGCCGCTCCTGGCAGTGCTCTTACGGTCGGCGCATGATTGTCCTCCTGAAACTCCTCCTCGCCGCCGGGACCGGCGTCCTGCTGTTCGCGTTGCTCTGAGATGGCGCGATTTCGTTACTGGCGGGATCCGCTGTGCCTCACGGCGTGCGCCGCGTACGCGATGAATCGCTGGTTGGTGAAGCCGTTCCTCGCGCCCGGGCCTTTTTTGCATGGGCATTTCGCGGATTGCCTGTTGCTCCCCGCCGCGCTGCCGCTGGCGCTATGGCTGCAAAGAAAGCTCGGCCTGCGCGGGGAGGATCACTTTCCAACCGGCGCCGAGATCGGAATGCATCTGACGATCTGGGCGTTCATCGCAGAAGCCGCGGGACCGGTGCTCGCCCATCGCGGGACTGCGGACTGGTGGGACTGTGCCGCGTATTCCGCCGGCGCGGCCGTATGTTACGTTTTGTGGCGGAAGCGAGAAATACCTTGCGAGCAACCCTGAACACCCGTAGTGAACCTCTCGGAAGCGCCGCAAGACACGGTGCCCCCCCTTCCCGCGACGGTCGCCCGCGTGGGGTGCGGTCGGAGCCGCCAGCGGTCCAGGTGTAAGAGCCGGCTGCTGGTGAGGGCGACACCAGAACCAAATGGGCCGCCCCAACGCTCCACGGTGCGCGGACCAAAGCTGACAAAACCATCCAACTCCAATCCATTCGAATCAATCAACGGATCCGCGCGAAAGAAGTGCGTGTGGTTCTCGCGTCCACCAGCGAGCAGCTCGGGGTGATGAAAATCCAGGACGCCCTGCGGAAGGCGCAGGAGCTAGGTCTGGACCTTGTGGAAGTTTCGGCGAACGCCGTACCGCCCGTCTGCCGAATCGTGGATTTCGGCAAGTTCAAGTACGAGCTTTCCAAGCACGACAAGGAGAAGAAACAAAACGCGGCCTCCAAGATGAAGGAGATCAAGTTCCGCGTGAACATCGGCGGGCACGATTACGAGACCAAGCTGCGCCACGCGGAGGAGTTCCTCGACAAGGGAAACAAGGTCCGCATGCTCCTCCAGTTCCGCGGCCGTGAGATGGCGCATCAGGAACTCGGCATGGGCCTCATGGGAAAGATCCGCACGGATCTCGAAAACATGGGCCACCCCGAAGCCCAGCCAAAGCTGATTGGCCGGAATATTTTCATGACTCTCGTCCCGCTGCCCCCCGGCAAACGGAAGCGGCACTTCTTCGGCCCGCACGACATGGTCCTTCAGGATACGGACGCAGACGACGACGGCGACGAGGAGCCGGAGAAGGATCAGGCGGAGAAGGAGTAGCCGGGCATCTGTCCGGCGGAGAGCCATTCGGTGGCTAGCGACCGCCGGGCGTGTCTGGGCATTCCTCGCAATCGCAAAGGCGCGATCCTTCCCCCCCGTCATGCTGATCCCTGCGCGCGGCGCAGGCGGCCAAGTATCACTTGGCCGTCTTGTTAGCCGCGACTTTCGCCTTTAGGTCTTCCAAAAATTTTACCGAGTAGCCACCCCAACGGCTGAGTTCCTTACCTTCGCCGTCGAGCAGCACGAGTGTGGGAAATCCGCTCACCTTGAACTCGCCCTTGAGCTTCGAATTCTGGTCGACGGTCTTCTTCGGCAGCTTCTTGCCCCGCGGAAAATCCAACGTCACGGGCACGAGGTTGGCCTTCGCGAAGGTCTTGAAGTCCTGCTTCGAGAAGACCTCCTTGTCGATCTTTATGCACCAGCCACACCAGTCGCTGCCGGTAAAATCCAACAGCACCAGTTTCTTTTCCGCCTTCGCCTGCGCGAGGGCTTTGTCGTAATCGTCCGTCCAGCCGCCAGCGGCGAACGAAGCGTGAGAGGCGATGAGGATGAAGAGGAGACTGAGGAGCTTTTTCATGGTGCAAGTAGAGTGTAAGAGAATGCCCGGCATTGGAACCCGATTTTTCCAATGAATCGTCCGCTCCTCACTTCCGGCTTCGCAGGAAGGCGACGAGATCCATGAGCTGTTGCTCGGTGAGCGCCTTGTCGAGGCCTTGAGGCATGATTGAGGCCGTGAGCAGGGTCATCGCCGTGATCTGCGAATGCGGGATGCGGTGCTCCTGCGCGCCAGCGTCGGCGAAGACGAGCACGTCGGGCAGGCTTCCGCGGATGACGCCGATGTAGTTCTGCCCGTCCGCCGTCTCGATTGCATGCGCCTCGTAGTCGCGTGCGAGCGAGTTGCTGGGAAAAAGGATGCTCTCGAGGATGTCACGCTCCACGCGGATTGCGCCGATCGTGCTGAGGTTCGGCCCGACGAGATTTCCGACTTCGCCGACGCGGTGGCAGGCCATGCACGCGCCGACTCCGCTTTCGAAAAGCTTTTTGCCCTCCGCGGCGCGGCCTTCCTTCGCGATGCGTGCGGGCAGTGAATCGAGCATCCGGCGGCGCACTGCATCGTCGTTCGCGAGCGCCTGGAGTGCGGGCAAAATCTCGGCGAAGAGCGGTG
>Ga0105048_10006855_pt1 | contig 18364 bp, 16 predicted proteins | sample MAT05_FD_78382 | JGI IMG/M metagenome (GOLD analysis project Ga0105048, IMG submission 78382) | Freshwater microbial communities from Lake Fryxell liftoff mats and glacier meltwater in Antarctica - MAT-05 | ecosystem: Environmental > Aquatic > Freshwater > Ice > Liftoff microbial mat | place... | reverse complement strand
CTGCTCGACAGTCTCGGCGATCGTCGTCTGCCCTCGCGCCGGCGGGTGCGAGGCGATCTTGCGGCCCACCATGCCGTGCAGGACGCGCCCGCGGTCGAGCATCAGGGCGCCGAAGTAGAGCGCGCTGTCGCCGCCTTCGATGTACTCCTGGCCGAGGATCGGGAGGTCGTGGCTCTGCTGCTCCAGCGCAGTTCGCAACTCGGCGGCGTCGCGCGCGATCAGGGTCTTGAACGACGACAGCGGGCGCACGGGCTTGACGATCATCGGGAAAAGGAATCCGGCCGCGAGTTCGGCGTCGTCGGCGGCACCGAACACCACCGAGCGTGGGTAGCGCAGGCCCTGACTGGCGCAGTGCGCTTCTAGTTCGCTCTTGCGCTGGAGCCGCAGGATGTGCTCGGCGCCGTCGGCCCACGCGATCCGGAAATGAGGCACTAGCTTCGGGAGATTGCGACCGATCGTCGCCACCTGACGGTCGTTGATGGCGATCAAGGCGACTTGGGGATGCTCGCGCAACTCATGCCGGACCTTGATGAGTTGGTCGACCATGCCGTCGTCGAAACGTTCGAACTCGGCAATCGGTACCGCAAACGACCGCCGTGGCCGGTTGCTGTAGGCCCCGGGCAGTGGCGGATGCTTGCGCATCGTGTACACCGGAACATCAGCGTCTGCCAGGGCCCGCGTCACCGCCAGTGCGTGGCTGTCCGCGCCGAGCACCAAGGCCGCGGGCGAGGGCGCACGCAGCACGATGCTCGGTCGTTGCCGCTCGCTCAGGCCGATGTGCACTCGCCAGGGATCCGTGAAGAGACCCAGCTGCAAGGGCCCGAGCCGAAGGAACAGCGCGGTGCCCACATGCGCTGCCCCGAGGCGCTCGTGGGACTGGACCGAGGTCAGGTTGAAGAGAGAGATGCGGCTGAACGACCAGGTCACGCCGCTTGAAGCGAGATGCTGGTCCACCGCCTGCCACAGGCGCGCCATGGCGCGTCCGTTGCGAAACGACGGGTCGATGTAGATGTCGAAGTCCCAGGCGCCGTCGGGCGGCAATTCGTAGCGGCAGCGCACCTCGTCTTCTTCATGCACACCGCGGGACAACCATGCGAAGCCGGCCAGGCGGTCGTTGATGAGCAACGCTCGGCATACCGAGCCGCTGTCGAAGCGTTGTTGAAGAACCCGCGCAGGGCGCGGGAACTGCGCCAGCAGCGGGTCGCCCGGTCCGACCGTGCGTACCAGAGCGCCGACGGTCGGACGCAGCGCCTTATAGGCTCCGACAGCGATCGGCTGAGCAGTCAGCAGGTAAGCGCGCAAATGTGCCCGACCGCCCGTCAGCAGTTGTAGAACCCGATCGATGAGGTACAGCCAGCGAGCCGTCTTGCCGCGCGCCAGGCGCGACAGCGGACCAAGTGGATCGGGCGGGCCCGGCCGTGCCGGCCCGCTCGTCGCGTCAGCCACGCTGCGCCGCCGCTGCGGGTCCGGGTGTGCCGAAAGCGGTGGCCAGCCAGGACGCCGTGAGTTCCGCCACCCGATCGCGTGCCGCTGCTGACGAGAAGGTGTGGTCCAAACCGAGCAGGTCCTCGCGCTTCAGCGAGTCCGAGCGCAGCAGGCGCATCCAGTCGGGATTGGCGGTGCTGTACTCGCAGAACTCGCGTGCCGTGAGGTCCTCTCCACTCAAGATCAGCAGGACGGGCCCGGCGAAGCCCTGCCAGGCGCCGAGCATGCGCTGGCGGTAGTCGGCGATGCTGGCGGCGCCTGTCTCGGGGTGTGCTCGACTGCCGTTTCGGCGCGCCGTCTGCAGCGTCCGGCCAAGGCCGCGCAACGCACCCAGTCCGACGCCGCCGCGCAGCAGCTTCAGCCAGAAGCCCTTCTCTCGCAGCCGTCGCGTGTAGTAGTGCTTGACCTGGGTTTGGGCCAGCGTCTGTTCTGACCGCACCCAGGGGTTGGCCAGGCACAGGCCCGACACCCGTGGGTCGCGGCGTCCGTGCAGGTAGAGCAGCGCGGCCGAGGCGCCGTCACACAGGCCCCACAGGACGACGCGCCTGACCGTCGGGCTGCGGCGCAGCAACTCGTCGACGGCAGCAGCGATGTCGTCATCGAACTGTTCGAAGCTGCGCTGCGCGCCGCTGCCGTCGCCCATGCCGCGGGTGTCGAAACGCAGCACGCTGTGGCCGGCCGTGGCGAGTGCTCGCGCGAGCAGCACGAACTGCCGATGACTGCCGGCTCGGTACTGCGGGCCGCCGACGACGATGAGCACGCCGATCTGCGCGCGCGATGTGTCCTCGGTTGGCAGGTGCAGCACGCCGACCAGGTGCTCGTTGTCGCAGCCGAAGGTGAACGCCTGCTCGGCTGGCGCCGACGATGGGCTGGCCGCGGCCATCAAACCTGGCGCTCCGCCTCGATGGCTGGGCGCGGGGCGTCGCGTCCTGGCTGGCGGCTCGGCACCGCGGCAGGCGCGACCGCCTCGGCGCTGGCCTCCACCAACGCGGGCGCCTCCTCGATCTCGGTGCTCTGCCAGAACGCCGGCCCGGCGACCGTGGTGGTCTGCACCTGCCACCCGGCGTCCGACCAGGACTGTGCCGCGCGCTGGGCCGCCGGTGTCGGACCCGACTCCGGACGTGAAGCCACCTCGAACCATGACGCCGTGCCGGCCTTTGGCGGCGGCGTCAACAGTGCGCCGTCGAGGCCCAGACACAGGCCCGGACTCAATCGATACCCGGCCACCTCGACCGACCGGCCGGCGGCGATCTCGGCGCGCAGCCGCTCGGTCACGCCCTGGCTCTGGCCGCGCAGCATGTCGGCGGCTGCCTTCAGGCGCAGGAACTGCTGCAGCGCCGACTTGCCGACGGTCACGGGCTGCCAGAACAGCATGTGGGCGGGCCAGGGCAGCCGCGCTGCGGCCTGCGCCGCGAGCAGGCAACCGGTGCGCACGCCCCACAGCCAAAGCGGTGCGTTCGGCGCGCTCGACGCAGCGGCCGCGGTGCCGGCCGTACGCTCGACCAGCCAGTGGCAGGCGAACTCGACGTCATCGATCCACTCGGTCCAGGTCGCATCGCCGAAGTCGCCATCGCTGTCGCCGCAGCCGAGCAGGTCGATCTGCAGCACCGCGCAGCCGCGTTCGGCGAGCGCTTCGGCCTGCAAGGCGGCCATGCGCCGGGTTTTGTTCATCTCTTCGGCGAAGGCGTGGACCTGCACGACCAGGGCCCGGGCGGCGCCGGTGGCAGGTTGACGCAGCACGGCCATTCGCGCCGTGTGGGGCCCGGCACCACGCTGAAGGAAGATGGGCTCGAAGGTGGCGCGCATGTGGATGAGGGTCGGCCCGGCTGCGGTCTCTGTCTGGCCGCTGTGCCTGCTGCCTGCGCGTGCAGGACTCAGGCCGTCAGCTTGGACTGGACAAGTTCGACCAGCGAGCCGACGGTCTCGAACGTGCTGCCGTCGATCTCGTCGTCACCGATCGCGATGCCGAAACGGTCTTCGAGCGCGGTGATGATGCTCACCACGGCCATGGAGTCGAGTTCCGGGATCGCGCCCAGCAGCGGCGTGCTGGCACTGAAAGCCGCCGCCCGGCCACCCAGGCTGAGGACTTCATCGAGGCTGCTCTTGACTTCGTGCATCACATCCATGGCACCGCTTCTGCAGGGCAGCCCGGGAAAAGGGCCAACGCGCATTCTAGAAAGCGCCGTCTGCAGATGTGGGCAGTTCCTGCAGCGCCCCATGGCAATCGGCAGGGGCGTCGGCAGGAAGTCACGCGCAACGCCGCCGGCCGCGCCCGGCCATCGCGCAAAATCTCCTGTCGCTCGCAGCCCCTGCCTGCGCCGAGACTCGCCAACGCTCCGCTGAGCATCCCGGAAGATGCCCGATACGCACCTGCTGCACCAATTGATCGACGCCGCCGCGCGGCGCGCGCCGGATGTCGTTGCGCTCATCGATCCTTCCGGTCGTGCCGCGTATGGGGCACTGGCCGCCGCGGTGCAAGGCTTCTCGTTCGGTTTGCGCGGGCTCGGCCTGCCGCGCACCGCCCGCATCGGCATCTACCTCGAAAAGCGCATCGAGACCGTCGTCGCCAGCTTCGGCGCCACCGCCGCCGGGGGCGTCTTCGTGCCGATGAACCCGCTGCTCAAGCCCGAGCAGGTGGCCTACATCGCGCGCGATTGCGATGTGCGCATCCTCGTCACCTCGCCCGAGCGCCTGGCGCTGCTGCTGCCCGAGTTGCCCGCCTGCCCTTCGCTGCGCCACGTCGTGCTGACCGAGATGCCCGCCGAGCCGCTGTCGATGCCGCCGGGCATCGCCGTGCATGCCTGGGCCGCGCTGCTCGACGCCCCGCCGCGCCCAGGCCACCGCGTCATCGACACCGACATCGCCGCCATCCTCTACACCAGCGGCTCCACCGGCCGGCCGAAGGGCGTGGTGCTGAGCCACCGCAACATGGTGGCTGGCGCCAAGAGCGTCGCGTCCTACCTCGAGAACGGCCCGCAGGACACCTTGCTGGCCGCGCTGCCGCTGAGTTTCGACGCCGGCTTCAGCCAGCTCACCACGGCCTTCCACGCTGGCGCCAAGGTCGTGTTGCTCAACTACCTGATGCCGCGTGACGTGCTGAAGGCGATGGAACGCGAGCGCGTCACCGGGATCACCGCCGTGCCGCCGCTGTACATCCAGTTGACTCAGCTCGAGTGGCCGGCGGCCATCGGCGAGCATCTTCGCTACTTCGCCAACACCGGCGGGCGCATGCCGCGCGAAACGCTGAACGCCCTGCGCGCCCGCGTGCCCAAGGCCAAGCCCTTCCTGATGTACGGCCTGACCGAGGCCTTCCGCAGCACCTACCTGCCGCCCGAAGAGGTCGACCGCCGTCCTGATTCGATCGGCAAGGCGATCCCCAACGCCGAGATCCTGGTGCTGCGCGAGGACGGCACCGAGTGCGGCCCTGACGAGCCGGGCGAACTGGTGCATCGCGGCGCGCTCGTCGGCCAGGGCTACTGGGGCGATGCAGAGAAGACGGCCGAGCGCTACAAGCCGCTGCCGGCGGGCGTGGGCGGCCGCGAGGCGGGGCTGATGCTGCCCGAGATTGCGGTCTTCTCCGGCGACAACGTGCGCAAGGACGCCGAGGGCTTTCTCTACTTCATCGGCCGCCGCGACGAGATGATGAAGACCTCCGGCTACCGCGTCAGCCCGACCGAGTTGGAAGAGGTGCTCTACGCGTCGAAGCTGGTCGGCGAATGCGTCGCCTTCGGCGTCGATCACCCCAGCCTGGGCCAGGCGATCCGCGTCATCGCGACGGCGCCCGACGGCAGCGCCGCCGTCGATGTCGGCGCGCTGCTGGTCCAGTGCCGGCTGCACATGCCGGCCTACATGGTGCCTGCCGGAATCGATACGATGCCCGGCCCGCTGCCACGCAACCCCAACGGAAAGATCGACCGCAAGCTGCTCGCCACGCAGTGGGTCGAGCGCCAGAGCTGAACCGCATGAACCTCGCCGATCGCCCGATGCCCGTCCACGCCCCGATGAGCCAGTTCGCCACCCGCGATGGCGAGTTGGTCGTCGGCGGCGAGAAGCTGTCGACGCTTGCCGCCCGCGTCGGCCAGACGCCCTTCTACGCCTATGACCGCGGCCTGCTGCGCGCACGCGTGGCCGAGTTGCGCGCGGCGCTGCCGGCCGGCATCAAGCTGCATTACGCGATGAAGGCCAACCCGATGCCGGCGCTGGTGCAGTTCATGGCTGGGATGGTGGACGGCATCGATGTGGCCTCCGGCGGCGAGCTGAGGGTGGCACTGGACGCGGGCGCGCACCCGGCCGAGGTCAGCTTCGCCGGCCCGGGCAAGCGTGACCCCGAGCTGTGGCAGTCGGTCGCGTCGCGCGTGCTGGTCAACGTCGAGTCCGCACGTGAACTGCCGGTATTGGCCGCTGCGTCGCAGGCGCTCGGGCTGCCGGCGCGCGTGGCGGTCCGCGTCAACCCCGACTTCGAGCTCAAGGGCTCGGGCATGAAGATGGGCGGTGGGCCGAAGCAGTTCGGCATCGATGTCGACCAGATGCCCGGCGTGCTGGCCGAGGTGGGCCGGCTCGGGCTGGCCTTCGAGGGCTTCCACCTCTTCGCCGGCTCGCAGAACCTGAAGGCCGAGTCGATCTGCGAGGCGCAGCGCAAGTCCTTCGATCTCGCCGTGCGGCTGGCCGAGCACGCGCCGTTGCCGGTGCGCTTCCTGAACCTGGGAGGCGGCTTCGGCATCCCCTACTTCCCCGGCGAGCAGCGGATGGATCTGGCGCCCATCGGCGCCAACCTGGCCGAGCTGCAGCGGCGCGCACGCAGCGAGCTGCCCGAGGCGGCCTTCGTCATCGAGCTCGGCCGCTACTTCGTCGGCGAGGCCGGCGTCTACGTCACCCGCGTCGTCGACCGCAAGCTCTCTCGCGGGCAGGTGTACCTGGTCTGCGACGGCGGCTTGCACCACCATCTGGCCGCCTCGGGCAACTTCGGCCAGGTGGTGCGCAAGAACTACCCGGTGACGATCGGCAACCGCACCGACAGCGCCGCGCTCGAGGTGTCGTCGGTGGTCGGCCCGCTGTGCACGCCGCTGGATCTGCTGGCCGACCGCATGAGCCTGCCCGTTGCGCAGGTGGGCGACCTGGTGGTCGTGTTCCAGTCCGGCGCGTACGGGGCGAGCAGCAGCCCGCAGCCCTTCCTCGGGCACCCGGCCGTGGTCGAAGTGCTGGTGTGACGGTCCACGGGCCGCTGCGGCCGGCGCCGCGGATTCAGGCCTTGATGGTCGTGCGCTGACCGTCCAGGCTCACCACCCAGACCTCCTCGGCGCCGGCCTGCAGGTACAGGCCGGCCTTGAAGTGCATCTCGGCCCAGGTGTTGCTGGCCGACATCACCTCGACGCAGATCTCCGGTGCGCGCGGGTAGGGGGTCGCGTCGCCGAACTCGGCCAGCCGGGCGTCAGAAATCCAGGCCACGTCAGCCACGCGGACGCCGTCGACAGTCTGGATGCTGCATTCCACCAGCACCCTGCCGGCCGGGCGCTGCCCCAACTGATTGGCAACTTCGACCTGCACCAGCCCATGCCGGTTGCTGGCCGGGCTCATCTCGATCCGTCCCCACTTGTTCAGCTCGATCTTGAAGGGCAGGTCCTTCAGGTACGGGTTGGACATCACGTCGGACCAGGTCAGGGAGCTCATCGGCGGCCTCCGGTCGATTGCAACGGCCGATTATCGAACCCCGGCCGACGGCGGCGCAGTCCAATCCTTCACGTGCCCCGGCCAATGCTTCGCTGGCAGCCGAGCATCGTCGGCCGGTTGCCACCGTAGACTCGCAGACGATCTTTTTCTTGTCTGATTCACGCGGCATCGATGGGCTGCCGCCACCGGAGCGTCCTGCATGAAAGTCACTGTCGTCGGCACCGGCTATGTCGGTCTGGTCACCGGCGCCTGCCTGGCCGAGATGGGCAACCATGTCGTCTGCCTGGATGTGGACGAGCGCAAGATCCGCATCCTCAACGAAGGCGGCATCCCGATCCACGAGCCGGGGCTGGAGCAGATCGTCAAGCGCAACGTGGCCGCCGGCCGGCTGCAGTTCACCACCGACATCCCGGCCGCCGCGGCGCATGGCACGCTGCAGTTCATCGGCGTGGGCACGCCGCCAGACGAGGACGGCTCGGCCGACCTGCAGTACGTGGTGGCGGCGGCCACCAACATCGGCCGCTACATGACCGATTACAAGGTCATCGTCGACAAGAGCACGGTGCCGGTGGGCACCGCCGACAAGGTGCGGGCCGCGGTGTCGGCGGCGCTGGCCGCGCGCGATGTCGCGATCGATTTCGCCGTGGTCTCGAACCCCGAGTTCCTGAAGGAAGGCGCCGCGGTCGAAGACTGCATGCGGCCCGACCGCATCGTCGTCGGTGCCGACGACGAGCGCGCGATTCTGCTGATGCGCGCGCTGTACACGCCCTTCATGCGCAACCACGACCGCCTGCAGGTGATGGACGTGAAGAGCGCCGAGTTCACCAAGTACGCCGCCAATGCCATGCTGGCCACGCGCATCAGCTTCATGAACGAGCTGGCGCGTCTTGCCGAGCGCGTGGGCGCCGACATCGAGATGGTGCGCCGCGGCATCGGCAGCGACCCGCGCATCGGCACCCACTTCCTCTACCCGGGCACCGGCTACGGCGGAAGCTGTTTCCCGAAGGACGTGAAGGCGCTGATCCAGACCGGGCGGCAGAACGGCATCACGCTCGAGTTGCTGCAGGCGGTGGAAGACGTCAACGACCGCCAGAAGCTGGTGCTGGTGGACAAGATCGTGGCCGAGTTCGGCGAGGACCTCTCCGGCCGCACGCTGGCGCTCTGGGGCCTGTCCTTCAAGCCCAACACCGACGACATGCGCGAGGCACCCAGCCGCGTGATCATCGCCGAGCTGTCGCGGCGCGGCGCGGCGATCCAGGCCTACGACCCGGTGGCCGCCGAAGAGGCCACCCGCGTGCTGCAGGGTACGCCCGGGCTGCGCTTTGCCGACAGCCAGGCGGCGGCGCTCGAGGGTGCCGACGCGCTGGTCATCGTCACCGAGTGGAAGGAGTTCCGCACGCCGGACTTCGACGGCATCAAGGCGGCGCTGAAACGGCCCCTGGTCTTCGACGGGCGCAACCTGTATGAGCCGGCGCTGATGCGCGCGCTCGGTATCGACTACCGGGCTATCGGTCGCGCGGCGGTCGCGGCGCCGCGTTGAGGCCCGACGCGCGGCGGGCGCCGTGATGCCTGCTGCGCACCCGGTGCCGCAGTCGTCTGGACTGCCCGCCGGCCGGTCGTCCGTGGGCACGGCCTGGGCGCTGTGGGCGCTGTTCATCGTCTACGGCAGCCTGGTACCGCTGGCCTACACGCCGCTGCCCTGGGCAGAGGCCCTGGCCGCCTTCGCGCGCACGCCCTGGCTTCAGCTGGATGCCGAAAGGCGCGCCGACTGGATCTCCAATGCGGTGCTGTATGTGCCCTTGGGCTGGCTGTCGGTGCTCTGGTGGGCTGGCCGGTCCGCCTCGCTGGCGCGGCGGCTGGTCGCGGCTGTGCTGGCGCTGGTCTCCGGCTGTGCGCTGGCGGTGTCGGTGGAGTTCACGCAGCTGTACTTTCCGCTGCGGACGGTATCGCTGAACGACCTGCTGGCCGAGGTATTGGGCAGCGCGATCGGGGCCTTGATCGGGCTGCGCTGGACGGCTGGCTCGCACGGTCTGCTGGCGGCCGCGGCCGGTCGCATGAGACTGCCGCTCGCGGCGGCGCCAGCCCTGTTTGGGCTGGCCTACGCAGCCTGGGCGCTGTTCCCGTACGACCTCGTGCTGTCCATGCAGGAACTGGCAGGCAAGCAGGCCAGCGCGTCCTGGGGTTGGCTGCTGGCCCCGGCGGGCCATCAGGAGGCGGCGCTGCGCCGCGTCGCGAGGCTGGTGGCCGAGGCGCTGACCCTGGCGCCACTGGGTTGGTTGTGGGCGCGGCGCCGCGCCGCCGCGGGTCGCAGCGTGCCTTGGCCGGCCGCGCTGGCGCTCGGTGCGGCCTTCGGCCTGACGCTCGAACTGGCGCAGTTCTTCCTCGTCTCCGGCGTCAGCCAGGGGGTGTCGGCGCTGACCCGCGCACTGGGGGTGGTGGTCGGCGTGTGGGCCTGGCAGCGGGGGCGTGGCCTGTCTGCCGAAGGCTTGCGCACGGCTCTCGCGCCCTGGACCTGGCCCGCGCTGGCCTTGCTGGCCGTGCTGCTGGCGGCGCTGTCGGGCTGGTTTGCCAGTGACTGGCGCACCCCGGCCCAGGCCTGGGCGCGCGTCAGCGGCGGCGAGATTCGCTTCGTGCCCTTTTTCTACCACTATTACCTGCCCGAGTCGGTGGCCGTGTTCAGTCTGAGCGCGGTCGCGCTGGCCTATGCGCCGGTGGGCGTGCTCGGCTGGGCGAGGCGCTGGACGGCGGGGCAAGGCGCGTTCGCTGCCGCGCTCGTCGCGACCCTGATCGAACTCGGCAAGCTGTTCCCGCTGGCACTGCGCCCCGACCCGACGAACGTGCTGATTGCCGCGGGCGCCGCTTGGCTGGTCGGCAAGCTGCTGGCAGCCTCGCAGGGGTCGGTAGCCGATTCGGTGGCGCTTGCCGGCCCGGTGGCGCCGCCGGTTCTGCGTCCGGCTCATGGCGCCCTGGCGGCGGCTGCGGCGATCACGGCCGGTTGGGTCAGTGGCTTCCCGGTCGCCCCGCTGGCGCTTGGCGCGATGCTGGTGGCCGCGCTCGCGCTGGTCTGGTGGCGGCCGGTGCTGGTCTTTGCGCTGGTCGGCGCCGGGTTGCCGCTGCTCGACCTGGCGCACTGGAGCGGGCGCACGCTGGTCGACGAGTACGACATGCTGCTGCTGATCGGGCTGGCCGCTGCCTTCGTGCGTACCCCTGCGACGGGCAGGCGGCTGATGGGCGACCGCCGGCTGCTGCTGTTGATGACCTTGATGACGGCCGTGATGCTGCTGTCGGCCCTGCCCGGTGTCGCCACCTGGGCCGGGGCGACCCTGCGCGAGGACTTCAGCAATCCGATCCACCCGCTGAACGGGCTGCGCGTGGCCAAGGGCGCCGTCTGGGCGCTGCTGCTGTGCGTGCTGGCGCGGCGTTTGCTGGCCGCGCGTCAGGATGTGCACGGCGCCTTCGCCGTCGGCGTGCGGATCGGTCTCGCCGGCACCGTCGCGGCGATCTTCTGGGAGCGTGCTGCGTTCACGTCGGTGCTCGATTTCGCCGACGTCTACCGCGTGGCCGGGCCGCTGTCGGCGATGTACACCGGCGGCGCCTACATCGAAGGCTTCCTTGCGGTGGGCCTCGTGTATGCCGGGGCCTGGCTGCTCCAGACCCCGCGCTGGAGCGCCCGGGCGGCTGCGCTGCTGCTGGTGGTGGGTGCCACCTATTCGCTGTCGGTCACGCTGTCGCGCGCCGGGTGGGCGGCTGGTGCGGTGGGCCTGGTGGTGCTGGCGCTGATGTCGCTGCGCCGGCCGCAGCGGCCGCTGGCTGCGGCGGCGCTGGTGCTGACGCTGCTTGGCACGATGGTGGCGGTGGCCTGGCCGATCCTTGCCGGCCCGGCGGGGCAGCAGCGGCTCTCCACCATCCAGCAGGACCTTGAAGTGCGCGAGGCGCACTGGACGCGTGCCTGGACGCTGCACGGCGGCGGTCTGCATGACTGGCTGCTGGGCATCGGCCTGGGCGCCTTCCCGGCGGCCAACTACTGGGCCAGCCCGGCAGAGCGGCGGCCGGCGGTGCATGCCTTCCTGTATCTGGACGATGGTCGCAGGGCCGGTCACACGGGGCAGTTGCGGCTCGGTCCCGGCTGGGGCCTGTACATCGACCAGGTGCTGGCGGTCGAGCCGGGGCAGACCGTGAGAGTGCAGGTCAGCGCGGCCGCGCGTGCGCTACCGGGCACGCTCGGCTTCTCGCTCTGTCACAAATGGGTGCTGAGCTCGTTCGACTGCGTCGCAGGCCACTTCAAGGTCGAGCCCGGCGCGGGCGCGGCGCGGGCGGTTGCGCAGAACTCGACCCAGACTGCGAGCCTCGCCACCGGCCCCCTGGGCGGCGATGCGTGGCCCTGGCGGCGCAACGTTCGCTTCACCTTGCACCACGCCGGCGGCGCGGTGATCGACGTCGACCGGGTCAGCCTGAAGACCGCCGACGGCCGCGAATTGCTCGACAACGGTGGCTTCGAGCATGGTGCGGACCGCTGGAGCTTCACCAGCGACGACCACCTGGCCTGGCACGTGAAGAACTTTCCGCTCACCGCGCTGCTCGAGACCGGATTGCTCGGGGTGCTGGCCTTCGCCGGGCTGATCGGCCTGGCGCTGGTCCGCGGCGCGCGGGCCGCGTGGGCCGCTGATGCCCGCGCGGCCGTGCCGCTGGCCGCCTTGATTGGGTTGCTCGGGCTGGGCTTCTTCGACAGCGTCATCGACGCCCCGCGTTTTCTGCTGCTGCTGGGCCTGCTGTGCTGGCTCTGCGCCAGTGGCGCGCGCGACTCGGCGCCCAGGGCTGAGGGTGATCCCCGGGGGAACCCGTAGCCCAGGACGGGTGCATGCGAGAATCGTTCTCGTCTTCTGTAGAACAACTGCGGCCCCCGGCGCCGCCCGCTGCCCTTGATTTCAGACCCGCTGATAGAGATCGACCGTGTCAGTTTCGGCTACGACGCCAGCCGGACCATCCTGAACGATGTATCGCTGCGCTTTGCGCGCGGCAAGGTCACGGCGATCCTGGGTGGCTCGGGCTGTGGCAAGACCACGCTGCTGCGGCTGATCGGCGGGGTGCACCCGGTGACTCAGGGCCAGGTGCGCTTCGACGGCGAAGTGGTCGATGCGCGAAACAAGGCGCAGCTGTACCGGCTGCGCCGTCGGCTGGGCATGCTGTTCCAGTTCGGCGCCCTGTTCACCGACCTCACGGTGTTCGAGAACGTGGCCTTTCCGCTGCGGGAGCACGGCGCACTGCCCGAGCTGATGATCCGCGACATCGTGCTGATGAAGCTCAACGCCGTGGGCCTGCGCGGTGCCGCGAAGCTGCGCATCTCCGAGGTCTCGGGCGGCATGGCGCGGCGCATCGCGCTGGCGCGTGCCATCGCGCTGGACCCCGAACTGATCATGTACGACGAGCCTTTCGCCGGTCTGGATCCGATCTCGATGGGCGTGGCCGCGAACCTGATCCGCAAGCTCAACGACACCACCGGCGCCACCTCGCTGATCGTCTCGCACGATGTGGTGGAGTGCTTCCAGATCTGCGATTACGCCTATCTGCTGTCCTCCGGCGGCCGGGTGGTCGCGCACGGCGTGCCGGCGGATTTGAAGGACAGCGACGAGCCCGAGGTGCGCCAGTTCATCCGCGGCGAGCCCGACGGCCCGGTGCGCTTCCACTACCCGGCGCCCCCGCTGGCGCAAGACCTGGGGGTGGCGGCGTGACCGACGCACTGGCCGGTCTGGGCCGCGGCGCGCTGCTCTGGCTGCGTGCGCTCGGCCATGCGAGCTTCTTCTTTGCCGACCTGATTCGCTTCACGCCGACGGCGCTGCGCCGCTTCGGGCTGGTGGTGGGGCAGATCCATGCGATCGGCAACCGGTCGCTGGTCATCATCATGGCCTCGGGGCTGGCCGTGGGCTTCGTGCTCGCGTTGCAGATGTACTACTCGCTGGTCGCCTTCGGCGCCGCCGAGAGCCTGGGCCTGGTGGTCAACCTGGCGCTGGTGCGCGAACTCGGGCCGGTGGTGACAGCGTTGTTGTTCGCCGGACGCGCGGGCACGTCGCTGACCGCCGAGATCGGCCTGATGAAGGCCGGCGAGCAGCTGTCGGCGATGGAGCTCATGGCCGTCGACCCGCGCAGCCGTGTGCTCGCGCCGCGCTTCGTGGCCGGGGTGGTCTCGATGCCGATCCTGGCCATCCTGTTCTCGGCCATCGGCATCCTTGGCGCGTATATCGTGGCGGTGTTGCTGATCGGCGTGGATGCGGGTAACTTCTGGTCCCTGATGCAGTCGCGGGTCGATTTCTGGCGCGATGTCGGCAACGGTATCGTCAAGAGCTTCGCGTTCGGCATCGTCTGCACCGTCGTCGCGCTGTACCAGGGTTACGAGACACAGGCCACGCCCGAGGGTGTGGCCCACGCCACCACGCGCACGGTGATCGTTGCGTCGCTGTCGGTGCTGGCGCTGGACTTCGTGCTCACCGCGCTGATGTTCTCCACGCCTTAAGCGCAAAACCAGAAAGGTCGGGATGCAGATGACGAAAAAGGGTACGGAGACCATGGTCGGTCTGTTCGTTGTGCTGGGCATGCTGGGGCTCGCCTTCCTGTCGCTGAAGGCGGCCAATCTGGGCAGCTTCGACGGCGGCCAGACCTACAGCGTGCAGGCGCGCTTTGACAACGTCGGCGGGCTGAAGGTGCGCGCGCCGGTGCGTGCCGCCGGCGTCACGGTCGGGCGGGTCAAGCAGATATCCCTCGACCCCAAGACCTACCAGGGCCTGGTCTCGCTGGAGATCAAGAGCCTCTATCTCTTCCCCAAGGACTCTTCGATGAAGATCCTCACGGCGGGCTTGCTGGGCGACCAGTACCTGGGCATCGAGCCCGGCGCCGATGAGCAGAACCTGGTGCCGGGGCAGGTGGTCACGCAGACACAGAGTGCGGTGGTGCTGGAGAACCTGATCGGCCAGGTCCTCTTCAACAGGGCCGCAGAGTCGGGCAGCGACGTGCCGGCCAAGCCATGAAGCGTCTTGCAACCAGCTCGTCCTGGCAGGCGCTGCGCCGCAGTGCGGCGCTGCCGTTGCTGATGACCTTCGCTTTGGCCGCCGGCGGCTGCGCCACGGTGAACCCCGGGCCCGGCGGCGAGCGCGCCTCGGCGAATCCGGCCGACCCCTGGGAGGGCTTCAACCGGTCCGTGATGCAGTTCAACGATGTCGTCGACGACAACCTGCTGCGCCCGCTGGCCACCACCTGGCGCGATACCGTGCCGCAGTTGGTGCGCACCGGGGTCGGCAACTTCTTCGGCAACCTGGGCGACGGCTGGTCGGCCGTCAACCATCTTCTGCAAGGCAAGATGTTCTCGGGCCTGGACATGGGCATGCGGACCTTGACCAACACCTTCTTCGGCCTGGGCGGTGTGCTCGACCCGGCCACCGAGATGGGCCTGGAGCGCCGCAGCGAGGATTTCGGCCAGACGCTGGGCCGCTGGGGCGTGGGCTCGGGGCCTTATCTGATGCTGCCGGTGTTCGGGCCGTCCTCTGTGCGCGACGGTGCCGCGCTGCCGCTGGACTTGTTGGGCAGCTCGCCTTTGCGCGTCAACGACGACGGCGCGCGGGTGCTGCTCACCGGGGTGCGGGTGGTCAACACGCGCGCCGAGTTTCTGTCGGCCAGCCGGCTGCTCGACGAAGTCGCGCTGGACCGCTACAGCTTTCTGCGCGACGCCTTTCTGGCCCGACGCCTGAACCAGGTGTGGGACGGCGACCCGCCCGAGCCCTCAACGCCGCCGCTGCCGCCGCAGCCGCCGCTGCCCAAGTGAACCGAATCGGTACGCCGCGCGTTGTAGCGCGGGCGCATCGAAGCCCACGAGAGAGGAAGACACTATGCTGAAGAAACTGATTTCCACCTGCCTGGCCTGCACCGCGATGCTCGCGTCCGCGTGGGCCCAGACTGCGCCCGACGCGCTGGTCAACAAGCTGTCGCAAGACATCATCGAGAGCGTCAAGACCGACAAGGCGGTCCAGGCCGGCGACATCGCCCGCATCCAGGCGCTGGTCGATGCCAAGGTGATGCCCTACCTGAACTTCCAGCGCATGACGGCGTCGGCGGTCGGCCGCTTCTGGCGCACCGCCACGCCCGAGCAACAGGCGCGGCTGCAGCAGGAATTCAAGACGCTGCTGCTGCGCACCTACTCGGGCGCGCTGACACAGGTGAAGGACCAGACCGTGCAGCTGCGTCCTTTCCGCGGCAACGCGGCCGATGCCGAGGTGGTGGTGCGCACCGAGATCAAGGGCCGCGGCGAGCCGATCCAGCTGGATTACCGGCTGGAGAAGGCCGGCGACAGCTGGAAGATCTACGACGTCAACGTGCTCGGCGTCTGGCTGGTGGATCAGTACCGCAACAGCTTTGCGCAGGAGATCGGCGCCAGCGGCATAGACGGCCTGATCACCAAGCTGGCCGAGCGCAACAAGGGCGGCGGCAAGAGCTGAGTGTCGTTGCCATGAGCCTGAACCTGCCGCCCAGCGTGACGGTGGCCGACGTGGCCGGGTTGCTGCCTGCGCTGCAGACCGCTCTGGAAGATGGCCAGATGCACATCGACGCTGCGGCGCTGACCGATTTCGACACCTCGACGCTGGCCTTGCTGCTGCACGCGCGCCGGCTGGCCGAGAGCCGTGGCGCGGCGTTCCGGGTGTCGGGCGCGCCGCCCAAACTGGTCGAACTGGCCGAGCTCTATGGGGTTGAATCGCTGCTGTCGCTGACGTAGCGCCGCTCGCGCAGGTTCTTCTTCATCTCCTGCAGCAGCGGGCGCAGGTTGGCCGAGCCCAGCCGCAGCGCCACCCCGGTCGTCAGGATGTCCACGATCACCAGGTGCAGCAGCCGGCTGACCATCGGGCTGTAGCGGTCCCAGTCTTCGGGGTGGTCGGCGGCCAGCAGCACATGCCGGGGGCCGGGGCCGGGCGCCTGCACCTCGCGCGCCAGCGGCGAATTGCTGGCGGTGATGGCGATCAGCGTCGCGCCCTTCTTGCGCGCCAGCTCGGCCACGTCCAGCAGGTCGCGGCTGCGCCCCGAGTTGCTGATGACGACCGCACAGTCGCCCGGCTGCAGCATCGTCGAGCTCATCACCTGGCTGTGGCCGTCGACGATGGCGCTTGCGTTGACGCCCAGGCGGAAGAACTTGTGCTGCGCGTCCAGCGCCACGATGGCCGAGTTGCCGACGCCGTAGAACTCGATGCGCCGTCGCGCCCGGCCGGCTTCGGCCAGCGCCGCGATGGCCTGCTCGACATGCTGGCTGGCGGCGGCGTTGCGGTACTTCAGCAGCGCGCTGACCGCGTTGTCCACCACCTTCACCACCAGGTCGCCGGACTTGTCGTCGTCGTCCACCGAGCGGTGCACGAAGGGCACGCCCTCGTTCACGCTGCCGGCCAGCTTGAGCTTGAAGTCGGCCAGCCCGTCGTAGCCCACGCTGCGGCAAAAGCGCACCACGGTGGGTTTGCTGACATGCGCGCGCAAGGACAGCTCGCTGACCGGCAGGCTGGCGAAGCTGCGCGGGTCCGACAGCAGCAGATGCGCCACACGCTGCTCGGCCGGTGGCAGCGCGGGGATCGAGGCGCGGATGCGGTCGAGCATGGCCGCGGGCCGCTCAGGCTTCTTCGGCCCAGGCGCAGCCGTCGCGCGCCACCAGCGCGCTGGAAGCCGGCGGGCCCCAGCTGCCGGCGGCATAGGGCCGTGGCGGCGTCGGGTCGTTGGCCCAGGTGTTGAGCACCGGTTCGACCCAGCGCCAGGCCTGCTCTTGTTCGTCGCTGCGCACGAACAGGTTCAGGCGGCCGGCCAGCGCGTCCATCAGCAGCCGCTCGTAGGCGCCCACGCGCTCGGTCGGGAAGGCCTTGTCGAAGTCGAGGTCGAGCGAGACCGGGCTCAGCATCTCGTTGTTGGCATTGCCCTTGGCCGCCAGCAGGTGCAGCTCCAGCCCGTCCTCGGGCTGTAGCTTGATGACCAGCTTGTTGGCATGGTTGCTGCCCGGAAAGATCGGGTGCGGCACGTCGCGGAAGTTGATGACGATGTGCGAATCGCGCCCGGCCAGCCGCTTGCCCGTGCGCAGGTAGAAGGGCACCCCGGCCCAGCGCCAGTTCTGCACCTCGGTGCGCAGGGCGACGAAGGTCTCGCAGCGGCTGTCGGGCGGCACCTTGGATTCGTCCAGGTAGCCCGCCACCGGCTGGCCCGCCACCGTGCCGGCGCGGTACTGGCCACGCACCACATCGCGCGCCACGCTCTCGGCGGTGAAGGGCTTGAGCGACTTCAGCACCTTCAGCTTCTCGTCGCGGATGGCGTCGGCGTCGCTGGTCGACGGCGGCTCCATCGCCAGCATCGTCAGCAGCTGCAGTGCATGGTTCTGGATCATGTCGCGTAGCGCGCCGGTGGTGTCGTAGTAGCCGCCGCGCGTGCCCACACCCAGATCCTCGGCCAGCGTGATCTGGATGTTGGCGATGCTCTCGCGCCGCCACAGCGGCTCGAACAGCGCGTTGCCGAAGCGCAGCGCCATCAGGTTCTGCACCGCCGGCTTGCCCAGGTAATGGTCGATGCGAAAGGCCTGCGACTCCTGGAAGGCAGAGCGCACGACCCGGTTGATCTGCTGCGCGCTGGCCAGATCGTGGCCGAGCGGTTTTTCGAGCACTACGCGCACGCTTGGCCCGTTCAGGCCCACCGCGCCGAGTTGCGCGCAGATCAGCGGAAAGAGATGCGGGCTGGTGGCCAGGTAGAGCACCACTGTATCGGCGCCGCGCTCGTCCAGCCAACCCTTGAGGCCGGCGTAGTCCTCGGGGTGCGAGAGGTCCATGCGGCGATAGTGCAGCAGCTGTGCAAAGCGCGCGAATTCCTCATCGCTGGGACGCTTGCTCGGCTCGACCCCGGAAAATCGCTCCTGGATGAAGGCGCGGTACTGCTCGTCACTGCGTTCGTCGCGCGCCACCGCCAGGATGCGACCGTCCGCGGGCAGCTTGCCGTGGCGGAAGGCCTGGAACAGGGCCGGCATCAGCTTGCGCCAGGTCAGGTCGCCGGTGCCACCGAAGAAGACAAGATCGAAGGACATGGGGAGGGGAGGGAAGGGAGCGGGTAAAGCGGACGACGATGTAACTAAGTTACGTCGGCATGATGCCGAAGTTTCGTGGAGGGGTCAAACCGACGTCCGTCCCTCGACGCATGGGCCCGGTGCGGGCGCCGCACG
>Ga0105048_10006853_pt1 | contig 18368 bp, 11 predicted proteins | sample MAT05_FD_78382 | JGI IMG/M metagenome (GOLD analysis project Ga0105048, IMG submission 78382) | Freshwater microbial communities from Lake Fryxell liftoff mats and glacier meltwater in Antarctica - MAT-05 | ecosystem: Environmental > Aquatic > Freshwater > Ice > Liftoff microbial mat | place... | reverse complement strand
GTAGGGTCACCACTTAGTATTTCTTGGAACGTCTTAATAGATAATTTCAAAAAAAACCTACATTTGCATTTCAAAACCGGCCCTATAGTTCAATGGATAGAATGGAAGATTCCGGTTCTTTTGATCTGGGTTCGAATCCCGGTAGGGTCACAACTCAATTATAAAAGCCTTTGTAAATCAATACTTACAAAGGCTTTTATTGTTTTACATACCGCATTACATGCACTATTAATGATCTTGTGGTTTTGTTTTAATCTATTCTGAATAATTTTTTCAGAGTTTCTTCAATCATACCAAACTCCATTGTCGGAAATAGTAACAATAATTTGGTCATGATTTCTTGAATGATTTGCTGCACTTTCAGATTTTCAGGTTTGCAGCTAATCTGTCCAGTTTGCGTTTTTGCCCAAGAAAACAAGTTTTCAACCAAAAATAAGTTGCTTTTTGCAGAAACACCGAAAAAGCTATTGGCTTATTTAGATGTAGATCCATGAAGACAGTTTAAAGTACTTTCTGATACAATTATAGCATGATTTAAAGGAAATGTCTCGTCTATTTCACCTGAGCGGACAAGTCTAAAAATTCAGAGATTTTTCCGCTTTTCAATTGCGTGTTCGTATTGTCAGTCAGCAAGATAAGAAGCCCAGCATTGACAGACTTCCTTGTTATCTACGGTATCATTTTTACAAGTTCGATCACTTCACTATCAGTTAGGTTTTCAATATCCGATTTATCGTAAATAGATAATAGGTAAATGGTATTATCCAAATAAATTATATGAGTTATAATACGTGCGCCGCCAGATTTGCCTTTGCCTTTACTGGCAATTGAAAGTCGTAATTTGAAGCAGTTATTTCCAATGGAGGATCCTTTCCTCGGCTCTTTCTTCAGTTCTTATATAAGTTCCTGAATTTCTTTTTTAAGGGAGGGGAATTTTTTAATCAGACGTTTAGCCTGTCGTTCAAATACTGATAGGGACTTTACATTAAAGTTCATTGAGAAAATCTTCAGCGTTTCGGGCTTGTTTTTTACCTTCCATTATTACCTTCATTTCTTCAACAGCCTCTGCCAATTCAGTTAGAAAGTATTTTTTATTTCTTAATCGATCGAGTTCTTCGAGGTCTTTTTGAATCTGTTCCCAATCTTGCATAGGAAGCTGAATAGCACTCTTTTTCCCATTTTTATCAGTGATATATTGTAAGTTCATGACAATGTCTTTTACATTCATCTAGTATGCAAAGTTAGGTAATTTTAAGCATTATGTCAATTTGAAAGGGAGCCTTGTTTTTAGGAATATAACTGGGAATACAAAGTTCAATCAGGCTATTGACTAGTTTGAGCTTTAAATTCAATGACAATACTGAATAGTGGAATATCACCAATATTCTGAACCACATGAACTATAGGCTCAGCAAATTTAACCGTATTCGGAACTTGTAAGCTGCCTTTATTGGTTCCTTCAGAGTTGAATCTGGGATCGGTAAGGCGTGCCGAGTTGAGACGCACTACCACCCTTTGTGCATGATTATGGAGCTCACGAGCATCACCAGGTGCAAGGGATTCTTCAAAAAGACATTTCAATCTCTGCTCTTCTTTAAATGAGCTATGAATATTTTTCTATCAGATCCGGTGGCGGATGTGTATTGACCCGCTTGCTGAAAAGTTCAAAAGTTAGATTCCTATAATGCTCCAAACATGACCGATTAAAATTTTGGATATAGAAATCAGTGATTTACATGCCTCTAATTTTAAATAGCAGGGTACTATTTTCAATGACCTAATATTCTCTATCTACTGTACCAAAGAATAATTGTACTGTTTGTATTTCACCAAAAATTTATACAGCTATTTTGCGGCAATAGTCAACTGCATAAGCCGAACAATCTCACCAGAGCAGAGTTTTAGGACGTTCATTGGTGTATTTCAGGAGTATAGAAAATGTGATTTAATGTTACAGTGGTCGTATTAATTGGCAGTGTAAACATGAACTTACTCCCTTTACCCAATTCACTTTCAACCCATATTTTGCCACCATTTTTTTCCACAAATTCTTTGCACAGCATAAGGCCAAGACCTGAACCCTTTTCGTTTGCCGTGCCTGTTGTGGTTATTGTAGTAATTAATTTAAACAGTTTATTTAGTGTTTCTTCACTCATCCCAACCCCGTTATCAGAAACAGATATAATTACCTGATCATTTTCAGTTACAGCAGATATACTAACTGTTCCACCGGTATGAGTAAATTTGAGTGCATTTGATACCAAATTTCGTAAAACAGTCTTTAACATATTCAAATCAGCATAAGCAACAATATCCTCTGACAGAAAACTGTTTAAGGTTATGCTTTTAATGGATGCAGAAGCTTTTAAGACTGAAAATATTTCCTGAACAATTGGTTGCACTTTCAGAATTTCAGGAGTGTAGCTTATATCTCCCGTTTGTGCTCTTGCCCATTCTAACAAGTTCTCAACTAAACTCAGATTATCTTTAGCTGAGTCTTTAATTATGGTGGCAAATTTTGTTATTTTCTCAACATCGAAATCTTTTACATTCTCTTGTAATATCGTGGAAAAACCTAAAATGCTGTTAAAGGGATTTCTTAAATCATGAGCGATTATTGAAAAGAGCTTATCTTTTGTGGCATTGAGTTCGGCAAGTTTTAATTCATTATTCTTATTCTCAGTAATGTCATAACAAGAGCCAATATAACCGATAAAACTATTGTCTAAATCATAAAAAGGTCTTCCGTAATCTCTTATCCAGCGATATTCTCCAAATTTGTTTTTCATACGATATTCCATTAAAAAAGCTTCTCGTTTATCAAAGGAATTAATATATGTTTCTATACAAGAATTTAAATCATCAGGATGAACTCCTTCAGCCCAACCATTTCCAAATTCTTGTTCCATTGTTCTTCCTGTGAAATTCAGCCATGTTTTATTAAAATAATCGCATAATTTATCCAATCGAGAACGCCAGATTAATGCGGGAAAATCTTCAAATATTTTTAAATACAATTCTTTGGCATCATTTACATCGACCATTTTTTGTTTTAATTCTTCTTCCGCCTGCTTCCGCTCGGTTATGTCAAGAAACGTCACAACTGAGCCAGTAATAATACCTTTATTGATAATTGGATACGACCAGTACTCCGAACGGAAACTTGTGCCGCTACTTCTCCAGAGAACTTCGTCATCCACGTGATTTTCAGTCCCTTCCTGAAAGGCTTTGAATATCTTGCAATCATTTACCGAAAAGGGAGTGCCATCATTATGAGTATGATGAATCAAATTATGCATGTTCTTGCCAATTACTTCGCTGATATCCGAGAATCCCAGAATTCTTAAAGCCATTCTGTTACAGAATATACATTTCCCTTGAGTATCAATCCCATAAATTCCTTCAGCAGTTGAGTTTAATAGCAATCGGAAATTCTCCTCGCTTTCTTGCAGTGTCTTTTCTGCTATTTTATGGTCGGTGATTTCAACAGCAGATAGGAGGCATTTTTGCTTTTGATTAGAAACTATTCCCTCAATGAGAAAATACTTTGTTTGGTTCTCAAGTGATACCAATTTTACTTCGCAGGTATGGGTGATGGTAGTTTCAAATACCTTGTTTAAAAAGTCATTAAAGTTAGGCAGTGTATCCTGAGAAATAAATATCCTGAAATTTTTGTTTAGCAAAGATGAACGATTTTTACCAAGCAACTTTGTTCCCCTGTGATTAAGCTCGAAGATTGTACCTTCGGGGTCAAGTGTATAATATCCAACTGGGGCAAAATCATAAAGTTTAATTGCTGTATCTGCATTGTCTAATGCCAACTGGAGTTCCTTATTCTGTAATTCCAGTTCAATCTTATAAACCTGAAGTTCATGAAGGAGTTTTAATGTGTCAGTTTCATCCACGTTTATAGCATTAGCAGGCAATTTCTTTTTTGATTGGACTTCTTCTTTTTGCCGAAGTGAATCAGCTTCCGATGAACTATTTCTTTCTTTTGTCATTTATTTATCCTCACACATTTTCCTATCGGTATTATCTCAATGTTAATTTTCACATTACTTGACTAAGATTTATTAAATTTCGTCAGGCGTTTTTCACGATTAATCCAATTAGAGACCTACCTCATTCGCTTAGGTAATAATACGAACAGAAAGAACGCTAATATTTAAACCTCAATCTAAATAACTTCTTTCGAACACAGTCTTCCGAAATCTGAAAGGAATTCCAAATTTACATCTTACTGACAGGTATTATATAAGTGTTGTTACCTGAAAATGAGAGTTTTTCACTTGATTTCGTACACGTATAAACCATGTGTGGAACGGTTAAATGATCGTTTGGATTACAAATTCAATCGCAACGCATAAAGATTTTGGGAGAACAGGCTAAGTCTGGCATTTCAAAATCCCCCAAGCGTGGTTAAAAGAAAAAATTCAGTTGCTAATAATTGAAGAACAGTTAAAAAACCCGACATTGGTTGAAATTCAAATTCGAAAGGCAAAAAATTAATTACAAATGACAAACACTTCAACCGTAAAAAAATCATCAGCATTTCTAAAGCAGGTAACTCTGTTTGCTGTGCTGCTCTTTATTTCAATATCTTCATTTGTTTCTGCCCAAAATATAGAACCGATTTACGACGAAATGGCTGTGCCGTTTTATACACTGCCTGATCCATTAGTTCTTATTGATGGAGCAGCTGTAACAACTACAAAATGCTGGTGGGAAGTCAGACGAAATGAAATTATTGGGATGTTTGAAAATGAAATGTATGGCAAAACTCCAACAGAAAAATTACCATTTACATTTAGAGTTATTTCGATTGATAAAAATGCGCTAAATGGCGCAGCAACCCGAAAAGAGATTACCTTATTCTTTAAAGGGAATGGGATAAACCATTCGATGAATATCCTTCTATATGTACCCAATAATTCACCAAAACCAGTACCAGTGTTTTTCAGTTTGAATTTTGACGGGAATCACACCATTAATCCCGATACTGGAATTACAATAAGCCATCATTGGGTAGAGTGTGACTCCGGAGTTGGGTATATGAAAAACAACGACAAAATAGTATCGCGTGGGGGTGCCAGTGAGAGATGGCCGGTGGAACGAATTATTGAACGCGGATATGCATTGGCAACAGTTTATTACGGTGATCTTTATCCTGATCATAAAAATGCTGCTTCAAACAGTATTCTTCCCATGTTTTACAAGAAAGGACAAACGGCTCCTGACTCCACCGAATGGGGTGCCATTGGCGCATGGGCATGGGGTTACAGCAGGGCAATGGATTATTTTGAGAAGGACAAGGATATCAACTCCAGTAAAGTTGTGATTATGGGGCATTCGCGACTCGGTAAGGCAACCCTGTGGGCCGGTGCTCAGGATAAACGTTTTGCTATCGTTATTTCAAACAATTCCGGCTGTGGCGGTGCTGCATTATCGAAAAGAGCATTTGGAGAAACCGTTGGTATTATAAACAATTCATTTCCCCACTGGTTTTGTGCGAACTTTAAAAAATATAACAATAACGAGGCGGCTCTTCCTTTCGACCAACATATGCTTTTGGCACTTATTGCTCCCCGTCCGCTCTATGTGGCAAGCGCCGAAGACGATTTGTGGGCTGATCCGAAAGGCGAATTCCTCGCGGCTTTAAATGCTTCACCAGTGTATAAACTATTAGGGACCTGCGGATTACAAGCTAATACACAACCCGCCGTCAATGATGCCATTATGAGTACAATTGGTTACCATATCAGATCCGGGAAACACGATGTAACCGGTTTTGAATGGGAACGATACATGGATTTTACAGATAAACACCTAAAAGTTTCTAAAAAATAAATCTTCAAATCTTGTTCCCTGTATTATCAAAGATTACTTTTGAAATGATAAATACAGATGAATTTTAATCCAAATTATTTACCTATGAGGACAATTACCCTTTTCCTGTTTTTTACGTTGATGCAATTAAGTATCAAAGCACAATACACTGTAATTCAAAGTGTTTCAACCACAAAAGAAAATACCTGGTTTGAAGAAAAAAGCAAAGTTACAAAGAACGAAACATCAGCCTTTGATGTTGAATTGTTGAAAAACAAACCCTTACAAACCATTGAAGGTTTTGGTGGCTGTTTTAACGAACTGGGCTGGACTTCTTTAAATCTTCTTTCTGAAAAAGACAGAAGTTTTATTATGAAAGAATTGTTCGAACCCGGAATTGGTGCAAATTTCAACATTTGCCGAATGCCAGTTGGCGCCAATGACTTTTCACGAGATTGGTACTCCTATAATGAAAATGAAGGCGATTTTGAAATGAAAAACTTCAGTATTGCAAATGATATGCAAACTCTGGTGCCATTCATTAAAAATGCACAAAAGTATAATCCTGATATCAAGATTTGGGCATCTCCCTGGAGCCCTCCTTCATGGATGAAATGGAATAAACATTATGCCTGCAGAGTTTCTGAGCCTGAATTAGCGGCGAAGTTTCAAAACGGACTCGATACACAAAAACAGGGAAAAGAAGGCACAAATATGTTTATTCAAAAAGATGAATATTTTAAAGCATATGCCTTGTACTTCTCCAAATTTATTGAAGCTTATCACAGTCAAGAGATCCCCATATCAACCATAATGCCGCAAAATGAATTCAATTCATGCCAGATATTTCCGAGTTGTACCTGGACAGCATCAGGCCTTGCCGAATTTATAGGCAACTATCTTGGCCCAGCAATGGAGAAGCAAAAAGTTGAAATAATGTTCGGAACCATGGAACGCCCGACAGAAGCGTTGGTTGATACCATTTTGACGGATAAAAAGGCGGGTAAATATATAAAAGGAATCGGATTTCAATGGGCGGGTAAAGACGCTGTTCCAGGATTGCATAAGCGTTATCCGAAATTAAAACTTTACCAGTCGGAGCAAGAATGTGGAGACGGTAAAAACGATTGGGAATATTGTTGTCATACCTGGGATCTTATGAAACATTACTTTAATAGCGGAGTTAGCGCATACATGTATTGGAATATTTCGCTCGAAAAAGGTGGATATAGCCGTTGGGGCTGGCAGCAAAATTCATTAGTTACGGTTGATGCCGTCGCTAAAACCTATCAGTTTAATTATGAATATTATCTAATGAAGCACCTGAGTCATTTTGTTAAACCAGGCGCTAAAATGCTACAAACCAAAGGGCCATTTAGCAATCTTCTTGCTTTTGTTAATCCTGATAAGACTGTTGTTGTTATTCTTCAAAACGACACAGATAAACCATGCACTAAAACAATAAAAGTCGGAGATGATACAATTTCTGCAGAGTTAAAACCAAATTCATTTAAAACAATATTGTTAAAATAGTTAATATAGACCTTTAAAATACTACATTTCAGTGAATTACTCCATTTTAGAAAGGAATTGTTTCGCCAATATCATGTTAAATTTATTTTAAATCTGCAATGAAAAATCCTTATAAGGTACTTGGGCTTTTCTATGAGATTTTTTGAGTCTAAAAGTTAAATGTAGCAAAGAAATATTTACAAAGGGAGTTTATTATCTATCGGATTTGGGGTAGAATAATTTTTCAAAAGGTTCAGGTCGTTTTTTTGTCTCTCTATGCCTATGTGCAAATTGAGATTGCTGAACATTACAACTAACAATTAGCAATAATGAAAAAACGTTTATTTCTCTTGATTTTAGCAGTATGCCTGATTGGTTGCGTAAGTGCCCAGCAGCGTTTCGAATTAATCAGCAAGAAAGACACTACCAAAGTATGCAAAAACCCACACAAAGGGCTTTACCATCACTATTATGACAACGGTGATGGTGGCTATCTTGGTACTACGGCCGCTATTGATGCATTGCCAGGCTGCGACATTATTTTTATCAGACTTGCATGGCGTTATTTTGAACCCACTGAAAACAATTACAACTGGAGCTACATTGATAACCTGGTAAGCACATACCAGCCAAAAGGTTATAAGTTTGCATTTGCTTTTACGTGCAAAGAAACAGGCGAGCAGTATGCTACTCCTCAATGGGTTAAAGCTGCCGACGCCAAAGGTACAAATGTTGATTGCTGGGGTACAACAGTATGGGAACCCGATTATGGTGATCCTATTTTTCTGGCAAAATTGCAAAAATTTCATACTGCAGTTGCAGCTCGTTATAATAGTGCTCCCTGGTTGGCATTTGTACAAATTGCAAGCTATGGGACCTGGGGTGAAGGGCATAACTACCCCGCATCCGAAGCAACTGCTTCATGGACTGTATTAAAACAACATGTTGACATGTATACAAGCCTATATACCAACCCGAAAACAAAAATTTGCTGGGTCGATGATTCATATGAAAAACAGCAATGGATGGCCGCCGGCGATCAGGCAGCTTTAAAAAGCTATTGCGATTCGAAAGGTATTTTCTGGTCCGATCATAGTGTTATGGTAAAATATTATCTTGATACTTATCCTTCTACTTATAGTATTCAATCGCCCGTATTGTTTACAAGTACCTGGCAAACCAAGCCTACACAACTCGAAATGCAACATTATCATATGGTGAAAAATGAAAAGAATTGGTCAGTTCCTAACGGAACAACTAAAGGTGCTTCAATCGAAATAAATGCTGTGAAACTTGCGCATTGTACCTGGTTTGGTTTTCATGGCGATGCTAAGACCTGGGTAGCCGACAACCCAATTTTTTCAAAACAAATTTCAAACCTGGTTGGGTATTGGTATAAACTCAATTATGTTGATATACCGCAGGGAGTTTCAGCAGGAAGTAACCAAACAATTACATTGAATATTGAAAACATTGGTGTGGCACCAGCTTACAACCAATACCAGACACTTTTTAAACTAACAGATGGCACTGCATCCAACACCATCACTATCGACAATTCGAACAATAAAGCCTGGATGCCCGGAATATTTAACCAAAATTACCAAATTACTATTCCTTTGTCATTTGCGAATGGGACTTACGATTTATATTTTAAAATGTACGACAACATTGATACGAAGCGCAATATTGACATAGCTTTGAACGATGCCATTAAAGATGCTGATGGTTTTTTTAAAATTGGTACAATAACGATAGGAAATGCAGTTGGTATAAGTGAATCAGCTTATAACAACCAACAAGTAACATTATACCCTAATCCGACTGATAATGAGCAAAATATATAAACATAACGAAGTATTATTATGAGAAATACTTTTTTATTGGTTTTAGTTTTTTTATGTTTGAATGGTTTTGGCCAAAATTTCAAAGATTATGCTAAAACACCCCCAATGAGATGGAACAGTTGGAATACTTTTGCCAAAGATATATCGGAAGAAAAGGTGAGGTCAATTATAGATGCCATGGTTTCAACCGGGCTAAGAGAAGCGGGTTACCAATACGTAGCTTTCGACGATGGCTGGGCATTGGAGCGAACCACCGATGGACACATTAAGGTCTATTTGCGAGTAAAGTTCAAATAAAAACAATAAAATCAGGCTGGTTTCTGAGTAATTTAAACGACACGAAAAACTAAATTCAAGAGAAATGAAAATGTCTGTAGTGAAATTATTTCTTGCAGAAATGTGTTTTTCAAATCAATTTATAAATCAAATACAAAATGAGAAAATTTTTATGCTCCATTATTTTAGCTGTAGTTCTGTTTTGTGGCTCCGCAACAGCCCAAACCTATTCTTGGAAAAACGTTAATCTGCAAGGTATGGGTTATGTGAGCGGCATGGCTATACATCCTACAAGTAATGACATTTTTATTAGAACCGATGTTGGTGGTGCATATCGTTATGACGCAGCTAATAACTCGTGGATACCTATCACAGACGGGAAGGTTGCAAGTTACAATGTTGAAGCATTGGCCCTCAATCCAAGCAACGAAAATGAAGTTTTTATTATTGTAGGCAATAATGAAGCAGGAAAACTCTACAAATCTTCTGACAAAGGTTCAACGTGGCAGCTACTTTCCAATTTTTCGGTAAATGTAAAAGGAAACGATCCTTGGAGAAATGATGACCCACGGTTGAGCGTTGACCCAAATAATGGTGGTAAAGTTATGTTCTTTGCCTCGCGCGCGAATGGTTTATGGAAAAGTACTGATTCCGGGGTTAAATGGACACAGGTTTCAAAATCGGTGATACCCGCAGGGACAGCAACAAGCGGTGGCCAAGCTTTTGTTGTTTTCGATAAAAACTCCGGCAATGCAACAACTAATTCTACAACACTTTATGTTGGTGTTGCAGGAAATGGTGTTTATAAATCAATCAACGGGGGCGCAGATTTTACAGTACTTAGCGGCGGGCCTACAGCAAGTACTTATAATCCAGTAAATACGGCCATTGCAAGCGACGGTACTTTGTATGTTACCTATTGTCAGGGTTGGAATGATGGCAAAGATGGGAAAGTTTATAAGTTTTCAACTGCGGGAACTGCCACAAACATTACCCCTGCCACAAATAATGGCTTAAGTTTTGCTTCAATAGCTGTTTGCAAAACCGACGCAAATAAAATAGTAACATGGCAATGGCGATGGGGCGAAGTTAAAGGAATACATTATTCTACAGATGCAGGAAGCTCATGGACTGCTAAAACTTGTTCGCAGGCTAATTTTAATACACCTTCATGGTGGGATAAAAATGGTGCGCTAAATTGGGATTATTGCGGCGGGATAGCTTTTGACCCTTCAAATTCAAATAAAATTTGGTTTACAAGCGGACATGGCGTTTTCTATGCAAATGATATAACTTTAGCAAAACCTGTCTATAATACGGTTATGAAAAATCTTGAGGAATTAGTTGCCCTGCAGGTATGTGCTCCTCCTTCGCCAAATACAACTCATTTGTATATATCCTGTGCCGACCAGCAAGGTTATGTTATTAACAACAGAGATCAGGTTCCTGCTCGAACTATGGGTTCCGGAGGTTCAGGTTCTTGTGGAGGAGGTTTTGGTATAACCAGTTCAATTGATTATTGTATTGCAGACCCAAATTTTGTTGTGCGGGTAGCAGATAATGAAGCATGGACAAGTCCTGTAGGGTATGCACAATACTCCACCAATGGGGGTGCAAATTGGAACTGTGTTGCCAGCAAACCAACAGATGCAGCTGCTGGCAACATTGCTATTTCTGCAACAAATAATAAATCTTGGGTTTGGGCACCCATTAACTCTTCGGGTAATAATTTAAACGTTATGCCATATTATACAACCAATGGCGGCACAAGCTGGACAGCATGTACAGGAATAACTATTGGAAATAACATTGCCTCTCAACAATGGTCGGCAAGTAAATTTTTAGTTTCAGACAAGGTAAATGGTTCTATTTTTTACTATTATTCCACTGAAAATGGAAACAGCTATTTTTATCGCAGTACAAATTCAGGTGCTGCATTTACAAAAATCTCAACCTATGCATTGCCAGCCAACTGGAAAATAAAAATGGATGCTGTTCCGGGAAAAGAAGGCAATTTGTTTTTATGTGCTGGTTCTTCACTTTATAAAACAATCGACAGTGGTTCAAGCTGGACAACTGTGCCATCGGTCACTTCGGCTTACAGGTTTGGTTTCGGAAAACCCATCAGTCCGTCAACTGAATATACTTTGTTCCTTTACGGAATTGTTAGTGGCAACGAAGGATTATTCTACTCCACCAACATGGGAGGTTCGTGGACTCAGATTTACGGGGCAAATATTCCAGGAGGATGTGTTGACATAACTGGCGACTATAAGGAGGAGTACACCATTTATGTGGCTACAGGTGGAAGGGGAGTTCTCTATGGGGTTAATTCTACTAACACTTCATCAAAACCGAATATTGAAGAACCTTTAGACCAACACCGACTAAAAATAGTTCCAAATCCGGCGAACCGATATTTTGATGTGTCATTTATGCACAACGCTTATCAAAAGGCCAGTATCAGCTTGTACAATTCTTCTGGAAAGTTAATCCTGTCCCAAAACTCACAACTTGAAAGTGGGTTCAATACCCTCCGAATTGATTCTGGTCAAGTTCAGCTTTATTCAGGAATTTATATTCTGAAAATACAAACAGGGAATTCATGCCTTCAAGAGAAAGTATTAATAAATAATTAGATAAAATCAGAAGTAAACGGAAAGATAAAATGTCGCATTTAGGCTGCTTCTGCTTCCCGAGTAATCTGGCCAATGATAGGAAGCTTATGGTTGAACTAAAATTTGCTATTTTTTAAGAACCAAAAAAAACAATTTTATGAAGACTTATTTTAAAATGAGAAATATTTTGCTCTTTTTCTGGTGTATTATTTCACTGAATACCTTGAGTTCGTGTAATAATGTTGAAAGACGGATATTTTACATCGATACCCAAAATGGCGACGACTCAAATAACGGACTATCCTCGGGTCAGCCTTTCAAATCCCTTGAAAAAGCTGGAAAGATTGAATTAATAGCAGGTGATTGGCTGCTTTTAAAGGCCGGGCAAACTTTCTCAGGAACTTTATTACTCGACTCACTTTTGGGAAATAATGACAAGCCTATCGTCATTTCGACTTATGGTAAAGGCAGGGCAGTGATTAATGCCCACGATTCCTCAGCTCTTAAAATCAGTCATTCAAGGTTTATTACAGTAAAAAATCTGGAATGCAAAGGTTCCGGACGGTTAAACGGAAACACTTCCAATGGTTTCGACTTTATTGACAATACTAACCTGATAGTTGATAGTGTTGAAGCAAGTGGTTTCCTGTACTCAGGCATCAGGATAAAAGGAGGTAGAAATATCCGTGTAACCAACGTTTTTGCTCACGATAACGGCTTTTGCGGCATTCATGTTACTTCCGATAAAACTGGGAATGACGAATCAAAGGATAAGTCAATTCGCAATGTATATATTGGCTATTGCGTCACCGACAACAATCCCGGATGCCCTGTAATTACCGATAACCACAGTGGAAATGGTATTCTGATTGGTGGTGTAACAAGTGGAACCATTGAGTATTGCGAATCGATGCGAAACGGCTGGGATATGCCCCGGAAAGGCAATGGACCTGTAGGGATTTGGGCTTATCAAAGCGATAGTATTACCATTCAACATTGCTATGCACACCACAATGCCACTTCGCCCGAAGGAAAAGATGGAGGTGGTTTCGATTTCGATGGGGGAGTAACCAATTCAGTAATGCAATACAACCTTTCATCCTTTAATGAAGGTCCGGGTTATGGCATTTTCCAATATGCTGATGCACTTGAATGGTGCAATAATGTGGTTCGCTACAACATTAGTTTTCATGATGGAATTAAAAATGGACAGTGCGGAATTCTGATGTGGTGCGACCCGGCAGCCATTCCAATGAAAGATTTCTATGCGTATAACAACACTGTAGTAAATAAGTACGGCTACGGAGTAAACTTTCTGCCGGGCAATTACGACAATTTTGTTTTCGAAAACAATATTTTTCTGGTTACCGAACCTACTCGCGAGTTTACAGGAGGCGTTTTTACAGGGGCATCGTTCGATCGAAACTTATATTGGAATACTTATCATGACCAAAATGGAATTGCACAACCCACAGTGCGGTTGGATGCAAATGCCATCGTGGCTAATCCTTTACTTTCAATTCCAGAGGATGATTCTTTTGAAAGTTTAAATCCCCAAACAATCAATACCATTTCATTTTTCAAATTAAACGCCGGATCTCCTGCCATTAATACCGGAAATAAAATTGCCGGCAGTGGTAGAAATGATTATTGGGGAAATTTAATCATCGAAACAGATAACCGGAACATCGGAGCACACGAAGAAAAATGAAACAATTATTAATCAAGGCTTTAAAAGAAGCAGGCGAAATTCAACAAAAGAATTTCAACAAAGTACATCATATTGAAGAAAAGGAATCAATCAGTAGTATTGTAACCGAAGTTGATTTTTTATGCAACAAAATCATTACGGATATTATCAGGCAGGCATTTCCTCTTCATAACATTCTTACTGAGGAAAGTGGGTTGACCAATAATCATTCACGATATACCTGGGTAATCGATCCATTAGATGGCACTTCTAATTTTGCAGCCGGAATTCCCTGGTTTGGGGTTTTGATAGCACTTTTTGAAAACAATGTGCCAATTTTGGCTGGCGCTTATTTGCCCATTCCCGATCAGTTATTTATTGCAGAAGCAGGGAAAGGCGCTTTTCTGAACAATCGGCAGTTATTAATCAAAGATATTAATTTGAAAAATGCCTTATTTTCCTTCTCCATAGATTACTGTGATGATAATGCCTTCCTTGAAAAAGGATTGGATTTATATCGGCTTATTATTAAAAACGCAAGAAACACCCGAAGCACTAACTCATTGGTAGATTTTATGATGGTTGCCGAAGGAAAATTTGGAGGAGTTGTTAATTTGTTCACAAAAATTTGGGATATTGCAGCTCCGTGGCTGATTATCCGGGAAGCTGGTGGTGAACTGAGACATTTATATGATCAGGAGCTATCATTCGATTTGAGTGAAAGTGGGCTGCTGAAAAACTATCCGGTTATAGCAGGAAGCTTTTCCATTTTGGCGGAACTTAAAAATATTCAAGATAAATAATCAGAAAGAATAAACTCATGAACCCCACATGTTTCGAAAAACACAAACACCAATGTTTAAAATTTCATTGACATGTGGGCTCCATTATCCCACTAAAATTAATTTTGTTATTATGAAAAACACATTATTTCTCATATTGCTGCTTTTTATTAGTATAAGTCAGTTTGCACAATCTACTTCTCAGCGAAATATTCTTTTCGACAATGATTGGCGTTTTTTCAGGGGAGGTGATCAAGGCGCAGAAAGACAGAAATACGATGACTCAAATTGGCGTAAACTCGATTTACCACACGACTGGAGCATTGAAAACTTGCCAGGAACCGAATCTCCATTCACTCCAACTGCTATTGGTCAGACTGGAACAGGCTTCACTGTGAGTGGGATAGGCTGGTATCGCAAAATATTCAGAGTTGAAGAAAAAGAAAAAGGGAACCGTTTTCAGATTCAGTTCGATGGAGTGTATATGAACGCAGAAGTCTGGATTAATGGGCAATCTGTCGGAAAACACCCGTATGGGTACACTGGTTTTCAGTTCGATATCACCGACAAAATTCAATTCGGACAAGAAAACACCATTGCTGTGAAGGTAATGAATGAAGGCGAAAACAGTCGCTGGTACACCGGTTCAGGCATTTACCGCCACGTTTGGCTCAACATCCTGAATCCTGTTCACCTTGCCCAATGGGGAACTTTTATTACAACGCCCGAAATTCAGCAATCAAATGCCAAAGTAAATATCAAATCCAACATCAAAAATGAATCGGGGGAAACTTCATCCCTGTTCATTAAAACAACTATCACTAATTCGAAAAGCGAGATTGTTACGGTTGTTGAATCACAAAAATTGCTAGAGGCCGGAACTTCATTTGAATTGGAGCAAACCACCGAAATTAAAACACCTGAATTATGGTCGGTCGAAAAACCTGTGCTTTATACGGCTGTTACTGAATTATTTCAGGAGAACAAACTAATCGACAAATCTAACACCCGATTTGGCATCCGCACAATTAGTTTCGATGCAAAAAACGGATTTCAATTAAATGGGAAAACCATGAAACTTAAAGGCGGTTGTGTGCATCACGACAATGGACCTCTGGGTTCAAAAGCTTATGACCGTGCAGAATTTCGTAAAATTGAATTGCTTAAAGCGAGTGGGTATAATGCGGTAAGGAGCGCCCACAACCCACCTTCACCCGCCTTCTTAAATGCATGCGACAGCTTGGGTTTACTTGTCATTGACGAGGCTTTTGATATGTGGAAAATCGGGAAAAATCCGTTTGATTATCACTTATATTTCAACGAGAATTGGCAAAAAGACATTGAAGCTATGGTTTTGCGCGACCGAAACCATCCTTCCATCATTCTCTGGAGTATTGGCAACGAAATTCTGGGTATGGACAATGCAGAAACGGTTGAGGTGGCCAAAATGCTGGCTGATTACGTAAGAAAATTGGATGCAACACGCCCTGTTACCGCAGCTGTAAATGGAATGTCTGAAGGCAAAGATGCGTTTATCGCTGCTACGGATGTTGCTGGTTATAATTACGCCCCGGAGCGCTATGTCTCCGATCACCAGCGAAAACCCAACAGGGTAATGGTAGCGACAGAATCATCGCCTATGCTGGCGTTCAATTATTGGATGGGCGTGGTTGATAATCCATGGGTAATTGGCGATTTTGTATGGACGTCGTTCGATTACATTGGAGAAGCCAGCATTGGATGGTTGGGTTATTTGCCTCATGGAGGATTCTATCCCTGGAACCTTGCTTTTTGCGGCGATATCGATATTTGCGGATGGAAACGCCCGCAATCCTACTACCGCGATGCGCTTTGGCAAAATCCAAATGCACTTGCCATTTTTGTAAAATCACCTTTACCATCCTTCGACTTGAATCCTGACAAAGAAAAATGGAGTCAATGGGACTGGCACGATGTCCTTGCCGACTGGAACTGGATCGGGTACGAGAACAAACCACTCGAAGTAAGCATTTATTCCTCGTGCGACCTGGTCGAATTGTTCCTTAATGACAAATCATTGGGGAAGAAATCTATCAGTCGTGCCACTGAATTCATAGCCAAATGGGAGGTTTCCTATCAGCCCGGGATTTTAAAAGCAGTTGGTTATAAAAACAAGAAACCAATATCATCTTCTGAATTAAAGACTGCCGGTGAGCCTGAAAACATCAAGCTTTCAGCCGATAGAACAAAATTGAAGGCCGATGGTCAGGATTTGAGCTACATTACTGTTGAATTGACCGATAATATGGGTACTAGAAATCCGAAGTCGGAAAACCTGATTCAATTTGAACTGGAAGGGCCAGGTGAAATTATTGCCGTGGGAAATGCTAAACCCAATAGCCTCGAAAGCTACACCCTCCCCCAGCGTAAAGCTTGGCAGGGCAGATGCATGGTCATCGTAAAAACAAAAAAAGAAACAGGTGCAATTAACCTAAAAGCTAAATCAGAAAACCTGAAATCTGCAACCCTAAAAATCGAAGCAAAGTAAAAATCAGTTTAATATGGTAAACCAGGTTTTCCATTAGCTCTGGTATTAAACATGCAACTAATTATATTAAGCTGGCAATGAAGATCTAACCTTAAAATCAATGATATATAAACAAAGTACTTACCATTGCTATTTTAAGTTTGCTCTCTTTAATCTGGTTGCACAAATCATCAATCAAACACCACCAATGGGTTGAAATAGCTCTTTGGCTTTGAGGCATGAAGAGGCAATTCCAAAAGATCGGGAAAAGTTGTGTTATTGAAGCGGTATCCTGCAAAAAGTATGACAAAAGATGAACACAATGAGCTAACTTAATAGAGTGATATGTTGAGGATTCGTTTTAAACAATTCTTCTAACTGATTTTCTTATTTTCATTTCAGGTTGGAGAAGTATTTGATTTACCTTACTTTCATTATTATTTATCGCTAAAAAAAGAAATTTTATAGCAATTTTACTAATATCACTTACTGGTTGAGCAATGCATGAAAGTGGGGTTGACAAATAATCAAGATATGGATGATCATCAAATGTTATCAAAGAAATATCTTCTGGAACACCTATATTCATTTCTTTAATGGCTTTCATGCAACCCATCGCAATAGTATTGCTAAGCGTAAATATTGCTGTAGGTTTTTCGTTCTTTTGAAGTAGCAGTCTTGTTTCGAGATATCCATTTTGAACGGTAAAATCATCACCAACAATGGAATAAGTCTTAATTCCAGCACTTTCATTTGCATCTATAAAACCTTTCACTCTTAACCTGTTTGGTGTAGATTGTTGAACACCCTGAATACAAGCAATCATAGAATGTCCGCTTTCAATAAGGTGTTTGGTTGCATTATATGCACCCGCATAATTATCAGTTGATACATAAGGAATATCCAGCGCTTCAAAATACCGATCAATACAAATAATAGGTAATCCCTGATCATGTAATTGTTTAATATATTCCGATTTGTTTCCACATGGAGCAATAACTAATCCTTCAATGTTTCTGGACATCATTTGCTGCAATTCCAATTCCTCTATTTCCAGATTCTCATCACTATCACTAATCATTGTAATGTATCCAAATTTTCGCACTTCTGCATTTATATTGCTAGCCAGATCGGCAAAAAAAGGATTATTCAGGGAAGGAACTATTAATGCTATTGTATTGCTTCTCCCTGTTCTCAAATTTGCTGCAAACTGATTTGGGATGTAATTTAAAGCTTTCGCTGCGTGAATAATTTTTTGTTGAGATTTCTTCCCGATGCGATATTGCTCACCTTTGCCATTAAGTACTCTTG